>Ga0081535_100108_pt1 | contig 79266 bp, 63 predicted proteins | sample HotLakmasection3_FD_71020 | JGI IMG/M metagenome (GOLD analysis project Ga0081535, IMG submission 71020) | Hypersaline microbial mat communities from Hot Lake, Washington, USA - Section #3 (SPADES assembly) (version 2) | ecosystem: Environmental > Aquatic > Non-marine Saline and Alkaline >... | reverse complement strand
GCTTCTCCGGTGGCAGCAGAGGCTCGATCCGCTGCCACTCGCTGTCTGTCAGTTCATGGCGTCTCATAACGGGCTATGTGGCGACGGCCCTTGAAGAACGCCAGCTTTGCAGACACGCCCTAGCCACCGGCCGCCCCGCTCTCCCGGCCCCCTCCGGCGCCGGCGGGACGATCAGGTACCCCCGGGCACCGGAAAGGGCCGCACGCGCCCCGCGCCGCCCGCAGGCAGTCCGGCACGGCGCCCCGGCGCGCCCCGGACCGCCACGTGGCGACCCGGCGCACATCCTTGCGAACCGCCCGGCAAGAGGCTATCTTCCCGCAACGGCGCCGAAGTAGCTCAGCGGTAGAGCAACTGATTCGTAATCAGTAGGTCCGCGGTTCGAATCCGCGCTTCGGCATTAATGGCTTCGAAAATTCAAACGTGACGATGGTCAAGGCGCGGCCATGCAGCATGCCGCGCCCAATAGGCGATTATGTCTATCAGGACGAGCCGTCCGGCTTGCCGGGAGGCTCGTGATCCGCCCGGGGATCGGAAGGCTTGCCGGCGTCCGTCGCTGTGCCGTCCGTGCGCTTGTTCCGCTTGGCCGATCCCATCAACCGTTTGGCCATCTCGCCTGTATGGATCATGGCCCCGAGTTCGCCAGCCTCCTTCCATGTCGTCAGGCGTCTGTGGGTCAACCGTGCCATGAACGTTCCCTCTTCTCTCGCGCCGGGCACAACCCCGCGCTGCGGCTTTCGAGGCCTGCCGCCCGTCTGTCGCGGCTCCGGCCCGCGGCAGTTCGACAAGGGATAGTGTAGATGGCGCTGCCGGACCGGGTCAACGACGGCAGGATGCGGCCGATCGCAACAGTCCGGCTTGTACCGCACGGACAGCCCCATCCTGCATGACTGCACCTCAACCCGCACGGTCGGCAGGGCCCTCTCCGAGCCGCGCAAGTGCCCATGTTCCGGCGTCACGTGCCGGCCGGCCAGCAGAGACGCCACGCCCGGATAGCGGCAGCGAGTTGGCAGGCGGTCCGGCGTCGGCCAATTCGCGTTCGAACAAAGTTGTACTCGCCAGGGCCGGCCGGCCGGGCGAAAGTTTGCGGGCGGCCAGTCGAATGCCGATGGAGGGAGCCGATGCCGGCCCGTATCAGCATGCAGGATCGGGAGGGCGGGCCGTCGGCCGGCGCCGGGGCACCGCGGGCGACGCGCGAGCTGGACCACATCGCCGGCGACGACGGCCTGCCGGTGTTCGGGCACACCTTTGCCTTCCTGCGCGACGCCCGCGCCAGCCTGATGGGCATGCACCGGCGCTACGGCCCGGTGTTCCGCTACAACAGCTTCTTCGAACGCAGCGTCGTGCTGCTCGGGCCCGCGTTCAACGAGGCCGTGCTGTTCGACCGCGAACGCCTGTTCTCCAGCCGCCTCGGCTGGGACCACCACCTGGGCGCACTGTTCCCGCGCGGGCTGCTGCTGCGCGACGGCGACGACCACCGCCGCCACCGCCGGCTGATGCAGGCCGCCTTCAAGCCGGCGGCGATGCGCCGCTACGTCGAGCTGATGACGCCGCTGGTCGCCGAACGGATGCAAGCGTGGAGCGGCAGACGGCCGCTGCGCTTCTATCCGGAAGCCAAGCAGCTGCTGCTCGACGCCGCCGCGGTCGCGTTCCTGGGACTGTCGCTGGGCCCGGAGGCGGACCGCGTGAACCGCGCCTTCATCGATCTGGTGACGGCGGCGATCGCCGTGGTGCGGGCACCGGTGCCGGGGCTGGGCTATCACCGCGGGCTCAGGGCGCGCGCCTACCTGACCGGGCTGCTGCGCGACCTGATCCCGGCGCGGCGCGACGGCGGCGGCGACGACATGCTCAGCCAGCTCTGCCGCGCCACCGACGAGGGCGGCGCCCGCCTGCACGACGACGAAATCGTCGATCACATGGTGTTCCTGCTGATGGCGGCGCACGACACCACCGCCAGCGCGCTCGCCACGCTGGCCCTGGCGCTTGCCGACCACCCGGACTGGCAGGACCGGCTGGCCGCCGAGGGCGCCGCGCTGGGCGCGCCGGCCCCGGACCTCGACGCGCTCGACCGGCTGACCGACGCGGACCTGGCATTCAACGAGGCGCTGCGCCTGTACACGCCGGTGCGCACCCTGCCGCGGCGCACCCTGCGCGCCTGCGCCGTCGCCGGCGTCAAGCTGCCCGCCAACACCCAGGTCTGGATCAGCCCGGACTTCACCCACCTGATGCCCGAGTGGTGGAGCGAGCCCGAACGCTTCGATCCGGAACGGTTCGCCGAGCCGCGCGCGGAGCACCGCGGGCACCCGTTCCTGTGGCTGCCGTTCGGCGGCGGCGTGCACAAGTGCCTGGGCATGCACTTCGCCCGTCTGCAGGTCAGGATGGTGGTGCACCGGCTGCTGCCGCACGTCCGCCTGCGCCTGAGCCGGGGCCGCCGGCCGGCCTACCGGTTCCTGCCGTTCCCGCACCCGCGCCGCGGCCTGCCCCTGGTCCTGGAGCCGCGCTGACCGGCGGGTCACGGCCGCGTGCATCCTCCGTTCGGCTGAATCCCCGCACGGTCGCCAAGGGCATACGCTGCAATGCAATGCGATACGGGCGGTCGGCCTTGGCCAGCGGTGCCCCGTACGCCGTCGCGATGTCCCGCCTTTACCGGATCCGGCCTCATGCGCAGGAACGTCTTCGTCATCGGGTTGAACGAGGCCAACCGCCGCAAGCTGGGCGGCATACGCCATGCCAATGCCTGCGCCTTCCACGGCCTGCTCGGCAACGAGGAGGTCGAGCACCTGGAGCACTACCGGCTTGACGACATGCTGGACCGGGCGCGCCGGCAATTGCGCCGGTTCGACGGGCCCGTCGACGCCATCGTCAACTACATCGACTTCCCCGGCAACTCGATGGCGGCGATCCTGACCGCGGAGTTGGGCCTGCGTGGCCCGTCGCTGGTATCGGTGCTCAAGTGCGAGCACAAGTACTGGAGCCGTGTCGAGCAGCGGCGCGCCGTACCGCAGGCGGTACCGCGCTTCGCCTGGTTCGACCCGTTCGACGACGCCGCCCTGGACCGGATCGATCTGGACTTTCCGTTCTGGATCAAGCCGGTCAGGGCGTTCGGGTCGTATCTGGGCTTCCGCGTGGACAGCCCGGCCCGCTTCCGCGACTGCGTCGACAGGATCCGCGCCGATATCGGCCGGCTGGGCGACCCGTTCGATGCCCTGCTGCGCCGCGTGGACCTGCCGCCGGAGGTCGCGCCGGTGGGCGGGCGCTCCTGCATTGCCGAGGAGATCGTCGGCGGGCGCCAGTGCACCGTGGAAGGCTTCGTGTTCGACGGCGACGTGCGCTTCCACGGCATCGTCGACTCGATCCGCTATCCCAACCGCACCAGCTTTGCCCGCTACCAGTACCCGTCGCAGCTTCCCGGACCGGTGCGGGCGGAGATGCTGGCGCTGTCGCGGCGGGTGATCGCGCAGGTCGGGCTCAACAATTCCGGGTTCAACATCGAGTATTTCCATGACAGCGGCGAAAACACGATCCGGCTTCTGGAGATCAACCCTCGCATCTCCCAGTCCCATGCCGACCTGTTCGAGAAGGTGGACGGCGCCTCAAACCACCAGATCATCGTCCAGGTCGCCCTGGGCATCGAGCCGGACTTCCCGCACCGCGAAGGCCCGTTCCGCCACGCCGCCAAGGTCTATCTGCGCCGGTTCGAGGACGCCGTGGTGACGCGCGTGCCCGATGCCGACGAGGTGGCGGCGGCCGAACGGGCCGTTCCGGGCGTGACCGTCCGCATCCATGCACGGGAGGGCGAGCCGCTGTCGGCGCACCGATACCAGGACAGCTACAGCTATGTCCTGGCCATGCTGTTCGTCGGCGCCGACAGCCAGCGCGCGCTGATGCGCAAGGCGCGGCAGTGCGCCGAACGGCTGCCCTTCGCGTTCGCGCCCGTCACGGCCGAGGCGCCGCAGCCGGCGGAGCAGCGGGCATGAAGACCGTGACCGACTTCCCCCGCCCCGTCCGCGCGGTCCGCCACGTCTGGATCCCGATGCCCGACGGCGCGCGGCTGGCGGCGCGGGTGTGGCTGCCGGAGGACGCCGAGGCCGACCCGGTCCCGGCCGTGCTGGAGTACATTCCCTACCGCCAGAACGACGTCACCGCCCATCGGGATTCCATCATGCACCCGTACGTCGCCGGGCACGGCTATGCCTGCGTCCGCGTCGACCTGCGCGGCAGCGGCAATTCCGACGGGGTGCTGACCGACGAGTACCTGCAGCAGGAGCTGGACGACGGCGTCGCCGTGATCCGCTGGCTGGCCCGCCAGCCCTGGTGCAGCGGCCGGGTCGGCATGATCGGCATCTCCTGGGGCGGGTTCAATGGCCTGCAGATCGCCGCGATGCGTCCGCCCGAGCTCGGCGCGATCGTCACGGTGTGCTCGACCGACGACCGCTATGCCGACGACGTGCACCACATGGGCGGCTGCCTCTTGGGCGACAACCTGTCGTGGGCGTCGATCATGTTCGCCTACAATGCCTGCCCGCCGGACCCCGAGATCGTCGGCGAGCGCTGGCGCGACATGTGGCTGGAGCGCCTGGAGGGCAGCGGGCTGTGGCTGGACACCTGGCTGCGCCACCAGCGGCGCGACGCCTACTGGCGCCACGGCTCGGTGTGCGAGGACTACGGCGCCATCGCCTGCCCGGTGCTGGCGGTCAGCGGCTGGGCCGACGGCTATTCCAACGCCGTGTTCCGGCTGGTCGCCAACCTTCAGGTGCCGTGCCGCGGACTGATCGGCCCGTGGAGCCACAAGTACCCGCACCTGGGCGAGCCCGGGCCGGCGATCGGCTTCCTCCAGGAGACGGTGCGCTGGTGGGACCACTGGCTGAAGGGCCGCGACACCGGGGCCATGGACGGCCCGGCCTTGCGCGTGTGGATGCAGGACAGCGTGCCGCCGACCACCCGCTACCGCGAGCGCCCCGGCCGCTGGGTCGGCGAGGCGGCATGGCCGTCGCCGCGCATCGTCGAGCGGCGGTGGACGCTGGCGCCCGGCTGCCTGAGGCCCGCCGGCGAGGCGGTGGCCGAGGCGCCGCTGACGATCCGGTCGCCGCTGTCGGTCGGGCTGTTCGCCGGCAAGTGGTGCTCGTACAGTGCGCCGCCCGACCTGCCCCACGACCAGCGCGAGGACGACGGCGGCGCCCTGGTGTTCGACACCGCGCCCCTGGACACGCCGCTGGAGATCCTGGGCGCGCCGGTGGCCGAGCTGGAGGTGGCTGCGGACCGTCCGGTGGCGATGGTCGCCGTGCGCCTGTCCGACGTGGCGCCGGACGACAAGGCGACGCGGGTGACCTACGGCCTGCTCAACCTGACCCACCGCGACGGTGCGCAGCACCCGGCGCCGCTGGAGCCGGGGCGGCGCTACCGCGTGCGCGTCAAGATGAACGACATCGCCCAGTCGTTCCCGGCCGGGCACCGGCTGCGGCTGTCGCTGTCAACGTCCTATTGGCCGCTGGCCTGGCCGCCGCCCGAGCCGGTGCGGCTGGCCGTGTTCGCCGGGGCCGGCACGCTGATGCTGCCGGTGCGTCCGCCGCGGCCCGCGGACGAGGCCCTGCCGCCGTTCGGCGAGCCGGAGGGCGCGCCGCCGCTCCCGCGCACGGTGCTGGAGACCGGCCGGCATGCCTGGACGGTGGTGCGCGACCTGGCCAACGACATTTCGACCCTGGAGGTCATCAAGGACGCTGGCCGGTTCCGCATCGACCCGATCGGCCTGGAGGTGCGGCTGGCAAGCAGCGAGCGCTATACCTTCTGGAACGACGATTTCGACTCCGTGTCCGGCGAGACGAAGGCCGAGCGGTCGTTCCGCCGCGGCGACTGGTCGGTGCGGACGCTGACCCGAACCCGGCTGACCTCGACCGCCACCCATTTTCGCGTGCAGGCCGACCTGGACGCCTACGAGGGCGACCAGCGCGTCCACTGCCGGAGCTGGGACCGGCGCATCCCGCGCGACTGCGTCTGAGGCGCGGCGCAGACGGCAGCGCCTTGCGCATCGGTACCCATTCACGTACATGAAGTCTATGCGCCATACCTCCTACACCGGACTGCGCCGGAACTTGGCGGCGATGCTGGACCGGGTCACCGACGACCGTGAGCCGGTCGTCATCACGCGCGATCGCGGGAAGCCGGCGGCGGTGCTGATCTCCATCGAGGATTTTGCCTCCTACGAAGAGACCCGGTACCTGCTGCAAAGCCCGCGGAACGCGGACCGGCTGCTCAAGGCGGTCGGCGACCTGGACCAGGGGTGCGGTAGCGAAACGCCGGCGCCCAGCTGATTTGAGCCGTTGCGCAAGGGGCTTGGCGCAGGCCGTGGCCGTGCGGCAGGTCAGGCGTAGGTGCGCAGCTCCATGGCGTCGAACCTGAGCAGGCGGTCGGTCAGCCCGCAGTCGGCGCGGCGCGGGGCCTTCGCGATCGGGACCAGGGACACGCTGGTCAGGCCGTCCGGCGACTGTGCCAGGACGCGGCGCAGCGCGTCGGTCACCACCACGGTCTTGGTGACCGGCGTCAGCGGGTGCGGCGGCCGGCGGTCGTGGCGGCGGCGCGGCCCCCTGGGGATGTCGCAATGGCCGACGTCGCCGAAACAGCCGCCGTGCCCGAACACGGTGAACGAGCCGGCATAGCCGGCCTCCGGCGTCGCGGGCGTGGTGTCGTCGGCGTCCGGATTGTTCAGGAACACCCGCGTCTGGAACGAGTCCTCGGCGTGGCGCACGCCCGTGAACACGAGGTCGGCGCGGGCCAGCGCGGCCTCCTCCCCGGCGGGTGCGCGATAGGCGAGCGGGGCCTGCAGCACGCCCGGCTTGCGGCCGGGGGACATATCGCTCTTCCTGGCCATGTCCGTCGCCTCCCGCTAGGCCACGACCTGAAGGGCGTAATCGTAGCCCAGGTCGTTGATGTTCAGCGTGTCCGCCACCGTCATCTGGAACGGCGCCAGCACCTGACCCATAAGCTGCGCCGACGGCGTCTGCCCCGGATGACGCATCTGCCACAGGTACCAGATCCGGTCGACCATCGCATGGTGCGCCCAGAAGATGGGGTCGAAGGCCGCCGTCGGCACCTGGGCCATGCTGCCGCCGACCCAGACATGCAGGAAGTTGTGCACGTCCTCCATGCGCAGCGAGAAGTCCTCGAAGGTCGGCGCCTCGAGCAGTGCCTGCACGGCCGCCGCGTCGGGCAGGTCGCCCGGCGGGTCCGGGTCGCGCACGGTGCGCGGCGGGTCGTCGTCGCTGATCGCGCCGGGCAGACGGCTGCGCACCAGGGCGATCATGTCGGGCGGCAGGCCGACGTCGGCGGCGAACAGCGGGTTCGGTGCCCCGTCCACCTCGGGCTGCGCATAGGCCGCGGGTATCCCTTCGCCCCGCGAGCCCGGCGACGACCAGTCCCACCACGGGACCGTGACTCCCGGCACCCGGTCCTGCAGCGCCTGCTCCAGCATGTACAGGTAGGCGCGGTGCCAGGGCAGGAACAGCGGATTGCCGTGCTCGCAGTAGAACGGCGGCGGCAGTCCGTGCAGGGCGGCGAAGAACTGATAGCCGCGGTCGTCGTTGAGTGCCATAACCTCGGCAAACGCGCGCCGCAGCTGCGCCAGTTCCTGTTCCGACATCAGGCGTACGGCGCGGCGCATGTACAGCTCTTCGTCCATCGGCCCGCTCCCCGCCTCTCTTCCGTCCGGCCGTCCGCAACGGCACGCGAACGATAAACGGTTCGCGCCGTGGGCGACAAGAGCCGGATGCGCCTTGCCAATCGCTCGGCGTTTCCGGGTATGCCTCACCCCCGGCACGCGGTATGCGTTTCCTGTTCGGAGTCCGCCAACCCCGCCGTGCGCCGTCGGGCGGCACCGATGGCCTGCCTACCGCGCGCCGCCGGCTGCCGCCGTCGGCAAGGGAACATTTCGGCCGCGCGTGCCGTTGTGTGGGCAAAAGGAAAAGCAGTCGGACGCCGGGCCGTCTCGGGCAAGGGTGTGGATTTGCCGGCGACGCGCGCAGCCCGCGCGGCCGCCGGGCTCAGCAGCGGAGGGTGGTCATGGCAGCAAGCGACAATCCGAAAGCGGGCGCCAAGGGCGCGAAATCGGGCGGCAGGGCGCGGCCCGAGACGGAGCCCGGGAACGGGCCGGACCAGGGCCCGGACGCGGAACCGGAGACCGGCGGCCCGGAGGCCGAAGCCGGCCGGTTCGCACGAGACGCGCAGGCCGAAATCCGGGCGCAGACGGAGCAGCTCGCCGAGAAGGCCAGAGCCGCGGGCGCCGCCTATGCTGTGCGGGGGCGCGATGCCGGCGCGGTGCGCGTGCTGCACATCGCCAAGTCGTTGCGCGCCATGGCCGAGCAGCTTGACGAGGACCGGGAACCGGGACTGGCGGCGCCCGTCTGGCGGGCGGCGGAGGAAGTCACCGCGCTGGCCGACAGGCTGCACCAGCAGGACGTCGGCGACCTGATCGAGGCGGCCCAGGATTTCGCCCGCCACCGGCCCGGCGCGCTGTTCGGCACGGCGACCGTGGCCGGATTCCTGATCGGCCGGTTTCTGATGGTGCCGGGCAACGGCGGGCGGGTCGGCAGGCGGCGCCGGTCGGCCGCGGAGCGCCCTGCAGCGGAGGAGGGCACGCACTGATGGCCGAGGTTCGCAACGAGCCCACCACGCGGGATCTGGTCTCGCAGCTGACCCGCGACATGGGCGATCTGGTCCGCCAGGAGGTCGACCTCGCCAAGACGGAGACGTCCGAGAAGCTGACCCAGTTGGTCATGGGCCTAGTGTTGCTGCTGGTTGGCCTGCTGACGGCCTTTGCGGCGCTGATCATCCTGCTGGATGCCGGGGTGTACGCCCTGGCCGAGGTGCTGCCGGCATGGGCGTCGGCGGTCATCGTCGGCGGCCTGGTCGCCGCCATCGGGCTGTTCATCGCCATGCGCGGCATACGCAACATGAAGAGCGGCGCGTCCCTGCCCTCCCGGACGCTGGCATCGTTCGACCGCAACCGGGCGATGGTCAAGGAGAGACTGCAATGAGCGCGGGCAGCAGCCGGGCGGCCGACGAGATTGCCGCCGAGATCCAGGAGACCCGGGCGCGCATCGACCGCACCATCGACGCCCTCGAGGAACGGCTGTCGCCGGGACAGCTCCTGGACACCGCGATCGATTATCTGCGCACGAGGGGCCGCGCCGGAGGGGCCAGAGCCGGCGGGGGCGAGGGCGGCGCCGCGGCGATCGGCGACATTGCCATCGCCATGCGCGAGAACCCGATCGCGACCGCCTTGATCGGGATCGGCATCGGGCTGGTCGGCGTCGGGCTGGGCGCCCTGTTCGCGTCGGCGGTGCCGGCCGGTACGCGCGGCCGCCCGCCCCTGCCCGGCGAGGAGTACGACCTGTACGACGAAGAGGAAGAGCACGCGGAGTACGACGACCGCCGCCGCCATCAGATGGCGGACGATGTATTCGTCGGCCCCGTCGAGCGTTGAGAGGAGGGTAGCACCATGCAGGGCACGACAGGCCCCAACGAGCCGAACCCGGAACGCAAGACGTTCGTCGAGACGGAACCCGGCCACGTCGGCACCAGCGCGGAAGCGCCGCGCAGTGAGCACCACGGCGCCCGCGAACGGCTGTCCGAAGTCGCCCAGGAGGCGCGCCTGCGCAGCGAGCATCTGGCCGACGCGATCAGCGCGGGCATGCGCCGCGCCCTCCACAGTGCCGAGGACTATGGCGAGGAGATCGGCTACCGGGCGCGCAGGGCCGGCCGCCGCGTCGGCAAATATTCCCGCCGGGCCTCGGGTGGGGTCGCCGAGACCGTGCGCGAGCAGCCGCTCGTGCTGCTCGCGCTCGGCATCGCCGTCGGCGCCGCGGTCGCGGCGCTGGTGCCGCGCAGCCACCGGGAGAGCGAGGCGATGGGCCGAGTCCGCCGGCGCGTCTCGGCGCGCGCGCGCGACTTCGCCGACGAGCAGCTCGACCGCATCGAGCGCGTCGCCGAGGCGGCTGCGGAGGCCGCGCGCCGCAGCGCCGAAGAGCAGGGACTGACCCCGGAGGGCATCAAGGCCCGCGCCGAGGAGGCCCGGCGGTCGGTCAGGGATGTCGCGGCCGCCGCGACCGAGGCGGCGCGCGAGCAGATCGAGCGCGAGGAACGCTGAGTCCCCGTTGCCGCGCGCAGTCGGCGCGGCATGGTCATGACGCCGCCGTAATGGCGGGGACGGCGGGTGGCGCGGCGGCGTCAGTCCTCAAGCGCTGCCGCCGAACCCGTGGCGATGACCGTGCCCGGCCGGCTCGTGCCCCTGGTGCTCGTCGCGGTGCGGCGGTGCCGGCGGCAGCGTGCCGTCGCGATAGGCCTTCACCGCGCGCACCGGGTCTTCCTCCGACGTGGTCACCGCCGTGATGCCCCGCGCGCCCAGGCGCCGGATGAAACCGGGGCCCGCACTGCCGACGATCAGGACCTCGACCGTGTCGAGCGGGTGCGGACCGTCACCGTGGAATTCGTGGAAGGCGAGTTCCTTGGGCAGGTCCAGCCGGTCCACCTCCCTGGGCTCTCCCTCCGCCGGCACCTCATAGACCAGGAACCGCCGGGTCCGCCCGCCGTGGGGCGTGAGCGTGCGATAGTTCTGGCTTCCCACGGCGATCCGCATCGTCCGCTCCTTCGCCTGTGCATCGACCGGGACATGCTGGCCCGGCGCAGGGATGCCGGCAAGCTCCCCGCCCTGCGACCGATCGCACCGGTGCCACAGCGCCTCCGTCTCTCCGATCCGGGGATGAGTTGCACCGCGCCGGCGGTCATGGACTGTGCCGCGCCCGCGGCGCACATCCTGTGGTCGTGTCGGTATGGTTAATGATTCTGTGCGCCGGCGGGTCCGTGCGACCGTCCGGAGCAGGCGCCAATCCGCGGATCGCGGGCACTGGCATAATGTTTGCGAATTAGTTGATGCTCGGAATACAGTAGCGGCTCGGCTGTGATAAATTCTGGTCTCAAGAGGACCATCCATGAGAAATCCAAGACGATGGTTGCAATTCAATATGCACCATGTGGCCGCAATGCTTAGGTCTTATGGTGTATATCTCCTAAGCCTTCCGTCGGGGTTCTGCGGAGTTGCCGGATGTTTCGCATATCGCGCACGCGCCGGTTCCGTGCTGCAAACCATTGGTACGGTTCCGAAACCTGCCTCTGCGGTTTCGCGAAAGCCACGCATCGGCGTCCCTTTTAGGTAGCGGAGGCTCCATGGCACCGGATCCCGGTCCGATCCCCGCGGCGCCGCGCAACGGCCGGCCCCGCCTGATCCTGTTGGAGAGCCCGCCGTGCAGCCCGTGCTCGGATGTCACCGCCACGGTCGCCGGAACGGGGCTGCCGTTCGACGTGACCGGCTGCCTCGACGAGCTGCTGGAGCGGGTGGCCCGGTCCGACGCCTACCTTGCCGCGCTTGTCCGGGAACCCGGCGCCGACCTCGAGCGGCGCCTGCGCCGGCTCGCCGCGGCCCTGGGCGAGCTGCCGATCATTGCCATGGCAGGGCCGGCGGACCCGCCTTACGAGACGATCCGCCGGCTGATCGCGGAGCGGGTGATCTTCGACTGGCTGCCGCAGCCGCCCACCGTCGGCCGCCTGTGCTTTACCCTCGGCTACCTGACCGCGTTGGGCACGGGCGCCGCGAAACCGGTCGCGCCGCCGCCCTTGGTGCCGGCACCGCCCGGTGGCGCGGCGTCGCCCGAGCTGATCGGGCAGAGCGCGCAGATGCGCGCCCTGGGCGAGCGGCTGGAAAAGGTGGCGCGGTCCGGCTGGCCGGTGCTGGTCACCGGCGAGAGCGGCACCGGCAAGGAGGTCGTGGCCCGCGCCGTCCACCGCCTGTCGCCAATGCACGACGGACCGTTCGTGCCGATCAGCTGCGCCGGGCTGCCGCCGACGCTGGTCGAGTCCGAGCTGTTCGGGCACGAGAAGGGCGCCTTCACCGGCGCCGACCGGCGCCGCATCGGGCGCATCCAGATGGCCGAGGGCGGCACCTGCTTCCTGGACGAGATCGGCGACCTGCCGCTGCCCGCCCAGGGCCACCTGCTGCGCTTCCTTCAGGAAAAGACCGTCCAGCGCCTCGGCTCCACGAAGCTGGAGACGGTCGACGTGCGGGTCGTCGCCGCCACCAACGTCGACCTCAAGGCAGCCATCGCCGAGGCCCGGTTTCGCGAGGACCTGTTCTACCGGCTCAATGTGCTGCCGCTGCACCTGCCGCCCCTGCGCGAGCGGACCGGCGACATCGAGCTGCTGGCCGGCCATTTTCTGCACAAGTTCGCCGCCGAGCTCGGCAAGCCGGGCATCGGCTTCGACCGCGACGCCATGCGCGCCATGCTCTCGCATTCCTGGCCGGGCAACGTGCGCGAGTTGATCAGCGTGGTCCGCCGCGCCGTGGTCCTGACCGACGGCCGCCTGATCCGGGCCGCCGACCTGCAGCTCGTCCCCCGCGACGAGGCCCGCCCGGCCGGCGCCGCCACGGCGGGGCGGCTCCTGCTCGACCTTCCGGAGCCGGCCACGCTGCCGGAGGTGCGGGCGCGCGCCGAGGAGGCGGCGGTGCGCCGGGCCCTGGCCCGGCACAGCCACAACGTGAACGCCGCGGCCCGGGCGCTCGGCGTGTCGCGCGTCACGCTCTATCGGATGCTGGACCGGTACTCGATCGGATAGTCCGGCCTCGGGAGCCGGAACTCTACAAAACTACGCAATCGAAGTGTTTCACACGTGAAACCGGATGTCGGGAAGACCGACAGCCTGTTTGCGGACCTGCAGCCGACCGCCGCCATTCTTGAATCGCGGGTTCCTGCGGCCCGACGCATGAAGGCGCGTAGTCTGCCCCGTCTCGTCGCGCAAAAGGTTTTTCAGGGATGAGACGCGGCTGCGCCCGCGGTTCCCGGGCGGCCCGGTGCTCCGGCCATTTTCTCCATATAAATCATAATTTTAGCGCAAGGCACATCGACTGGTATGCGCGTTGCTGAGTGGCAGACGCCGGGGCGGCGCGTCGTGCCACAGCAGCGCGCTCTTCCGGCAGCCACGCCCGGGGGGGTCGTCAGGGGACGGGATACGGCCGTGCTTGCGGCCACCGTCTGCGCGGCCTCGGCGACGGATACATGCTCAACAAAGGGAGCAGACAATGAAGTGGAAGCTCTTGGCCGGCGCCTCGGCGCTGGTGCTCGCGATGGGGATGGGTGCCGCCTACGCGCAGGATGCGGAAGGCTTCACGGACGGGGAGGCGGCGGCCACCCAGTCCGCGACGGCCGACAACGGCTCCGCGGCGACCCGCGGCGGCCAGGCGACGGTCGACGGGAGCACCGACAGCTCCAACCGCAGCGACAACGAGGCCGACTCCGACGACTGGAGCGCGGCAGCGACCAACGGCTCGACGGCCACCAGCACCGACAGCTCCAACCGCAGCGACAACGAGGCCGACTCCGACGACTGGAGCGCGGCGGCCACCAACGGCTCGACGGCCACCAGCACCGACAGCTCCAACCGCAGCGAGAACGAAGCCGAGTCCGACGACTGGAGCGCGGCGGCGACCAACGGCTCGACGGCCACCAGCACCGACAGCTCCAACCGCAGCGATGCCGACCTCGATGCGGACGACTGGAGCGCGGCCGCCAACAATGGCGGCACGGCCACCACCTCCGACTCGTCGAACCGGAGCGAGAACGAGGCGGACGCCGAGGAGTGGGGCGCTGCGGCAACGAACAACTCCACCGCCAGCACGACCGACAGCAGCACCGACAGCTCCAACCGCAGCGATGCCGACCTCGATGCGGACGACTGGAGCGCGGCCGCCAACAACGGCGGCACGGCCACCACCAACAACACCGACTCGTCGAACCGCAGCGAGAACGAGGCCGATGCCGAGGACCGCTCGGCGGCGGCGACCAACGGCTCGACGGCCACCAGCACGCATACCGACAGCTCCAACCGCAGCGATGCCGACGTCGATGCGGACGACTGGAGCGCGGCCGCCAACAACGGCGGCACGGCCACGACCGACAATACCGACAATTCCGACAACTCGTTCGCCGAAGCGGACGGTGGCTCGGCGGCCGCGAACAACGGCTCGACCGCCAGCATCGACAACACCGACGACTCCATCGCAGCCGACCGCGGTGGCTTCGCCGTGGAGAGCGGCGGCATCTCGACCAGCGGCAACCGCATCACGGCGAGCGAGCAGGGCAATGCCGCCGGCAACGACGTGTTCGACAACGACACGTCGATCACCGGTCTCGGCCGGGGCAACACCGCGGGCGGCGACATCACCGACAACGACAACACGGTTGCGGCTTCAGACAGCGCCGTGGCGGTCGGCCGCGACAACACCACGACGCGGGGCGACACCGTGGACAACGGGTCGATCCTGAACTCCGGGTCGGCGACCCTGTCCATGCAGGAGTTGAGCCAGACGGTTTCGGGCCCGACCGCCTATGAGGGGTCGGAGGGCGTGCCCGCCGTCCGGACCGGCGATGCCGTGATCGGCGAAGGCGCCTTCCGCAACACCGCGGGCGTGTTCAACACCCAGATGAGCACGGGCCCGGGCAGCGCGGCGCAGGGTGCCGTGTCGCTGTCGGCCAACGCCGACATCGGCTTCGGCGGCTTCCTCGAATAGGCCCGATTCGGAGGCCGGGCGGGACCACGGCCCCGCCCGGCCGATGGGCCGGTCCCGAACGCGAATGCCGTCGAAGGGGGAAGAACGATCATGTCGAGGCAGACCTTCCTGGCAACGGGCATCCTGGTTGCGGCCATGGCGGCAACCGGCGCCGAGGCGGGCGGGCCCGGCGAGGCCGGCCCGCCCGCCGGTGCGTTCGTCGCGGCGGCGCCCGTCGCGGCGCAGGACCTGGCCGGCCTGCGCGGCGGCGAAGGCCAGACCGTCCTGAACAACGGCGAGCTGATGATGACCAGCCAGGCGCTGGGCCAGACCAACAACGCCACCTTGAACGCGAGCTCGATCGCCAACGGCGACGTGCTGATCGGCGACGGCGCGTTCGAGCGCGCCGGCATGGGCAACTACGTCCTCAACTCGGGCAGCGGCAGCAATCTCGAGGCCGCGCTCGTGGTCAACCTGATCGTCAGGGAATGACCGGGCGCCGTGCGACGGCGGCCAGCGCCGCCGCCGACCCGTCGCCCCCGGTCCGCGCCGGGGCCTGTGAGGCATGATGCCGATGCTGTTGCACATCGCACGATCCGCCGGATGGGGCGCCGCACTGGCCGTGCTGATCGCCTGCGCGGGCGACCTGGACCGGGAATGGACGCCGCTGAACACGTCGCAGCTGTCCACCGTCGGCTTCGGCGGCGCCTACCGGGTCCAGCTTGTCGCCCACCAGGACATGCCGTTCCGGCGCGTGCAGCGGCAGGCCTACGACTTCAGCTGCGGCAGCGCGGCCGTCGCCTCCCTGCTCACCTACCACTACGGCCGGCCGACGCCGGAGGCGGACGTCTACCTGGCGATGTGGGAGGCGGGCGACCAGGACCTGATCGAGCGCGACGGCTTCTCCATGCTCGACATGCGCAACTACGTGATCGGCCGCGGCCTGAGCATGGAGGGCTTCCGGGTGACCCTGGACCAGATCCGGACCGAGGGCATCCCGGCCATCACGCTGATCAACACGAGCGGGTTCAACCACTTCGTCGTGATCAAGGGGATCACCGACGACCGCGTTCTGATCGGCGACCCGTTCGTCGGCACCACCGTGTACGACCGCGCCGCCTTCGAGGAGATCTGGAACGGCGTCATCCTGGCGATCCGCGACGAGGCCGAGCAGGCACGGGCCACCTTCAATACCGAAGAGGAATGGGCGCAGCTGCCCCAGGAGGCGCGTCCGGATCTGGCCATCGTGCGCGAGAGCCTGGCCGCCGACGCCACGCGCCTGCCGTTCGGCCTGCAAATCCGGCGCCGCTGGCAATAGGGAGACCGCAACGCCATGCCCAGACCCCGCCCCGCCCGGCGTCGCCGCGGCACCACGCTCGTCTCGCTCGCCGCGGCCCTGGCCGGCTTCCTGCTCATGACGACCGTGGTCGGCCCGGCGGCCGGCCGACTCGGCGTGCTCGGCGTGTTCGACGCGCCGCCGGTCGGCGATGCGGAGCTGGCGGCCCTGCGCGGCGGCTTCTCGGTCGGCGGCGTCGAGTTGAGCTTCGGCGCCCGGGTGCGCACCCTGGTGGACGGGCGCCTGGCGCTGGAAACGCGGCTGGTCCCCGACGACACCGGCGCATGGCGCCGGTTCGATGGCACCGGCCCGCAGGGGCTGATCGACGGCGCGGGCAATCCGATCGATCCGGGCGTGCTGCCGGCGCGGCTGGCGGCCGCCGTGGCCGGCGGATCCGGCATCGTCATCGACGATGCCCGCGGGCTGACCGCCGCGCTGCACCGGCTTCCGTCCGGCGCGCCCGGCAGCCTGATCGTCAACGAGGCGAGCGGGCGCAGCATCGCCCAGGAAATCCGGGTCGACGTCGGCATCGAGAACTATCGCGCCATCACCGACAGCATCATGCGCGCCCGCATCGTGCAGGGCCTGCCGTAGGCGGCAGCAAGACCGCCGCACTGGGGCCGAGCAACTCCTCGCGCATATAGGATAGATTATATACCGTATGCTCATAATATATATCAGATCATCCTTATCCAAAGGCGAAATTATCGATACGGATAATGGATAAGTTCAATATTGTTCGACAACGTGCTCTGAAAAGTATTTAGCAGACGCTCGCCATGATCGATCATCCTTTGGTATCCTGTTTCCGATACTCCTCCAGACGCACACGAAAAGGGAGTGTCGGCGGATCGGTACCGCACCGGCCGCTCGCCTTCCTGGCCGGGGCCGCGGGCGCCGTCGCCGTGCTCGGGTTCGCCTGGCCGGCGGCGGCGCAGACCGGGGACGTGCGCGACCTGCAGCGCGAGGTGGAGCGCCTGCGCGCCGCGGTCGCCGTCCAGCAGGACATGATCGAGCAGCAGCGCCGCCTTCTGGAGGAGCAGGCGCGCCGGTCGATCGAGCAGGACCGGCGCATCGATACCCAGCGGCTGCGGCTGGACGCGCTCGACCCCGGACGGATCGGCACGACCTCGCTGCCCGGCATCCGCGCCACCGGCCCTGTCGGCGCCCTGGCGGAACCGCCGCCGATGCCGCAGGTCGGGCAGGCCCCCCCGGTTCCGCCCGCCGCCGCCCCCGGGTCGCCGGCTCCCGTACCGGCCGAGGAGGTGGAGGACGCGGAGCCGGAGCGGCCCTCGGTCCAGGCGATCGCCAGCCAGGGCGGCGTGCTGACCCCGCGCGGTCACCTGATCATCGAGCCGCAGTTCGAGTTCACCAACACCTCGCGCAACGTGTTCCTGTTCCAGGGCATCGAGATCGTCGATGCCATCCTGATCGGCCTGATCGAGGCCTCGGACTCCAGCCGCGATGCGCTGACCGGGTCGGTCACGGGCCGGCTCGGCATCACCGACCGCTTCGAGATCGATGCGAGCATTCCGTACGTCTACCGCAACGACCGCATCTCCCGGACCTTCAACATTGCCGGGGCGGACGTCACCGAGACCGAGACCTTGACCGGCAGCGGCCTGGGCGACATCGATTTCGGGGCGCACTATCAGATCAACGACGGCACCGGCGGCTGGCCGTTCCTGATCGCCAACGTCCGCGTCAAGCCGCCCACCGGCGAGGGTCCGTTCGACGTGGACCGCAACGCGGCCGGCGTTGCCACCGAGCTGGCCACCGGCTCCGGCTTCCTGGCGGTGGAGCCCAGTCTTACGGCAATCTTCCCCTCATCGCCGCTGGTGTTTTTCGGCAATGTCGGCTACATCTGGAACATGGCCGATGACATCGACGAGACGTTCGGCGAAGGCACCCGCATCGGGCGCGTCGATCCGGGCGATTCCATTACGGCCAGTTTTGGCGTCGGCTTCGCGGTCAACCCAAGGACATCGCTGAGCTTTGGCTATCAGCACCAGTACGTGCTCGGCACGTCGACCGAGATCAACGGGCTGACGACCGAGTCGGACAACTTCCACCTCGGGTCGATCCTGTTCGGCGCGAACTACCGCATCAGCGATGCGACCAGCGTCAGCGTGAATGTCGAGGCGGGCGTGACGGAGGAGGCCCCGGACGTGCGCATCTCGGTCAGGGTGCCGTTCGATCTCGGCGAAATCTTCTAGCGCGACAGGCGAAAGGGCGGCGGGATGGCACGGACACTGGCACTGGCGCTCCTGGCCGCGGGCCTGGCGGCCTGCGCGCCCGGTGGCGCGGATGATGCGACCGGGGCGGCGGCACCGGGCGGCGGCGCTGCGGCCAACCCGTTCGAGGTCTGCCGCGGCCGGGGACTGGCGGTGGACAGCGAGGCGTTCGACGACTGCATCGGCGCCATCATCGAGCGGCGCTGCAGTCCCGTCGGCGCGCCCGGCAGCGATGCGTACGACCGGTGCGTGGAACAGCAGCGCGACGCCGCCTTCGTCCGCGATCAGCTCCGGATCCGCGGGTTCTGACGGGCCGGACGGGGCACTGCGACGTCAGGTCCCGCCCTCGGCCAGTTCCCGTTCGGCCAGGGCGGCGGCGGTGGTGCGCACGGCGGGATCGAACCCGGCGGGCGCGCCGGCCACCACCACCGTCAGGTCGTCCGGCGCCAGCAGCGACGCGGCGACGCGGTTGACGTCGTCCAGGGACACCGCCTCGATCAGGGCGTTGCGCCGGTTGACGTAGTCGATCTCCAGACCTTCCATCTGCACCGCGCGCAGCACCGAGGCGATGCGGTCGGTCGACGTGAACTGAAGCGGATAGGACCCGGTCAGATAGGTCTTGGCGTCGTCCAGCGCCTCCTGCGTGACGCCGTTCTCCGCCACGTCGCGCCAGATGGCCCGGATCGCCTCGACCGCCTCCTCGACGTTCTCGTTGGACGTGGCGCCGCCGGCGAACAGCAGGCTGGCATGGTCGTAGTCGACCAGACGGCTGTACATGCCGTAGGTCAGGCCGCGCTGCTCGCGCAGTTCGCTGTTCAGGCGCGACGTGAACCCGCTGCCGCCCAGGATGTGGTTGAGCACGTAGGCGGCATAATAGTCCGGGTCGAGCCGGTCGATGCCCGGCTGGGCGACGAGCAGCACCGACTGCGGCCCGGAGCGCTCGACCAGGACCTCCGCACCGTCACCCTGCGGGCCGATGTCGGGCACCTCCGCCGGCGCCGCCGCGGCCGGCAGCGCGCCGAACACCTCGTCGAGCACCTCGCCCAGCCGCTCCGGCGTGATGTCGCCGGCAACCGCGACGGTCAGGTTGTCCCGGGCCAGGCGCCGGTCGACGAAGCCGTGCAGGTCGTCGATGGTAATCGCGTTCAGGCTGGCCACGGTGCCGCGCGAGGGCCGGCCGTACGGGTGCTCGGGGAACGCGACATCGAAATAGGCGCGCCGGGCCATCCAGTCGGGGTTGGCGACGCGCCGGCGGATCTCCGCCGTGACCGCGGCGCGCATGCGCTCCACCGCGTCGGAGTCGAAGCGCGGCTCGGTCAGCGCCAGGCGCAGCAGGTCGAACGCCTCGCCGGCATTGGCCGTCACCGTCTCGAGACTGCCATAGAACCCGTCGGCGCCGGCATCGAACGACAGGTTGATCGCCCGGTCGGTCAGGCGCTCCTGGAACTCGGCGCTGGTCAGGTCGCCGGCCCCCTCGTCGAGCAGCACCGAGACCAGGTTGGCCAGCCCGGCCCGCCCCTCCGGATCGAGCGCCGAGCCGCCGCGGAACCCGAACGCCATGCTGATCACCGGCACGCTGTGGTCCTCGACCAGCCAGGCCTCGATACCGCCGGGGCTCTCGACGCGCTGGATATCGATCGCGTGGGCCGGCGCGGCGGCAAGCAGCAGCGCCAGCACCAGCGGCGCCGTCAGCGCCAGCAGCGCGGCGCGCACGGCCGGCACGGGGACACGCCGCACGGCGGCAACGGAGCTCATTGCTCGATCTCCTCGGTCGGGGTGACGGCCGGGCCGGCGTCGCCCGGCGGCAGCGGCGCCATCGCGAGGTCGTCGCGCACCGGCAGCAGTTCGCCGGTCACCGAGCGCTCCGGCTGAAGCACGTGCCGCGCCGCGGCCATGACGTCCTCGGCCGTGACCGCACGGATGCGCTCCGGCCAGGCCTGGACGTCCTCCAGCGACCGGCCGATCGTCAGCGCCATGCCGATGGTGCGCGCCGGGCCCGTCAGGCTGTCGCGGGCATAGATCGCCTCGGTGGCGAGCCGCTCCCGCGCCGCCGCGACCTCCTCGTCCTCGACGCCCTCCTCGAGCAGCCGGTCGATCTCGGCGTCGACGGCGGCCTCGACCTCGGCCGGCTCGGTCCCGGCCTGGGGCGTCACGAACACGCCGAAGATGCTGTAGTCGATGTCGTTCGGCGAGTACGCGGAGCCGGCGCCGACCGCGACGCCCTGGTCCACCACCAGCGAGCGGTACAGCCGGCTGGTCGACCCGGCACCAAAGATCTCGTTGAGCACCTGCACGGCGTAGGGATCGGCTCCGTCGCTGTTGATGTAGCTGGGCGCCTGATAGAAGCGCCGCCAGCTCGGCAGCTGCACGCCCTCGTCGCGCACGGTCACCTGCCGCTCCGCGGCAACCTCCGGCTCGCGCGGGCGGACGCGTTCCGCGACCGGCCGCGCCGGGATCCTGCCGTAGGTGAGCTCGGCGAGAGGGCGCAACGCCTCGGCATCGATGTCGCCGGAGACGACCAGCACGGCATTGTTCGGGGCGTACCAGTCCCGATAGAACTCGACCGCATCGTCCAGCGTCAGCCCCTGGATCTCGTGCGCCCAGCCGATGATCGGCGTGCCGTAGGGGTGGTTCTGGAACAGCGCGGCGAACATCTGCTCGTTGAGCCGCGCCGAGGGATCGTTGTCGATGCGCTGGCGGCGCTCCTCGACAATCACGTTGCGCTCGTTCAAGGCGCGCAGGTCGCCGACCGCCAGATTGGCCATGCGGTCGGCCTCCAGCTCCATCATCAGCGGCAGCCGGTCGACGGCGACGTTCTGGAAATAGGCGGTGTAGTCCCAGGACGTGAACGCGTTCTGTTCGCCGCCGTGGCGGGCGACGATTTCGCTGAACTCGCCCTCCGGCACCGCGTCGGTGCCCAGGAACATCAGGTGCTCCAGGAAGTGCGCGACGCCCGACTGGCCGGGCGGCTCGTCGGCGGCGCCGACCCCGTACCAGACCATGTGGCTGACCACCGGCGCGGTGCGGTTGGTCACGACGACGACCCGCATGCCGTTGTCGAGCGTGAAGGTCTCGGCATCGAACACGCGCGCCGCCGCTGGCCCGGCGATCAACCAAAACACCAGCGCGCACAATATGGCGCCAGCGCGCACCAGACCGGGCCGAGTTGCCACGAAGCCGCCTCCCTCTCCTGACCGATGCCGGTAAAGTGGGGCGCGCAGCGCGGGAATCAAACGGCGTCCAACTGCCTGGCGGATCCACGACTGCCGGCGGTCCGAAGGGCCTGCCCGCCGCACGCATTTCCGGGACGGCGGGCGCCGTCGTCAGTTGAACAGCCCGTCGAAGATGCCCTCCAGGGGCGCGCGGCTGCGGCGTTCGATGGTCGGGACCTCGCCCTCGGTCAGAGGCTCGCCGAGCGCGGCGTTGGAGGCGAGCCGCTGCGCCTCCGCGCGCGGGTCCACGACGGTGCCCGGCGGCGGCTGGTCCTGCCAGAACATCAGGCGGTCGACAAAGCTGTCGTCGGCCTCGAGCAGGGCGGCCGATTCCTCGTTGACCACGCGGCGGATGTCCGGATCGATCTCGTCGGCGCCGGCCCGCGCCAGCAGCGCGCTCTCGCCCTGGGTCAGCGGGTCGACCTCCGCCGCCGAACCGGCCTCGGCCTGCCCGGTGACGACCTGCCGGGCCCGCTCGCGCGCCGCCACTTCCTGCGGACGCGGCGCACCCGGTGCCGGCGGGCGCAGGTTGAAGTCCGGCGGCATCGACAGCGGCGCGCGCGGCACCACCGCGAACTCGTCGGGCACGGTACGGTCAAGCCCGAAGGCCTGCCGCGCGTCGCCGCAGCCGGACAGCCCCGTGGCCGCGGCCAGAAGGAGGGCCGCGCCTGCCAGCGAGGCCCGTTGAGCGGACGTCATCCCGAAAACCTTGTGCCTAGTCACGATTCGCCCCCTGCGACAGCACCGTGCGGTCGGCGGGACGGCCGAACAGGCTGTCGATCACCAGTAAGGCCACGCCCACGCTGATCGCGGCATCGGCCACATTGAACGCGTACCAATGATAGCCGAACGCGTGGAAATCAAGAAAATCGAACACGGCGCCGAAACGCACGCGGTCGATCAGGTTGCCGACCGCGCCGCCGATGACGAGCCCGACCACCACCGCCAGGAACGGCCGCGTGATGCGCGTCAACCAGACGATCAGCGCCACGGTGATGACCGCCGCCAGCGCGACCAGCGCCCAGCGCATCGCGTCGGCGCCGGTACTGGCAAGCCCGAAGCTGATGCCGCGGTTCCACACCATGACGAGGTTGAAGAATTCCGTCACCCGGATGATGTGCGGCGGCTCGATGACCAGCGGCAGGATGAGCCACTTGGTCAACTGGTCGAGCACGACGACCGCGACCGCCACCGCCAGCCCCAGGCGCCAGCGGCCGTGCGCCGCGGTCATGCCGCCGGCCCTCACGGGCCCGCCGCGGCGAGGTGCTCGACCGCATCGGCGCAACGGCGGCACAGCGTCGGGTGCTCCGGCGTCTCGCCGACCTCCGGCAGAACCTTCCAGCAGCGCTCGCACTTGTCGCCGGCGGCCAGGCCGATCGTCACCGCCACGCCGGGCACGTCGGGCAGGCGGAAGGCATCCTCCGGCCCCTCGCCGGCCACCACGCTGAGGTCGGACGTGATGCACACGTCGGCGAAGGCCACGTCGGCCAGGGTGTCCGCCAGGTCCGGCGGGACGTACACGACCGGGTGGGCCTGCAGCGAGGCGCCGATGCGTTTCTCGGCCCGCTCCAGCTCCAGCGCGCCGGTGACGACGCGGCGCACCTGACGGACGCGCGCCCACTTCGCGGCCAGCGCCTCGTCGCGCCACTCGTCGGGAATGGCCGGGAACACCCGCTCGTGCACGCTGCCGGCGTCCTCGCCCATGCGGGTGGTCCACGCCTCCTCCGCCGTGAAGCACGCGATCGGCGCCAGCCAGGCGGTCAGGCAGGAGAACAGCTCGTCGAGCACGGTGCGGGTGGCGCGGCGGCGCACGGCGTCCGGCCGGTCGCAGTACAGCGCGTCCTTGCGGATGTCGAAGTAGAGCGCCGACAGGTCCACCGCACAGAACGTATGCAGCGTCGTGGAGATGGTCGTGAAGTCGAAGTCGTCGGTCGCGCGCCGCACCAGCGCGTCGATCTCGGCCAGCCGGTGCAGCACCCAGCGCTCCGGCTCCGGCATCTCCGCCGCGGCGATGCGCTCGGCGTCGGAGAACCCGTCCAGGGCGCCGAGCAGGTAGCGCAGCGTGTTGCGCAGGCGGCGGTAGCTGTCGACGTGGAACTGGAGGATCTCCTTGCCGATGCGCAGGTCCTCCGAATAGTCCGAGCCGGCCACCCACAGGCGCAGGATGTCGGCGCCGTGCTGGTCGCAGACCTGCTGCGGCGCCACCACGTTGCCCAGCGACTTGGCCATCTTGCGGCCCTGCTCGTCGAGCACGAAGCCGTGGGTCAGCACGGCGTCGTAGGGCGCCCGGCCGCGCGTGCCGCAGCTTTCCAGCAACGAGGAATGGAACCAGCCGCGGTGCTGGTCCGAGCCCTCCAGGTACAGCGCGGCCGGCCAGCCGAGGTCCGGGCGCTGCTCCAGCACGAACGCGTGGGTCGAGCCGGATTCGAACCAGACGTCGACGATGTCGAAGACCTGCGCGTAGTCCTCGGCCCGGTAGGCGTCGCCCAGGAGGTCCTGCGGGTCGTGCGCCCACCAGGCGTCGGAGCCCTCGGCCTCGAAGGCGCCGGCGATGCGCTCGCACACCTCGGGGTCGCGCAGCGGCTCGCCGGTGGCCTTGTCGACGAACAGCGCGATCGGCACGCCCCAGGCGCGCTGCCGGCTGATGCACCAGTCCGGCCGGGTCTCGATCATCGAATACAGGCGGGTGTAGCCGGCCTGCGGCACGAACCGGGTGTTGTCCAGCGCGGCCAGGGCCTTGGCGCGCAGGCCGTTGGCCTCCATGGAGATGAACCACTGGTCGGTGGCGCGGAAGATCAGCGGCGCCTTGGACCGCCACGAGTGCGGATAGCTGTGGGTCAGGCTGCCGCGGGCCAGCAGCGCGCCGCGCGCCTCCAGCCTGCCGATCACCGCGTCGTTGGCGTCGCCCTTCTTCCCCGCCGCGGTGTAGGTGGCGCGCCCGGCGAACAGCGGCACCTCGTCCAGGAACCGGCCGTCCTCGCCGACCATGGGCGGCACCTCCAGGCCGTGGCGGGTGCCGAGTTCGAAGTCCTCGCCGCCGTGGCTGGGAGCGATGTGGATGATGCCGGTGCCGACGTCCTCGGTGGCGAACGGCGCCTCCAGCGCCGGCACCGGGAAGTCGTAACCCTCGCCGAAGAACGGGTGGCGGCAGCGCGTGCCCTCCAGCGCCCGGCCGGGGAACACGTGCGACAGGTGCCACAGCGTGATCCCGGCGGCCTCGCGCACGCTGTCGGCCAGCGGCAGGGCGACGACCAGCCGCTCGCCGACCCGCGCATTGCTGCCCTCGGCGACCGCATCGACGCGGAACAGGCCGTATTCGATGCCGGCCCCGTAGGCGACGGCGCGATTGCCGGGGATGGTCCAGGGCGTGGTCGTCCAGATGACGATGCTGACGCCGTCCTCCGCCGGAACCGCCGCATTCGGGCTCTCCACCACGGGGAAGCGCACGAAAATGGTGGTCGAGGTCACGTCGGCGTATTCGACCTCGGCCTCGGCCAGGGCGGTCTTCTCCACCACCGACCACAGCACCGGGCGCAGGCCGCGGTACAGCCCGCCGTTCAGCAGGAACTTGTGGATCTCGCGGACGATCTGCGCCTCGGCCGGCCGGGTCATGGTGGTGTACGGCTGCGCCCAGTCGCCGACCACGCCCAGGCGCTTGAACTCGTCGGCCTGCACGCCGACCCAGTGCTCGGCGAAGTCGCGGCATTCCCGGCGGAACTGCAGGATCGGCACCTGGTCCTTGTCGCGGCCGGCCTCGCGGTAGCGCTGCTCGATGCGCCATTCGATGGGCAGGCCGTGGCAGTCCCACCCCGGCACGTAGTTGGCGTCGCGGCCCATCATCTGCTGCGACCGGACCACCAGATCCTTGAGGATCTTGTTCATGCCGGTGCCGATGTGGATGTTGCCGTTGGCGTACGGCGGGCCGTCGTGCAGGATGAACGGCTCGCGGCCGCGGCTCTGCTCGCGCAGCCGGGCGTACAGGCCCATGGTTTCCCAGCGCGCCTGGATCTCGGGCTCCTTCTTCGGCAGCCCGCCGCGCATGGGGAAGGCGGTGCGCGGCAGGAACACGGTCTTCTTGTAGTCGACGCCCTGTCCGGCCGCCGGCCCGGTCCCTGCCCCGGTCCCTGGCCCGGTCTTCGTCTCGCTGTCGGCACTCATCGCGGCTCTCGTCGCTCCCGGCATTGCGGCCCGGCACGCCCGCGACCCCAGGGCCGCCCGCGCGAGGCCGGCAAGCTATAGCGGGAATCGGACGACATTGTGAAGGCGTGCGGTGGGGAAAGGGGTTTAGACGCCGCAGACCGAGTTCTCGCCGTGCTCCGCTGTCCGACGCCAACCCGTAGCGGGTCGGTTCCGAGCAAAGCAAGGCCCGCGGCGCCGGAAGCCTCATGCGAGTTCACACCGGCCGTGGCGGTCGATCCCGTTGCATGAAATTGTGGGGAGGCAGGAGACAATCCGTCGGAGCCTCGGTCCGTTTTCGAGGATCTGAGGTATTCCGAAAAACAAATCCCAACCCGTCTTTGCGAGCGCAGCGAAGCAATCCAGTGGCGCCGCGAGTGCGGTCTGCGGCATTTCGGACGCGGCACGGCCGGGTCTGGGCCGCGTCACTTCGCTTGCGGTGACGGCAGGGGTGGGAATTGCAGCGCGGCGATCCAGTCCCGGCGACGCCGGCTCACCATCAGCGTCGGCCAGGTCTTGCGGCGCCGTTGGATCGCGGCGCTGCGCTCGCGATGACGCCGGTGGAACGGCGGCAGACGGACCAAAGGCCGCTGTTTCTTGTTAGGCGGGATCGATCCCTGCCCCAGCCGCACCTACTCCCGCCGGTCAGGTCCCCGCTCTCCCGTCCATCCGGGCGAGCGCATCCGTCACCGCCGTCACCGCCCGGTCAAGTCCAGCCCCGATGCGCTCGATCTCCTGATCAACGGCCTCCAGGGCCGCCGCCTCCTCTGGCGGAGCGCGATCCGCACACTGTTCCCTCCTGCCATGTCCCCAAGCGTTGGCCATGATCCGCGCCATTGCCTCCTCATGCGGCACGATCCGCCCGGCGTTCATGTCGTCGATGCCGCGCCGGATGCCCTCAATGATCGCAAGCTCGCGGTCCACGTAATCCGCGATCGCCTCGCCGGCCAGCGAGGACGCACCGCGCCCCGTCTCCTCTGTCAACCGGCGAAGCTTGTCGCTGACCTCGGGCGGGAGGTCCAAATCCAAATGCGTTGCCGTCACGGCCTGCCACCGTTCCTGTCGGGCCAGAAGCAAAGATAACAGCCGAGCCGAGAGGCGGAAAGGGCCGCCCCCGGACCCCGCCCGCGCCCTCACCCGCATGGACATCCCCGCCCGCGTCCGGTAGGGGATCCGGCAATGCCGAACCGCCCCGTCCCGCCCGCCGGAGTTGCCGCGTGTCCTCCAAGCCCGCCCGCGAACCGCTGAAGCTGGATGAAAGGACCGTTCACCTGTTGCGCCGGCTGTGGCGGGAGTGGGTGGCGCGGCACTGGCGGACGATCGTGGTGGCGGTGCTGTTCATGGGGGTGGTTGCCGCCACCACCGGCGCCTATCCGCTGCTGATCAAGCACGCCTACGACATGTACGAGGCCGGCGACATGCGCGTCGTCTGGCTGATGCCGGTCGTGATCCTGCTGATCACCGCGACCAAGGGCGGCGCCTTCTATGCCCAGACCGTGCTGACCAACAAGGCGGTCATGCGCGTGGTGACCGAGCTGCGCCGCGCCATGTTCGACCAGCTGCTGCGCGCCGACCTGGCCTGGCTGGGGCGCCACGCCACCGGCTCGCTGGTGTCGCGCTTCACCAACGACACGCAGCTGATCGCCAACGCCCTGTCCGGCGCGGCGATCAGCCTGATTCGCGATGCGCTGACCATCGTCGCGCTCATCGCGTCGATGATCTATCTGGACTGGCTGCTGTCGATCATCGTGCTGCTGATCTACCCGATCGCGGCGGTGCCGATCATGCAGGTGGGGCGGCGCCTGCGCGATGTCTCCAAGCACGCCCAGGAGCAGATCGGCGACATGACCGCGCTGCTCAACGAGAGCCTGAGCGGCGCGCGCATGGTCAAGGCGTACAAGCTGGAGCCGTACGAGCAGCGCCGCGCCGACGGCACCTTCGAGGACATGTACCGGCTGCGCATGCGCGCCGTGGAGCACCGCGCGCGCCTGGACCCGACGCTGGAGGTGCTGGGCGGGCTGGCGGTCGGCGGGGTGATCGCCTTCGGCGGCTATCGGGTCGCCACCGGTGCGGGCACCGTCGGCGATTTCACCGGGTTCGTCAGCGCCCTGCTGATCGCCGCCCAGCCGATCCGCAGCTTCGGCACGCTGAACGCGGTCCTGCAGGAGGGCCTGGCCGCGACCAAGCGGGTGTTCGACCTGCTCGACGAGCGGCCGAAGATCCGGGACCGGCCGGATGCCCGGCCGCTGCAGGTGGCCGCCGGCGCGGTCGAGCTGCGCGACGTCCGCTTCGCCTATGAGGACGCCGGCGTGCTGCACGACGTTTCGCTGCGGGTCGACGGCGGCCGCACCGTGGCCCTGGTCGGCCGCAGCGGCGCGGGGAAATCCACCGTGTTCAACCTGATCCCGCGCTTCTACGACGTGACCGGCGGGCAGGTGCTGGTCGACGGGCAGGACGTGCGCGACGTGACGCTGGCCAGCCTGCGCGGCGCCATCTCGGTGGTCAGCCAGGACATCGTGCTGTTCAACGACACCGTGCGCGCGAATATCGCCATGGGCCGGCTGGACGCCGACGACGCGGCGATCGAAGCCGCGGCCCGGGCGGCGGCGGCGCACGACTTCGTCGCCGCCCTGCCCGACGGCTACGACACCGTGGTGGGCGACCGCGGCCTGCGCCTGAGCGGCGGCGAGCGCCAGCGCATCGCCCTGGCCCGCGCCATCCTGAAGGACGCGCCGATCCTGCTGCTCGACGAGGCGACCAGCGCCCTGGACGCGGAGTCCGAACAGGCGGTGCAGCAGGCGCTGGAGCGGCTCAGCCGCGGGCGCACCACCCTGGTCATCGCCCACCGCCTGTCCACGGTGCGGACCGCCGACCTGATCTACGTGATGGAGGCCGGCCGCGTGATCGAGCAGGGCACCCACGACGCCCTGTTCGCCCGCGGCGGCCACTACGCAAAGCTCTGCCGCCTGCAGTTCCGCATCGATGCGGCGCCGGCGGAGGCGGAGGCGGCGTCGTAGCAACCTGCTCCGAGCACGTCATTGCCGGAGCGGCCAGCGCCCGAGCCGCAGGTTGGCCAGGACAGGCCCGTTCCGGGAGAGGAACGGCCGGGCCGGAGCAGACCTGCCGGGCCGTTCCCTGGAACACTCTGCGGCCGCTTGAATGTGCGTGCGTCAGTAGGCGAACATCCGGACGATGGTGCCATTGTCGAACACGCGCCAGATGACTTTGCTGTTATGCTGCTGGTGCTCGTATTCGCCCTTTTCGCCATTGAAGCGCCGGGTCTCCTTCGAACCGTCGCCTGCCACCGTGACGATGTTTGTGCGGGCGTGGACCGCCGGCGTCAGCCCGCCCTCCTTGACCAGCGTGCGGACGAACACGTCCGCAAAGGAGTCGCCGCTCACCGCGTTCACCGCGTTGTCCGCGGGAATGCCGTTCCCGGAGTGGGCATTGCGCCCGAGGCTGCATCCGGTAATGTTGATCCGGCAACTCTCGCTCAGGCCCAACGCCAGCAGTCCTCGGGCAAGGACCTCGGGACTGATCCGGCTCAACTTTCGGCCTTTGACATCGCCGTGCCCGCGCAGGACAAGCTCAGAGTGCACGGTGAGTGACTTCAGCTTTTTCCGGATTTCGGTCAGACAGTTCGTCTGTTTGGCGAGGCTGTTGTTGAGAAAATACCAAGTTGTGTTGATGAAGTTTCGGTCGACGGCATATCTTATCTCATCAACGATCGTATTTGGGTTTTTGCGCCTGGATTTATCTATTAGAAGCTTTGTGTTGTCGAAGATTTCTTGGTCGGCTGTCGTGTTCTCATGGTTGTAGATGGTAAAATAGAGACGGCGATCTGGAGTCATGGTACTGTCTCCTCCACGGTGCCGGTCGTCCGGCTGCGGCACGGAAATCTTGGATCCGCGGTAAAAGCAACCTCAGGATGCTTCGGTCGTCGCCAGGTCGTACGACGCGGGGAAGTTGTTGACGGGCTTGTGGGCGTTGTCGAAAATGGTGTACTTCATTTCCAACTTGGTGAAGTTGAAACTGACCGATTCCTTTGGCATGTCCCCGCTCGTCGAGACGCTGTAGCTGCTGACCAGCGTGTTGTGCAGCGTGTATGTCATGTAGACGTCGCCGGGGTCGCCGGTGGTGACCAGGTGGACGACGACCTTCTTGCCCTCGCTGCCGGCGCAGGCCTCCTGGAAGAGCTGCGCCGAGGATGAATCCATTCTCTTGGTCACCGTCACTTCGCTGATCGACGGCTCCGATGCCTCGCGGTTCTGGGCCGACCCGGCGCGCGTCATGATCGCGCGTCCGGCGCCCCACTGCAGCGACTCGATGTCCAGCCACTGCTTGTGCTTGGAGTGGGTGGCGTCGCCCTTGATGCCTTGGAATTCGATGTAGATGGCCATTTGTAGCCTCCATGATCAAATCCCGGACTGGGCCGGGATGGTGGAATGTGGACGTCGTCCATGTCGTTCTGACATGGCATTCACGAAGAGCCTTCGGCCCTACTGCCCCAAAACGCGGTCACGATCCGTTTCTCGCTGGTCCGGACCTGCGTCGACGTTGCCTGAGTCTTTCGGACACGAAACCGCCCCTTCTTCCGAATCGTGCCGCTGTTCGGGATAAGGCGCGGCCGGCCTTGACGGCGCGGCGCATGCGCCTCATCTTCCATGATGCGTGCCCGGTCATGGTTGTCTGCATGGGGTACCGTGCCCGGTCAGTCACTATATATGCCGGACACGGGCGTCCGGTCCAGTCACAACGGCGTGACCCGGCCGCGATCACTTGCGCAATGCTTGGTAATTCGAGAAACCGGCCTGACACCCGCAGAAGAAGCAAAACGGAAAGGCGAGGACATGACCAGAAGCCGCCGCGACGACCTGATCCGGACCGCGCTCGATCTGTTCCGGCAGAACGGCTACCACGCCACCGGCATCGAGAAGATCCTCTCCACCGCCAATGTCTCCAAGCCGACCCTGTATCGCCACTTCAACTCGAAGGACGACCTGATCGTTGCCGCCCTGCAGAAGTGGGACGAGGACAGCCGTGCCTGGCTTCAGCAGGAGATGGAGCGCCGCGGCCGCACCCCGCGGGAGCAGGTCATCGGCCTGTTCGACGCCCTGGCCGACTGGTTCGACAGCGTCGGCTTTCAGGGCTGCCTGTTCATCAACGCGACGGTGGAGTTCGCCGGGCAGGACAACCCCATCCACCAGGTCGCGGCCGCCCACAAGCGCCGCTTCGCCGCCCATGTCTGCGACCTGGTCGCCGCGGCCGGTGCGGCCGACCCCGACGAGACCACCGAGCGCCTGATGATCCTGATGGAAGGCGCCATCGTCACCGCCCACACCCACGGCCGCAGCGACGCCGCCCACCGCGCCCGCGAAATGGCGGACCAGATCCTGGCCCGATGCATCGACGACACCCGAGCCGACGCCGCGCCGACCAGGCGGACGACCCGCCCTCCACCTTCACCGGCGGCCCCTACTCATGCCTTAACACCCGGTCCACCAGCACGTTCGCCCAGCGGCGGGACTTGAAGGCGTGCCGCACGGCCAGGGGGTCGTACACCGCGTCCACCCAGTCCAGGAACCCGATCGGCGTGGCGCGGGCGTAGTCGCGGTACTGCTCGAAGAAGAAGTCCAGGATCCCGGTCTTGGCCTGGCGCACGTGGCCGAAGCGCCAGTGGAGCTGGCGCATGGCGTCCTCCACCGGGCGACCTTCGCGCAGGATCATGTACAGCGCGCACATCAGCCCGGCACGGTCGGCGCCGGACTTGCAGTGCATCAGGGCCGGGTACTCGATCTCCGCGAACAGGCGGGCGGCGCCGTGCACCACCTCCTTGCGCGGGGCGTCGCGGGAGTTCACCGAGAAGTCGGCCAGCTGCACGCCCCAGCGGCGGCAGGCCTCGCGCTCCAGCCGGTACGAGCCGGTCTCGCTGGCGCCGCGCAGGTTGACCACGGTGCGGATGCCGGCGCGGGCGAAGCGGCGGATGTGATAGGGCGCCGGCTGGCTGGCCCGCCACAGGTCGGGCGTGACCCGGTGGCAGTTGCTGTACACGGCACGAATGAACCCGTGGTCGACCAGCGACAGGTCGATCCAGGCGATCGCCGGGCGGAGCCAGTCCGGCACCCGCGCGGTCAACGCGTTCAGGCGCTTGCGGTGATCGAAGTCGAGCCTCATCGCGCGGCGCCGGCCGGGCGGCGGCCGGCGGCCGTGGGCAGGTCGGTCATGCGCCGCCGGGCTCCCCGCCGACCTCGCCGCCGAGGTCGCTGCCGGTCTCCTCCAGGAACGCCGCCACGTGCGGCTCCGCCTTCAGCGCACGCAGGTCGTCGTCGGTCGGCCGTTGCGGCCGGTCGCGCTCGGCGTTGACCATGCACAGGAACCCCAGCGGCGCGTCCGGGCCGGCGCGGAACTGGTGCCAGGCCCACGGCGGCACGGTGACCAGGTCGTGCGGGCCGAGCGCGCGCACTTCGGTGCCGACCAGGCAGCGGCCGCGGCCGCGCAGCACCATCACGGCGTGGGCGTGCCCGTGGCGCTCCAGCGAGGAGTGGCCGCCGGCCGCGATCTCGAAATAGCGCAGCTCGCAGGCCAGGTGCGGGTCGCCGAACAGGAGCTGGCGCGAGACGCCGCGGAACCGGTCGCCGTCCTCGTCCTTGTAGGGCCGACGCTCGACCCCGTCCCAGCAGAACCCGTCCCGCGCCCGCCGCAGCCGGGCCACGCCGTTCATGTGCATGTCGCCTCACCGGTACACGTGATTGCAGACGGATGTGGTGAACGCCGCCGCCGCGTCAACCAGCCGGTCGCCGGCGGCCAGCAGGCTGCCGCCGATCAGCAGCATGGTATCGGCGCCGTAGCCGTCCAGCATCTCTCCCACCCGGTCCAAGGCCATGCCGCCGGCCGGCACCGGCACGCACGGCCGCAAGTCCCCCCACGGCGCCCGCGCCGCGTCCGCCAGCGCCCGGCAGGTCTCCGCGGTATAGCCGAACCGGCCGCCGTGGTTGGGGAAAATCGTGGCGTCCGCGCCGAACAGTCGGAACAGCCGCCCGAACAGCAGCGGCAGCGCGATGCGGGCCGCCCCGCCCAGCGCCGGGTGCGCCAGGACCGCCATGTCCGCCGCCTCCCGCACCAGCGCCCGGAACGCCGGCAGGCCGACCACCATGGGCGCGACCAGCACGGTGTCGACCCCGGCGTCGCGCGCGATCGCCACCTGGCGGCGCAGCGCGTCCAGGTCGCCCGACAGGCTGGGGACGTAGCGGGTGCGCCCGCCGGTGGCGGCGTTGGCGGCGCGCACCGCGTCCGCGCACGCGGGCACGCGCTCCGCGAACGGGCTGTAGGCCTGGTCGGCCAGCCCGTGGTCGTCCTTGACGAAGTCCAGTCCGCCGCGCGCGAACCGCCCGGCCAGGCCGGCCAGCGCCGCCGGCGGCAGGCCCTGGGGCTTGAGCGCGGTGCAGGTCATCGCCCGGCCCGCCGCCCCGGCGCGCGCCCGCAAGCCCTCCAGCCCGTGGTTCGGCCCGCCGAACGCCGCCGCGACCGCCTCCGGAAACAGCACGTCGTGCAGCACGACGTCGTCGTGCAGCGAGGTGTTGCCGAACAGCATGTTCATGAGCTGCCCGGCCTCCAGCCCGGTGGTCGCCGCGGCCAGGGCGATGCGCACCTCGAACAGGCCGTCGCCCCCGCCCGAGTGCAGCTCGGCGATGCCGTCGACCCGCCCGACGATCCCGTCGAGCACGGACCGGTCGGCGATCGCCGCCACCGGCATCTCGACGCTCTGCTCCACGGCGATCGCCTGGGCGCGCGCCTCGATGGACGCCGCATCGCTGCGGATGCGGTAGACGGCGGTGATCCTGGATGCGGCCTGGGGCATGGTCAGGGGCGAACGGAAACGGACGGCGTTGCGCTCGCACGCGGGCGCGGCGCCGCTCAACCGGGTTGGGGATCGGACGGTCTGGCTGGGGCGGCAGGATTCGAACCTGCGAATGGCGGTACCAAAAACCGCTGCCTTACCACTTGGCTACGCCCCAACGGGTCGGTCGCCTCCAGCATAGCCGCGCGCCGCCAAGCCCGCAACCGGCGCGCTTCGCCGAACGGGGTATGGCCGTTGCGGCCGCGCCGGGCGCATACTACAAGCGACGGGATGACAAGACGCGCAACGGATCCTTCATGCCCCAGGAACATGGCGGCGGCCCGCCCGGGCGGCAAGACGGCGACATCCCTGCCCACACGCAGGACGACCGGCACCCCGCCGCAGCGCCCCGCGGCGACGCGCCGGGGTCCGACGAGATCCTCGCGGCGCTGAACCGCGTCGCCGCCCGCCTCGATCGCGTCGAGGACGATATCGAAAGGCTGTCGGGGATGGTTGCAGGCTCCCACCGCGCTCCGGGCGGCAATGGCGGACGGTCGCCCGAGGACGAGGGCGAGGCGCCCGCCCTGATCGAGCGGGCCGCCCTGGGCCGCCGCAGCCGCGCCCAGTTGGATGAGGAGAAGGGCCGGGCTGCAGCGGCGGCCACGGCGCACGAGGAGGCGCCGCCGCCCCGGCGCCGCGAGATGCGCACCTGGCCGCTGCTGCTGGCGCTGGTCGTGGCCACGGTGGCGGCGGTCGGCGGCTACTGGATCTTTGCCGGCGGTGCGGACGAGGCCCCGCCGCAGCAGCAGACCGCCGAGGCGCCGCCGCCGGAGGGCGGTCCGCCCGCGGCGGACGGCGAAGACGCGGCGCAGGAGGATGGCGGCGCCGACGACACCGGCGCGACGGCCGGGCGGGCGGCCGGCGACGAAGCGCCGGCAGACGAGACGCCGGCAGACGAGACGCCGGCAGACGAGACGGACGTGGCGGCGGAGCGGCCGGACGGCCCCGAGGCCGGGCCCGACATGCCGGCCCTGGCGCCGCCGCCGGTCGAGGTGACGGAGCTGGGCGAGGGCCTGGCGCCGCTGCCCGACGACGCGCCGCCGGAGCTGCGCGAGCTGGCGCGCGCCGCCGCCGACGGCAACACCGACGCCCAGCACGACCTGGCGGTCCGCTACGCGCTGGGCGAGGGCATGCCGCAGAACTTCGACCGCGCCGCCTTCTGGTTCGGGCTGGCGGCCGAGGCGGGCGACGCCAACGCGCAGTACAATCTGGGCGTGCTGACCCGCCGCGGCCAGGGCGTGCCCCAGGACGAACCGGCCGCCTTCGAACTGTTCCGGGCCGCGGCCGAGGCCGGCCACCCCGATGCGCAGTTCGCCGTCGGCCTGGCCTACCGCGACGGCCGCGGGGTCGAGCGGGACCCGGTGCGTGCCGCGCAGTGGCTGGAGTCCGCCGCCGCCAACGACCGGCCGCGCGCCGCCTTCCACCTGGGCCGGCTGTACGAGGAGGGCCTGGAGGGGCCGCCGGACCTCGACGCCGCCGCGGAATGGTACGAGGTCGCCGCGGCCGCCGGCGTCGAGGACGCCGAGGCCGCGCTGGAGCGCGTCCGGGAGCAGCAGCAGGCGGCCACCGAGGCGGCCGAGGAGGCCGGCGACGCCGCCCCGCCCCCGGAGGCCGCGCCGACCCCGACGGCGCCCGACGAGACCTTCGGCGAGACGCTGAGCCGCGACCAGCTGCGCGAGGTGCAGCGCTTGCTGAACGAGCTGGACCACGAGGCCGGGCCGGTGGACGGGCTGATGGGCGACCGCACCGAGAGCGCGATCCGGTCGTTCCAGCAGGCCAACGACCTCACCGTCGACGGCGAGGCCGACCTGACCCTGCTGCGCCGCCTGCGCGACGCCCTGCGCAACCGGTAACGGGTCGGCGCTCCCGGCCCTCCCCGGGGGGGCCTAGAGCAGCGTGCCGGCCCGCACCCACCAGTCGGGATGGGCGGCGGCCAGGCTTTCGCCCGCGGCTGCGGCCGTGGCGTCGTCGCCGAACAGGCCGAAGCAGGTCGCGCCGCTGCCCGACAGCCGGGCCAGCCGGCAGCCGTCGGTGTCCTCCAGTGCCGCCAGCACCGTGTCGACGACGGGGCACAGCCGGCGCGCCGGCTCCGCCAGGTCGTTGCGGCGCTCGCGCAGCAGGCCCGCCAGCGCCGCCCAATCGGCCGGCGCCTCGGCGAACCGGGCCGGTGCGGAGAACGGGCCGGTGCGGGCGCGAAACACGGCCGGCGTCGGCAGCGGCACCAGCGGGTTGACCAGCACGACCGGGCACCCGGTCACCGCCGGCGCCGGCGCCAGCAGCTCGCCGATGCCGCCGACGAAGCGGGTCTGCGCGGCCAGGCACACCGGCACGTCGGCGCCCAGGCGCGCGCCGATCCCCATCAGCAGCGGCGCGCCCCCCGCCACGCCCCACAGCCGGGCGCAGGCGCGCAGCACGGCGGCCGCATCCGCCGAGCCGCCGCCGATCCCGGCCGCCACCGGCAGCGCCTTGTCCAGCCGCACCGCCACGTCGCACGGCCGGTACAGCGCCGCCGCCAGCGCCGCGGCCGCGCGCCAGGCCAGGTTGTCGGCATCGGCCGGCACCGCACCGGCGAACGGGCCGGTCACGGTCAGGCCCGCGGACGCCGCCGGGTCCGCCGCCGGGGTCACCGCGACCCGGTCGCCGACCGAGGCGAACGCCACCAGGCTGTCGAGCAGGTGATAGCCGTCGGGGCGGCGCCCGACGACGTGCAGGTACAGGTTCAGCTTGGCCGGCGCGGACTCCGCGATCTCCGCCGGGGAGTCCGCCCCCGCGGATGCCGCTTCCGGGGATGCCGCCATGACCGTCCGGCCGCCCCGGTCAGAGCGGCTCGCCCCCGTCGGCCGGGATCCGGTTGCGCCCCGCCTCGATCGGCGTCGCCTCATAGGGCAGCGGCTCGCCGGGGGCGACGACGAAGCCCGGATCGGTCAGGCCGTGGGCCAGCTTGTCGCGGATCGCCTGCTCCAGCTCGGGGTCGTCCTCCAGCATGCGCAGCGCCCGCTGCCACTGGAAGCGCGCCTCGGCGCGGCGGCCGACCACCCAATAGGCGTCGCCCAGGTGGTCGTTGATGACGGCATCCTCCGGCTCCAGCTCGACGGCGCGCTCCAGCGTCCGCACCGCCTCGTCCAGCCGTCCGGTGCGGTAGTACAGCCAGCCCAGGCTGTCCACGATGAAGCCGTCGTCGGGGCGCATCTCCACCGCGCGGCGCACCATGCCCTCCGCCTCGGCCAGGTTCTCGCCGCGGTCGATCCAGGAATAGCCCAGGTAGTTGAGCAGGTGGGCGTGGTCCGGGTTGAGGTCGATGGCGCGCTGCAGGTCGTTTTCGGCGCGCTGCCACTGGCTGGCCCGCTCCAGGGCGATGCCGCGGCGGTAGAAGAACGTCCAGTCGTCCGCGCTCAGCTCCGGGGAGCGGTCGGCGGCGCCGTCATAGGCGGCGACGGCGGCCTCGAAGCGGCGCTCGGTGCGGTGCACGTCGCCGACCGCCATCAGCGGCTCGCCCCGGTCCGGGCGCTCCGCGGCGAGCGCGGTGAGCAGCGCCATGGCGTCGTCGTAGCGCTCCATCTCCAGCAGCGTGCGGCCGAGCTGGAGCCGCGCCGACCAGGCCTCCGCGGCGCCCGCGTCGACCGAGCGGTAGGCGGCGATGGCGTCGTCGTAGTTTCCCAGCGCGGCCAGCACGTCGCCCAGCAGGATGCGGCCCAGCGCGAAGTCCGGCCGCAGGTGGTCCGCGAGCCGCGCGTGGATCAGCGCCTCGTCGCCGACGCCCTCGCCGTGCAGCGCCGAGCCGATCTGGAACAGCGCCTCGGCGATGCCCTCGGCCGGCGCGGCGACCAGCGGCGGCGGTACGGTGCCGGCCTCCAGCCGGGCCAGCGCCGGCTCGATCAGCATGCTGTTGGGGTTCTCTTCCAGGTACTGCTCGTACAGCGAGCGCGCCTTGCCGGGCTGGCCGGTGCGCTCGTACAGCGAGCCGAGCGCCTGGACCATGCGCAGCGACATGCCGGGCTCCACGGCCCCCTCCAGCACCTCGCGGGCGCTCTGCTTGTCGCCGGAAATGTCCAGGATCAGGCCCTGGTGCATGCGCACCAGCGGGGCGACGCCGGCCGTTTCGGCCAGGGCATCGAGCCGCTCGAGCGCGCCCTCGGTGTCGCCCAGCGCGGTGTCGATCCACGCCTCGATGACCGGCATGGTCAGCGCGGCGATATCGCGGCGCTCGACCTCGGCGGCCTGGCGCCGGGCCTCGGCGAAGTCGCCGGTGCGCACGGCGTCGGCCATCAGCACCATGTGCGCGAGCCGGTCGTCGGGCCGGGCCTCGAGCTGCTGCGCCGCCAGGCGCGCCGCCGCGGCCAGCCGGCCGTCGCGCACCATCAGATGGAAGGTCAGGTTGCGCAGGCGGTCGTTGCCCGGGTCGCGCGCCTGCGCCGACGCCATGAAGTGCGCGGCGTCGCCCAACTCGTTGCGCGCCAGCGCCACGCTGCCGGCCAGATAGGCGCCCGTCAGGGTCGCCGGCAGCGCGGGCGGCGCGTCGACGCGCGGGGCCGCGCCGGCGCCGGCCGTGTGGGCGGGTTGCGCCGGCGCCTGGGCCGGCATGATCAGCATCGCCGCGCCCGCCGCCGCCAGGCACGCGCTCCGCCACGCCCGGTTGACGGCCCATCCGCCCGCGGCCCTGCTGCTGACAGCGTCCATGCGCCCCGTCCCTCCGTCGATACAACCCGAAGCATACGGACCAATTCTTAATCCGGTCCTAGCAGCGAAACTATGATGCAACGTGCCGCGGCTCAAGGGAATGCTGTGCGCAAAAACGTGATCGGGCCGCAGGCCGGCGAGCGGGCGGGCGGGCGGGTCCCGGACCGGCGCGCGGGCCTCCCGTTTTTCAAGAACCGAAATATTTAAGTTTTATTTACCCTTCTCGGAATATGGTTTCATGTCGAATGATTTCCGCCGCCGCGCCGCACGCGGGGGCCGGCTGCACGCCGAAGGACAACGCCCGCGGAGGATCGCTCAATGCGACTGCCCTCGATGCGCATTTCCGCCAAGCTGCCGGTCGTGATCGTCGGCCTGGCCGTCGTCTCGGCGCTGATCACCGGCACCATCGCCTTCTTCATGGCCGAACGGGCGCTGGAGGATTCGGCGTTCGACAAGATGGCGGCGATCCGCGCCGACCGCGCCGCGCAGCTCGCCGGCTACCTCGACACGATCCGCGAGGACGTCGCCCTGCTGGCACGGAACGACATGGTCGTGGACGCGCTGGACGCCTTCGAGGCCGGGTTCGATGCGGAGGGCCGCCGCGCCACCGCCGTGCTCCAGGACGCCTACATCGCCGGCAACCCGCACCCGGCCGGGGAGCGGCACCGCCTGGACGATGCCGGCGACGGGTCGGCCTACAGCGCCGCGCACGCCCGCTACCACGACTGGCTCCGCGCGGTCATGGAGCAGCGCGGCTACTACGACGTGTTCCTGGTCGACCACGACGGCAACGTCGTCTACAGCGTGTTCAAGGAGGACGACTTCGCCACCAACCTGCGCACCGGGCCGTGGCGCGACAGCGACCTGGCCGCGGTCCACCGCGCCGTCGTCGAGGACTTCCGCGCCGGCGCCGTCGCCTTCACCGACTTCCGGGCGTACGCCCCCAGCGCCGGCGCACCGGCCAGCTTCATCGCCGCCCCGGTGTTCGACCACGACGGCGCGCCGCACGGGGTGCTGGTCTTCCAGATGCCGATCGACCGGATCAACGCGATCATGCAGGCGCGCGTCGGCCTGGGCGAGACCGGCGAGGCCTATATCGTCGGCGCCGACCACCTGATGCGCAGCGACACCCGGTTCTCCGCGGACTCGACCATCCTGGAGCGCAGCGTCCGGACGGCCCCGGTGGAGCGCGCGCTGGCCGGCGACAGCGGCGTCATGGAGGCCACCGACTACCGCGGCCACCACGTGCTGTCCGCGTACGCGCCGCTGACCTTCCAGGGGGCGACCTGGGCGGTGCTGGCCGAGATCGACCTGGCCGAGGTGGACGCCCCGGCGGTCGCCATGGGCGGCACCATGGCGCTGGTGGTGCTGGGCGTGTCGGCGGTGATCGCGGGGATCGGCGTCCTGTTCGCCCGCGGCATGACCCGCCCGATCGGCCGCATGACCGATGCCATGGGCCGGCTGGCGAAGGACGACCTGGCCGTGGAGGTGCCGGCGCGCGACCGCCGCGACGAGATCGGCGAGATGGCCGCCGCCGTCCAGGTGTTCAAGGACAACGCCGTCCAGATGAAGCGCCTGGAGGAGGAGCAGGCGCAGGCCGAACAGCGCGCCGAAGCCGAGAAACGCGCCGCCATGGCCCGGCTGGCCGACGGCTTCGAGCAGAGCGTCGGCCACATCGTCGAAAGCGTCTCCTCCGCCGCCACGGAGATGCAGGCCACCGCCGGGTCGATGTCCTCGATCGCCGAGGAGGCCAGCAGCCAGGCCACCACCGTGGCCGCCGCCGCCGAGCAGGCCTCGGCCAACGTGCAGACGGTGGCCTCCGCCGCCCAGCAGCTCGGCGGCTCGATCGCCGAGATCAGCCGTCAGGTGCAGGAACAGTCGCAGGTGGCCGCGCGCGCCTCCGACGCCGCCAGGACCAGCAACGAGCAGGTCCAGGGCCTGGCCGCGCGCGCCGACAGCATCGGCCAGGTGATCGGCCTGATCACCTCGATCGCCGAACAGACCAACCTGCTCGCGCTGAACGCCACCATCGAGGCGGCCCGCGCCGGCGACGCCGGCAAGGGCTTCGCCGTGGTCGCCAACGAGGTCAAGAGCCTGGCCAACCAGACCGCCAAGGCGACCGACGAGATCGCCGGGCAGATCAAGGCGATCCAGGACCAGACCGGCACCACCGTCGGCGCGATCCGCTCGATCAACGAGATGATCGGGTCGATGACCGAGATCTCCGCCGCGGTCGCCGCCGCCATCGAGGAGCAGAACGCCGCCACCCAGGAAATCGGCCGCAACGTCGAGCAGGCCCACGACGGCACCCGGCAGGTCACCCTCGCCATCACCGGCGTCACCCAGGCCGCCGGCGAGGCCGGCGCCGCCTCCAACCAGGTCCTGACCGCCGCCCAGCAGCTCTCCGAACAGGCCGAAGCCCTGTCGCGCGAGGTCAACGGGTTCATCGCCCAGGTCCGGGCGGGGTAGGCGCATGGTGCCGCCCGAGGTCGGCAGGCAGGGCTGACGGTCCGGCCCGCAATTCCTCCAACCGGTCATTCCCGCGCAAGCGGGAATGACGTCTTTTTGCTCGAGGGTCCGGCCTGAATTCCCCCAAATGGTCATTCCCGCGCAAGCGGGAACCTCGATGGTGTTCCGTGCCGATGTCGCAACAAGCGCCGCGCCCGACCGGCCGACGGCGCGCGCACCGCCGTCGAGGTTCCCGCTTTCGCGGGAATGACCGCTTATGGATTGAGCTTCCGGCCTGAATTCCCCCAAATGGTCATTCCCGCGCAAGCGGGAACCTCGATGGTGTTCCGTGCCGATGTCGCAACAAGCGCCGCGCCCGACCGGCCGATGCCGCGCGCACCGCCGGCGAGGTTCCCGCTTTCGCGGGAATGACGGCTTTTTGGATTGAGGGTCCGTCCTGCAACTCCTCCAACAGGTCGTTCCCGCTTTCGCGGGAATGACGGCTTTTGGGTTGAGGGTTCATCCCGCAATTCCCCCAAAATGGTCATTCCCGCGCAAGCGGGAACCTCGATGGTGTTCCGTGCCGATGCTGCAAAAAGCACCGCGCCCTCCGGCCGGCAGCGCACACACCGCCGTCGAGGTTCCCGCTTTCGCGGGAATGACGGCTTTTTGGATTGAGGGTCCGGCCCGCAATTCTCCCAAATGGTCATTCCCGCGTAAGCGGGAACCTCGATGGTGTTCCGTGCCGATGTCGCAACAAGCGCCGCGCCCGACCGGCCGATGGCGCACACCGTTCCCGCGAGGTTCCCGCTTTCGCGGGAATGACGGCTTTTTGGATTGAGGGTCCGTTCCGCGATTCCTCCAACCGGTGGTTCCCCCGCAAGCGGGAATGACGGCTTTTTGGATTGAGGGTCCGGCCCGCAATTCTCCCAAATGGTCATTCCCGCGCAAGCGGGAACCTCGATGGTGTTCCGTGCCGATGTCGCAAAAAGCACCGCGCCCTCCGGCCGATGCCGCGCGCACCGCCGGCGAGGTTCCCGCTTTCGCGGGAATGACGGCTTTTTGGATTGAGGGTCCGGCCCGCAATTCCCCCAAATGGTCATTCCCGCGCAAGCGGGAACCTCGATGGTGTTCCACACTGATGTCGCAACAAGCGCCGCGCCCGACCGGCCGACGGCGCGCACGGTTCCCGCGAGGTTCCCGCTTTCGCGGGAATGACGGCTTTTTGGATTGAGGGTCCGGCCCGCAATTCTCCCAAATGGTCATTCCCGCGCAAGCGGGAACCTCGATGGTGTTCCGTGCCGATGCTGCAAAAAGCACCGCGCCCTCCGGCCGGCAGCGCGCGCACCGCCGTCGAGGTTCCCGCTTTCGCGGGAATGACGGCTTTTTCTGCCCCGCCGCGCAGTCACCGGGGCGGCCAGGGGTACGGGTCGGCGGCGACGGTGCGGTAGTTGGCGTCCAGCGCCGGTTCCAGCAGCAGCAGGGCGGCGAGGCGGCGGATCACGTCGCGGACGTAGGCGGCCTCGGTGTCGTGCAGGGGGCGGCCGAGCAGGGGGTGCTCGCGGTAGCTCAGCCACTTCTTCAGGACCTGGTAGCCGCCGATGGTGTACGCCCACACCCGCGCCGGCACGCAGGCCCAGCGCGTCTCGGCGTTCAGGTGTACGTCGAAGCAGTCGTCGCCCAGGCAGGCGTACGCCTGCGCCGGGGCGAGGCCGAGGGCGGCGGTGCCGGCCAGCAGGGCGTCGCGCTCCTCGTCGGTGTAGGGGCGGCGGCGGGCGTCGCCGCGGCCGGGCATGGTCACGCCGTTCTGCCCGGCGCGGCCCCAGCCGGCGTTGACCCGCAGGTCGATCGGCCCGCTGCCGGACCGGCGCAGCACGCCCAGCGGCTTGAGCTCCGTGCGCACCGTGCCGCGGGTGACGCCGTCCACCGCCGCTTCCGGGTCGAGCAGCGCCGCCACCCGCCGCCCCAACGCCGCCGACTCCACCAGCCGTTCGCGGGTTGACGGCAGCGGGATGCGGGGCCAGTCCTGACGGAGGGCGGCCATGTTGTCGGTGACATAGCTCGCCGCATGCAGAACGGCGACGATGTGGAAGAAAAGGTCGGCCGGTTCGGCGCCCTTTGCGATACAATATTCTGCCGCATTCCGGCTTACATTTGGCCGTATCGCGCGCGGTCCGTAGTCCAGATCGGCCGGATTCTCATCTATATACAGTGGAAACATGGAAACATTTGACTCAACAATATGATGATCGGCAATCTGTCTGGTGACTTGTGGCTGATAGAACACATCCTTTCGGTTGCGCTGACCTGCACTAAGCCAAATATTGTCAGAGAATATATTGTGAACATAATCAGTACGGCGCTCGTCCAGAAGTTTTGTTGTTCCTTCCCACAAAACCCAGCGCACATCGAATGGCCGATAATGGTATTTGGCTACTCGTGCGCACAAGAATTCGCGTTTTAACAGATCAGCCCTGACCCTATCTGCATCATAGCGTTTAGTTGACTGTGATACGGTAGAGTATTTCATAATCAAATCGTGATAAGGTTTATCTATATCAAAATAGTCCTTGACGCGCGCAAACAAACGCTCCCTGTCAATATCAACCAAAAACTGATCCCGGCTCGTCTTGACTCCCGGAAACGAGGACGGCATCAGGTCCACGATCTGCGGCCATGAAAAACTATCGGTCGCGCCGCCGATCGGCAGCAGGGGCAGACCCAGCGGTTCTGGCGGCGACAGAACGTCATACCCCGCAACCCCATCCCCATCCTTCGTCCGCTCCAGCTCTTCCCATTTGCCCCGTCCCCAGATGCTCCGGAACCGCACCTCGGCCGGCACGGCGTCGTCGTGGGCCTCGCGGCGCACCAGCAGGCCGATGGCGGTGCCGACCTGGATGCCCTCCCGGTTGAACTCGGTGGAGAAGATCGACGGATCGGGCTTGCCCTCGGGCGTCAGCTTGCCGGTCTTGTACTTGTCGCCGTTCAGGCAGTCGATCCAGATGCGGTCGAACGCCTCCAGGAACCGTTCGCGCATGCCGGTGTAGCTCAGCCCGTCCAGCCACGAGTAGTTGGAGATGAAGCAGACCACGCCGCGCCCCGTACGCTCGGCGATGCGCCGCTCGGCCATGCGGTAGAAGCGCACGTACAGGTCGTTCAGGCCCTGGCCTTCCGGCCGGCGCACGCGGCGGGTGCGGCGGTAGGCGTCGGTCAGGGCGCGCTCCTCCTCGGTGCCGCTGACGCCGGCATAGCCGTTGTACGGCGGGTTGCCCAGCACGACCAGCACCGGGTCCTTGACCTTGACCTCGCGGGCCCAGTCGCGCTCGCACTGCAGGTCGGGCAGCGGCAGCGCCGGGCCGGGGCCGGCCTCGGCGTCCCAGCCGGTCAGCGCGTTGGTCAGGCGGATGCTGGCGTATTCATTCTTCTCGTCCGACAGCGGGCCGCCCAGGTCCTCCAGCGCCATGGCCACCTGCATGTGGGCGACGACGAACGGCGCCGGCATGATCTCGAAGCCGTGCACGCGGTCGGTGGCGGCGCGCTTGACGCCCAGGCCGGCCAGGGCGTCGTCGCCGCTGCGCTCGCGCAGGGTGCGGGCGATGCGGCGCAGCACGGCGACCAGGTACGACCCGGTGCCGCAGCACGGGTCGAGCACCACGACGCCGTCGTCGGCCAGCCCGTCGGCCAGGCCCAGCTCGTCGCGCAGGGCGCGGTCGACCCGCTCGACCATGTAGTCGACCACCTCGGGCGGGGTGTACCAGACGCCGAGCTGGCGGCGCAGATCGGGGTCGAACGCCTCCAGGAACGGCTCGTAGAAGTACTGGACGGCGCGGTCCTCGCGGAACCGGGCGAAGAAGGCGCGGTCGTCGACGCGGCGCAGCATGGCGGCGGCCCAGTCCAGCGGCTCGTGCAGGCGCAGCGGCCCCAGCGCGCCGGGGGCGCTGATCTGCCAGAACAGCTCGCGCAAGACCGGCAGGCGCATGGTCCAGGCCGCGCCGCGGGCGTCGAAGCCCTTGCGTTTCGTGCGGTCCGGGTCGGTGCGGCACCACAGCACCCAGGCCGAGAACACGCCGTAGAACAGCGTCTGCACCAGCGTGGAGCGGAAGAAGTGCTGGCCCTCCTCGCCGACGAAGGCGATGCCCAGGGCGTCCTCCAGCGCCGTGCGCACGAACACCAGCCGGTCGGTGCCGTCGGGGCGGGTGGCGCCGGCCGCCTCCAGGCGCAGCAGGGTCTCGCGGGCGTAGGAGGCCAGGAACCAGGCCACGTCGCGCGGCTGGTGCAGCTGGGCGGCGTGCAGCAGGGCGCGCTTGAGGAACTCCTCGAAGCGCTGCGCCAGGGTCGGGTCGGCGCCGGCCGGGTGGGCGGCCAGGCGCCAGAAGGCGTCGGCGCGGTCGGCCAGGACGAAGCGCTCGAAGTGCACGCGGCGGCCGAACTGGTCGGCGCCGACGATCAGGAACTCGCGGTAGTTGGTGACCAGGACCAGCCGGTAGCGCTCCCAGTACGCGGTGACCTGGCGGCTGTCGGCCCACAGCCGCACGTCGTCGGCGGGCGGCTTGGCCTCGATCACGCCGCGTTCCGGCACGGCGCCGGGCAGCGGCGCGCCGTCGTGGTCCGCCGAGAGCTGGCTGCCGACATAGAGGCCGAAGTCCGGGCGGCCGGCGCCGGTGTCGGCGAGCTGGGCCACGCAGAACACCTTCGGCCGCAGCGCGGTGCCGACCGTGTTCAGCAGGGTCTGCAGCGGATGATACAGGCTCTGCTCGTCGGTGCCGCCGCCGCTGGCGCGGATGGCGGCGACCTCGCGCAGATAGTCCCGGACCGGCGACACGCGTGATCCTTGCCGTGAAGGGCAACCCCGGCGCGATGCATGGCGCGGCGCCGGGGGGCCTGTCAATGCCGGTCGACACCGCCAGCCGACCTGCGCCATGTTTCCGCGCCGCGGGCGCCGCGGCGGGCGGCGGTGCCGGGTTGCGGCGGGCGGCGCCGGCGGCCCGGACGATCGGGCGGCGGGGCGGCGCCGCTGCTGCCGCGCCGTGGCGGGCGGCGGGCCATGATGACATGGAGCGTGAGCGCCGCGAGCGTGCGCGCACGCGGCAGCGGCATGTTCGCCGGCTTTCCCGATGCGGGTTCCCGCCGCACGGACCACGGAGGAACGCGGATCATGGAACAGCGCCTCAGCCTGGTCACCCTCGGCGTCGCCGACGTGGCGCGATCGCGCGCGTTCTACGAGCGGCTCGGCTGGCGGGCGGCACCGGTCAGCACCGACGCGATCGCGTTCTTCGACCTGGGCGGCTGGGCGCTGGCGCTTTACGGCCGCGCCGCCCTGGCCGGAGACGCCCGCGTGCCGGCCGCGGGCCGGGGCTTCTCCGGGATCACGCTGGCCCACAACGTCCGCTCCCCGGCCGAGGTCGACGCGATCCTGCGCGAAGCCGTCGCCGCCGGCGGCGCCCTGGTCAAACCGGCCGAACGCGCCTTCTGGGGCGGCCACTCCGGCCACTTCGCCGACCCCGACGGCCACCTCTGGGAAGTCGCCCACAACCCGTTCTTCCCCCTGGACGAGCGGGGGAGGATGAGTTTGGGGGTGGCAGAGGGGAAGGCGCCAAGCGAAGAGTGAACGTAAGGGCTGGGTGCATGGCGACCCTCATTTCTAAATGACAAATCTACATTATCTGCGACGTCATATGTTATTCTAACGTAGTGCCAGCCTTCGCCATCACAGCCCGTGCAAATGCTACTGTTCATTCGACCAGTAGCTCCACATATTGAACATTCTGCCCAATCATCTGGAGCGATTGCGCTACCGAATACTCCTTGGCAACGTCGCTTGCCGTCGGAACGCTCTGAGCAACTTTGATTGATTTGCTCCGGCCGTCTGGCAACTTTGCAACATACTGTGCACACAGCAACCGGCCGATTGCGCTTTTGCCACATGCATGTTCCTCCTGAGGGCGCCCATGCGTAACTTATGATGATTAGTATCCATTAATGCGCGGGCGGCATCCTCAACTCAAATGGTGTTCAGATTGCACTATTCCGTGCGGACTACGAGGTGCAATCGATAGCGCCGCGCATGGGTCAGAAACCGGTCGCGCACGACCTTGAACAGCTTTGGGGGGAGAAAGCCATACGCAACGCTCCCCGTCCCTTTGCCCGGAACGATGCGCAGGTCCGGTCCGGGCCAACTGAAGACGTTTGCCTCAGTAATAACGATCCAACAGCGTTCGTCGTCAAGGCCGAGCCGATGCTTGACGATTGCGGGAATTTCGACCGCGTCGGTTTCGGCGTGCGGCCGAGTGTGGGTAATCGGCAGCGCGTAGACGCGCAGGTTCCCGTCCTCATCTCGATTGGCGAGCACGACCGCACATGGCCGATCCTTTTCTCCCTCTTCCCGGCCGGCGGCGGCTTTCCGCCGCCATAGATACGAGTACCGAATGACCAGGCCGGGCCTGGGGTCCGGCCATTTCACGGTTTCCAATCCGCCAGTTCGGCGTCAAGGTGGACATATTCTGGCGGCACTTCTGCCTCGGCGATCAAGCGGAGCTCGGCTTCGGACAACTCCTCAGCGGCGAAGGACCGCCGGTCACAGCGCTTCAACCGAGCATACTCGTCCGCCGCCAGTACGACCAGCCGGTCCCGGCCGCCCTCCGTAATCGTCACCGGCTCCTCAAGGGCCCGGTCCACCAGCATTGCGCAATCCTTGATGAACTCCGCCTCAGTCACCCGCATGATCCCCTCCCTCAGTCCACCCCCTTAATCTATTAGCCGTCGTCCCCTACCGCCAGCGCCTCAAGCGGAGCCGCTACAGCAGCGACCGCCCATCGCGGTTCCCGTCCTCCGCTGCCGTCCGTTGCCTGACCCGGCCGACTCATCCTTCTCCCGTTCGGCCGCTTCGGGCTCGCTCCCTCCCCCGCTTGATAGGCGAAGGCTATGGTCGCTGGCAATATGGAAGCACGACCCTCAATACAACCACCGTGTCCGTACGGTCCCCTCCACGGCGCGCAAATCGTGGAGGATGGCCTTGCGGTCGAGCTCCTCGCCGGGCCTTGCCTCGGCGTCGACCACGACGTAGCCGATCTCGCCGTCGGTCTGCAGGTACTGGGCGGCGATGTTCAGGTCGCGGCCGGAGAACACCTCGGTCACCCGGCGCAGCACCCCGGGGACGTTGGCGTGGATGTGCATGAAGCGGATGCCGCCCGGCTTGGCCGGCAGCGACACCTCGGGGAAGTTCACCGCGCCGGTGGTGGTGCCGACGTCGCTGTACTTGACCAGCTTGTCGGCGACCTCGGCGCCGATGTTGACCTGCGCCTCCTGGGTGCTGCCGCCGATGTGCGGGGTCAGGATCACGGTGTCGAGGCCGCGCAGCGGGCTGTCGAACGGGTCGTCGTTGGTGGCGGGCTCGCGCGGGAACACGTCGATCGCCGCCCCGGCCAGGTGCCCGGCCCTGAGCGCCGCGGCCAGCGCGTCGATGTCCACCACGCTGCCGCGCGCGGCGTTGAGCAGGTGGGCGCCGCGCTTCATGGCGCGGAGCTGCTCCGCGCCGATCATGCCGCGGGTCAGCGGCGTCTCCGGCACGTGCAGGGTGACCACGTCCGCCGCCGCCAGCAGCTCGCCCAGCGACCCGCACGCCGCGGCGTTGCCCAGCGCCATCTTCGGCTCGATGTCGTAATAGAGCACGCGCATGCCCATGGCCTCGGCCAGGACCGACAGCTGCGAGCCGATGTGGCCGTAGCCGACGATGCCCAGCACCTTGCCGCGCAGCTCGTAGGCGCCCCGGGCGGTCTTCTTCCAGACGCCCGCATGGGCCGCCACGGACTTTTCATAGGCGCCGCGCAGCAGCATGATGATTTCGCCGATGACCAGCTCGGCCACCGAGCGGGTATTCGAATACGGCGCGTTGAACACCGGAATGCCGGCGCGCCGGGCCGCGGCCAGGTCGACCTGGTTGGTGCCGATGCAGAAGCAGCCGATCGTGAACAGCCGCCGCGCGCTCTCGATCACCCGCGCCGTGATGCGGGTGCGCGAGCGGATGCCGACGACGTGGGCGTCGGCGACCCGCTCGACCAGCTCGGCCTCGTCCAGCGCCTCGGGCAGCGAGTCGACGTTCTCGTAGCCGGCGCGGCGCAGCTCCTCGACCGCGCTGGCATGCACGCCCTCCAGCAGCACGACGCGGATCGCCGGCTTGGGCAGCGAAAACCGGGGCGGCGCGGTCACGGTCCGGTCGGGCACGGGATCCATCCCTGGGCAGTTCGGCACGGGCCGGGACCGTAGCACGGGGTGGCGCCGCGGTGGCAGCCGAAACGGGCATGGGCGGGTGGCGGGCGAGCCGGCGGGGTCGAAAAGGACCACGACCCTATTTCCGACTTGTTCTGGGGCCGCGGTGTGGCCGTCGATCGCGGGATGAACGATCGACAGCCGCACCGCCCAGCGCGCCATCGTCCGGTGCCGCGATGGCGCTGACCCGCCGCACTTTCCTGGCCGGCTCGGCAGCGGCCGGGCTCGGTGCCCTGATGGGGCCATCCCGGCAGCCCTGGGCGCAGACGCCGGAGGGGCAGCCGCTGCGCATCCCGGCGCTGATCGACGCCCGCGCCCACGGCCAGTCCGTCGCCCTGACGGCGCAGGCCGGGCGGACCGCGTTCTTTCCGGGATTGCCGGGCCCGACCATCGGCTACAACGGGTCCTATCTGGGGCCGACGCTGCGCCTGTACGACGGCGACGAGGTGGAGGTCGCGGTCACCAACGCGCTCGACCGGATCGTGACCACGCACTGGCACGGGCTGCTGATCCCCGCCACGGCGGACGGCGGCCCGCACCAGCCGATCCGCCCCGGCACCACCTGGCGGCCGACGCTGTCCGTGCGCCAGCCGGCGGCGACCCTCTGGTACCACTCGCACGCCCACGGCAGCACGGCGGAGCAGGTCTACAGGGGCCTCGCCGGCATGCTGCTGATCACCGACGCGGCCGAGCGCTCGCTGGGCCTGCCGTCCGAGTACGGCGTGGACGACCTGCCGCTGCTCCTGCAGGACCGCGTCTTCGACCGCAATGGCGCTCTGGTCTATCCGCGCACGCCGCAGGCGCGGATGCACGGGGTCCGCGGGCCGGTCCTGCTGGTCAACGGGACCCCGAATGCCGTGGCGCGCGTGCCGGCGCGGCTGGTCCGGCTGCGCCTGGTCAACGGCGCCAACGCCCGCATCTTCCACCTGTCGTTCGACGACGGCCGGGTCTTCCACCGGATCGCCGGCGACGCCGGCCTGCTCGACCGGCCGATGGAACACCGCAGCCTGCGCCTGGCGCCGGGCGAGCGCGCCGAGGTGCTGGCCGACTTTTCCAACGGCCGCACCGTGGCGCTGATGACGGCGCCGGACCGGAACGGTCCGATGGGCAGGATGGGCGGCATGATGGGCGGCGGCCCCATGCTCGACGGGCCCGCGCCGGTCCTCCGGTTCGAGCCCGATGCGGCGGGCGGCGCCGCCGGGGCGGTGCCGGAGCGGCTGGTCTCCCGCCCCCGCCCCGACCCGGCGCGGGCCGTGCGGCGCCGCCGGATCGTCCTGACCATGGGCATGGGCGGCATGGGGCCCGGCATGATGGGGCCCGGCACGGGTCCCGGGATGATGGGCCGGGGCATGGCGGGCATGATGGCGCCTTCGATCGACGGCCGGCCCTTCGCGATGGACCGGATCGATGCCCGCGTCGGGCTGGGCGATACGGAGATCTGGGAGGTCTCCGGCCAGATGATGGCCCACCCCTTCCACATCCACGGCGTCCACTTCGAGGTGCTGAGCCGCAACGGCGCCGCCCCCGGCCCCGAGGACCGGGGCCTCAAGGACACCGTGCTGGTCCAGGACCCGGTCGAGCTGCTGGTCCGCTTCACCCGGCCCGCCGACCGTGCCCCGTTCGTCTACCACTGCCACATCCTGGAGCACGAGGACGCCGGCATGATGGCGCAGTACGTGACCGTCTGAGGGCCGGGACAGGGCATCTGAAACGGGGATGGCGGGTAGAAGACGGGTGCAGGTCGCCCGGCTGGTGCGCGTGCGCTCTGGGTGTTGCCGCCCTTGCCGACCATGAGCCCCTGCCGGCGGAGCTTGTCACGACGCGCACATTCCGGGCGCCATCATGCGAATGCCTTGAATAAAGTGATGCATCCCTGAAACTCAGTGCCGGCAAACAATTGACTTCAAGGAGTCAGTCGGAAATTGGCACGCCAGTGCACAAGTCCATGTATTTGCCCGCCGCTCCGGTCAAGCCTCGGCTCTTCAGGAGACCCCGACTCATCTACGTAGAGGAGGTACAAAATCCAGTAATCATGCCGCAAAAACAATGAGGGCGACTGGGGAAGGCCAAGCCTCCGCGACCCGCTGCGGGCAGGTCTCCCAGTCGCGCACCACCACTATAAGGGCGTCGGTTACGAAAACTCAAGAACCTTCCATCGATGACGTCGGCGATGCGGCACCGCGGTTCGTCGGGTCTCGCTGCGCTCGGGCCGACCTGCATCGGAGTTCTGGCGAACCTTTCACGTCCCTCCGGTGTTGAACCTCCCGTACGGGCGCCCTGCCCGCACGTGTCCGCACCGCCGCGCCGGCGGTCGCCGTCCTCCGGGGGTCCTGCCGATGTATCTCACCGCGCCCGGCTGTTCGCGCTGACCGGGCTGGCGCTCGGGGCGCTGATCCTGGTGATCGGGGCGCGGCTGGCGCCGGGGCTGGAGACCGAGCCGGCGCGGCGGCCCTTTGAATCCGGCGCCGACCCGCAGGTGCATGCCTGGCACCAGTTTCATCCCCGCTACCTGTACTACGGGCTGATCTTCATCCTGTTCGACATGGAGATGGTGTTCATGTACCCGTGGGCGGTGGTGTTCTTCGACGTCGGCTGGAAGGCCTTCGCCGAGATGGGCATGTTCATTACGATTCTCGTACTCGGCATCCTGTATGCCTGGCGCGAGAAGGCGTTCGACTGGGAATGACCGGCGCCCTGCGCCGCTTCGCCTTCGGGCACCTTGCCGCGTTCCCGGTGCTGGGGCGCGGCGGCGGGCCGCTGTGGCACGCCTTCCTGGCCGACGCGCCGGTGCGCGCCGTGCGCGGGCCGCACGACGCCGACCTGCTGGTCCTGGCCGGCGCCATCCCGGCCGGCTGGACCCAGCATATTCGCGCGCTGTTCGAGACGCTGGCCCTGCCGCGGGCGGCGCTGTGGCTGCGCCCGGCCGCCGGCGACGGCACCGAACACGTCGCGGCGCCGGAGGGCGTGCCGCTGGCCGCCGCGCCGGCGCCCGGCGAGCGGCTCGACCGGGCCGCCTGGGCCGACCTGCGCCGCCGGCTGCTCGACCGCGAAGCTCCGGCCAACCGCGCCCTGCTGCCCGACGCGCCGCCGGCGCCGTGGCGCGGGCGGGGCGAGCACGGCCAGGGCGGCGAGGGCATGATGGGCGGCACGCCCTACGGCCGCCCCATGGCGATGACCGGTGCCGACCCGTTCGACGACCTGATGCTCGGCGCCCTGCCGACGGCGCTGGGGCCGCACTTCCCCGGCCTGCCGTCGGGCCTGCGCCTGGACCTGGTGCTCCAGGGCGACCGGATCGTGCAGGTGACGGGGGTCACGAACACGTTTCCGGAAACGCCGCTGGCCGGCGCGGCGGCCGGCACCACCCTGGCCCCGGCGGCGCGGGCGCTGGCCGGCGAGCCGGTCACGGTCGCCGCGCTGGAGCGGGCGCGGCTGGTCAGCCACCTGGCCTGGATGGCGGATGTCCTGCCGCTGCTCGGGCTGGCCGCCCTGGGCGCCGCCGCGCGCCGCCTGCTGGCCGGGCCGCCCGACGAGGCCGGCCTCGCCCGCCTGATCCGCCGGGCCGAGCGCGCCGGGGTGCGCCGCCTGACCCGGGGGCTGGGCAGCGTCGATCGCAACGCCGTCGAGCGGCACGGCCTGCGCGGCCCGATCGCCCGCGCCGCCGGCATCGCCGACGATGCCCGCGTCGGCGCTCCCGGTTATGCCGGTATCGGCTTCGAGCCCGTTTTGGAGGCTACCGGCGACGCCTGGGCGCGCTGGCGGGTGCGCGCCCGCGAGAGCCTGGACACCGTGCGCCTGATCGCCGCCGGCGGCGACCGCCGGACCACCGCACCGGAGGGCCCGCGCGGCCGGCTGGTGCGCGCCGCGGACACGCCGCCCGCCCCGTCGCGCCCGGCCCTGGACCTGCTGCCAAACCTGCTCACCGGGCGGGAGTGGGCCGAGGCGGTGACCATCGTCGCCAGCCTCGACCTCGACCCCGCCGAGGCGGCGCTGACATGAGCGCGGCCGCCGGCCTCAACCCCTGGGCGCCGCTGGTGGCGCTCGGGCTGGTGCTGGCCGGGGTGTGCTACCTGGCCATGGTCGACCGGCTGGTCGGCGCCGGGCTGGCCGGCGGCGGCTGGCGGGTCGGCGCGGCGGCGGCCCACCCGCTGCGCGAGGCGCTGCGCCTGCTGGTCAAGGAGGCCCGCCCGACCGAGCGGCCGGACCGGCTGCTGTGGCCGGCCGCGCCGCTGCTGCTGGTGACGCTGGCCTTCGCGGCGCTGACGGTGATGCCGCTGTCGCCGGCGCTGATCGGCGCCGACATCGGCGTCGGGGTGGTCTACCTGACGGCGATGATCGCGCTGGTGCTGGTCGCCGTGTTCGCCTCCGGCTGGGCCTGCAACTCCAAGTACCCGCTGCTCGCCGGGTACCGGTTCATCGGGCTGGCCCTGGCCTACGAGATGCCCTACGCGATCACCATCATCGCCGTCGCCCTGCCGGCGGAGAGCCTGGCTTTGGGCGCGATCGTGGCGGTCCAGCAGGAGACCCTGTGGAATGCGCTGCTGCAGCCGCTCGGGTTCCTGATCTACCTGCTGTGCGCCCTGACCGTGGCGTTCCGCGCGCCGTTCGACGTCAACGAGGCGGCCGACCTGGCCGGCGGCAGCGAGCTGGAACTGGACGGCGCGCCGCTGCTGGTCTGGCGGATCGGCCGCTATGCGCTGCTGCTGACCACCGGCGCCTTCGCCGTGCCGCTGTTCCTGGGCGGCGGCGCCGGGCCGTGGCTGCCCGACGCGGCGTGGACGGTGATCAAGGTGCTGGCGGTGACCGCGGCGCTGACCGCGGCCGGGCACCTGGTCGCGCGGGCGCGGCTCGACCGGTTCATGAAGGTCGCCTGGGTGATCCTGATCCCGCTGTCGCTGGTCAACCTGTTCCTGGTCGGGCTGGTCATGCTGGTGTTTCCCGGTTTCTTCGCCGGCGGCACGGGGGGCTGAGCACATGGATCCGTCCCGGGATCCCGCCTGGATCGCCTTCGTGCCGCTCGCCGTGCTGGCGATCGCCGCCGGGTGGATGGTGTTCCGCTTCGACAGCATGGCGCGCGCGACGCTGTCGCTGCTGACCTCGTTCCTGGCGGTGTCGCTGATCCTGCTGCTGCTCGACAGCCCGTTCCTGGCGTTCATCACCTTCCTGATGATGATCTTCGAGATGATGATCATGCTGCTGTTCATGGTCGCCTTCATGATGAACCCGGGCGGCCTGAACCCGATGCAGATGGTCCACCAGCCGCGCATCGCCGCCGGCGCCGAGGCGACCCTGTTCGCCGTGCTGGCCGCGACGATCCTGACCGCCGACTTCCCCGAGCCCAGCGGCGCCCCGCCGGACGACGTCACCGCCGCGCTCGGCTTCGAGCTGATGGGGCCGTCCATGCTGATCTTCGAGACGGCCGGGGTGACCCTGCTGACCGGCATGATCGCGGTCATGGCGATCGCCGCCCGCCGCGGCCGCTTCGGCGACGCCATCCGGGTGGAGAAGCCGGAGGGCGGCGGGCACCACCACCATCATCATCACCACCACCACGGCGGCGGCGGCGGCCATGGCGGTGGCGGGCACGATCACGACCACGGGGGCGGCGATCACGGCGGCGACCACGGCGGCAAGCAGCACGGCGAACATGACGGCGGCGGGCACCCCGACAGGCACGGGGAGGTCTGAGCCATGCCGCTGGAGGCCTTCCTGCTGCTCGGCGCGGCGCTGCTGTCGATCGGCCTGTGGGGCGCCCTGTCCCAGCAGTCCATCGTCATGCTGATGATGGGGCTGGAGCTGATGCTGAACGGCGTCCTGATCTCCACGGTGGCGTTCTGGCGCCACGTCGCGCCCGACGACGCCAAGGGCCAGTTGTTCGGCATCATCGTGCTGATGCTGATGGCGACCGAGATGGCGCTCGGCTTCGCCATCGTGATCGCCGTCTACCGCGCGCGCCAGGCCGACACCGTCGACGCCGTCGACGACCTGAAGGGCTGAGCACCGTGCTGTGGCTGCTCCCCCTCGTCCCGGCCGCCGCCGGCGCGGCCCTGCTGGCCGGGGGCTCGCGGGCGGAGCGGGCGGCCGGCCCGGCGGCGATCGCGGTGGCAGCGGCGGCGCTGGCGGGGGCGGTCTGGGCCTGGGCGGCGCGCCCGGCGGTGGCGGCCGACTGGCTGCCGCTGGCGCGGGACGGCCTGGCGCTGACCCTGTCGGCCGCGGGCGAGGGCGCGCCGCTGGCGGTGCTGGTGGCGGCGGTGTCGCTGGCGGTGTTCGTCTACGCCGAGGGCTTCCTGGCCTGGGCCGAGGCGCGGGCCCGCTTCTTCGGGTTCATGAGCCTGTTCCTGGGCGCCATGCTGTGGCTGGTGCTGGCCCGCGACCTGCTGGCCCTGATCGTGGGGTTCGAGCTCGTCGGCCTGTGTTCCTACGCCCTGATCGGCTTCTGGTACCGCGACCCGGCGCGGGGGCCGGCCGCGGCGCGGGCCTTCCTGACCACCCGCTGCGGCGACCTGGGCCTGTACCTGGCGGCGATGGCGGCGTTCGCCGGCGCCGGGGCGGACGGGCTGGCGCTGACCGCCCTGCCCGGCCTGCCGGCGCCATGGGCGGCGGTGGCGGCCGGCGGGCTGATCGCCGCCGCGTTCGGCAAATCCGCGCAACTGCCGTTCACCGGCTGGCTGTCCGGGGCGATGCAGGGCCCGACGCCGGTGTCGGCCCTGCTGCACTCGGCGACCATGGTGGCGGCGGGTGTGATCCTGCTGGTCAAGACCCTGCCGCTGCTGGAGGCGGTGCCGTGGGCGCTGCCGGTGGTGCTGTGGGTCGGCGTGGCGACGGTGTTCGTCGGCGGGCTGATCGCCCTGGTCCAGGACGACCTGAAGCAGCTCCTGGCCGGCTCCACGGTGTCCCAGTACGGCTACATGGTGGCCGGCGCGGGCGCGGCCGGGGCCGCCGCGGCGACCAGCCACCTGGTCCAGCACGCCGCAATCAAGGCGCTGCTGTTCCTGGGCGCCGGCGTGCTGGTCCGCCAGGGGCTGCACGAACTCGGCGAAATGGGCGGCCTGCGCCGGCGGCTGCCGGGGCTGGCCGTGGTGTTCGGGATTGGCGGGCTGTCGCTGGCCGCGCTGCCGCCGCTCGGCGGGTTCTTCACCAAGGAGGCGCTGATGGCCCGCATCCACGAGGCCAGCCTCGCCGCCTTCATCCTGCTGACCGTCGCCACCGCCCTGACCGCCGCCTATGCCGCCCGCGCCTGGCTGGGCATGTTCGCCGGCGCGGAGGGGCCGGCGGCGCGGCCGGCCGGCTGGCTGCTGACGGCGCCGCTGCTCGTCCTGACCGCGGGCGCCGCACTGCTCGGCCTGCTCGCCGTGCCGCCGCTGGAGGCGTGGTGGACGCAGGCGCTGGGCATGGCCGGGCTGCCGCCGCTGCACCTCTGGCCGGCGCTGCTGGCCACGGCGGTCGTGCTGGCGGGTCTGGGCCTGGCGCTCTGGCTGCACCGGACGGCCCGGCTGCTGACCGAACCGCTGCCCGGCCTGCCCTGGCTGGCGCGGGCGGCGGCGCCCTGGTTCGGGCTGGTCGCGATGCTGGACGCCGCCGGCCGGCTGGCGATCCGCGCCGGCCGCGCCCTCGACGCCCTCGACCGGACCGCGCCGGCGGAGCACGCCGGGCGGGCGGCGGCGGCGCTGGCGCGCACCCTCGACGCCGTTGACCGCACGACGCCGGCGGAGCACGCCGGGCGGGCGGCGGCGGCGCTGGCCCGCGCCGCGGGCGGCTTCGACGCCGCGACGCTGGCCCGCGGGCTGGTTGGCGGCTCGGTGCGGGCGGCGCGCGGGCTGGCCACGGCCTCGCGCCTCGCCGACCGCGACGTGTGGAGCGGCCTGATCGACGGCGCGGCGCCTTCATGATGTAGGTCGGCCCGAGCGTCAGCGAGGCCCGACGCACGGCGTCGCCAGGGGCACGGGCGTTGGCGCCGCGGTCCCGGCGGCGGCATTGGGAAAAACACCCAAGGGTGCCTTGGCGGAGAGGCCGGTGTCGGGCGTCGCTGCGCTCCGGCCGACCTACGGTGCGCGCTGTTTGCCGGCGCGGCGCCTTCATGAAGTAGGTCGGCCCGAGCGTCAGCGAGGCCCGACGCAAGGCGTCGCCATGGGTACGGGCGTTGGCGCCGCGGTCCCGGCGGCGGTATTGGGAAAAACACCCGCGGGTGCCTTGGCGGAGAGGCCGGTGTCGGGCGTCGCTGCACTCCGGCCGACCTACGGTGCGCGCTGTTTGCCGGCGCGGCGCCTTCATGATGTAGGTCGGCCCGAGCGTCAGCGAGGCCCGACGCACGGCGTCGCCATGGGTACGGGCGTTGGCGCCGCGGTCCCGGCGGCGGCATTGGGAAAAACACCCGAGGGTGCCTTGGCGGAGAGCATGGTCGAGTAGCACGGGGGAGTTTCACCCCCGTGCTACTCGACCGGGTGCGGGCAGCAACGCGCGACAAAAGAACGGCCCGGCGCCAAGTGTCGCGCCGGGCCGGAGGGCGTTCGGACGGTCAACCGGAAAGGACCCGAAGGCCCCGCCCCGTCACGCCGTGGGCTTTTCGAACAGCAGGATGCCCCAGGCCAGGTAGCCGTTGTCGGCGGCGGCGACCCAGTTCTGCAGGCCGGTCAGCATGCGGTCGCAATAGTCCCTGGAGCTGACCTCGCACATCTCGTCATAGCGCGACAGCAGCTCGGCGCGCACCCGGGCGTAGTGGGTGCGGAGCTGGCCGGTCATGTCGAGCACCCCGGCCTCGCGCCAGCCGCGCTCGCGCGCCCGGGTCCGGTAGAACGCGAACGAGCCCAGGCTGTCCAGGTGGATGCGGTCGTAGACCGGCTGGAGCACGCCGGGCGGGCAGTCGTCGGCCTGCATCGGGTCGGTGAACACCAGCCGGCCGCCGGGGCGCAGCACCCGGTCGACCTCGTCGATCACGCGCTCGCGGTCGCCGGAGTGCAGGAAGGCGTCCTGCGACCAGACCACGTCGACGCTGGCCTCCGGCACCGGCACCTCCTCGAAGGTGCCGTGGACCACCTCGATCTTGCCGTCCAGGCCGTGCTCCCGGTTCAGCCGGCGGTTGTAGGCGTTCTGGGTCTCGCTGACGTTCAGGCACGCCACCGGGCAGCCGAAGCTGGCGGTCAGGAACCGGGCCGAGCCGCCGTAGCCGGCGCCCAGGTCGAGCACCCGGGTCCGCTCCGACAGCCCGCCGACCACCTCGGCCATCTTCTCCACCGTGCGCCGGCTGGCGTCGAAGATGCTCTCGTCCGGACGCGCGTACAGGCCGACGTGGATGTCCTCGCCGCCCCAGATGTTCATGTAGAACGCGTCGGCGTCGGCGCTGTCGTAGTAGGTCTCGGCGACCTGCCGCACGCGTTCGGCCGCGTTCACGGAACGGTCGGTCATCAGTGACCTCCTTCCGGAACGTAGGTCTTCTCGGCGACGTGGACGAAGAAGTCGGGATCGTCCTCCTGGTACGTCTCCTTGAAGTCGCCGTAGGTGGTGACCCGCTGGAACCCGGCCTCGGCGACCAGGCGGCGCATGTAGTTCTTGCGCAGCGGGAACATGTTCAGCGTGTAGGTGCTGCCGTCCGGGAAGGCGTACTTGAAGCGGGCCAGCCCGTCGTCGACGTGCTCCGGCTCGGCCACGACCCTGTCGCCGCAGTAGTAGTACTTGTGCTTCGACGAGAAGCCGTGGTCCAGTATGGCGTCGTAGTTGCGCTGGTCCACGATCAGCAGGCCCTCGGGCTTGAGCGCCGCATAGAACTCCGCCAGCGCGCGCCGGCGGTCCTTCTCCTGGAACAGGTGGGTGAACGAGTTGCCCAGGCAGATGATGGCGTCGAACTCGCCGGCCGGGACGTCCTTGGTCAGCCAGCGCCAGTCGGCCAGGGCGGTGTGCAGCAGGTAGCCGTGCGCCCTGGCGTTGTCGAACGCCTTGACGAGCATCGGCGCGCTGCCGTCCACGCTGGTCACGTCGAACCCGGCGCGCAGCAGCTGGACCGAGTGGAACCCGGTGCCGGTGGCGGCGTCGAGCACCTTGTGCTTGTCGCGGGCGCGCAGCATGTCGATGAAGAAGCGGCCCTCGCCCTCGGCACGCGCCGACCAGTCGATCAGCTCGTCCCACTTCTCGACGAAGCTCTGGACGTACTCGGCCTGATAGTGGTCGGTCTTGCGCACGGCCAGGGGGTCCCGGCCGTACACCTGCTCCTCGGGCACCAGGTCCAGCCGGCGGCGGACCTGGGTGCGCACGGCGGTCACCGTGCCGTAAGGTTGAACGGTCATGATCGGGCTCCCCTATTCGGCGGCGGCTTCGTCGACCTCACCGCGCAGGGCGGCGACGCGGTCGTCGGCCTCCCAGGTGAAGTCGGGATCGCTGCGGCCGAAGTGGCCGTTGGTGGCGGTCTTGCGATAGATCGGGCGGAGCAGGTCGAGCATCCGGATGATGCCCTTGGGGCGCAGGTCGAAGTGCTTGCGGACCAGCTGCTCGATCCGGGCTTCCGGAATGCGGTTGGTGCCGAACGCGTTGACGTGGACCGACACCGGCTCGGCGACGCCGATGGCATAGGCGAGCTGGACCTCGCAGATGTCCGCCAGCCCGGCGGCGACCACGGTCTTGGCGACGTAGCGGCCGGCATAGGCGGCGGAGCGGTCCACCTTGGACGGGTCCTTGCCGGAGAAGGCGCCGCCGCCGTGGCGGCCGACGCCGCCGTAGGTGTCCACGATGATCTTGCGCCCGGTCAGGCCGCAGTCGCCGACCGGCCCGCCGACCACGAACCGGCCGGTCGGGTTGACCAGGAACCTGGTGTCGCCGCGCACCTGGTCGCGGGGCAGCTCGGGCTTGATGATCTCCTCGATCACCGCCTCGCGCAGCGTCTCCCAGGTGACGTCCTCGTCGTGCTGGGTGGAGACGACGACGGTGTCGATGCCGATCGGGGTGTCGTCCTGGTAGCGGACGGTGACCTGCGACTTGGCGTCGGGGCGCAGCCACGGCAGCGTGCCGTCCCGGCGCACCGCGCCCTGGCGGGCGGTCAGGCGGTGGGCGAGCTGGATGGGCAGCGGCATCAGGGCGTCGGTCTCGCGGCAGGCGTAGCCGAACATCAGGCCCTGGTCGCCGGCGCCCTGGTCGAGGTGCAGGCCGTCGCCCTCGTTGACGCCCTGGGCGATGTCCGGCGACTGCTTGTCGAGCGCGATGAGCACCGCGCACTGCCTGCCGTCGAACCCGAACCGCGGGTCGTTGTAGCCGATGTCGCAGATCGTGGAGCGGACGACATCGGTGTAGTCGACGATGGCGGTGGTGGTGATCTCGCCGGCGATGACCACCATGCCGGTGTTGACCATCGTCTCGCAGGCGACCCGGGCGGTCGGGTCCTGGGCCAGGATGGCGTCGAGAATGGCGTCGGATATGTTGTCGGCCATCTTGTCGGGATGGCCGGAGCCAACCGATTCGGATGTGAACAAATAGGAACGGGCCATTGGTCTTGCTCCCTTATTTCGGCGTGTCGTGCGGGACCGGCACGTCGGCAGTCTTCTTGGAAAGCGTTTCCTCTCAATCGCACGCGCGCGCGCAGCCGCGCGGGGGCGGTCGCTGGCGGAATTGCGGCCGGATCGTTTATTGCGTCGTTATGGCCGGCACGGTGCCGCACGGGACGTACGGCATGAGGCGGGACCCCGCCGATGCGGCGCGGCGGATCGGCGGCGGCCGGCCTTGTTCGGCCGTTGTCCGCCACCGCGATCCCGCCGGAATTGCGTGGAAGAGGCTACGGGCAATCTTTTTGAATTGGCACCTTCAAAATCATCTAAGTTTGTGTTATCAAGATTGGATCGCTGGGATCCCGTGCCGGCCGGTCGGTCGGATTTTCATGAAATATTGGTGACAGCCGGCAGGAGCAAGGTCGGGATATCTGCTGCGCTCCGGCGGTTTTCCCTGATATTCGGCAGGCTTTCATCTTGCCGCGCCCGCGGCGGCCGGCCCAAGCCCGGCAGATATGACGTTTTCGATTTGCGGATCCATGGTGGCAGCCGGGCCGGCCGGGCTCAGCGCCCGGCCTTGGCGCGGCGCGGCTCGTCGCGGTTGGCGTGCATGTCCTGCATGGCGCCGGCGACCAGCTTGTCGAACACGAACCGGGCCGGGCGCTGCCCCTCCAGCGGAATCTCCGGCGCCATCTCGCCCGCCGTCTTCGGGCCGCGCAGGGCGGTCCATGCAGCCTTGAGCGGGTTGCGCACGGCGTCGGAGACGGCGGTCGGCTCGTACCCGCAGTGGGCCATGCAGTCGGCGCACTTCTCGTAGTTGCCGGTGCCGTAGCTGTCCCAGTCCGTGGTCTCCATCAGCTCCTTGAACGTCTTGGCGTAGCCCTCGTTCAGGAGATAGCACGGCCGCTGCCAGCCGAAGATGTTGCGCGTCGGGTTGCCCCACGGCGTGCACCGGTAGTTCTGGTTGCCGGCCAGGAAGTCCAGGTACAGGGTCGAGTGGCTGAGTGTCCAGCCCCGCCCCTTGCCCAGGGCGAACACCTTGCGGAACAGCTCCTTGGTCTTGCGGCGGTTGAGGAAATGCTCCTGGTCGGGCGCGCGCTCGTAGGCGTAGCCGGGGGAGATGGTCACGCCCTCCACGTCCAGCTCCCTGGAATAATCCAGGAACGCGGCGATGTCCTCGGCCGGCATGCCGTCGAAGATCGTGGCGTTGCAGTTGACGCGGAAGCCGCGGGCGCGCGCCGCCTTGATCGCCGAGACGGCGCGATCGAACACGCCCTGCTGGCAGACCGACTTGTCGTGGTGCTCGCGCAGGCCGTCCAGGTGGACCGAGAAGGTCAGGTACGGGTTCGGCTTGAACAGGTCCAGCCGCTTTTCCAGCAGCAGCGCGTTGGTGCACAGGTAGACGAATTTCTTGCGGGCAACGATGCCCTCGACGATCGGGCCGATCTCCTTGTGCAGCAGGGGTTCGCCGCCGGGGATGGAGACGATCGGCGCGCCGCACTCGTCGACCGCGTCCAGGCATTCCTGGAGCGACAGCCGCTTGTTCAGGATCGAGTCGGGATAGTCGATCTTGCCGCAGCCGGCGCAGGCCAGGTTGCACCGGAACAGCGGCTCCAGCATCAGCACCAGGGGGTACTTGTCGCGGCCCTTGAGGCGCTGCTTGAGGATGTAGGCGCCGACCCGGATCTGTTGCCGTACTGGAACGCCCAAGATACCCTCCACATCGTTTGGTCTTTTCGAGCCATCGACGGCCCGCATTGGTCCCGAACCGCGGTGCGTTTTGCCTTCGGCGCCGGTTCCGTGCAAGCCTTTAACCGAGCGGAACAGTCAAAAAAGCCACGGCGTGGCGCGCCGGACGCGCCCGCAGCGGTCGCCGGAGGTCACGCATCGGGCGCAACCTGCGCCAGAGCCGCGGCATAGCGCGCCTCCGCCGCCTCGAATCGGCGCACCGCCTCCGCGTCCATCGTGCTGAGGACGCCGAAGGCCGCATAGGCCGCCTGCATGCCCTCCAGCACCGCGCACGAGTCCGGCGCCGGCTCGTTGGCCGCACGGCGGGCGGCGCGGTAGCGCAGCACCGCGGCCGCGGCCGCCGGATCGGCGGCCCAGGCGGCAGCGAGGTCCGCCGCGGCGGCGGCAGCCTCCCGCGCGGCCGCGTCGGCGGCGGTCTCGGGCGCCGGTGCCCCGGACGCCTGGCGCACGATCGGGTCGTCCATTGTTCCTCCGGTCCGGATGCCGGCGGATGTGCGCACGACCGGCGGCCGGCCGCGCGCGGCATCCTTATGGGAGAGATGGCACTGGACGCCAAACGTTTCCACAACGGCCGCCCGCTGCACCGCCATATGGGGGCGGCGTCGCGGGCCGCGGCCGCGGGTCAGCCGCGGGAGCGCTCGGCGCTGCTGCCGCGCTCCTCCCGGACCGCCGCCAGCGACGCCACCACCGCGGGCTCGCGGAACGCGGCGTCGGTCGGCAGGTGCAGCTTGCGCCGCCAGTTCGGGTGCTCGTCGATGGTGCCGGGCAGGTTCATCTGTTCGACCTGGCCGAGCACGTCCTCCAGCGCCACCATCATCAGCGAGCACGGCGTACGCGCCAGGAAGGCATGGATGGCGGCGAGCAGGGCCGCATCCAGGGGATACGTCTCGGTATCGATGGGCGGCTCGGCGGGCCACAGGCCGGCGTGGATCAGCGCATCCACCAGCCGGCGCTTGTCGGTCACCCGCGCCTCGACATCGCGCCGGCGGGACTGCTCGTCGCGGTACAGGTTGAGCCGCTGCCGCCATTCCAGGTCGCGGCCCGTCCACAGCCCGCCCAGCGTCGGCAGGTCGTGCGTGCCGGCGGTGACCAGGGCCGCCCGCGGATACTCCCGCGCGTCGCGGAACAGCCCGTTTTCGTACCGCTCGAACTGCAGCACACGGTAGGACAGGACGTTCGCGGTGTTGAGCGCCTCCGGCAGCCCCTCGGGGATCGTGCCCAGGTCCTCGCCGATGACCAGGCACTGGCGGCGGTGCGACTCCAGCGCCAGGATGCGCAGCATCTCCTCAAGCGGATAGCGGACATAGGCGCCGCGGTCGGCGCCCTGCCCCACCGGCACCCAGTACAGCCGGCGCATGCCGGCGATGTGGTCGATCCGCAACGCGCCGGCGTGGCGCATGTTGGAGCGCAGGACGGCGATATAGGACCTGAACCCCTCCTCGCGCATCCGGATCGGGCTGTACGGCTTGAGCCCCCAGTTCTGACCGAGCTGGTTGAACGGGTCGGGCGGCGCGCCGACGGAGATCGGCAGCAGTCGCGCGACATGATCGCTCCAGGCCGCCGCACTGTCTCCGCCGACCCCGACCGCCCGGTCCATGTACAGGCGCACGGTGCCGCCGGTGGCGCGGTTGGCGGCTGCCATCGCCTCGCCGAGCTGCGTGTCCGCCACCCACTGCAGATAGATGTGGTACTCGATCCGCTCGACATGGTTGGCCGCGAAGGCATGCACCTCCGGCGATCCGGGCTCCTGGTATGCCTTCGGCCATGTCTGCCAGTCGAGCCGGGTCCGGTCGGTGGCGGCGAACGACTCCTGCAGCGCCATGAAGATCGCGAAGTTCTCCAGCACCTGCGGGTCGGTGCCCTGCTCGAAGCTGCGCCGGAAGGCGTGGAAGGCGCGCGCCCGCTCGGTGCCCCTGGCCAGGTGATGCTCGCGGAAATGCGCGTACAGGACCTCCAGCACCGGCATGATCAGTGCGCTGACGGCGGAATAGTCGACCAGTTCGGTGGCCCGCGCCGCCTCGACCCGCGCCTGGAACTCGGGCGCGGCGACCATGGCCTGGGCCTCGGGGCTCTCCGCGAAGTCCGGCACCGCGCGCACATCGATATAGATGGTGTTCAGGAACTCGCGGCTGGACGGCGAATACGGGCTGGCGTGCTCCGGGTTGATCGGGAACAGCGCATGCAGCGGGTTGATGCCGATGATGTCGGCGCCCTGCTCCGCGGCCAGCCGGGCCACCTCGCCCAGATCGGCGAAGTTGCCGATGCCCCAGTTGCCGGCCGAGCGCAGCGAATAGAGCTGGCAGACCACCCCCCACAGGCGCTGATCGCCGCTCATTTCCGGCGGCAGCCAGGCGCGCGCCGGGGCCACGATCAGGCGCGTCTCGTACGGCTTGTGCCCGTCCATGGCGACCAGCAGCGTGTGGTAGCCCTCGGGCAGCGTGCGCGGCAGCACGAACAGCCGCCGTTCGTAACGGCGGCCGTCGATCTCGCGGGTCACGACCGGCGCCATGTCGGCGATCGGCTGGCGGCCGCGGGTGGTCTCGCCGTCCTCGGTCACCAGCGTCCAGACCAGCGCCTGGCCTTCCGGGACCGGCGGCAGCGAGACCGGCACGGTGCCCGGCTGCGCCTCCGCGGGGATGATCGCCGACGGCTCGGTCAGGCGGCGCCACGGCCGCTCCTCGAACGCGGTCAGCGAGCGCGCCGCCGTCTCCTCGTCCCCGGCGGGCAGGCCGAGCGCGTCGAGGATCGCGACAACCGTTTCCGGGGGCGTGCGATGTTCGTTGCCCCAGATGTCGTAATAGCGGGGCTCGATCCCGGCAAGTTCGGCGAGCCGGTCCAAGGCCGACGCCGACGCGGTCGTTGCATCCATCAATCAATGCCCCCGGATCAGAACGAAAACGAGCACGGCACGGGCCGGAATCGGCAGCACGTCGCCGGGCGCCGCCGTCAGGCCGCCGGCCGGACGATCGGGCACGGCAGTGTCGAGCACGCAGGACCAGGCGGTGCCGCGCCCGACCATCGGCATGGTGAACGGCACATTGTCAACATGTGCGTTGAGGACGACGAACATGATGTCGTCATCGACATAGCGCCCGTCCGGCAGCAGGTCGGGCCCGGCGTCGCCGGCCAGCAGCATGCCCAGGCAGCGGGCATAGTAGTCGTGCCACTGGTGTTCGCTCACCGTCACGCCGTGCGGCGAGATCCACTGGATGTCGGGGACGCCCTCGGGCGACAGGATGCGGCCGTGCAGGTGGCGCGTCCGGCGCAGCGCCGGGTGGGCCCGGCGCAGGGCGATCAGGCGCTTGACGAACGCGAGCAGATCGGCCTGCCGGTCCAGCGCCGTCTCCCAGTTCAGCCACGACACGGAGTTGTCCTGGCAATAGGCGTTGTTGTTGCCGTTCTGGGTGTTGGCGAACTCGTCGCCGGCCAGCAGCATGGGCGTGCCCTGGGACAGCAGGACCGTGGCCAGCATGTTGCGTATCTGCCGGGCACGCAGGGCGAGGATGGCCGGATCCTCGGTCGGCCCCTCGACCCCGTTGTTGTCGGAGCAGTTCTCGTTGGCCCCGTCGCGGCCACCTTCCTGGTTCGCCTCGTTGTGCTTGCTGTCGTACGAGACCACGTCGTTCAGCGTGAAGCCGTCGTGGCAGGCGACGAAGTTGACGCCACACCAGGGCCGCCGGCCATTGTGCTCGAACAGGTCGGTGGAGCCGCTCAGGCTGCGCGCGAGGTCCGGCATCATGCCGTGATCGCCGCGCCAGAAGCGGCGCACGGTATCGCGGTAGCGGTCGTTCCACTCCGCCCAGCCGCTGGGGAACTGGCCCAGCCGGTAGCCGCCGGGGCCGACGTCCCACGGCTCGGCGATCAGCTTGACGTTGGACAGCACGGGATCCTGGCGGATCGCGTCGAAGAAGCCGGAGCCCGGGTCGAACCCGGTCGGCTCGCGGCCCAGAGTGGTCGCCAGGTCGAAGCGGAACCCGTCCACGTGCATCTCGCTCACCCAGTACCGCAGGCTGTCCATGACCATCTGCAGGACGCGCGGATGGCTGAGGTTCAGGGTGTTGCCGCAGCCGGTCTCGTCCACGTAATAGCGCGGGTTGCCGGGGTTCAGACGGTAGTACGAAGCATTGTCGATGCCGCGGAAGCTGAGCGTCGGCCCCAGCTCGCTGCCCTCGCAGGTGTGGTTGTAGACCACGTCGAGGATCACTTCGAGGCCGGCGTCGTGCAGCCGCTTGACCATGGTCTTGACCTCTCCCAGGCTGCCGGTGGAGAGGTAGCGCTGCTCCGGCGCAAAGTATCCCAGGGTCGAATAGCCCCAGTAGTTGCGCAGGCCCCGGCGAACCAGGAAGCGGTCGTCCACGAAGGCGTGCACCGGCAGCAGCTCGATCGCGGTCACGCCGAGCGCCTTCAGGTGCCGGACGATCGCATCGCTCCCCAGGCCGGCGAAGGTGCCGCGCAACGGCCTCGGCACCTGCGGGTGCTCCATGGTCAGGCCGCGCACGTGCGCCTCGTAGATCACGGTCTGCGTCCACGGCACCCGCGGCGGCGCGTCGTCGCCCCAGGAGAACGCCTGCTCGACGACGCAGCACTTCGGCATGGCGCGGGCGTTGTCGCGGCGGTCGAACGACAGGTCGGCGCGGCTGGAGTCCGGCCGGTAGCCGTTGTGAGCGTCGGACCAGCGCACGGTGCCGACCAGCACCCGCGCGTACGGGTCGAGCAGCAGCTTGTGATGGTTGAACCGGTGCCCGCGGGTCGGCTCGTACGGCCCGTACACGCGGTAGCCGTAGAGCTGCCCGGGGCGGGCGTCGGGCAGGTAGACGTGCCAGACGTGGTCGGTCTGATCGGGCAGCACGATGCGGCGCAGCTCGCGCTGCCCGGACGGATCGAACAGGCACAGCTCGACCTTCTCCGCGTGCGCCGAAAACAGGGCGAAGTTCACCCCCACCCCGTCCCAGGTCGCACCGAGCGGATAGGGCCGGCCGGGCAGGACCGGCGCGTGCGCCGCGGTCATTGTCGGCCTAGGTCCCGGTGTGGACCAGGATGACGGTGGCCAGCGGCGGCACGGTCAGCGACAGCGAGTATGGCCGGTTGTGCGACGGTGCCATGTCGGCCATGACGCCGCCCGCGTTGCCCACATTGCTGCCGCCGTAGACGCTGGCGTCGGTGTTCAGCGCTTCCCTGTAGAAGCCCGGCTCCGGCACGCCGATGCGGTAGCCGTGCCGGACCACCGGCGTGAAGTTGCACACGACCACGACCGGCGGGGTGCCTTCCCTGCCCTTGCGGAAGTAGGAGACGATCGAATTCTGGATGTCGTTCGGCTCGATCCACTCGAACCCGGTCCACTCGCTGTCGAGCTGCCACAGCGCCGGAGAGTCCTTGTACACCTGGTTCAAGTCGCGCACGCAGGTCTGCACGCCCTTGTGCGGCTCGTAGTCGAGCAGGTGCCAGTCCAGGCTGCCGTCATGCGACCACTCGCGCCACTGGGCGAACTCGCTGCCCATGAACAGCATCTTCTTGCCGGGCATGGTCCACATGAAGCCGTAGTACGCGCGCAGCGTGGCGAACTTCTGCCAGTCGTCGCCCGACATCTTGCAAATCAGCGAGCCCTTGCCGTGCACCACCTCGTCGTGGCTGAGCGGCAGGATGAAGTTCTCCGAGAAGGCATAGAGCAGGCCGAAGGTCAGGTCGTTGTGGTGCCACTGGCGGTGGACGGACTCCTTCGTCATGTAGCGCAGCGTGTCGTGCATCCAGCCCATGTTCCACTTGAACCCGAAGCCCAGGCCGCCGGCATAGATCGGCCGCGACACCGCCGGCCACGCGGTCGACTCCTCGGCGACGGTGGTGGCGCCGGGGAACTTGCCGAACACCTCCATGTTCAGGCGCTTGATGAACTCGATGGCCTCGATGTTCTCGTTGCCGCCGTACTGGTTGGGGATCCATTCGTCCCGCTTGCGGCTGTAGTCCAGGTACAGCATCGACGCCACGGCATCCACGCGCAGCCCGTCCAGGTGGTAGTATTCCATCCAGAACAGGGCGTTGCTGAGCAGGAAGTTGGCCACCTCACGCCGACCGTAGTTGTAGATCAGCGTGTTCCAGTCCATGTGGTAGCCCTTGCGCGGGTCGGCGTGCTCGTACAGGTGCGTTCCGTCGAACAGGCCGAGCCCGTGCTGGTCGGCGGGGAAGTGCCCGGGCACCCAGTCGACCAGGACGCCGATCCCGTTCTGGTGGCAGACGTCCACGAAGTACTGGAAGTCCTCGGGCGTGCCGAACCGGCTGGTCGGCGCGAACAGGCCGATCGGCTGATAGCCCCACGAGCCGTCGAACGGGAACTCGTTGACCGGCATCAGCTCGATGTGGGTGAAGCCCATGTCGCGGACATAGGACACCAGCCGGTCCGCCATCTCGCGGTAGGTCAGATAGCGGTGATACTCCTCCGGCACCCGCTGCCAGGAGCCCAGGTGCACCTCGTAGATCGCCATGGGCGCGTCGCGCGCATTGCGCTGGGCGCGGGTGGCCATCCACTCGCCGTCCTGCCAGTCGTGCTGCGGCATGCCATGGACCACCGACGCCGTCTTCGGCGGCTGCTCCGCATAGAAGGCCTGCGGATCGGCCTTGAGCGGCATGAGCTGGCCGTGGGCGCCGCGGATCTCGAACTTGTAGACCGCCCCTTTGCCGACGCCGGGGATGAAGATGTCCCACAGGCCGTTCCCGGGGTGAACGCGCATGGAGTGCACGCGGCCGTCCCAGCCGTTGAAGTCGCCGACCACCGAGACGCGGCGCGCGTTCGGCGCCCAGACGGCGAACGCCGTGCCGGGCACGCCGTCGAGCTCCATCGGGTGCGCGCCGAGCTTCTCGAAGCTGCGCAGGTGGCTGCCCTCGCCCAGCAGATAGCGGTCGAGATCGCCCAGGATCGGCGGGAAGCGGTACGCGTCCTCGATCACGGACGGTCCTTCCGGCAGGTCGAGGCGCAGGCGGTAGCGGAACCACTCCTTGCGGTCGGGCATGACGCCCTCGAAGAAGCCCTCCGGCCGGATCCGCTCCAGCTCGGCCACGTCCTGGCCGCTGGCGGAATCGACCACCGTGACCGTGCTGGCGCGCGGCTGGAAGGCCCGCACGACCACCTGCACCGCCGCTTCGGCCTCCTTGGCGGCGCGCCCGCCCTTGCGGGCCGGTTCGGGCCGCACGACGTGCATGCCGAGGACGCTGAACGGATCGGCGTGATTTGCATGCACGATGGCGTCGACTTCCGGCCTCTGGGTCTCTGTCTTCATTGATCTTTCTCCGTTCTCGCATCGCCGCGCCGCGTGCCGGCAAACGGAAATGCACCGTTCGATCCGTCGGCGGGCTCAGGCCGCCACGCGTCACGGCTCCGCAGTTTCACCCCGCGCCGCATCGAGGATGGCGGTCACCCCGCCGATCGGGATCCCCAGCCATCCCGGCCGGTTGGCCGCCTCGTAGGCCACCTCGTAGAGCGCCTTCTCCAGGATCAGCAAGTCGAGCAGCTGGCGCGCCACGGCCGGGTCCTGCGGATAGCAGACGCACCCGTCGATGGCCGCGACGTAGGCGTCCAGGAACGAGGTCTTGGCCATGTCGAGCCAGCGCATCGCGTCTTCGGTCAGCCGCTCGGACCATTCGGGGTGGGGTTCGCTGAGATCCTTCACGGCCACGCCCGCGGCATAGTCGAACGAGCGCAGCATGCCGGCCACGTCGCGCAACGGCGTCTTCTTGTCGCGCCGCTCCGCCAGGGGCCGCGCCGGCTCGCCCTCGAAGTCCACCAGGATGAAGTCGTCGCGCTCGATCAGCACCTGACCCAGGTGGAAATCGCCGTGGTGGCGGGTCTTCGATGCGCCGGGCAGCATCGCGCCCAACCGTTCGATCAGCGCGTGCGTCTCGTCCCGCCGGGCCAGCAGCGCCTCGACGCTGGCCAGGGGCTCGCCCTCGACGCGGCCGCGGGCGCGCTCCAGCGACGCGAACGCCTTGTGCGCCTGGTCGTGCACGTCGCGGCGCACCGACTCCATGTCGGCCTCCGTCATCGGCTCGGGGTCGAAGGCCGGGTCGCCGGTTTCCAGCGCAAAGGCCCGGTGCAGCTCGGCGGTGCGCGTGCCGAGCGTGGCCGCCCGCTTCTCGTAGACCTCGTGCCGGTCGATGATCGCAATCTCCGGCTGGTCGATGCCGAGCCTGAGCTCTTCGAGCGACCGCTCCAGGTGCTCCAGGGTGTAGCGCCAGCCGTCGCCCTGGTTGCGGACGAAGCGCTGGACGATGACCAGGGCCGTGGGCGTACCGTCCTCGGCGATGTGCTCGGCCGAGCCGACCAGCGCCGGCACGTTGCGGTAGTGCGCGACCTCGGTCAGGAACCGGCTGATCTCCAGCTCGGGATGGATGCCGGGCGTCAGGCGGCGATACAGCTTCATCACCATCTGGTCGCCCATCAGGATGGACGTGTTGCTCTGCTCCACGCCCATGCGCCGGATCTCGTGGTCGTCGCGCAGCTCGACCTCGGCCAGCGCCGCGCTGGGCCGGAACCGCATGACGCCGGTGGTGGACGGCAGATCGCTGCCGCCGTCGCCGGCCCGGATCAGGTCGAACATGGCCTTGGCCAGCGTCCCGCCGTCGGCGGTCGCGTCGGTCAGCGCCCCGACGTTCGGCCCGCGGCGGATCTTGGCGAGGGTATAGGGCAGCAGCGGGGAATGGCTGCTCGTCGCCGCCTCTCCCCAATGCGTGGCCAATGGCAGGAAGTACTGCTGCGGCGGCAGGTCGCCGGCGAGGTCGACCTCGATCACGGCGGCCAGCATGTTCGGGCCGCCGGGCGCCGGCACGCGCGCCGCCTCGACCATCCGGGTGCCGGCGATGCGGAACTCCTTGGCGGCGAACCAGCGCTGGTGCGGCAGGTATTCGGGCAGCACGTCGCGGGCGAACTCGACGGCGACGCGGCCGGCCTGAAGGCTGCTCCAGCCTTCGGTCAGGACGAGCGTAACCATATCGGGCATCGGTTCCGGAACGGGCTCGTGCCAGCGCGGCAGCTCGGCCTCCTCGGCGAGCAGGAACCAGTAGAAGCCGTACGCCGGCAGGGTCAGCAGGTAGGTCAGGTCGCCGATCGGCGGGAAGGCGCTGCGGCCCATCATCTCGATCGGGACCCGGCCCTTGTAGCGCGACAGGTCGAGCTCGACCGCCTGCGCCTGGCGCGACAGGTTGGCCACGCACAGCACCGACTCGCCTTCGTATTCGCGCAGATACGCCAGGATCTTGCGGTTGCCCGGGTACAGGAAGCTCAGCGAGCCGCGGCCGAACACCCGGTAGGACTGGCGCACCGTGATGATGCGCTTCATCCAGTTCAGCAGCGACGAGGCGCCGCGCTGCTGGGCCTCGACGTTGACGGCGTCGAAGCCGTACAGCGCGCTCATGATCGCCGGCAGGTACAGGTTGGCCGGGTCGGCCTTGGAGAAGCCGCCGTTGCGGTCGGGCGACCACTGCATGGGCGTGCGCACGCCGTCGCGGTCACCCAGGAAGATGTTGTCGCCCATGCCGATCTCGTCGCCGTAGTACATGATCGGCGTGCCCGGCATCGAGAACAGCAGGCTGTTCATCAGCTCGATCTTGCGCCGGTCGTTGTCCATCAGCGGCGCCAGGCGGCGGCGGATGCCCAGGTTGATGCGGGCGCGGCGCTCCGAGGCATAGAAGTTCCACAGATAGTCCCGCTCGCGGTCGGTGACCATCTCAAGCGTCAGCTCGTCGTGATTGCGCAGGAACACGGCCCACTGGCAGTTCGCCGGGATGTCCGGCGTCTGGCGCATGATGTCCGTGATCGGGTGCCGGTCCTCCAGCGCCATCGACATGTACATGCGCGGCATCAGCGGGAAGTGGAACGCCATCTGGCACTCGTCGCCGTCGCCGAAGTACGGCGCGGTGTCCTCCGGCCACTGGTTGACCTCGGCCAGGAAGAAGGCGTGCGGATGGCTCTCGTCCATCGCCGCGCGCAGGCGCTTCAGGATGGCGTGGGTCTCGGGCAGGTTCTCGTTATTGGTGCCGTCGCGCTCGACCAGGTAGGGGATCGCATCGAGGCGCATGCCGTCGACGCCCGCGTCCAGCCAGAACCGCATGATATCGATCACCGCCTGGACCACGCGCGGGTTGTCGAAGTTCAGGTCCGGCTGGTGGCTGAAGAAGCGGTGCCAGTAGTACTGCTGCGCCAGCGGGTCCCACGCCCAGTTGGACTGCTCGGTGTCGGTAAAGATGATGCGCGTCTCCGACCACTTCTTGTCGTCGTCCGACCAGACGTACCAGTTCCGCGCCTTGGACCCCTTCTTGGCCCGGCGCGCCCGCTGGAACCACGGGTGCTGGTCGGAGGTGTGGTTGACGATCAGCTCGGTAATGACGCGCAGATCCCGCCGGTGCGCCTCCTTCACGAAGTTGCGGAAGTCGCGCATCGTGCCGTACCGGGCGTGCACGTCCCGGTAATCCGAGATGTCGTACCCGTCGTCCCGCAGCGGGGACGGATAGAACGGCAGCAGCCATATGGCCGTGACGCCAAGTTCCTTGACGTAGTCCAGCTTTTCCATCAGGCCCCGGAAGTCGCCGGCGCCGTCATTGTTGGCATCGTAGAACGCCTTGACGTGCAACTGGTAAAAGATGGCGTCCTTGTACCACAAGGGATCGGAGCGATCGATCATAGGATCATTGGACCATAGGACGTTACGACGTCGGGCGCCCGAAGGACATCCCGAACGGGATCAAGGGGTGCCATGGCCGTCGTGACCATCAGGAGGACCGTCCGCGCAGCCGCCGGCCCCGTCGCCGTGCCCGTACGCTGTGACGTTGCCTCTCGGGCAGTACCCGTGCCTCCCTTACGGCATCGGCAGAATCAAGGCAAGCCCCCTCCCGGCGGCGCTGAGGAGAGCGGCCGCCGGTCGGCGCGCGGCCTCATGGGGCGCTGATACGCCAGATAAACGCCGGGCGGTTGTTATCGATCCAGATGTGCTGCATTTTTCCGGTCCATTCGAACTGGTGGCCGCTGATCAGCTCCTCCATCTTGGCGGTCGCCCAGTCCGGCAGGTTGATCTCCCACAGCGGCAGCTCGAACCGGCATTCGTGCGGCTTGAACGGATCCAGGTTCACGGCGATCAGTATGAAGTTGGAGCGGTCGCGCGTGACCTTGCCGTACAGCAGGACGTTGTCGTCGAACGCGTTGTAGAACTTCAGGTTCTCGTACTCGTGCAGCGCCGGATTCTCGCGCCGGATCGTGTTCAGGCGCGTGATCCAGTCCCGGATGTTGCCGGGGCGGTCCCAGTCCCAGACCTTGTACTGGTACTTTTCGGAGTTGAGGTACTCCTCCTTGCCCGGCACCGCGGTCGCCTCGCACAGCTCGAAGCCGTTGTAGATGCCGTAGACGCTGGACAGCGTGCAGGCCAGCACGGCGCGGATCATGAACATCGGCCGGCCGCCGGTCTGCAGGTGATAGGGCAGGATGTCCGGAGTGTTGGCAAAGAAGTTGGCCCGCATGTACTCCTTCGCCTCGGACTGGGTCAGCTCGCGCAGGTACTCGGTCAGCTCCCACTTCGCCGTGCGCCACGTGAAGTAGCTGTAGCTCTGCGTGAACCCCAGCTTGGCCAGCGCCTTCATCAGCTTGGGCCGGGTGAACGCCTCCGCCAGGAAGACGGCCTCCGGGTGCCGGTCCTGGATGTCGCGGATCAGCCACTCCCAGAACGGCAGCGGCTTGGTGTGCGGGTTGTCGACGCGGAAGATCTTGACGCCCTGCTCGATCCAGAACTCGACGACATTGCGCATCTCGATCCACAGGTCTTCCTTGTGGGTCGTGCCGTCCAGCTCATAGAACTCGACGTTGACGATGTCCTCGTACTTCTTCGGCGGGTTCTCGGCATAGCGGATCGAGCCGTCGGGCCGCCACTTGAACCAGTGCGGATGCTCCTTGATCCACGGATGGTCCGGCGAGCACTGGATGGCGAAGTCGATCGCGACCTCCATGCCGTGGCGCTTGACCGACGTGACGAAGCGCCCGAAGTCCTCCAGCGTGCCCCAGTCCGGGTTGACCGCGGTATGGCCGCCGGCCTCGGAGCCGATCGCATAGGGGCTGCCGGGATCGCCGGGTTCGGCCTTCACGGCATTGTTGCGGCCCTTCCGGTTGGTGTGGCCGATCGGGTGGTGCGGCACCAGGTAGACGACGTCGAAGCCCATGTCGCGAATGTAGGGCAGGCGCGCGATGCACTCGTCCACCGTGGCGCCGCGCATCGGGTTGGTGCCCTGCGAGCGCCAGAACATCTCGTACCAGGCGGCGTAGCGGGCGCCGATGCGGTCGACGACGATCTCGAGCTCGTTCACGTAGAAGGTCTGGCCGGAGCGCGGCTCGCAGCGGCGCATGATCGCCTCGGTGCTCTTGGCGAGCAGCAGGTCGATCTTGGCGGCAAGATTGTCGCCGGCCTCGTCGAACTCCTCGAGCAGGTCGAACAGGGTCTGCTTGTCCGGCCCCTTGGCGTTGTCGTGGGCGGCCTGTATCAGCGCCCGCGCCTCCACCAGGTCGACGTCGATGTTCTGCCCGGCGTTGGCCTTCTTGACCATGTCGCTGCGCACGGTGCGGAAGGTGTCGACCCAGGCGGTGATCGTGTAGATGTAGCGGGTGTTGCGGTCGACGCGGAAGCTGCCGGTCCAGCGGTCGTTGTCCCAGAACCGCATCGCCGCCTCGTGCCAGGCGCCCTCGTCCTCGGCACGATAGAGCACCGCGGCCGATATGACGGCGTGGCCGTCGCAGACGATGTCGGCGAACACCTCGACGTCGTCGCCGACCTCGCGCTTGATCGGGTAGCGGCCGTCGTTGATCTCCGGAGCGACCGCCTCGATGACGAAGCGGTGCGGCGCCAGCTTTTCCAGCCGGGCGGCGGATTCCTGGCTCAGCGGCCGGTTGGCGGGCAGGATGTCGGGCATGGGCTTCGTGCCTCACAGGTTCCCGGGATATCGTTTCAGTCTCGGATCGAAGCCTGCCGGCGGGAGGCGCCCCCGCAACCCAGGTCCCGAACCTGCGCGCCGGGCGCCGCGAGGGGTTCCCGTCCTGAGGCTCCGGCCCTGTCCGATCGAGCCGGCGCAGGCCCCGGTCAGGGCGCGGGGCTGTCGGCCGGCTCCTCGGTATCCGCGGCCTCGGGAGCCGGGGCCGGCTCGTCCTCCGCACCCTGGCCGCCGTCTTCGCCCTCCGCCGCGTCGGTGTCGGTCGGGGCGGCCTCCTCCGCGTCGGCGCCGCCCTCGGCCGCGCCCGCACCGGCGCCCGCCTGGGCGACCGCATCGCGGGCCAGGCCGGAGACGAGATCGGCGACCCGGTCGGTCGCGGCGATCACGTCTTCTCGCCGGTCGGCGGGCGCCAGATGATAGAAGACGGAGTAGTTAAAGTCGTCGAGGGCGAAGAACAGCGAAATGAAGTTCGTGCCGTCCTCGGCTTCGCATTCCGCCGTGGCGCGCTTCAGCGCCCACACGCCGGCGATGGTCTCGGTCTCCCCGACTTCCGGCTCGAACCCTCCGGCGCACGTCGCCGCGAGCAGGTCCAGGTACCGCGTCGCGAACGCGTCGATGGCGATGTCGCGGCCGCGCGGCTCCTGGTGCAGCGCGCCGGTGATGCCGTCCACCCGCCAGACGAAGCGCAGTTCCAGCGCGTTCTGCGGCACCGCCTCGGGGTCGAGCAGCTCGACGTTCTCGAACCCGGCGGCGTTGAGCAGGCTGGCCAGGCCCTCGATCGTCATCATCCGGTCGGCCGGTGTCGGCGCGGCTTCGCCCTCGCCCTCGCCCATCGCCTCGGGGTCGGCGGCGATCAGCCGGTTGGCGGTCTCCACGCACTGGCGCAGCTGGCGCAGGCTGGCGGAGGTGCCGGTCAGCGGAAAGTTCAGGGTATCCCCGGCCTGGAAGGACTGCCAGTCGGAGAACGTGATGGTCAATTCGCGGCCCAATCGCAGCGCATCGATCACCTCCGGCTCGGTGCCGAGCGGTATGACCGCCACCTGCGGCGCCGCGGCGACAACCGGGAACTGGCGCTGGAAGTCGTCGTCGACCGACAGGCGCACCACCGAGCCGTCGTCCTGCTCCAGCTCCCAATTCTCGCTGCGCAGGCCCAAGGTGGTCTGGAACGAGGCGTTCATCTGGAAGGCGACGGTCACGCCGTTCGGGAAGCCCCGCGACACGCCGCAGTGGCTGAACTGGCGGGGGTCCTCCCGGCCGAAGGCGCCGCCGGTCCAGCCCTGCACGCTGATCGTGAACTCGTCCGGCGCGCGCTGCTGGGCGGAGGCCGGGTGCAGGGCAGCCACCAGCAGTGCCGCGCCCAGGCCGGAGCCGTACACGAAGGTCTTGAGGTGTTTCTGAGTCACGGAGTCGCGTCCAGCAGTCGGGTCACGGCGGCAGTGGAGTCCTTGGGCAACACGAGCGCGTCCGGCATCCCGGCCGGCCTCGGCAGTCGCACAGTCGTGCAGGTGGGGTGATGCTGTCAACCTCCGGCGGAGGGCACTGCCGACCGCTCCTGCGGGACGGTGCGACGGCTCTTGGTAGTACACAACGCCGATCGGCGCAAAAGGTTGCAGCGTAAGGCGCCGCGCTGCGTGCGCGGCGGGATCAGCGCGGCGGCAGGTCGGCGACCCGGCCCATGATGTCCATCACGTGCCCGGCGATCATCATGCTGCCGTAGACGGTGAAATGCATGCCGTCGTCGGTGCGAATCGACCGCAGCCGGCCGCCGGCGTCGCGCGCATAAGGGGTGAAACGGCCGGCCTCGTCGGTGGTCAGGTCCCAGGTGGGGACGTAGGTGACGTCCGGGTACCGCGCGGCCGTCTGCTCGAACACCGCATTGATCACGCGCATGCCTTCGGAGAAGCGGGCGCTGCGCGCGATCGGCATGCCCAGCCACAGCACCGGCACGCCGGCGCCGGTCAGCCGCTCCATCAGGGCGGCGGCGCGTGCCCCGTAGCGGTCCCGCCAGGCGTCGCTGAACCGCTCGTAATAGGCGCCGCCGGCGGTGATCGGCTGGCGGTCGTTCATGCCGATGGCGACCACGGCCACGTCCGGGCGCCGCTGCGCCAGCAGCGTGTCGAGGTGCGCCGGCCAGTCGTAGAAGTCGTCGCGGACCAGCCCGGTGCTGGCCCGGCCGCGGTTGATCACCGCGAAGCGCGGGTCGTCGCCGAGCAGGTGGGTCAGGCCGTGACCGACCTGCTGGGCCACGGAGTCGCCGATGACCAGGATCGTGACCGGGTCGCGCCCCTGTGCGGCCGCCGGCGCGACCCAGGCGCCCAGGATCAGCACCGCCAGCCAGGCCACCAGGCCGGCGATCGGCCCGGCGGCCGGCCGCGCGCGCATTCCGGACACGGTGCTCTCCCTCGTCGTCCCGCCCCGCGGCCGTGCGGCCGCACCATGGTTTTCCTCCGGACGGGCCCGGTTTGCAACCATGACGTGGCGCCCGGTCGTTGGCGCGGTCAGGCGTTCGCCGGCGCCCGTGCGGCCGCGCCCGGCGCGGTCAGCTCCGGCACCTCGTGCGCCCGGCCGTGCAGGCGGAGCAGCTGCGCCAGGTCCGGATAGGCCTCGGTCACCCGCGCCAGGTGGTCGCGCAGGGCGGCCGTCAGCGCGCCCTGCCGGCCGAGCAGCGCGTCGGCCAGCGCGATCAGCCGGCTGTTCGGCCAGCTGCGCGGCCGGATCTCCTGGATGCGGGCGAACACCTCGTCCTCCCGCCCGGCGTTGTGCTGGGCCATCAGGATGGCCGCCGCGGCGGTCGACCGCGACACGCCGGCATGGCAGTGCACCAGCAGGTGGATGACCGGCTCGCCGGTCAGGCGTTGGCCCAGCGCCAGCAGCGTCTCCACCTCGGCCGCGCCCGGCGCCGCGAAGCCGTCCATGACCTCGACCACATCGTCGAATCGGTAGGTCACCCGGGAATGCTGCGGGTAGTCCGCGAATGCGGACGGGTCCGGCCAGGCCGGATCGAGGATCGATATCACGTGACTGACGCCCGCGGCCGCGAACGACGGCAGCTCGTTCAGGCCGCAGATCGACACGCGGTAGGGCAGCAGGGGAGAACGCGGGAGAGTCATACCGGATTCCGCAGTTGTGACATGGACAATCGGCACCGTCACCGAACGGGCCCGACCCGCCGTGCGCCGCAGCGCACAAGATGGTATTGCTGATGGCCGGGGCCACCCTTTGCCGCATCATGCCATACGGCAGGCCCGTGCGGCAGGCATCCTTGGGTTTCGAGTCGTGAGCGGTTACCTCCGGCCTGCCTTCCTCATTACGGGGATGTTTCCCCGCAAGGGAGACGGTGAGAGCACGGTCCGCCTGGTCTGAAGCGAACGGGACGGCCCGAAGGTGACCCCGCCGACCCGCAAGGGCTTCGGCCGCACGCTGATCGAGCGCAGCGTGAAACACGAGCTGGGTGGCGATGTATCGATTGACTTCCGCAAAGAAGGATCGTTCCGTGAAGTGAGTTTTTCGGCGCCGTGAAGCGGCCCCGTAGTGCCTCACCACTCACGGAAGATGAGCATTGGCATGAACTTGCGCTCGCAATGTGATCTGTCCGGCCTGCGCATACTTCTTGTGGAGGACGAGTACCTGCCGGCGATGGCAATCGAGACGCTCCTGATCGATGTGGGTTGCGAACCGCTCGGGCCCGCCGCAACCGTGCAGGAGGCGCTGGCCGCCGCCGAGGACGAGGACCTGGACGGCGCGATCCTCGACCTGAACCTGCGCGGAGAGCGCTCCGACCCCGTCGCGGCAGTGCTCATGGCGCGCGGCATTCCGTTCATCGTGCTCAGCGGCTATGCCTCCGGGTTCCAGCGCTTGGAAGGCTTCGGGGACATGCCGCAACTGCGCAAGCCGGTGCCTGCCGACACCCTGATCGACGCCATGCGGCGGGCTTTCCTGGTCGCGGCTGCAGGTGACTGATGCCAGCAGTCCTTCGGTGTGGCCGCGTGACGACAGCCGCAGGCGTTAGGCCGGAGCAAAGAAACAGGTCAACCGTGAGCGGCCGGCATAAGACCAGCGGCCCTTTCGATTGACCTAATGGAGACCATCGGCAGCAGCCGGACCGGCCTCCAAAGAGACGAGCAATAAATCCACCGGGTTGTGCAAACTATTGCCCCCTCCTTATTCGTTGCAGCTTGGATTGGGGCTTGGTGATGCCAGCGTCGGGGGTTTGGGCTGGTGCGATGCGCGTGACGCGAGTCCCGGCCCGTGGTCGGGCGCGGGCAGTTGGGCCGAGGC
>Ga0081535_100107_pt1 | contig 80062 bp, 64 predicted proteins | sample HotLakmasection3_FD_71020 | JGI IMG/M metagenome (GOLD analysis project Ga0081535, IMG submission 71020) | Hypersaline microbial mat communities from Hot Lake, Washington, USA - Section #3 (SPADES assembly) (version 2) | ecosystem: Environmental > Aquatic > Non-marine Saline and Alkaline >... | reverse complement strand
GCCCGCGGAAGCCCCCCCCCCCGGCGGCACCCCCCCTGGGGCCGCCTCCCCCGCCGGCCGCGCCTCAGGCCGCCACGCCGTCCCGGCGGCGCCGGCGCCTGGAGGCCGGCAGACGGCCGGCATTGGCGGCGGCCACCCCGTCGGCGACCTGCTTCCAGCACGCCTCGGCCAGCGCCTTGCGCGAGCCCATCGTGTCGATCGTGACCGGCGGGTGGAACTGGACCACCACGGTCAGCCGGCCCGCGCCGGCCACGCGCCAGATATGGGGCAGCAGCGCCATATCGCCATACCACGCATAAAGAGAGCGCATCATCCGGCCGAGCGGGATGCCGTCGAGGGCGGTGGCCGCGATCGAGACCGGCTGCACCGTCAGCGGCGCGCCGTCCACGCGCAGGTCGGCGACGGCGAACAGCGCGCTCTTGAACGGCAGCGTGCGGTTGCCGTCGCTCGAGGTGCCTTCCGGAAACAGGATCAGGTTGTCGCTGGCCTCCAGCCGGTTGAGCAGGCTGGCGCGCTGCTCGCGCGCCGAGCTCGCCTTGCGGTCGACGAACACGGTCTCCTGGAGCTTGGCCAGCAGCCCGAAGAACGGCCATCGCGCCACTTCCGCCTTGGCCACGAAGCTGCCGGGCACCAGCCCGCCCAGAATCATGATATCCAGGTAGGACGAGTGGTTCGACACGAACAGCGTCGGCCGCGCCCGCGAGCGCCGGCCGTACACCTTGAGCCGGATGCCGAGCAGGCGCAGGCAGGTGCTGTGGTAGATCAGCGGCAGGCGGCGGCGCAGCGGCAGGTGCAGGCGCACGGCCACCACCTGCAGCGGCAGCGCTATCACCGTCCAGGCCAGATAGACAATTATTCGCAGCACGCCCATCAGCGGCAGGCCTCTCCAAAGCACCGGCCGCCGAACAGCGGCCGGGCCGGCCGCAGGTCGGCGGCCGGCGCCACGGTGGGAGCGGCCGTGCGCGGCGTCCCGAGGGTCAAAGTCGCGGTGTCGAACGTCATGGCTTCGAAAAGGCCAGGACCGGCCGGTGCCCCTCGCGCTCGTGCCGTTCCTGGCGTTCATAGTGCTTGTAGTACTTGTCGGTGACCAGGTCGGTCTTGACCACCACGCATACGTCGGTCGTGTGGAACTGGTAGTCGATCACCGCCCCGTCGCCGACATAGCCCCCGAGCCGGAGGTAGCCCTTGATCAGCGGCGGCAGCGTGGCCAGGGCGCGACGCCGGTCGATGTCCGCGGCCGGCATCAGGTTCATGTCGGTGCGCCGTTCCGGCAGCGCGGTCGGGCGCAGCGCCGGCGGCGCCATGTGGAAGTGGTACAGGTACGACAGCGGCAGGGCGAGCTCCGTCGGGTCGACGCCGGGCAGGCTGGCGCAGCCGAACATCAACTCGATGTCGAACTGGAACACGTAGGCGGCGATCCCGCGCCACAGCAGCTGCATGACGTGGCCGGTGCGGTAGTCCGGCCCGACGCACGACCGGCCCAGCTCCAGCACCTGGCCGGTATAGGCGTCGATCGGGCCGATGTCGTATTCCGAGCTGGAATAGAACGTGCCCACGCGCCGCGCCTGGTCGCGCCGCATCAGCCGGTAGGTGCCGACGACCCCCTGCGGCCCGGTGCCGCGGGCATGGTCGATCACCAGCAGATGGTCCGCGTAGGCATCGAAGGTGTCGAAGTCGCGCCGGCTGGCCGCCATTTCCGGCGTCGGTTTGGCCGCCATCTCCTCATAGAAGATACGGTAGCGCAGCGCCTGGGCGGCTTCGACCTCGGCCTGCGAGTCCGAAAGCCGCACTTCCAGGCTGCCGGCGCGTATGGTCCAGCCATCGTCCCCAACGGGCCTGAGCTCAGCCATGTTCTTCCGCTTCCCACCGACTCGCGCATGCCCGCAGCCACCGCCGCGCGGGTTCGCCCCCGGAACGGGCGCCCCGGCACGGCCTTGGCCGGCTGCCCATGTGCCGGTTGGGTAGTATGCCAAAGGCAGACCCGCGACGCCACAGCCGCATGCATGTCCGGCGGCGGATGCCGACGCGCGGCCGGACCGGGACGGTCAAGCCCGGCCGGCCCCGGCCGTCCCGCGGCGATCAGCGCGAGCCGCGGCGGGCGCGGGTGCCGAGACCGATGTCCTTGGCGAGCTGGCTGCGCTGCTGCGCATAGTTCGGCGCCACCATCGGGTAGTCCGGCGGCAGGCCCCAGCGCTCCCGGTACTCCTCCGGCGACATGTTGTATGCCGTCTTGAGGTGCCGCTTGAGCATCTTGAGCTGTTTGCCGTCCTCCAGGCACACGATGTAATCGGGTGTGACCGACTTCTTGATCGGCACCGCGGGCTGCGGCCGCTCCGGTTGCGGCGCCGGCTCGTGGCCGACGTTGGCGAGCGTCTTGTACACCTGCTCGATGAGCGGCGGCAGGTCCGTCAACTCGACGTTATTGTTGCCGACGTGGGCGGACACGATCTGCGTCGTCAACGTCAGCAGCTCCTGGGATGGCGCGTCGTTGTTCATAGGCTGGACTCCCCGAAAAACCCGTCTAATTAATAAGTGGTTTTCCGCAATATGGCAATCGCAATGGGTGACAGGCAAGAGAAATTTATCGGCTCCGCAGGCCAAAGCCGGCGCTTCCTCGATATAACCAGACAGCTATGCCCTCTAACGTTTGTACATACTAAGTTACTCATCGAGGCTGCCGCGCCCGGCGAAATCCTCGAAATCAGGCTGAATGCGGGCGAGCCTTTGGTTAACGTGCCGCGCTCAGTCGAGGCGCACGGCCATTGCATTCTGTCGCTTGAACCCGAAGATCCGGGCCGGCCCGACGGCGTGCATCGGCTGCGGATTCAGAAATCCTGAGGCCGGAGATCAAGGCGCATGACTAGGGCGGCGACGCGGCCACTGTCCGACCGGTAGTAGTCGGGCCGGCGCCCGACCTCGACGAACCCGGCCGCTGCGTAAAGCCGCCGCGCCGCGGCGTTCGGCGCCGCCACCTCAAGGAACAGGGCACGCGCACCGCGCCGGCGGACCTGCGCGGCGACCCCCGCGAGCAGCGCCCGGCCGATGCCGAGCCGGCGCGCCGAGGGCACCACGCCGATCGCCAGCAGCTCGGCCTCGTCGGCGGCGGTGCGGGCATAGGCATACCCGACCGGACCGTCGGTGCCCCCCGCGATCAGGGTGAATGCGCCCGGCATGACCAGCAGCCCGCGCCAGCCGGCGGTCGAGGTCGGCGGTTCGTGCCAGGGCTCGGTGGCGGCGGCGTGCTCCAGCCCGGCCACGGTCGGCGCCGCCTCCGGACTCACCGCGAGCAGGTGCACCGGTGCGGCGGCGGCACGCTCCCGATGCGACATCATGTAGCACCGACACGTCCGGGCGGCGCCGGCGTCGCATCCGGCGCGCGCAGGTACAGCGGGGGCGGGGGGTCGGGCTGCGCGCGACCCGCATCGGCCGCGGCCAGGGCCGCCACCACGGCCGGATCGACCGCCCCGGCATTGGACGCGACCCGAACGTCGGCATCGGCCGGCAGTGCCGCGCGCGCCGCCGCGGCGGCGTCCCCGGCCAGCACCAGCGGCCCCGCCGGCAGCACCGCCGCCAGCCCGTCCGGCGCGACCACCGCCGGCCCCGCCAGCGCGCGCAGGGCCCCGGCCCGCCCGTCTGCGTCCCCATGGGCCACGGCGCCACCGGCCGGGCCGAACGCCTGCACGAACAGGTCGCCGCGCCGGCTGTCGACGGCCACGACGATCGTGCGCCCGGCGCGCTCGGCCGCCGGCACGGCCGCCGCCGCCGCGGCAAATGTGGTCACGCCGACGATCGGCCGCCCTGCGGCGAGCGCCATGCCGCCGACCGCGGCCAGCCCGACCCGCAGGCCGGTGAAGCTGCCCGGCCCGACGGTCACGGCGTACAGGTCGATGGCGCCGAAGCCGAGGCCGGCGTCGTCCAGCGTCGCGAGCACCATTGGCAGCAGGCGCTCGGCGTGGCCGCGGCTCAGCGCCTCGGCCCGCCGCGCCGGCACCGCGCCGTCGCGCCACACCGCCACGGCACAGGCCGGCCCGGCGGTATCCACCGCCAGGACGATCATCCCGCCGGCCCCGATCCGTCATCCGGCGGCGGCGCATCCCCGGCGTCGGCAGTCGCGGCGGCGAACGTGGCCGCCATGAGCCGCTGCAGGGCGGCGGGGTCGAACGGCTTCTGCAGGCACGGCCGCCCGCGCCACGGCTCGGGCAGCACCCGGCTGGCCTCGAACCCGGTCACGAACACGAACGGCACGCCGCGCGCCGCCAGCCGCTCGGCCACCGGATAGACGTACCGGTCGCCCAGATTGACGTCGAGCAGCGCCCCGTCCACGGCCTCGCGCTCGACCAGGGCCAGAGCCTCCTCCACCGACGCGGCCGGGCCGACCGGGATCCAGCCCAGATCCTCCACGGTGTCCATGACCTCCATGGCGATCAGCAGCGAGTCCTCGGCGACCAGAATGCGCTTCGGGGCCGACGGCGCGGGCATGTCGGGCTCCGCCGGCCGGGCGGCAGCCGATGCTTCGCCCGGGCCGGGCGGCGCCAGCTCGTCGGCCGGGACGACGATGCGGCAGACCAAGCCGTCGGGCCCGAACGACAGCTCCGCCTCGCCGCGCAGCTCGTAGCGCAGGCTGCGCTCGATCAGCTGCGAGCCGAAACCGCGCCGCTCGGGCATGCGGACCGGCTGCGGACCGCCGGTCTCGCGCCAGGTCAGCACCAGCGGCGCGTCCCCGCCGCCGCCCTCGCGCTGCCAGTGGACATCCACCCGTCCGGCCGCGGCGGACAGCGCGCCGTACTTGACCGCGTTCGTGGCCAGCTCGTGCAGCGCCATGCTCAGCGCCTGCGCCGCCCGCGGCTTGACCGTCACGTCGGGCCCGGCGACGGCGACCGTGGCGCCGGCATAGGGCTCCAGCACCCGGCCGGCCAGCTCGGCCAGCGAGGCGCCGGCCCAGCGGCTGCGCGACAGCAGCCCGTGGGCGTGCGCCATGGCCTGCAGCCGGCCGCGGAAGGCCCGCAGGAAGCCGTCGACGGTGCCGTCGTGGTCCCGGGTGTGCCCGGCCATCGACTGGATCATCGCCAGCGTGTTCTTGACCCGGTGGTCCAGCTCGGCGACCAGCAGGTTGAGCTGCTCCTCCGTCTCCTTGTGCTCCGTCACGTCGACGCAGGCGCCGGTCATGTACAGCGGCCGGCCGTCCGGATCGCAGTACACCTCGGCCTTGTCCAGCAGCCAGTGCACCTGCCCGTCCGGGCGGACGATGCGGAACTCCAGCCGGACGTCGCTGCCGTCCCGCGCGCACAACTCGACGGCCGCCGTCACGCGCTCGCGGTCGTCGGGATGGACCCGGGTCAGGAAGTCGGCCGCCGTGCGCACCGTCTCGCCCTCCGGCAGGCCGAACAGGCGCACCATGCCGTCGTCCCACACAACCGTATCGGTGCGGATGTCCCAGCGGAAGGTGCCGGCGTCGGCCGCGGCCAGGGCCGCCTCCAGGCGCTCGCGGCCCTCGCGCAGGTCGGCATTGGCCGCCGCCAGGTCGCGGGTGCGCCCGGCGACGCGGCCCTCCAGCTCGGCATTGAGCCGGCGCACCTCCTCTTCGGCCGCCCGCCGCTCGGTCACGTCGCGGACGATCTGGGCGGCGCCGATCACGGTGCCGTCGCGGTCGCGGATCGGGTTGAAGGTCAGGTCGTAGACCTTGCGCCGGCGCCGCGGGTCGCCGAAGGCCGCGTCGATCCGGAAGCGCTCGCCGGCCAGCGCCCGCGCCCACAGGGCCACGCCTCTGTCGCGCTCCTCCGGCAGGTGGTCGAGGGCCGCGCGCAGATCGGTGCCGACGCCGATGGTGCGGCCGAAGATGCGCTCGAACTCCTCGGCCTGGGCGCTGTTCAACGCAATGAAGCGGTAGTCGGTGTCGAGCGCGGCGATCGGGTCCTGGCTGCCCTCGATGATGCCGGTCAGCTCGGCGTTGACGCGCTCCAGCGCGCGCTGGCGGGTACGCCGCTCGGCAATGTCGAAGCCGAGGCCGATCTGCGAGCCGTCCGACAGACGGACATTGGTCCAGGCGCTCTCCAGCGTGCCGCCGTCGCGGGTGGTCATCATCAGGTCGCGCCAGAAGCCGTCGGGGTTCATCATGAACTCCCAGACCACCGCCCGGTAGACCGGGTCGGGATAGCACGCCTCCATGATGTCGATGCCGCGGACCGTCTCGGTGGTCCAGCCGGTGGCCTGCTCGAAGGCCCGGTTGAGCAGGCGGATGCGGCCCTGCGGCCCGTACCACACGATCATCACCGGCACGGCATCCAGGATGGTGCGCAGCAGCTCCGGCCCCGACGGCGAGGCGTCCGGCGCGCCGACCGGCTGATGGCCGGCGATGCCGGGCGGCACCGCCGTGACGATCGCGGCGGCGGCCCCGTCCAGCCCGTCCCAGTGCCGCAGCGTCAGTTCGAGCGGCACCGGCACCGTGCCGTTCGGGGTCAGCGCGACGGTCACGTGGTGTTCCCCGCCGGCCAGAGCGGCCGCCAGCGCCTCGGCCAGGACCGCGCCGTCGCCGTCGCGCCAGGGCGGGCCGTCGTCGCCGGTCAGCAGCCGTCCGGTCAGAGCGCCGTCGCCCCCCGCGACGCCCAGCGCCGCCGCGGCCGCCGCGTTGCCGGCAACCACGCAGCCGTCGGCATCGACCACCAGGGCAGGCTGGGCGAACGCCACGAGCAGGGACCGCACGGCGTCGGCCGGCAGGGCCGGCTGCCGGCGCTGCGAGGACCCGAACAGGCGTGCCATGGTGCCGATGCCCCTGCTGCCGTTGCCGTGAAATGCCGAGATTCATGGCCGTTTCCCGGCTCGGACACAAGCTCTTGCGCGGGTATCGGGCCGGCCCGGCGACTGCGGCGGGCGCGGGTCCGGGGCTCTCGCTCGCCCCCGGCCCGCCGGCTTCGAAGCGATGCTAAGGCGCCGCACCGGCGTCCGCGACCTCCGTCACGGCCGGCGCCGCCAGGCGGGCGTCGTCGATGCGGTGCAGCGCGTCGTCGCGCATCATGCGCCGGACATAGGCGATGTAGTCGCGGCCCAGCTCGGAGTAGGCCACCAGCCCGTCCATCAGGGCATGGCCGTCGAGCGGCTGCCCGGCGGCGCGCTGGTCGGCGCGCAGCGCCCGGAAGCGGCGGTAGGCCGGGTGGGTGTTGAGGTTTCGGGCATAGGACGCGACGCTTTCGTACAGGGTGTCGAAGCGGGCGTACACGTGCCCGGTCTGGGAGGGCATGCCGTCGGCGGCGGTGGTGATCTGCCCGAACAGGGCGTTGCCGCGGCGGGCGATGCGCGAGGTGCCCCAGCCGGACTCCAGCGCCGCCATGGCCAGCGCCATCGACGGCGGGATGACGTCGACCCGCACCGTCAGGTCGTGCATGTCGCCGTCGTCGACCTCGTATTCGGCGGCCAGAGCGTCCAGCCAGTCCAGCTCGGCATCCGACGGCGTCGCGCCGGCCTCCAGGCGGGCGCGCAGGTCGGCGAGGCCGGCGCGGTCGGCCAGGATCGCCTCGTTGACCTGCAGGATGATGGGCAGCACCGTGTTGAAGAACGCGGCCTTGCGCTGCCGCACCGAGTCGAGCGCGTCGAGATCGTCCGGCAGCGCCGCCACCCGGACGCGCGGCACCCGCATGTCGGCATCGCGCGCCGCGCTGTAGGAGACGCCGGCGTCGCCCAGCGCGGCGACCAGGGCGTCCGCGCTGCCGGCGACCAGCACGGCTTCGGGCTCCGTGTTGGCGGGCGGGGGGCCGGCCTGCCGCCGCTCGGGCAGGCCCGGCGGCAGGGCCGCCATCAGCGGGCCCGCCGCCGGCGGCACGGCGGAGGCGGGTGCCGCCTCCGCCGGAACGGCGGCATCGGCCGCATCGGCTGAATTCGGTGCCCGATCCAGGCCGTCCTCGGCCTTCACGGTCACGGCGGCGGAGCAGGCCAGGGCGGCGAGGGCGACGCCGGAACGGCGCGCGGCCGTCACGGCCCCGGCGGTGGGGGATGCAAGAGTCTTCATGGGCCGTCGCTCGTTGCGGGGTACGGGAAAGCCCGGAACGGGCCGGATGAAGCCGCCGGGGATCGGCGACTCCATCAGTGCAACGCCTGAACGGCCAACATGTTCGTTAGATGCCTAACGAAAGTCATCCAGAATGTGAAAAACGCCTCACATCACCGGGCGCACCTCGACGACCTCCGGGATGTAGTGCCGCAGCAGGTTCTCGATGCCCGACTTGAGGGTCATGGTCGAGCTCGGGCAGCCGGAGCAGGCGCCCTGCATGTGCAGGTAGACGATGCCGCGGTCGAAGCCGTGGAACACGATGTCGCCGCCGTCCTGGGCCACCGCCGGGCGCACCCGGGTGTCGAGCAGCTCCTTGATCTGGGCGACCACCTCGTCGTCCTCCGCGGCCGGGCCCGCATCGGCCGCATCCGCCGCCGGCTCGTCGAGCAGGACGGGGCGTCCGGCCGTGAAGTGCTCCATGATCACGCCCAGGATCGACGGCTTGAGCAGGAACCAGTCCTTGTCGTCGCTCTTGGCGACCGTGATGAAATCCGTGCCGAAGAACACGCCGGTCACGCCATCCACCTCGAACAGCCGGACGGCCAGGGGCGAGCGCTCCGCAGCCTCCGCATCGGGGAAGTTGGCGGTCCCGTTCTTCAGCACCGCCATGCCCGGCAGGAACTTGAGCGTGGCCGGGTTCGGGGTCTGCTCGGTCTGAATGAACATGTGTCAGGGCCTCCGTGGCGCCGGGATGCGAGGATCTTGACCGACTAAACTGGTCGGGAATTCCCCTCTTATCAAGTGTTCAAGTGCGCAGTGCAGCAGACCGGCACCGTTCCGGCCGGATGTCAGGCCAGGTCGTCGATCTGGTCGATCGACAGGCCGCCGGGCACGATCGTGATCGGGATCTTGATGCGCGCCGCCCCCTTGCCGGCGGTCAGGTACTGGATCAGCGGCCCCGGCGTCTCGCCGGTGGCGCTGGCGCCCAGCACCAGGATGGAGATCTGCGGCTCCTCCTCGATCAACTTGAGCAGTTCCTCGCGGCGCTGGCCCTCGCGCACGTGCAGCTCGGGCATGGTGCCGGTCAGCTCGTTGACCTCCTTGGCGACGCGCTGGAGCAGCTGCTCGGCCTCGTGGCGCATCTCCTCGCGCATCACCTCCTCGACCGCCATCCAATCCTGCGGATCGATCGGCTCGATCACGTGCAGCAGGGCGACGCGGCCGCCGGTGTGCTCGGCACGGCGGCAGGCGAAGCGGAGCGCCATGCGCCATTCCTCGGTCCGGTCGACCACGACCAGGAAGACGCGCTGGTTGGCGTGGTCGATTGCGGAGTCGCTGTCGGTCATGTCTTCACGTCCCTCGGTCGCCGGGATCAGCCCCGGCGGAAGATAACGCTCGCCAGCCAGCCGGAGGCCACCGCCAGCACGATGGCAATGGCCCCGTAGGCGGCGCCGTGGCGGACGGCGAAGGTGAACACCTCCGCCCCCAGTCCGATCTTGCTGACGAACAGCGGCGTGGTCTGTGCCGCGACCACCTCGCCGTTGCGGAACAGCAGCACGCTGACGATGAACTGCCCGGTCGGCACGTTGGCCGGAAAGGACAGCGTCGTACGGAACAGCCGGTCGCCCAGGAAGGCGACCCGGCCGATGTCGGCGCCGTACACGCCCTGCTCCTGCATGTTGCGGATCAGGCCGGCGCGGAACGCGGCGATCTGCTCGGGGTTGTACTGCTCCGGGGCTACGGCGTCCAGGCGCAGGCTGTCGAGGCCGATATTGTGGCGCTCGAGCGCGGCTTCGGATGCGAACTCGCGCACCGGCCGGTTGCTGGCCACGCCGTAGAAGCTGGGCACGTCCGCGAAGGTCATGCTGGCCTCGTTGATCCAGATGCCGGCAGTCGGGGCCTTGCGCCGCACCACCACGGCGTCGGGCGGCCCGCGCACCACCACGACGACGTCCCCGGGCGGCTCGATCGACCCGAACAGGACGACCTCGGTGCCGGTGAACGCGGTGGAGATGGCGATCAGGTGCTCCGACAGGTCGGCGACCAGGGCCTGCGCCCCGGCGCCGCGCCCGGCGCCCGCGCTCAGCATGCCGGCCAGCAGCACGATGCGCAGCCACGCGCCCGGCCGCATCACGGGCTCTCCCCGACCGCAGCGTTGCGCGCGAGCATCTCGATGGAATAGACGTCCGCCGGCGGGGTCAGCAGGTCGACGGCCATCTTCAGGCAGACCCCCAGGACCAGCACCGCCAGCAGGGCGCGGGCCTGCTCGCCGCGCAGGACCCCCGCCGAGCGCGTGCCGAACTGGGCGCCGATCACGCCGCCGGCCAGCAGCAGGATGGCCAGGAACACGTCGACCGTCTGGTTCTGGTAGGCGTGCAGCAGCGTCGCCACCGCCGTCGTGAAGATGATCTGGTACAGCGAGGTGCCGGCCACCATCGAGACCGGCATGCCGAGCAGGTAGATCATCGCCGGGACCAGGAAGAACCCGCCGCCGATGCCCATGATCGCGACGAGCAGGCCGCCCAGCGCGCCGATCGCCGCCGGCACCAGCACCGAGATGTACAGCCGGGACTTCTCGAAGCGCATCTTGAACGGCAACGCCTGCTGCCAGGCGCGCTGCGGCCCCTTCTCCCGCGCGGACCGGCCGCGCCGGCGGCGGACCATGGCGCGCACGCTCTCGGTCAGCATCAGCGACGATATGAGTCCGAGGAAGATCACGTAGGAGAGCTGGATCACCAGGTCGATCTGGCCGAGGCGCTGCAGCAGGTTGAACAGCCAGATGCCGATCACCGTGCCGACGATGCTGCCGGCCAGCATGACCGAGCCCAGCTTGACGTCGACGTTGCCGCGCCGCCAGTGCGCCATCACCCCCGACACCGACGCCGCGACGAGCTGGTTGGCCTGGGTGCCGACCGCGACGGCCGGCGGCACGCCGATGAAGATCAGCAGCGGCGTCATCAGGAACCCGCCGCCGACCCCGAACATGCCGGACAGGAACCCGACCAGCCCGCCCATGCCGAGAATCAGCAGGGCGTTGACCGTCATCTCGGCAATCGGGAGGTAGACCTGCATAGGCGGGAATGCGCGGCCCGGGGGCTGCGGCCGGGCCTTCCGCACCGCTTATAGGACTCCGCCGGCAGCGACGCCAGACCCTAGGGCGCATCCGCGGGATGGCCGCCGCACCCCCGTCCCCGCCCGCCCGGAAGAAGATGACGCTTCTTCAGGAACCTTGCCCGCCATGGCTCATTGATGGAGTGACCGGAACAGACGAGGCTACCTGATGGCGTATCGCGTCCTGATCACCGGCGGCGGGGGCTTCATCGGCTCGCACCTCGCCGATGAGCTCGCCGCACACGGCCACCGGGTGCGCATTCTCGATTCCTTCCTGCCGCAGGTGCACGGCGAGGAGCGGGCCGTCCCCGCCTACCTGGCCGGCGACGTCGAGGTCCACCGCGGCGACGTGCGCGACCCGGAGGCGGTGGCGCGCGCGCTGGACGGGATCGACGCGGTGTTCCACTTCGCCGCCATGGTCGGCGTCGGCCAGAGCATGTACCAGGTCGACACGTACACCTCGGTCAACGAGCTCGGCACCGCCGTCCTTCTGCAGCACCTGATCGACCGTCCGGTCGAGAAGCTGGTCGTCGCCTCGTCGATGAGCATCTACGGCGAGGGCCGCTACCGCGACACCGGCGGCCGCGCCGTGGACGACGCCGGGCGCGACCCTGCCGACCTCAAGGCCGGGCGCTGGGAGCCGCGCGGGGCGGACGGCGGCCCGCTGACCCCGGTGCCGACGCCCGAGGACAAGCCGCCGGTTCTGGCCTCGGTGTACGCCCTGTCCAAGTACGCGCAGGAGCGCCTGTGCCTGATGCTCGGCCAGGCGTACGGCAGCGACGCCACCGCCCTGCGCTTCTTCAACGTGTACGGCCCGCGCCAGGCGCTGTCCAACCCGTACACCGGCGTGCTGGCCATCTTCGCCGCGCGGCTGCTCAACGGCCGGCCGCCGCTGGTGTTCGAGGACGGGCGGCAGCGCCGCGACTTCGTCCACGTCCGCGACGTGGCGCGCGCCTGCCGCCTGACCCTGGACAGCCCGGCCGCCGTCGGCCGGCCGATCAACATCGGCAGCGGGCAGAGCTACACCGTGCTGGAGATCGCCGAGCGCCTGGCCCGCGCCATCGGCCGCGACATCGCGCCGGAGGTGACCGGCCGGTTCCGCGCCGGCGACATCCGCCACTGCTTCGCCGACACCGCCCGTGCCCGCGACCTGCTCGGCTTCGAGCCGGCCGTCGCGCTCGACGACGGCCTGGACGAGCTGGTCGGCTGGCTGGAGGGGCAGGTCGCCCACGACCGCGTCGACACCGCCACCCAGGAGCTCGCCCGGCGGGGGCTGGTGGCATGACCGGCGGGCCCTCGGCTGCATCCGACCGGCTCGGCGTCGTCGAATGGCTGCGCCCGGGCGAGCACGAGCGCGCCGAACGGCTGCTCGAGGGCCTGCAGCGGCTCGGCATCCGCCACCTGCGCACCGGCATCTCGTGGGCCGAGGCGCACACCGCCGCCGGCCACGACTGGTACGACTGGCTGATCCCGCGGCTGGCGCGCGAGGTCGAGGTGCTGCCGTGCGTCTGCTACACGCCGCCGTCGATCGGCATCATGGAGAAGAGCTCGGCGCCGCCGCGCGACCCGAAGGGCTACGCCGACTTCCTGGACGTGCTGGTCACCCGCCACGGCCGCCACTTCGACTGGGTCGAGCTGTGGAACGAGCCGAACAACATCAACGACTGGGACTGGCGGCTGGACCCCTGCTGGCTGACCTTCGCGAAGATGGCCGGCGGCGCGGCCTACTGGATGCAGCGGCGCGGCAAGAAGACCGTGCTGGGCGGCATGTGCCCGACCGACCCGAACTGGCTGGCCGCGATCGCCCAGCTCGGCGTGCTCGACCACATCGACGCCGTCGGCCTGCACGACTTCCCCGGCACCTGGCAGCACGACGGCACCGGCTGGGCCGACCTGGCCGCGCAGGTGCGGCGCGTGCTCGCGCACTACGGCAAGGACTGCGCGATCTGGACCACCGAAACCGGCTATTCGACGTGGCGGCGCGACGAGGCGCGGCAGCTCGACCACCTGCTCGACGCCCTGGCCGCCCCGGTGGACCGGGTCTACTGGTACGCCTATGCCGACCTGGACCCCGAGCTGCCCAGCCAGGAGGGCTTCCATGTCGACGAGCGGCACTACCACTTCGGCCTGATCCACCACGACCGGACGCCCAAGCTGCTGGCCCGCGCGCTTGAGGACGGCGGCGTTGACGAGGTCCGTCGGATCGCGCAGCTGCGCCGCCGAACCGCCCCCGCCGGCCCGCCGCGGCGGCGTACGGTGATCACCGGCGGCGCCGGCTTCGTCGGCGCCAACCTGGCCGACCGGCTGGCCGGCGCGGGCCAGGACGTCCTGATCTACGACAACCTGAGCCGGCCCGGCGTCGAGGAGAACCTGGCCTGGCTGGCCGACCGCCACGGCGCCCGGATCGCGGCCGAGATCGCCGACGTGCGCGACCCGTATACGCTGAAGGCCGCGGTCGCTCACGCCGACCGGCTCTATCACCTGGCCGCCCAGGTGGCGGTGACGACCAGCGTCGCCGACCCGGTGTTCGACTTCGAGGTCAACCTGCGCGGCACCATGACCCTGCTCGACGCGGTGCGCCGCCGCGCCGACCCGCCGCCGCTGGTGTTCGCCTCGACCAACAAGGTGTACGGGGCGCTGGCCGGGGTCGAGCTGGTCGACGACGGGTCGCGGCACGGTCCCGCCGATCCGGAATTTGCCGCCCGCGGCATCGCCGAGGACCGGCCGCTCGACTTCTACAGCCCGTACGGCTGCTCCAAGGGCGGCGCCGACCAGTACGTCCTGGACCATGCCCGCATCTACGGCCTGCCCGCCGCCGTGCTGCGCTTCAGCTGCCTGTACGGCCCGCGCCAGTTCGGCACCGAGGACCAGGGCTGGGTCGCGCACTTCCTGATCCGCACGCTCCGCGGTGAGCCGATCACCCTGTTCGGCGACGGCCGGCAGGTGCGCGACGTGCTGTTCGTCGACGATGCGGTCGACGCCTTCCTGGCCGCCCGTGCCGAGGCGCCCCGGGTGCGCGGCCGTGCCTTCAACATCGGCGGCGGGCCGGCCAACGCCGTCAGCCTGCTCGACTGCCTGGACCTGATCGCCCGCCTGACCGGCCGCCGGCCCGAGGTCGCCTTGGCCCCGTGGCGCCCCGGCGACCAGCGCTGGTACGTCTCCGACACCCGTGCCTTCGGCGCCGCCACCGGCTGGCGCGCCCGCGTCGGCGTCGAGGCCGGGATCGCCCGCCTCGCCGCCTGGCTCATCGACCGTTTCGCTCCCTCGCCTGCCGCAACCGCCACTGCCGTACGGGAGGACGTTCCGGCATGAGAGTCGCCCTGATCAACCCGAACTGGACCTTCGACGGCAGCATCTATTTCGGCTGCCGCGAGCCGCACCTGCCGCTGGAGCTGGGCTACGGCAAGGCCCTGCTGGAGCGCGCCGGCCATGCCGCGGAGATCGTCGACGGCCACCTGCAGGGTCTGAGCGACGCCGATATCCGCGCCCGCGTCGCCGCCTTCGCCCCGGACCTGACCGTGGTGACGACGGCGCCGACCTACCTGTTCTGGCGCTGTGCTCCGCCCGAGCTGCGCGTGCCGCAGCGGCTGCTGCGGGCGCTGGCCGGGGTGGCCGGGCGGACCGTGGCGGTGGGGCCGCACGGCTCGACCACGCCGCGCGCGGCGCTGGCCAAGCTCGGCGTCGATGTCGTGGTGATGGGCGAGTGCGAGGAGATCGTCCTGCGGCTGGCCGAGGCCGGCGGCGACCCGGCGCGGCTGCCGGCGGTGGCCTTCGCCGGCGGCGACGGCGGCGTGCGCGTCCACGGCGGCCCGTGGGCCTCGCGGTTCACCGATCTGCCGGCGCTCGCCTGGCCCGACGACTGGGTGACCCGCCACGGCCACCACCACCACCGCTTCGACGCCGCGCCACGCGCGCCGGGTGCGGAGGTCGAAGCCTCGCGGGGCTGCCCGTACAGCTGCTCGTTCTGCGCCAAGGAAAACTTCCGCGACAAGTACCGCCGCCGCAACCTCGGCATTCTGCTTGAGGAGATCGACCGGCTGACCGCCCAGGGCGTCGAATACCTGTACTTCGTGGACGAAATCTTCCTGCCCAACCGGGCGCTTCTCGAGGCGCTGGTCGCCCGCCCGGTCACCTTCGGCGTGCAGACGCGCATCGACCTGTGGAAGCGCGACATGCTGGACCTGCTGGGCCGCGCCGGCTGCGTGTCGATCGAGGCCGGGGTGGAGAGCCTGACGCCGGAGGGCCGCGCCGCACTCGACAAGGACTGCCGCATCGACACCGACGACCTGACCGACCGGCTGGTGTTCGCCAAGCAGCGCGTGCCGTTCGTCCAGGCCAACCTGATCGAGTCCGACTTCGACGACCCCGCCGAGCTGGACCGCTGGCGCGACGCGATCCGCGCCCGCGGCGTCTGGGCCAACGACCCGGTGCCGCTGTTTCCGTATCCGGGCTCGCCCGACTACCGAAAGCTGTGGGGCCTGCCCGACGACCGCGCCTGGGAGCGCGCCGTCGACCACTACCTGGCCCACTACGCCGCCTTCAGCGACCTGCAGGACGACGCCCCGCGTCCGCTGCCGGAGCTGGAGGCGGCCGAATGACCGCGCCCGCCGCCCCGGCGCGCGTGCTGATGACCGCCGATGCCGTCGGCGGCGTCTGGCAGTATGCCCTGGAGCTGGCCCGCGGGCTGGCCGGGCGCGGGACCGACGTCGCGCTCGCCGTCATGGGTCCGCCGCCGTCGCCGGCACAGCGCGCCGACGCCGAGGCCGTGCCGGGGCTGTCCCTGGCGGAGGGCGACTTTGCCCTGGAATGGATGCGGAGCGCCGGCGGCGACGTCGACCGTGCCGGCGACTGGCTGCTGGCGCTGGAGGCGGAGACGGCGCCGGACGTGGTGCACGTCAACGGCTATGCCCATGCCGCCCTGCCGTGGCGGGCACCCTGCCTGTGCGTCGCCCATTCCTGCGTCGCCTCGTGGTGGCGCGCCGTCAAGGGGACGGAGGCGCCGGCCGAGTGGGACGGCTACCGTGCCCGCGTCGCCCGCGGCCTCGCCGCCGCCGGCCTGGTCGCCGCCCCGACCCGCGCCTTCCTGGACGAGGTCGACCGCCTGTACGGGCCGCTGCCGCGCACCGCCGTGATCCGCAACGGCCGCACCGACCCGGCCCTGCGGCCCGGCCTGAAGCTGCCCTTGGTGTTCGCCGCCGGCCGGGTCTGGGACGAGGCCAAGAACCTCGCTGCGCTGGACGCCGTAGCGGCGGGGCTCGCCTGGCCGGTCGCCGTCGCCGGCGACACCGCCGGTCCCGACGGCGCGCACCGTCCCCTGCAGTATGCCCGCGCGCTCGGCCGACTGAGCGCCGCCGACACCGCCGCCTGGATGGTCCGCGCCGCGGTATTCGCCCTGCCGGCCCGCTACGAGCCGTTCGGGCTGGCCGTGCTGGAGGCGGCGCTGGCCGGCTGTGCCCTGGTGCTGGGCGACATCGCCACCCTGCGCGAGCTGTGGGACGGCGTCGCCGTGTTCGTCGATCCGGACGACCCGGCCGCGCTGCGCGCCGCCCTGGAGGGCCTGATCGCCGACCCCGGCCGCACCGAGACCCTGGGCCTGTCCGCCCGCGCCCGCGCGCTGACCCTGTCGCGCGCCGCCATGACCGACGGCTACCTGGAGGCCTATGCGCGGCTTGCGACGGCGGACGCGCCCGCCGCGGGGAGGGCGGCATGAAGTTCGTGCTGTTCTGCCACTCGCTGCTGTCCGACTGGAACCACGGCAACGCCCACTTCCTGCGCGGCGTCGTGCGCGAGCTGCAGGCCCGCGGTCACGCCGTGGACGTGTACGAGCCGCGCGGCGGCTGGAGCCGGGCCAACCTGGTCGCCGACCACGGGCCCGAGGCCGTCGAGGCGACCCGCGCCGCGTTTCCGGACCTGTCCTCCACGGAGTACGACCCGGACCGGCTCGACCTGGACCGGGCGCTCGACGGCGCCGACGTGGTCCTGGTCCACGAGTGGACCGACCCGGCGCTGGTCGCCCGGCTGAACCGGCGCCGTGCCGCCGGCGGCCGCTTCCGCCTGCTGTTCCACGATACCCATCATCGCGCCGCCACCGACCCGGCGGCGATGGCCGCGTACGCGCTGGACGCCTTCGATGGCGTGCTCGCCTTCGGCGCCGTCCTCCGTGACCTGTACCGCCGGCGTGGCTGGGCGCGGCGCGCCTGGGTCTGGCACGAGGCCGCCGACACCACCGTGTTCCGGCCGCTGCCCGACCGGCCGCGGGAGGGCGACCTGGTCTGGGTCGGCAACTGGGGCGACGGCGAGCGCACTGCCGAGCTGGAGACCTTCCTGCTCGGCCCCGTGCGCGCCCTGGGCCTCACGGCCCGCGCCCACGGCGTGCGCTTTCCGCCCGCAGGCCGGTACGCGTTTGCCGCGGCCGGGATCGCCTGCGCCGGCCGGCTGCCCAACCATGAGGTGCCGGAGGTGTTCGCCCGCTACGGCGCGACCGTGCACGTGCCGCGCCGGCCCTATGCCGCCGCCCTGCCGGGCATCCCGACGATCCGCGTGTTCGAGGCGCTGGCCTGCGGCATCCCGCTGGTCTGCGCGCCCTGGCACGACGCCGAAGGCCTGTTCCGGCCGGGCCGGGACTACCTGGTCGCCCGCGACGGCGACGACATGGCCCGCCACCTGCGCGCCGTGCTATCCGACCCGGACCTGGCCGCGGCGCTGCGGACCAACGGCCTCGCCGCAATCCGGGAGCGCCACACCTGCCGCCACCGCGTCGACCAGCTGCTTGCCCTGTGCGCGGGGCTGGGCGCGGCGGACGGCGCCTTCGAACAGACGCCGGCCGCCGCCGCACAACGAGGGACCTGATGCGCATCGCCTTTTTCGGCTCCAGCCTGGTGTCCGCCTACTGGAACGGCGCGGCCACCTATTACCGCGGCCTGCTGTCGGCGCTGGCGGCGCGCGGCCACCGGATCACGTTCTATGAGCCCGACGCGCTGGACCGCCAGGCGCACCGCGACATGCCGGACCCGGACTGGGCGCGCGTCGTCGTCTATCCGGCCACCCGGGAGGGCCTGGAGCGCGCGCTGGCCGACGCCGCGCCGGCCGACCTGGTGGTCAAGGCGACCGGCGTCGGGGTGTTCGATGCGGAGCTGGAGAGCGCCGTGCTGGACATCCGCCGCCCCGGCGCCCTGGCCGCGTTCTGGGATGTGGACGCGGCGGCCACCCTGGACGGGCTGGCCCGCGACCCGGCCGACCCGCTGCACGGCCTGATCCCGCACTACGACCTGGTGTTCACCTACGGCGGCGGCGACCCGGTGGTGCGCGCCTACGAGCGCCTCGGCGCCCGGGTCTGCGTGCCGGTCTACAACGCGCTCGACCCGGCCACGCATCACCCGGTGCCGGCCGAGCCGCGCTTCGCCGCCGACCTCACCTTCATCGGCAACCGCCTGCCGGACCGCGAGGCGCGGGTCGAGACGTTCTTCCTGGACGCCGCGGCGCGCCGGCCGCAGCGGCGGTTCCTGCTCGGCGGCAGCGGCTGGGCGGACAAGCCGATCCCGGCCAACGTCGATTATATCGGCCACGTCTATACCGCCGACCACAACGCGCTGAACGCCTCCGCGCTGGCGGTGCTGAACGTGACCCGCGACAGCATGGCGCGCATCGGCTTCTCCCCGCCGACCCGCGTGTTCGAGGCGGCCGGGGCCGGCGCCTGCGTGATCACCGACGCCTGGGAGGGGATCGACCGGTTCCTGGACCCGGACCGCGAGGTGCTGGTCGCCGCCGACGGCGCCGATGTCGCCGCACACCTCGACCGCCTCGCCCCGGAGCGCAGCCGCGCGATCGGCCGCGCCGCGCTGCGGCGCATGCTGGCCGAGCACACCTATGCCCACCGCGCCGCCGAGGTCGATGCGGTGCTGGCCGGCCGCGACATGCCGGCCCTGAAGGAGGCCGGCTGATGAGCGGCGCGCTGACCATCGTCGTCCTGGGCCTGTCGATCACCTCGTCGTGGGGCAACGGCCACGCCACCACCTACCGCGCGCTGCTCAAGGCGCTGGCCCGCCGCGGCCACAGGATCACGTTCCTGGAGCGCGACGTGCCGTGGTACGCCGCCAACCGCGACCTGCCCGACCCGCCGTTCTGCAGCACCCGGCTGTACGCGGACCTGACGGAGCTGCGCTCGGCCCACGCCGCCGCGGTGCGCGACGCCGACGTGGTCGTGGTCGGGTCGTATGTGCCCGACGGGGTGGCGGTGGGCCGCTGGGCGCAGGAGACGGCGCGGGGCCTGGTCGCCTTCTACGACATCGACACGCCGGTGACGCTGGCCCGCCTGGCCCGCGGCGAGGGCGAGTACATCGTGCCGGAGCTGATCCCCGGCTACGACCTGTACCTGTCGTTCACCGGCGGGCCGACCCTGGACCGGCTGGAGCGCACGTACGGCGCGCCGCTGGCCCGGCCGCTGTACTGCTCGGTCGACCCGGAGCACTACTTCCCGGAGGACCGGGGGCGCGACCTGGACCTGGGCTATCTCGGCACGTACAGCCCGGACCGCCAGCCCAAGGTGGAGGCGCTGCTGCTGGAGCCGGCGCGGCGCCGGCCCGACCTGCGCTTCGCCGTCGCCGGGCCGCAGTACCCGGACACCGAGGGCTGGCCGGCCAACGTCGCCTGGCAGCCGCACCTGCCGCCGGCGGCGCACCGCGGCTTCTACAGCCGCCAGCGCTTCACCCTGAACGTGACCCGTGCCGACATGGTCGCCGCCGGCTGGTCGCCCAGCGTGCGCCTGTTCGAGGCGGCGGCCTGCGCCACACCCATCATCACCGACCGGTGGGACGGCCTGGACACCCTGTTCGCCCCCGGCCGCGAGATCCTGGTCGCGGAGGGCCCCGCCGACGTGCTGGCGCATCTGGCCGGCCTGCCCGAGGCGGAGCGCCGGGCGATCGGCCGGGCGGCGCGGGCGCGGGTGCTGGCCGCGCACACCGCCGAGCATCGCGCCGCCGAGTTCGAAGCCCATGTCGCTGAAGCCGCGCGGCGCCGACAGCCGCGCCCGTCGGCGGCACGGCTGTCGGCCTGACCGGCTCCCCGAGCCACGGGAGGACCCGCCCTTATGACCAGACCGATGAACGGACACATGAACGGATCCGGGAAAGCCGTCCGGCCCGGCCGCGTGCTGGTCGCCGGCGGCGCCGGGTTCCTCGGCTCGCACCTGTGCGAGCGGCTGCTGGCCGACGGCCACGAGGTGCTGTGCGTCGACAACCTGGCGACCGGCAGCCTGCGCAACGTCCGCCACCTGCTCGACAACCGGCGCTTCGTCCTGCTGCGCCACGACATCGTCGAGCCCCTGGCCGAGCTCGTGTCGGCCGAGGTGGACGCGATCTACAACCTGGCCTGCCCGGCCTCGCCGGTGCACTACCAGATGGACCCGGTGCAGACGGTCAAGACCAGCGTGGTCGGCGGCCTGAACCTGCTGGAGCTGGCGCGGCGCTCGGGCGCGCGCATCCTGCAGGCGTCGACCAGCGAGGTCTACGGCGACCCGCTGGAGCACCCGCAGGGCGAGGGGTACTGGGGCAACGTCAACCCGATCGGGCCGCGCGCCTGCTATGACGAGGGCAAGCGCTGCGCCGAGACGCTGTTCTTCGACTATCACCGCCGGCACGGCGTGCCGATCCGCGTGGCGCGCATCTTCAACACGTACGGGCCGCGCATGCACCCCGACGACGGCCGCATCGTCGCCAATTTCGTCCTGCAGGCGCTGCGCGGCGAGCCGCTGACCGTGTACGGCGACGGCCGCCAGACCCGCGCCTTCTGCTATGTGGCCGACATGGTCGAGGGGCTGGTCCGCCTGATGGGCGCGCCGGACGACCTGATCGGCCCGGTCAACCTGGGCAACCCGGCCGAGCTGCCGGTGCTCGAGCTGGCCCGGCGCGTGATCCGCCAGAGCCGGTCGCGGTCCGAGGTCGCGTTCCGTCCGCTGCCCGTCGACGACCCGCGCCGCCGCCGCCCGGACATCTCGCGGGCGCGCGACCGCCTGGGCTGGACCCCGGGCACGCCCCTGCGCACCGGCCTGGCCCGCACCATCGCGCACTTCCGCGCCCGGCTGGCGGAGGGCGAGGCCGCGCCCGCCCCCGTGGCCGCCGCCCGTGACCGTACGGCCGAGGCGGGGCCGGAGCCGGTGCATCCCTGACCTGGGCGGCGATCAGCCGTAACGAGTCGCTGCCGCTCAGTCGTCGCGGAACACGTCGGCCGGCGTGCGGGCGTCCAGAATGCGCTCGCTCCAGGCGTCGAGCCGGCCGTTGTCCGCGGTGCGGACCCGCGCCTCGACCTCCGGCGCGACCCTGCCGAACCGCCGGCCGAGCTGGCGCAGCAGGATGTCCGCTTTTCCTTCGGCTTTCCCCTTGGCCTCACCTCTGGCCTCGCCTTCGATCAGCCCCTTGGCCAGGCCTTCATTGAACCCTTCGGTCAGCCACTTCTGCGCGGTCCGGGTGAGCATGCTCTCCTCCTCCTCGGGGACCACATCCTGGAGAATGTCGCGGACCAGCTCGCCGTGCGGATCCTCGACCAGGTGGCCCACCAGATAATACAGGAAGGTCAACAGGTCGTCATGCCCCAGACGGAGCGCCTCGCGGGCGATGCGCCGCAGCTTGCGCCGGTCGCTGCGGCGCAGCCGGCCATGCTTGAGGATCAGCAGCCCGACGCGCAGGGCCCGCTCCCGCGACAGCCGGGCGTCGGGGATCCGGCCCACGTCGACCAGACTGTAGCGGAAGTCCAGGCACCAGGGCCGGACGGCGTCGTCGGCCTCGGTCACCTCGGCCAGCGACAGGGGCACATCCCACGGCGCGGCGCCGTGATGGACGACGAGGGTGACCAGCGCCGGCAGCGGGCGCAGCGAGCCGTCGGGATCGCGGCCCTCGGTGCGGTCCCAGTGTTCGAGGATCTGGGCCTGATAGCCCAGGAGCTGCAGGCCGACGCGGGGATCCGGGTCCGCCTTGTGCTCGACCAGGGTGTAGATCAGCACCGGCCGGCCGGTCGTGGTCCGGGTCCTGTACAGGCGGTCGGTCTGGTACTTGCGCAGCCGGCGCGAGACGAAGCTGCCCGGCACGTGCTCCGGCGGGTCGTCGGTCAGCAGGGCGACCACCTCCGGCGGCAGGCGCTCGCGCAGCAGGGTGCCGGCGTTGCCGGGCCTGTCGAGCAGCGTCTGGAAGAACGCGTCGTGGCGCTGGACCTTGCGGGACGGCATGGCGATCTGTTGCGGCCTGGTCTCGAAGCCGGGCCGGAACGGCCGGCAAGACGGACGGGTCCTGCCGCAGCGTCATGCCCGACGGGGCGGAACCGGTTTCACTCTTTGGTATTCGAGGGCGCGGATGTGAATCAACCCTGATAGGTCAGGCTGAGTCGGCCATGTCCGGCCCTTGCCGGCGCTCCCCGCGACCGGCGAGATTGCGGCCGTCCACGGGCGCGGTGCGGCGGCTGCACCGCCGCTGCACCCTCCCGCAACCAGGGCGTTGCGCGCTAATGCCCTGTCCGGGTTGGGTTTTCGGCCTGCGTGCAACATTTGCAACGGGCAACGCGGCCTGTTGCAAACGGGCGGCCCGTGCCCCCCGTCTGCGGCCCCACGTGGCGCGGCAGCCGGCTGCCGGAATCGGCTTTCCGGCCGCGGAATGGCGCAGGATGGGAGCCGCACCATGGTGCGAAGCGGCGTCCGGCACGCAGGGATGCCGGATCGCGCCGATGATGGTGCCCCGGCGGAAAGGCCGATGCTGTCCGGCTCCATGCGCATGCACGCCTCCCTGGCCGATCCACGGACGGGCAGGATGTCAGAAAAAATTCCTAGGCACAAGCGTTTCCGGCGCGCCATTGAAGCCGAGTCGCCCGCCGGGGGCAGGTCCCGTTCCGGTCTCACCAAGATCAGGGAAACGGCCTGGGCGCGCCTCCCCTGCCGGCAATTCTTGACTTTCGGCCCGCATGACGAAACTACTGAAAGTTAGGTTGGCACCGGGGGAAGGGGACAGGGCGATGACGCGGACCTACCGCTTTCGGATCGATGCGTTCACCCCGGAAACCATCCCCATGGCGCGGCTGGCCGAGTACATGCAGCGCTTCGCGGCCATTCTCGGCCACGAATCGGCGGTCCATTTCGCGGGGCTGGAGCCGGGCAGTGCGCAGATCGTCAGTACCGTCGACTTTACCGAGGCGCCCAAGGTGCACAGCCGCCTCGATGACGTGCGCCGCGGCGAAGCGCCGCCGGACCTGATGAAGCTGGTCGATGCGCTCGACAGCCAGCTTGCCGAGGACAACGCGGTCGGCAGCCTGTGCGAGGACATCGATGGCGGAACCGCGGAGATCATCGCCTTTCCCGGCCGCAACCGGCCAAAGCCCATGCGCCTTGGCCCGTTTACCGAAGAGGGCAGTCTGGACGGCGTGCTGGTCAGCATCGGCGGCGTCGACGACACGGTGTCGCTTCAGCTTCAGAACGGCCCCGTCCGATACACCGGGTGCGAGACGACCCGTGACCTCGCCCGGCAGCTCGCCCGGCACCTGTTCGAGCCGGTCCGCATCCATGGCACCGGCCGCTGGCTGCGCGAAGCGGACGGCACCTGGACGCTGCGCAAGTTCAGGGTGCGGCGCTTTGACGTGCTGGAGCGCGAAGACCTGAAGGATGTCGTCGCCCGGCTTCGCGCGGTCGAGGGCAGCGGCTGGCGCGATCTCGAAGACCCTGTTGCCGCGCTGACGGCGATGCGCAAGGGTGAGACGGGGCCGCACTGATGGTGGTCCTCGACGCGACGGTGCTGCTGCTCGTCCTCGATCCGCGGGCGCGGCCGCCACTGGATCCCGGTACCGGTCAGCCGGTCGACCGTGCCGCCGACCGGATTGCTGCGCTGATCGACCGATTGTCCAAAGACGTTGAAAAAATCGTCATTCCGACGCCAGCACTGAGCGAGGTGCTGGTTTACGCCGATCAGGCGATGCAGCACTATCTGGAAATTCTGGACAAAGGATCCTGCTTCCGGATTGCCGCATTCGGCCAGAAGGCGGCGATCGAGGCTGCCGTGGCTACGCGCGATGCGATCCGTCGAGGCGGCCGCCGCGTCGATGCCGATCCGGACTCGACCGTGGCAAAAATCAAGTTCGATCGTCAAATTGTCGCGATCGCCAAGGCCGAGGGTGCACGAGCCGTCTATTCCGACGATGACGACGTGGTCCGCTACGCACGACAGGCCGGACTGGAAGCCTCCCGTACAGCCGATCTGCCACTGCCATCCGAAGATCCGCAGGGCGACCTGCTGTTCCAGCCGCCATGCCTGGCCCGGCGCCGGCGGAGGGCAATGCCGCCGCCAAACCCGGTCATGTGTCCCGAAGGCCTCAAGAGCCACCATAAGGTTGTCATTCCCGCGAAAGCGGGAACCTCGACGGTGGTGCGCGCGCTGCCGGCCGGCGGCGCACTTTGCGTGCTGCCGCAGCCGTCCCGGCGTCCATCGAGGTTCGCGCTTTCGCGGGAATGACAGCCTGTGCGGCGACGCCCTGCATGGTTTCCCCTCCATGCGACCCGAATTCCCTTCGGTTTCTCATAATGCGCATTTCGCGTGTCAAGCGATACGCGTTCTGGTAATCCCTGTCCGGCGCAAAAAAGAACAACCACCGGCACGGTTCGCTTTGGAGACGGCGGCGCAGTTCATCGCCAGGTGGCAGGCGTCCGCGGGGTCGGAGCGGGCGAACTAAACTATCAGGGGTTCCTGATCGACCTGGCACGGCTGGTCGGGGCGCCGGCGCCCGACCCGGCGACCGGGGACCCGGCGCGCGACGCCTATGTGTTCGAGCGGCCGGTGCGCATCGAACGGCCGGACGGCACCGCCACCACCAACTTCATCGGCCTGTACAAGCGCGGCTGCTTCGTCCTGGAGGCCAGGCAGGGCAGCGACGCCAGGCCCAAGCTGGACCGCGAAACCCCGCCCGACCTGTTCGCCCCCGGCCCCGCCACCGGCCGGCGCCGAGGCACCGCCGTGCGCGGCGCCATCGCCCGCACCTTCAAGGGCCGCCGCACCGCCGCCATCCGCGAGGCCCTGGAGGAATGGCGGGAGACGGATGTCGCAGTCTGATCGCGCAGATTAGGTGCAGCGCAGCAAAATCCCTGTTCGGTGACGCTTGATCGGAAACTCCGTTGCACGCAGAACCGCTCCGAGCAATGCCCGCAACCATGCGGAAGCATGTATGACCGCACAAAGGATGCGTTTTATTGAACTTTGCAGGCACGCACAGCTTTACCGGTCCAAGCATGTTGACACTCGTTCCTTCGTAGCGTACACAGCGCCCGAATCAGGTCGGGGTTGTAGTTATGAAAAGATTTCTCGTTAAGCCGCGGCTGGATAAGTCGGTCGACGAGCTGACTTTCATCTCGCGGGATGCCCGCAGCAGCAATCGGCTCGATCAACTGACACTGGTGCGGGATATTCGCGCCAGAAATCCTGGTCAGGATGACATCGACCGCCGCCTCAGGGAGGAAAACGTTAAGGGGAAGGAGGATTTCCGGCTGATTTCCGACCTTGCTCTCGGCGCCTCGGTGACCGGTACGCGCATCATCGAAGCCTCGGAAGAGACGGCCGAACAGATAGAAAAGGATCTGGGATCTACGGCCCACGTCATTGCCGACCAGAAGCTGTCGCTGATCGAGCCGACGAAGCGTCAGGGTCGGCGCACGGATAGATTGCTGGACGACCAGCTTTGGCATTTATCGGCGATTGGATACAAGGATGCGCGTCAACGCGGATTGGCGCGCTCGGGGGAAGGCGTTACGGTCGCCGTGATGGACACCGGCGTGCAGCACGACGTGCCAGAGCTGGAGGGCCGTGTGCACGATTCCGTCCGGATTGACAGCCGTACCGGCGAAATATGGCAGGATTTGCCGTCGGTTGATACGTCCGGCCACGGCACCCACGTGGCCGGACTGATTTGCGGGAAGAAAGTCGGCGTCGCGCCGGGAGCAAAAGTGGTCAACTGCACATTGCTACCCAATGGCGCCGGAACGTTGAGCGGATTCGTGCTCGCCATCGAGTGGGCCGCCTCTCGTTCGGACATTGACATCGTGAACCTGTCAGCGGGCATTCCCGGCTACTTGTCGGAAATGGAAGACGTGATCTACGGCCTCTTGGGGGCGGGCATCTTGCCGGTTGTAGCAGTGGGAAACGAAGGCCGTCATCGGACGCGGAGCCCTGGAAATTATCGTGACGTACTTTCAGTCGGTGCGGCGACAAAAAACTACAAGGTGACCAGCTTTAGCGGGAGCGCCAACATCATATCAAATGGTCAACTTTATTCCGTCCCGCATTTGGTCGCGCCCGGCGACAGCGTTTATTCATGCGTTCGTGATGGGGACTATGAAGCATGGGACGGAAGCTCGATGGCCGCGCCGATCGTCTCGGGCATTGCGGCTTTGGTTCTCGAGCGCCGCAAAGAAATGAGTGTTCTTGAGCTTATGGAGATCATACTTGATAAATGCAGAGATTTGCATACAATTAAGGAAAGGCAGGGTATGGGGATGGTTCAGGTGATCTGAAGCACCCGACCGTGGTGTAGGATAGGGGGGAGCGCGATGAAGGTGAGCCCTGAAGCGAGAGATAAGGCGGACCCCAAGCTGCTGTCCACGCTTGGCAAAGCGGATGAAGATGACACCTTGCGTGTGATCCTGACGCTCGGGGAAGAGCCTTTTGCGCGTACGATTCCCAGGTTTCACGGCTCCTTCGGCGACCGCACGGCGGCGCGCCGGGTCCTGACCGAAGAGCGCAAGGCCATGGTCGCGAACCAGATCGGCGATGTCGTGGAGCACCTGCGACGGCTGCCGCTGCGCATCAACGGCGGCGAGATCAGTCCGATGGTCGTGGCGGAGGGACCGGCGAAAGCAATCGTTGAGGCGCTCGAAACGTTCGGCGTGCGGCACGGAACGCTCGACCGCGCGTTCACGGTTATTGAGCCGCGCCGCGCAGCCGTCTGGTAAGCGCCGCTTCGGGCGGCTTTGACCCCAGGGTCCAGCGGCATACTGTAGCAGATGTGGGCATATTCCACAGCCGCGCCGGGCCCGCCGCCCAGGTCCAGGACGAACTGGCCGTCACGGTCGCCGCGGCCGCCGTCGCCCCGCGCCCGCTGCCCGACCGCATCGCCGCCGTCCGCGACGCCCTGTCCGCCCTGGGCGGCACCGCCGGGCTCCGGGACATCGCCCGCACCTTCAAGGGCCGCCGCACCCCCGCCATCCGCGAAGCCCTGGACGCCCTGGTCACCCTCGGCCTCGCCGAATCCGCCGGCGACCTGTACGCCCTGGCGGAGGAGCGCCGCCGCAAGGCAGCGTCGTAGGGCGGCGTCGTAGGGCAGCGTCGTAGGGCGGCGTCGTAGGGCGGCCGGAGCGCAGCGACGCCCGCCGCACGCCGGCGCCATCGCGCACAATGCCGTCGCGGCGATCCCGGCGGCAGGGCGTCTCGCCGGCCTGGCGCCGGGATTGTGGAGATACCGTGTGGACCCGTGGCGGCGCCGGGCGTCGGGCGTCGCTACGCTCCGGCCGACCTACCGCAATCGGGACCCGCAATCGGGATCCGCAATCGGGATCCGCAATCGGGGATCGAAACCGGGGCCTCTCGCCGGCCCGGCGCCGGGATTGCGGAGATACCGTGTGAACCCGTGGCGGCGCCGGGCGTCGGGCGTCGCTACGCTCGAGCCGCCCTACGGCGTGTGCCGGCAGGCCGAACCCATAGGGCCGGCACAACACTTCCGTGCATGACGCCACGGCTTTGGCGGGTTATCCTCTCTGCCCGTCGTCCTGGCAACCGCGCCTCCCGCCATGCCCTCCCGCCCGGTCCAGCGCCACGAGGCGTTCTTCCAGACGCTGCTCGACAAGCCCGGAACCGCCGGCACGCTGCTGCGCGAGCGCCTGCCGGCGGAAGTGGCCGCCCTGCTCGTCGGCGACCCGCCCGAGCTCATGCCCGGCAGCTTCGTGTCGCGGCGGCTGCGCAAGTACCACACCGACCGGCTGTACAAGTCCCGCACCGTAACCGGCCGGCCGGTGCTGCTGTACACCCTGATCGAGCACAAGTCGGAGCCCGACCCGCGCATCGGCCTGCAGCTCCTGGGCTACCAGTATCGCATCCTGGACCACTGGGACCGCACCGAAGGCCGCAATCCCGACAACTCGCCGCGGCCGCTGCCGGCCGTGGTGACCCTGGTCGTCTATCACGGCGCCGCGGCCTGGGACATCCCGCAGTCGCTGGCCGAGGCGACCGATGCCGACGACGCGGTCCGCCCGTACCTGCTGGACTTCCGCTACAGCTTGGCCGACCTGGGCCGGATCCCGGATGCCCGCCTGTCGCAGGACCGCGCCCTGCGCGTCGGCCTGCTGATCCTCAAGCACGGCCCGCTCAGGCGCAGCGACCGGCGCAAGCTGCTGCGCATCGCCCGCGAGGTGCAGCGCCGCGGCGATGACGACCTGTTCACGTTCATGTACTATCTGCTCGGCCATCTGGTGGATGACCCGCGCGGCGACCTGGCCCGCGACATCCTGCGCCAGCTGGTCCCCGGAGAGGAGGCATACATGCTCACCCAGACCGCCCAACAGTGGGTCGCCCAGGGCAGGGCCGAGGGCAGGGCCGAGGGCGAAACCAGCGGCAAGGCGCACATGCTCCTGCGGCTGCTGGTGCGGCGCTTCGGGCCGCTGCCGCCGGAGATCGAGGCGCGGGTCCGCAGCGCCGACGACGCCCGCCTGGACGACTGGAGCGACCGGATCCTGGACGCCGACGACCTGGCCGAGGTGTTTCACGATAGTTGAGGCTTGGTCGCCCTCAACCGCGAGCGCGCCGCCGAGGAGGCCCGCGGCCTGGTCCGCTGGCTGCGCCCCGCCTTCCGGGACCCCGACCACGGCAAGGCGAAGCCCGGCCGCCCAGGTCCGGGACGAGCTGACCGTCACGGTCGCCGCCGCCGCAACCGCCGTGGCTCCGCGCCCGCTGCCCGACCGCATCGCCGCCGTCCGCGACGCCCTGTCGGCCCTAGGCGGCAAGGCCGACCTGCGCGCCATCGCCCGCACCTTCAAGGGCCGCCGCACCCCAGCCATCCGCGAGGCCCTGGACGCCCTGGTCACCCTCGGCCTCGCCGAATCCGCCGGCGACCTGTACGCCCTGGCGGAGGAGCGCCGTCGCAGGGCAGCGTCGTAGGGCGGCGTCGTAGGGCGGCCGGAGCGCAGCGACGCCCGCCGCACGCCGGCGCCATCGCGCACAACGCTCTCGCGGCGATCCCGGCGGCAGGGCCTCTCGCCGGCCCGGCGCCGAGGTTGCGGAGATACCGTGTGGACCCGTGGCGGCGCCGGGCGTCGGGCGTCGCTTGCGCTCCGGCCGACCTACCGCGGCGGGCGCCCCCGCGGGCGCGGCCCTACTCCTCGCGCAGGCCGCGGCGGAAGGTGTCCACGAACGGGTCCAGCAGATAGGCCAGCGCGGTGCGTTCGCCGGTCAGGATCAGGACTTCGGCGGGCATGCCGGGGAGCAGCTGGATGCCCTCGTCCAGGGCGTCCAGGCGGTCGCGGTCGACCTCGACGCGGGCCAGGAAGTAGGGCTCGCCGGTGGCCTCGTCGACCAGGCGGTCGGCGGAGACCTGGCGGACCCGGCCGTCGATGCGCGGCAGGTTGCGCTGGCGGTAGGCGGTCAGGTGCACCTGGGCGGTCTGGCCGGGGGCGACCGCGTCGATGTCGATCGGGGCCACGCGCGCGTCGATCAGCAGGTCCTCCTCGAACGGCACGATGTCCAGGATCGGCTCGCCCGGCCCGATCACGCCGCCCACGGTGTGGAACCGGAGGTCGACGACCGTGCCCGCCACCGGGGCGATGACCACGGTGCGGGTCAGCACGTCCTCGCTGGCGCGCAGGTCCTCCGCCACCTCGGACAGCTCGCTGCGCACCTGGGTCAGCTCCTCGGTGACCTCGTCCTCGCGCCGGGCGTCCAGGTCGAGGATCTGCAGCTCGGTCTCGCCGATGCTCTGGCGGGCGCGGGCGATCGCCGCGCGGTTGGCGGCGCGCGCCCCGGTGATCTCGGCCTCGGCGCGCTGCAGGGCGAGCAGGCGGGGCAGCCGCTCCAGCCCCTGGGAAATCAGCTGCTCGACGTTGCCGATCTCCTGCGCGATCAGCTCGAGCTGCCGTTCCTGGCTGTCGATCTGCGCCTCCAGCCCGGCGATCTCCTCATCCAGCTGCGCGATGCGCTGGCGCAGGATGGCCCCGCGGCCCTCGTGCGTGCGCCGGCGCACCTCGAAGCGGGCGGTCTGGTCGGCGATCACGTCGGCGACCTCGGCATCGTCGGCGGCGGCCGCGATCACCGCGGCGGGGAAGGCGATCTGCCCGGCGCCGGCCGCCTCGGCCAGCAGCCGCGCCTCGACGGCGCGCAGGGTGCGGTAGCGGCTCATGCGGGCGTCGCGCCGGGCGCGGGCGCCGATGTCCTCCAGCACCACCAGCGGGTCGCCGGCCGCGACCCGGCTGCCGTCGCGGACCGGCAGCTGGCGGATGATGCCGCCCTCCAGGTGCTGCACCACGCGGCGGCTGCCGTCCGGGCTGATCACGCCCGGCGCCACCGCCGCGCTGGCCAGCGGCGCCACCGCCGCCCAGCCGCCGACGCCGCCGAACAGCACCAGGATCAGGGCCAGCCCGAGCCCCAGCGGGCCGCGCAGGCGCCGCGCCAGCCCGCGGGTCACGGACGCCTCGGGCGGCTGGTCGTTGCGGGCGGGGCGGGCGAGGGGGCGTTGCGCGGTCATCGGGTCATCCGGTGGCGGGCTGAACGGCGGGCTGGGCGGCGGGCTGGGCGGGCGGCGCGGCGGCCGGCGTCTCGACCGGGCGCGGCCCCTTCAGCCGGGTCAGCACCGCCTCGCGCGGGCCGAACGCCTCGACCGCGCCGTCGCGCAGCAGCAGCAGCTTGTCGACGTGGGCCAGCACGCTGACCCGGTGGGCGACCATGATCACCGTGGTGCCCTGCGCCTTCAGCGCCGCCATGGCGTCGACCAGCGCGGCCTCGCCCTCGGCGTCCAGGTTGGCGTTGGGCTCGTCGAGCACGACCAGCCGCGGCCGGCCGAACAGGGCGCGCGCCAGCCCGACGCGCTGGCGCTGGCCGGCCGACAGCACCGCCCCGGCCTCGCCGACCGGCGTGTTGTAGCCGTCGGGCAGGTGCAGGATCATGTCGTGCACCCCGGCCAGCCTGGCGGCGGCGATCACCGCGCCGTCGTCGGCCGCGCCCAGGCGGGCGATGTTGTCGCGCACCGTGCCGCCGAACAGCTCGACGTCCTGCGGCAGGTAGCCGATGTGGGCGCCCAGCGCGGCGCGGTCCCAGGCGTGCACCTCGGCCGAATCGAGCCGGACGTGGCCGGCGGTCGGCCGCCAGATGCCGACGATCAGCCGGCACAGGGTGGTCTTGCCCGAGGCCGACGGCCCGACGATGCCGAGCACGTCGCCCGCCGCCACGTCGAGCGACACGCTCTTGAGGATCGGCGGGGCGTCGCCGCGGCGCGCCCCCGGCGGCAGCAGCGTGACCCGGTCGACCGTCACCCGCCCGGTCGGCGGCGGCAGCTCCATCGCCGGCGGCGGCGCCGGCGCGGCGCGCAGCAGCGCCTGCAGCCGGCCGTGCGCGATGCGGGCCGCGACCATCTGCTTCCAGGCGCCGATGGCCTGCTCCACCGGGGCCAGCGCGCGGCCGAGCAGGATCGACCCGGCGATCATGCCGCCCGCGGTCAGCTCGCCGCGGATCACCAGGAAGGCGCCCAGGCCCAGGATCGCCGACTGCACGAACAGGCGCAGGAACCGCGAGGTGCCGACCAGCAGGCTGCCGCGGTCGCCGGCCCGCTCCTGGCCGTCCAGGGCGCGGGCGCCGGACTTGTGCCAGCGCGCCGTCAGCGCCGGCAGCAGGCCCATGGCGTGCACCACGTCGGCGTTGCGCAGCGCCGCCTCGACGCCGGCGTGCGCCTCCACCGAGCGCCGGTTGGCCTCGCGCAGCGGCGCCCGGGTGCTCAGCTCGTTGGCCACCGCCACGGCGAACAGCAGCACCGCCGCGCCCAGCGCCAGCATGCCCAGCCACGGGTGCAGCAGCCAGATCACGGCAATGAAGATCGGCACCCACGGCGCGTCGACCAGCGGCTGGATGCCCTGGCCGCCCAGGAACGAGCGGACCTGCGCCAGGTCGCGCAGCCCCTGCGCCCCGACCGGCTCCCCGGCCAGCCGGCGGGCCAGCCCGGCGCGGATCAGCTCCGGCGTCAGCGTCTCCTCCAGCCACGCGCCCAGCCGGTTGAACACCCGCCCGCGCGCCGTTTCCAGCCCGCCCAGCACCAGAAAGGCAAAGCCGACGACGACGGTCAGCAGGATCAGCGTCTCCACGCTGCCGCTGGCCAGCACCCGGTCGAACACCTGCATCATGTACAAGGGCGAGACCAGCATCAGCAGGTTGACGAACAGGCTGAACACCACGATCAGCACGAACGCTGGCCGCGCCCGGCGCAGGGTGGTGTCGAGCGGCGTGGGTTCGGGTCGGCCCATGGAGGCAGGAGGCATGGCGATCCTCGGCGGCTGTTCTGTCGAGCGGCCGTATGGTCAAACAAGTGAACTGTCGAGTATGCGTCTTTCTGGTCAATGCACGCTTTTGGGCTCAACGGACAAAAGCATGCCTTGAACGTAGCGGCCGGCATCCGGTAGGTGCATTGGATGCCGGCCGCTCTGGCGAAGTCAATAGCAATTTCTGGATATAAACCGATGGCTGCGATCCTCGCGTATAGTATCTTCAGGATGGCTGCGCACTGCTACGTATGTTGGTGAGCGCAGAGGGGCAGAAACCGTCGTTTGAGCACCCGGATGGCAGCTATAACATTATACCCATCTGTACAGGGATAGCGCACAAGCATTGTAAGAAAAATAATAACGCAAACATCATCAACATGACATTCCAATAACGCGTTTAGCCGCTATCAACAGCCCGGCAACATCGAAGCCCGGATCCGCCGCAACCGGCGGTCTCCGTGACCTGCATCGGGCTGCCTCCGGACATGGACCGCATTGTCCGGCGTCCGCTCGCCAATCTGTCTCCTCTTCTCGCCACCGTACGGGACTGTCCTGCAATGGCCTACACGCTGCAAATACTGCACGCCTCCGATCTCGAAGGTGGCGTGGACGCCATCGACAACGCGCCGAAATTCGCTGCGATCGTCGCGCGGCTGGAAGAGCTCGCGGTGGACACCGCGGACGGGGGCACGGCGGTGCCGGACACCGTCGTGCTGTCGGCCGGGGACAACTACATTCCCGGGCCGTTCTTCAACGCCGCCGCCGACGGCTCCCTGCGCGCGCCGCTGCAGGCGTTCTACGAGGACCTGTTCGGGCTCGAGGACGGGGCGCTGTCCGACCTGCGCGAGGGCGTCGGCCGGGTCGACGTGTCGATCATGAACGCGATCGGGTTCGACGCCTCGGCGCTCGGCAACCACGAGTTCGACGCGGGCCCCGGCACCCTGGCCGACATCATCGCACCCGACATCCGCGGTTCGGAGCCGGCCGACGTGCGCTGGCTGGGCGCCCAGTTCCCGTACCTCAGCGCCAACCTGGACGTCTCGGGCGAGGCCGGCCTGGCCGACCTGGTCACCGACGAGGTGCGGCCGGCCGACGCCTTCCGGTCCACGCCGGACGACCTGGACGCCGCCGCGGCGGCGCCGAAGCTGGCCCCGTCGACGGTCATCGAGCTGGGCGAGGAGCGGATCGGCGTGGTCGCGGCGACCACGCCGCTGCTCGAGCAGTTGTCCTCGACCGGCGACGTGACGGTGCGCGAGCCCGGCGCCGGCACCAACGACATGGCGGCGCTCGCGCAGATCCTGCAGCCGGAGATCGACGCGCTGACCGGCCAGGGCATCGACAAGGTGGTGCTCGTCACCCACCTCCAGCAGATCGCGCTGGAGCAGGACCTGGTGCCGCGGCTGAGCGGCGTGGACGTCGCCATCGCCGGCGGGTCCGACACCATCCTGGCCGACGACACCGACGCGCTGCGCCCCGGCGACGCGGCCGCCGGTCCGTACCCGATCGTCACCACCAACGCCAGCGACGACGACGGCGACGGCAGCCCGGACCCGGCGCTGATCGTCAGCACCGGCGGCGAGTACGGCTATGTCGGCCGCCTGGTCGTGACCTTCGACGACAACGGCGTGGTCCTGCCCGACAGCATCGACCCGGCCGTCAGCGGGGCCTTCGCGACCACCGACGAGACGGTGGCGGCGCTGTACGGGGGCGACTTCGATACCGACGGCGACGGCGAGATCGACGACGCCGACAGCTCCGGCGACATCGCGCCGGCGGACACGGACCCCTTCGCCGAGGGCTCCCCGGGCGGCCGGGTACGCGCGCTGACCGATGCCGTCGAGGACGTGGTCATCGCCAAGGACGGCGAGATCTTCGGCCGGACGGCGGTGTTCCTGGACGGCAGCCGCGAAGAGGTGCGCACCCAGGAGACCAACCTGGGCAACCTGACCGCCGACGCCAACCTGGCCGCCACCCGGGCCATCGACCCGGACGTCATGGTCTCGATCAAGAACGGCGGCGGCATCCGGGCGCCGATCGGCGAGATCGTCGACACCGGCGAGGGCACCTCCAGGGAGGTGCCGCCCCAGCCCAACCCGCTCAGCGGCAAGGAAGAGGGCGAGATCTCCGAGCTCGACATCGAGAACAGCCTGCGCTTCGACAACGAGCTGACGCTGCTGACGCTGAGTGCGGAGGATCTGCTGGCGGTGATCGAGCACGGCGTGGCGGCGACGGAGCCGGGGGCCACGCCGGGACAGTTCCCGCAGGTCGGCGGCATGGCGTTCAGCTTCGATCCGGATCTGCCGGCGGGCGACCGGGTGCAGTCGCTGGCCATCCTCGGCGACGACGGCGAGGTCACGGACGTGATCGCGCGCGACGGCGCCCTGGTCGGCGACCCCGGCCGAGAGATCCGCGTCGTCACCCTGAACTTCCTGGCCGACGGCGGCGACGGCTATCCGTTCCCCGAGCTCGGCCGGGACCGCGTCGACACCGGCATCGGCGAGCAGCAGGCGCTGGCCGACCTCCTGCGGGCCGACTTCTCCGAAACGCCGTTCATGCAGGCGGACGTGCCGCCGGCCGAGGACACCCGCATCCAGAACCTGGAGGTCCGCGACGACACCGTGCTGCCGGCCGAGGCGGCGCAGGAGACCATCACGCTGACGCCGCTCGGCCGGTTCGAGTCGCCCGACGGCACCGCCGAGATCGTCGCCCACGACCCGGCCACGCAGCGGCTGTTCGTCACCGACAGCGACAACGACCGCGTCGACGTGCTCGACGTGAGCGACCCCGCCGCGCCGGAGCGGCTGTTCTCGATCGACGTCGCGGAGGACGTCGGCGATGCGGTCGGCGGCGTCACCAGCGTTGCGGTCAACGGCGGGCTGATCGCCGTCGCCATCGAGAACAGCGATGCCGACGCCGACGGCCTGGTCGCCTTCTATACCAATGCCGGCCGCCCGCTCGGCACCGTGACCGTCGGCAACCTGCCCGACATGCTCGCGTTCACCCCGGACGGGACCGCGCTGCTCGTCGCCAACGAGGGCGAGCCGACCGATGCGGGCGACCCGCCGGGCTCGATCAGCATCGTCGACCTGTCGACCGGCCTGATCGGCGCCGGCGTCGAGACGCTCACGTTCGAGGCGTTCGATGCCCAGGCGCTGCGCGAGGAGGGCGTGCGCATCTTCCCCGGCAAGACCGCCGCCGAGGACCTGGAGCCGGAGTTCATCGCCGTCTCGCCCGACGGCACCACCGCCTTCGTGACCCTGCAGGAGAACAACGCGGTTGCGGTGGTCGACATCGCCAACGGGACGATCGCCGACATCGTGCCCCTGGGCAGCAAGGAGCACGGCCTGGACGGCAACGGCCTGGACGCCAGCGACCGGGACGGCGGGATCAACATCCAGCCCCGGCCGGTCAACGGGCTGTTCATGCCCGACGCGATCGCCTCGTACACGGCCGCCGACGGACAGACCTATTACGTGACCGCCAACGAGGGCGACGCCCGCGACGAGGACGCCCGCGTCGCCGACCTGAGCCTCGACGACGAGGCGTTCCCGGACGCCGACAGCCTGCAGGACGAGGCCGCCCTGGGCCGGCTGGAGGTCTCCACGATCGACGGCGACACCGACGGGGACGGCGATTTCGACGCGCTGTTCAGCTACGGCGCCCGCTCGTTCTCGATCTGGGACTCCGCCGGCAACCGGGTGTTCGACAGCGGCGACGCCTTCGAGCGGATCACCGCGGACCAGGTCCCCGACCTGTTCAACAGCAACGGCACGCCCGACACCTTCGACGAGCGCAGCGACAACAAGGGCCCCGAGCCCGAAGGCGTCGCCGTCGGCGAGATCGACGGGCAGACCTTCGCCTTCATCGGCCTGGAACGGGTCGGCGGGATCATGGTGTACGACGTCTCCGACCCGGCCGCGCCGAGCTTCGTGCAATACGTCAATACGCCGGAGGACATAGGCCCGGAGGGCCTGGCGTTCATCGCCGCGGAGGACAGCCCGACCGGCGCGCCGCTGCTGGCCGTCTCCCACGAGGAAAGCGGCACGACCACCCTGTTCGGGATCGCGCCGCTGACCGAGGCGGCGGTCTACGGGATCCAGGGCGCCGGCCACGTCTCGCCGCTGGCCGGGCAGACGGTGCGCACCGGCGGCATCGTCACGGCGGTGGACTCCAACGGCTTCTATCTGCAGGACTCCGACGGCGACGGCGACGCCGCCACCGCCGACGGGATCTTCGTGTTCACCGGTGACGCGCCGACGGTCGCGGCGGGCGACGCGGTCTCCGTCACCGGCGAGGTCACCGAGTTCTTCCCCGGCGGCCGCGGCACCGGCAACCTGTCGGTCACCCAGATCGCGTCGCCGGAGGTCGAGGTCCTGTCGTCCGGCAACCCGCTGCCCGCGGCGGTCGTGATCGGGCAGAGCGGCCGGGTGCCGCCGAACGAGATCGTCATCAGCAACGACGAGCTGCCGGTCGATCTGGGCGACGGTGCCGAGGCCGCGGCCAACACCTTCGACCCCGACGAGGACGGCATCGACTTCTACGAGAGCCTGGAGGGCATGCGGGTCACCGTCGAGGACCCGGCGGCGGTGTCGCCGACCAGCCGCTTCGACGAGACCTGGGTGCTGGCCAACCAGGGCGCGGATGCCGCGCCGGAGGGCGTGCTGAACGCGCGCGGCGGCATCGACATCGCCGCCGGCCCCGGCGGTTACGGCGACCTGAACCCCGAGCGGATCCAGCTCCAGTACGACGACGCGGTGCTGCCGGACGGCTTCGATCCGCCCGTCCTGACCACCGGGGATGTCCTGTCCGACGTGACCGGCGTGGTCGGCTACGCGTTCGGCAATTTCGAGGTCGTCGTCACCGAACCGTTCACGGTCGAGACGCCGAGCGCGATCGAGACCGAGGTGTCCGAGCTGGCGCCGGACGGGAACCGCCTGACGGTGGCCACCTACAACGTGCTCAACCTGGCCCCCGAAGACACCGCTCAGATCGAGAGCCTCGCCCGGCAGATCGTGACCAACCTGAATGCGCCGGACATCCTGGCCCTGCAGGAGATCCAGGACAACAGCGGCGAGACCGACGACGGCACGCTGGCCGCCGACCGGACGCTCCAGGCGCTGGTCGACGCCATCGCCGCCGCCGGCGGGCCGGGCTATGCCTTCGCCTCCGCGGTGGTCGACGAGGACGGCGAGACCGGCGGCGTGCCCGGCGGCAACATCCGCAATGCCTTCCTGTACAACCCGGGCCGCGTCGCCGCCGAGGAGATCGCGACGCTGGAGGTCCCGGAACTGACGGAGTTCGGGGTGACCAACCCCGACGCCTTCGCCGGCACGCGCGACCCGCTGCTCGGCCGCTTCACGTTCAATGGCGAAGAGGTGACGCTGATCAACAACCACCTGACCTCGCGCTTCGGCTCGACGCCGATCTTCGGCGCCGAACAGCCGTTCGTGCAGGCCGGCGAGCTGGAGCGCACGCTCGAGACGGGGGCGCTCAACGAGGTCGTCGACGCCCTGCTGGAGGCCGACCCCGGCGCCAACATCATCGTCCTGGGCGACCTGAACACCTTCGAGTTCACCGACGAGCTGACGCAGACCCTGCCGGGCGTCGGCAGCGAGCAGGTGCTGACCAACCTGATCAATGCCGCGCTGCCGGGCGACGAGGCCTATACCTTCATCTTCGACGGCAACTCTCAGGTGCTCGACCACATCTTCGTCACCGCCGGGCTGCTGGACACGGCGCGGGCGGACGTGGTCCACGTCAACACCGATTTCAGCGACCCGACCAGCGACCACGACCCGGTGCTGGCCGCCTTCACCCTCGGCGACACCGCGCAGGCGATGGCAGAGCCCGGGACGTTCGAGGAGAGCGCAGAGAGCGACCCGATCGTTGACGCCGCGATGCCGGACGCCGCGAGCCCGCTCGCGGAGGACCTGATGCTGAACGTCTGAGCCCCGGGCCGCACTTTACGGATGCCGCGCAGGGCCCGCGCCCTGCGCGGCATTCGGCGTTGATCCCACGGCGTTCCGCCGGCACGGCGCGGAGGTTGCTTCATGACCGAACACTTGTCAAAGGACCAGGAAACCCTGCTGGTTGCACTGGCACGCTTCCCGCGCGGCACCAACTGGTACAAGCTGGGGCGGGTCGTGCTTGGGCGCCTCGACAGTCCGGGATCATGGAATGACGACCTGCGCGGCCTGAAGGCCGGCGGTTACATCGTAGAACAGGACGTCGAGGGGGAGACCTTACCGCAGCTGGACCTGACGGAGAGCGGGAAGGCGCTTGCCCGGTCCTTGATCGACACGCGCCGGGAGTCGCGGGTCCGCGCGTCCTGAACGGTTCCACGGGAACCGATTACCCGTACCGGGCATTCTCACTGCAAAACCCGGCCTGCCACAGGCCGGCCCGAGCGGCCGCGGCGCATGCAGAGGACAGACCCGATGGACCGGCTCTCGATCGACGGCATCGAGGTGGGTGCCTATACGATACCCACCGACACCCACGAGGCCGACGGCACGCTGGCCTGGGATTCGACCACGCTGGTGGTGGTCCACCTCACCGTCGGCCACGTGCGCGCGCTCGGCTATACCTATGCCGACGCGGCGGCGGCGCACCTGATCGCCGGCAAGCTGGCCGGTCTGATCGACGGCTGCGACCCCATGCGGGTGGCTGCGGCGCATCGGAACATGGTCGCCGCGGTCCGCAACCTGGGCCGCCCGGGCCTGGCGGCGGCGGCGATCTCGGCCGTGGACACGGCGCTGTGGGACCTCAAGGCGCGCCTGCTGGACCTGCCGCTGTCGGTCCTGCTCGGCGAGGTGCACGATTCGGTCGCCGCGTATGGCAGCGGCGGCTTCACCACCTACGACGACCGGCAGCTGACCGGCCAGCTCGCCGGCTGGGTCGAACAGGGCATCCGCGACGTCAAGATGAAGGTCGGCGCCTTCCCCGAGGACGACGAGCGCCGCGTGCGCATCGCGCGCGACGCCGTCGGCCCGGAGGCCGGGCTCTACGTCGACGCCAACGGCGCCTATACGGTGAAACAGGCGCTGGCCTTCGCCGAGGCGTTTGCCGGGCAGGGCGTGACGTGGTTCGAGGAGCCGGTCTCCTCCGACGACCTGGCCGGCCTGCGGCTGATCCGCGACCGCGGCCCCGCCGGGATGGAGGTCGCCGCCGGGGAGTACGGCTACGACCCGGTCTACTTCCGGCGCATGCTGGAGGCGGGCGCGGTCGACGTGCTCCAGGCCGACGCCACCCGCTGCGGCGGCGTCACCGGGTTCATGACCGCCGACGCCCTGGCCGAGGCGCACGGCCGGCCGCTGTCCGCGCACACCGCGCCGTCGCTGCACGCGCACCTGTGCTGCGCGGCCCGCCGGGCGCGCAACGTCGAGTACTTCCACGACCACGCCCGCATCGAGGGCATGCTGTTCGACGGCGCCATCGCTCCGGTGCAGGGCCGGCTGGAACCGGACCGCTCGGCGCCCGGCCTGGGCCTGACCTTCAAGCGCCGCGATGCCGAGCGCTACGCCGTGTCGTGACCGCGCGGGCCGTCCCCACGGAACCCGGCCCGGCGGCGCGCCGTTGAGCGGGCATCGGGCGAGCCGTCGCGACGGCCCGTCCGACCCGAAATCGACAGGAGGACCGGACATGGTCGATGTCCGCACCGCCGGGCGCCGCCCCGAACAGCCGGCAGCCGACACCCCGATCGACCTGAACGAGGCGAACCGCGAGGAGCTGCGGGCGATCGACGGCATCGGCGAGGCCCGCGCCGACGCGATCGTGGCCTGGCGGGAGCGTCACGGCCGCTTCGCCAGCGTGGACGACCTCCAGCAGCTCGACCTGTTCCCGCCCGACGTGGTCGCCCAGGTGCGCGACAGCCTCAAGGTCTGACGGGCGGACGGTTCCCTGGCGCCGGCGCGACCGGGCGGACCGGCCGTGGTGCGCGCACATGTCGCCGGAGCGCTCCGGCGCCAAAACCCGGCATCTTGAGCTTCCCGCGCCGGTCTAGCACGACCCGCTGCTGTTGATGATCGTGGCCGTGGCGACCGGCTGGTTGCCAGTTGTGCAATAGGTGTAGGTGCCGCCGTTGTTTGCGTACAGCCGGAAGCAGAACGTCTGGGAACCGTAAGTGTAGCAAACCTCGTCATTGCCGTCGGTTCCGGCTTGTATGCCCCAGGTGCCGACGACGTGCGACGGGTCGACCGGGTCGTTCGGCCCTTGAGCGATCTCGAAGAGATCGCCGTCGCTTTCATGCACTTCCTGCCAGGTGTCGCTGCCGCCGATCTCGCTGCCGCAGACCAGGTTGCCCTCCAGCGTATTCTCAAGAGTTGTGGTGTCGGCTGGTTCGCCGATTCTATCGCCGCTACAGCTACCCTGTGCCAGAGCGCTACCCGCCAACAGCGCAGCAGCCACCATCGTGGGGACGAGCACACCCAGGATTCTGATCATTTCCCACCTTCCCGCAAGGCAATCTTCATTTTTTCTTCCAGCACCGAAGCGCATCCGCTCGGGCAGCGCGAGGATTGTCGGCCTTCGAGGGAAAAATCAAGCGGCGATCGGGCTTGGCTGCCACCTGCGGGCAGACTCGTCCGCGTCCTTATCGTGCATCGGAGGGCGTCCCCCTTCGCGACCGGGTGGTGCCGGGGCGGATCGTTCGGTCCGCCGACGCCCCGCTCCGCGGCATCCGGTCCGCAGCCGGATCGCCCCGACCGCCCTCTCCCAAACCCCGCGCAAGTCGATCCCACCAACCGCCGGTCCGGAACCCGATCGGCGGTCCGGTCGTTGAGCAGGCGGCCGTCTGCACCCGTGACAGTGCCCTCATGCCGCAGTGCCGGCCGACAACGACGGACCCGATGGAGACAGCCGTGACCGAGCAGAAGACCGCCCGAACCGGGACCACAGGCGACAACGCGGCGGAAAGCGCGGAGCACGAAAGGCGCAAAGTGCCGTTCCGCACGCCCGAGCCGCACAAGAGCGAGCCGCCGCCCGAGGGCGAGCGGGTCGAGCAGCCGCCCAAGGAACAGGGCCACCGGCACCGGCCGACGCCCGGCGGTGCCGGCTTTTCCGCCGGCTACGTCGGCACGCCCGTCAGCAACACCAACGAGGACAAGAGCCTGGTCAAGCCGAAGGACAGCCAGCGCTGACGGCCGAATGCACCGGCTGCCGCCCGTGCGGCAGCCGGTGTTCCGGCGGACCTCCTCACGCCCACCATCAAACAATCACTTGAATTCGACTTGGCCACGGCCGATGCTGCGCTGCGGTATGGGGCCCCGGTGCGGGCCCGGCGGCGCGGGCGGTCCGGCGTCATCCTTGCACGTCATCCTTTGCAAAGGTGCGACTCGATGTTTCGTGAGTACCCCCTGGAAGGCCAAAAGGGCCTCGTCGTCGGCATCGCCAACGAATCGAGCGTCGCCTGGGGCGCCGCACAGGCGTACAAGGAGCGCGGCGCCGAACTCGCCATCACCTACCTGAACAGCAAGGCGGAGCGGTACGTCCGCCCACTGGCCGAGCGGGTCGAGGCGCCGGTCATCATGCCGCTGGACGTGACCCAGCCGGGCCAGATCGAGGCGGTGTTCGACACCATCCGCGACGCCTGGGGCCGGCTCGACTTCGTGCTGCACTCGATCGCGTTCGCGCCGGGGAGCGACCTGCACGGCCGCGTCACCGACTGCTCGCTCGAAGGCTTCCAGACGGCCATGGACGTGTCGTGCCACTCGTTCATCCGCCTGGCCCGCGCCGCCGAGCCGCTGATGGAGAACGGCGGCTGCCTGACCACGATGACCTACATCGGCAGCCAGCGCGTCGTGCCGAACTACAACATGATGGGTCCGGTCAAGGCCGCACTGGAAAGCGTGGTGCGCTATCTGGCCGCCGAGCTCGGCCCGAAGCGCATCCGGGTGAACGCGGTGTCCCCCGGGCCGATCCAGACGCGCGCCGCCTCCGGCATTGCCGAGTTCGACCACCTGATGAAGGACGTGTTCCAGCGCGCGCCGGTCACCAAGCCCGTCTCGATCGAGGAGGTCGGCGCCGCCACGGCCGCCCTGGCCAGCGAGGCCGCCGCCACCATCACCGGCAGCATCATTTACGTCGACTCCGGCTTCAACATCATGGCGTGAGCCGCCGGCCCGCGCCGTTATCCGAACCCCGGCACCAGGGCAGGCCATGAACGACACGGACACGGTCGAGAACCGCATCTTCGACGAGATTGCCGTCGGCGACAGCGCAAAGCTCGACAGCACGCTGACCGAGGACGACGTCTCGGTGCTCGCCGCGCTGTGCGGCGACATGACGCCCAGCACCATCGACGAGGACGCCCGCGAGGGCATCCAGTCCCGCGTCATCCGCCACGGCATGTGGGGCAACACGCTGGTCGCCAAGGCCCTCGGCACCCGCCTGCCCGGTCCCGGCACCCTGCTCACGGGGCAGGACCTGCGCTTCGTCGGGCCGGTCGGCGCCGGCGACCACGTCACCGTGACGCTGACCGTGCGCGACAAGCGGGCCGCAACCCGGACCGTCGTGCTCGACTGCCGCGCCGTCAACCAGTTCGACCAGGCGGTCATCGAGGGCAGCGTCGAGGTGATCGCCCCGGCGTTCAAGATCCGCCGGCCGCGCGGCGAGCTGCCCAACCTGGAACTGCGCCGCAGCAGCGGCTTTGACCGCCTGATGACGAACGGGCGCGGCGGGGAGGCGGTGGCCACGGCGGTCGCCCATCCGTGCGACAATTCCTCGCTTTCCGCAGCGGTGGAGGCCGCCCATCGCGGTTTCATCGCGCCGATCCTGGTCGGCCCCGAGGAGCGCATCCGCGCGGTGGCGGACGACTACGAGATCGACCTCGGCGGGCTGGAGATCGACAGCACCGAGCACAGCCACCATTCCGCCGCCCGCGCCGTCGAGCTGGTGCGCAGCGGCCGCGCCGACCTGCTGATGAAGGGCAGCCTGCACACCGACGAGCTGATGGAGGCGGTGGTCAGCAAGGCCACCGGCCTGCGCACCGAGCGGCGCATCAGCCATGCCTTCATCATGGACGTGTCCACCTACGGCGACCTGCTGATCGTTACCGACGGCGCCATCAACATTGCGCCCGACCTGGCGGACAAGCGCGACATCTGCCAGAATGCCATCGATCTGGCGCACGCCCTGGGGATCGAGACCCCGAAGGTGGCGATCCTGTCGGCGGTGGAGACGGTGACCGAGCGCATCCCGTCCACCCTGGACGCCGCCAGTCTGTGCAAGATGGCCGACCGCGGCCAGATCACCGGCGGCCTGCTCGACGGGCCGCTGGCCTTCGACAACGCCATCAGCAAGGAGGCGGCGCGCATCAAGGGCATCAAGTCGCCGGTCGCCGGCCGGGCCAACATCCTGCTGGTGCCCGACCTGGAGGCCGGCAATATCCTGGCCAAGCAGGTCACCTTCATGGCGAAGGCGGACGCCGCCGGCGTGGTGCTGGGCGCGCGCGTGCCGATCATCCTGACCAGCCGCGCCGACAGCCAGCGCACCAAGCTGGCCTCGTGCGCCATCGCCGCAATCGTGGCGCGCTTCGCCCGGGAACGCCTGCCCAAGGTACCGAAGGGGCTGCCCCAATGAGCGACGCCGTCCTGGTCCTGAACGCCGGCTCGTCCAGCATCAAGGTCTCGGTGTTCCGCGTGGGCGACGGCACCCCGACGCTGCACCTCGACGGCCAGATCTCCGGCATCGGCAACCGGCCGCACTTCGTCGTGGAGGACGCCGACGGCAAGACCCTGGAGGACGCCGAATGGGAGTCCGGTGCCGGCCATGCCGCGGCGCTGGAGCGGCTGCTCGACTGGTTCTCCGGCCGCCCGTCGGCGGACGCCCTGGTCGCCGTCGGCCACCGGGTCGTCCACGGCGGGCCGGATCTGTCCGCGCCGGTCGTGATCGACCGCGACATTATCGATCGCCTGGAGGAATTCGTGCCGCTGGCGCCGCTGCACCAGCCGCACAACCTGGCCCCGATCCGCACCATCGCCGAGCAGCAGCCCGACCTGCCGCAGGTCGCCTGCTTCGACACCGCGTTCCACCGCGGCCACCCCGAGGTGGCGGACCGCTACGCCCTGCCGCCGGAGTACTACGACCGCGGCATCCGCCGCTACGGGTTCCACGGCCTGTCCTACGAGTACATCGCGCGGTCGCTGCCGCAGGTGGCGCCGGAGATCGCCGACGGCCGGGTCGTCGTCGCCCACCTGGGCAACGGGGCCAGCATGTGCGCGATCCGCGCCGGGCGCAGCGTGGAGACGACGATGGGCTTTACCGCCGTGGACGGCCTGCCCATGGGCACCCGCTGCGGGTCGCTGGACCCCGGCGTCGTGCTCCACTTCGTCCAGCAGCTCGGCATGGGCACGGCCCAGGTGGAGGAGCTGCTCTACAAGAAGTCCGGCCTGCTCGGCGTGTCCGGCATCAGCAACGACATGCGCGAGCTGCTGTCCAGCGACGACCCGCGCGCCCACCTGGCGCTGTCGCTGTACGTCTACCGCATCAACCAGGAGCTGGGCCGGCTGGCCGCCAGCCTGGGCGGGCTGGACGGCCTGGTGTTCACCGCCGGCATCGGCGAGAACGCCGCGCCGATCCGCGCCCGCGTCTGCGAAGGCGCCCGCTGGCTGGGCATCGACCTGGACGCGGCGGCCAACGAGGCCGGCGGCCCGCGGCTGACCACGCCGGACAGCCGCGTGTCCGCCTGGGTCGTGCCCACCGACGAGGAGCGCATGATCGCGCTGCACACGCTGGCGGCGATCGGCCGGCCCGCGCCGGAGTGAGCTCCTGCCCCGCCCGGTCGCTGCACAAGCGCATCGTCGCGCTGGTTTGTTAGCATGCTAACCTGATCGCGGAGCGCCGGCGCAGGGCGGGCGCCCGTGCGTTGGGGGCGTGCCGGCCCATGCCGTTCGATCAGGATCAGGTCTGTCTGCCGCGGCCGGAGGCGTTGCGCCTGCGCGAGCACCGCTGCCTGTTGCCGGCGGTGCCGGCGCTGCTGGTGTTCGCGTTGGCCGGCGGGCTGTTCGAGCTGCTCGCCTTCGATCTGGCCGGGGCCGCGGCGCTGGTGCGGGCGCACCTGCCCGAGCCCGGCACTTCCGACGCGGCCTTCCTGCTGCGCGAGGGCGAGGCGCGCATGTTCTGGAGCGTGTCGGCGCTGGTCTACCTCGCGGTCGGCCTGGCTGGCGCCGCGGCTTGCGCCGACGTGGCCTGGCAGTCGGTGCGCGGCCGCTGCCTGGCCGGCTTCGCCGCCGTCGGCATGGTGCTGGCGGCGGCCAGCGCCGCGCAGATTATTGCCGCCGGCCACGGGGGGTGGGCGCTGGCCGGCATCTATACGTTCACGCGGGACAGCCTGCACGCCGCGGGCGTGCTCTCGCCGGACGGGCTCGCGGCGGTCCGCTGGGTGCTGGGCGTGATCAACGGGTTCAGCACGCTGGTGCCGGTGGTGGCGTTGATCGCCGGCTGCACGATCCTGGCGCCGCCCTCCCCCGGCGCGGCGCGCCGTCCCGACGACGTGGCCCGCCAGATGCGGCTGCTGCGCGAGCTGCTCAACGCGGCCTCGGCGATCATGGTGGTCGGCGTGCTGCACATGATGTCGTGGCTGCGCTGGCCCGCCGCCCTGGTCGAGGACGCGGGCGTGCGCGAGGCCGTGAACAAGCTGGCCCTGGCCGTGACGTTCTATTGGGGCACCACGTTCTCGCTGATGATCGCGGCGTTCTACATCCCCGCCGCGGTCTGGCTGAGCCGCCGCGGCGAGGCGGCGATCCGCGCGGCCGCCCGCGAGAAGCCGGATCTGGACTGCGACAAGTGGCTGCGCGAGCGCGGCCTGTCGGTCATGCCGGCGCGCCAGCTCCCGCAACTCTTCGTCATGCTCGCCCCCCTGCTGGCCGGCCCCCTGGGCAGCGCCATCACCGGCTTCGCCGGCGGCTTCGGCGGCTGACCGGCCGGTTGTCGGGGCCGGTTGTGCGGGTCGGTCCGCGAAACCGACCTTTGTATAGCCTTAAAAGTAAACAAATTCTTGACGGCGCCTGCATACTGCCGTCTGATAGATTGCAATCTATTTCCAACCAAAGTGGTTTCAGCGGCGAGACGCGTCGGAGGCGGAAGGCGGGAATGGGTGTCGATGCAATCCTGGGATGGTTTGGCGGGCAGCGGGACGCGGCTCGCGGCGTCAGGGGACCCCGGCATCGGGACGGATCCGCGGGTCCGCCCGCCGGCGGTCGCCCGCTGGCCATCGCGCTGGAGCCGCGCTACATGTACGATGCCGCCGGCGTCGCCGCGGGCGGGGAGGCCGCCGCCGACGCCGCCGCGCAGCAGGCCGCCGACTCCGCCATGGGCGAGGACGGGGCGCTCAACCAGGACCAGCAGGACCGGCAGCAGGCCGACGACGAGGCCCTGGCGCAGGCCCTGGCCGACGCCGCGCCGCCGGCCGACCGGACGGAGGTCGTGTTCGTCGACACCTCGGTAGCGGACTGGCAGACCCTGGCCGCCGGCGTCGGCGACGGGGCGGAGGTGGTGCTGCTGGACGCCGACAGCCCGGCGCTCGCGCAGATCGCCGCGGCGCTGGACGGGCGGACCGGGGTGGAGGCGATCCACATCGTGAGCCACGGCGACACTGGCGCGCTGACCTTCGGCAGCGGCACGGTGGATGCCGGCAACCTTGGAGCGTTCTCGGACGAGCTGGGCCGGATCGGCGCCGCGCTGTCGGAGACGGGGGATATTCTTCTCTATGGCTGCTATGTCGGTGCCGAGGGCGAAGGACAGGCGTTTATCGATGCTCTCGCGAGCGCGACCGATGCCGACGTCGCGGCGTCGGACGATCTGACGGGGGCCGAAAGCCTTGGGGGCGACTGGGATCTCGAGGTTGAGATACGGCATGTCGAACGATCTGCGGTCTTGGCCGCGATAAGTGAGAGCGACTTCAGCAACACACTTGCTTTGACCCTTGAAAGTAGCACCCAGGTTGTCTTCGACGACACCACGGAATACGTTGGAAACAACAGCGTTCTGCGTCTCGCAGACGGCGGTTACATGGCGTTCTATAGTGGTGGTCCAACGGATGCCTTCTTATTCGATGCCAATGGTGTAAAGAAGGCAGCTGAATTCACTGGCACTGACTACATAAGTACAGAAAATAGTGGTTACGACATCGCACCACTGGACAGTGGTGCGTACGCCTTGACCTGGACAGAAAAAGTCTCGGGGAGCAATGTCGGCGTTCTCTTCCGCGTTCTGGACTCGAATTTCAACGTTATTGTCGATACGACTCGGGTGGAGGAGGTTACGTCCGGCACGCAGCAATTACCAAGGATCGTCAGCCTTGGAACAAGCGGTGGGGAGGACCGTTTTGTCATAACTTTCAACCAACAAAGCGTCACTCAGAAAGGTGTTTTCCGTATATATGATTTCGACGGAACGAACGTGACGGCCGTTACCGGGGAAACAGACTTTCCGACATCCAATGGCGGAATGACCCAGAACAGAGATGCGCTGGGGGCGATGGGCAACGGTGATTTCGTCGTCGTCCATCGCACGGGTGCCGACCAGGTCTTCAAGGCCGACGTCATTTCCGGTGACGGCACTACGATCCATCAAGGTATCGAGCTGTCGCCTTCGGTCGACTCCAGCGGAGCGCCGATCGCAAAAGTGACCGGGTTCGGAAACGGTAGTTTCGCGGCGGTTATTCAGGTCGAGCCGACCGACACCGCCTCGCGAAAGGACGTGCTCGTTTTTGTCAACGATAGCGGTACCCTGGTCAACACGGTCGATATCGCCACAGTTGGAAACAGTAACAGCAGTCCCACCATTTCGGTGACACAAGACGGGAACTTGCTTCTATCCTATAACATATCAACAGATGGGGATAATGTGAATGATACGTTACTTTATGCGGTTTACGACCAGAGCGGCAATGTAGTCCAAGCACCGTCATCGGACATCTTTGTCGCGGGCGACTCTTCGTATCCCGATTTCCTCGGCGGCGCGCACGCGCAACCCGACGGGAAAATTATCGCATATTACGACAACTGGAACGAAGACACTTTTGAGACCGACAGCTTCTTTAGGATTTACACGGATCAACCACCAAACACGGCACCAACGATCGCATTGTCCGGCACGCAGGCGAACTTCACCGAAGACGGCGGTGCGGTGACGGTCGACGGCGCGCTGACGCTCGACGATCCGGAGAACGACAGCATCACAGGTGCGACCGTTTCGATCACCTCGAACTTCCAGGCCGGCGACGTGCTCGCCGTCACCGTCGGTGCGACCGGCATCACCCAGTCGTACGATGCCGGAACCGGCATGCTGACGCTGAGCGGGACGACGACGGAAGCGAACTACCAGTCGGTTCTGCAGTCGCTGACCTTCAACAACACCGGCGACGACCCGTCGACCGCGACCCGCACGATCACCTACAGCGTCACTGACTCGGGCTCGAGCTCGCCCGGCACGGCGACGCAGGGGGTGACGGTCACCGCCGTCAACGACGCGCCGACGGCGACCGGGACCATCAGTTCGACCGCGCTGAACGACAATGCCGGCGCGCAGGCGATCTTCGGCAGCGTCGTGGTCGGCGACGTGGATTCCGGTGAGACCGATCTGACGGTGGAGATCCGGCTGTCCAACGCGGCGGCCGGGACGATCGCCGGCGGCGGGTTCACCGACGTCGGCGGCGGGGTCTACCGGCTGACCGGGCAGACCGCCGCCTCGGCCAACACCGCCCTCGACAGCGTGACCTTCACCCCGGCGAACAACACCGGCCCCAGCGGCACCTTCCAGACCGGCTTCACCGTCGCGGTGGACGACCAGACGGCCGCGGAGGTGACCCACCACGCCGGCACGGTTACGGTCACCCGGATCAACGACGCGCCGACGATCAACACCGGCTCCGTCGCGCTGACCGGCATCGACGAGAACACCACCTCCGGCGGCACCCTGATCTCGGCCCTGCTCGCCGACCGCGGCTACGGCGACGTCGACACCGGCGCCCAGAGCGGCATCGCCGTCACCGCCGCCACCGGCAACGGCACCTGGCAGTACTCTGCCGACGGCACCAGCTGGACGGCGTTCGGCACCGTCGCCGGCAATGCCGCCCTGCTGCTGTCCTCGACCACCCAGGTCCGGTACATCCCCGACGGCCAGAACGGCGAGACCGCCACCTTCACCTTCCGCGCCTGGGACCAGACCAGCGGCACCGCCTCGATCAACGGCGGCCCCCAGACCGGCGACAGCACCACCAATGGCGGCGCCACCGCCTTCTCCGCCAATACCGCTTCGGCCTCGCTCACCGTCTCCGCCGTGAATGACGCGCCGGTGCTGACGCCGGCGACACCGACGCTGACCGGGATCGACGAGGACGCGACGACGAACGGCGGGCAGACCGTTGCCGGCATCCTGGGTACCTCGGTGGAGGACGCGGACACGGGCGCGGTGGAGGGCATCGCCGTCACGGCGGTGACCGGCAGCGCCACCTGGCAGTATTCCACCAATAGCGGCACCAACTGGACCGCGGTCGGCGCGGTGGCCGGCAACAACGCCCTGCTGCTGCGCGCCACCGACCTGGTGCGCTACGTGCCGAACGGCCAGAACGGAGAGACGGCAACGATCACCTACCGCGCCTGGGACCAAACCAGCGGCACCCCGGGGGCCACGGTCGACGTGTCGACAAACGGCGGCACCACCGCCTTCTCCACGGCCACCGACACCGCCTCCCTCATTGTCGCCGCGGTCAACGATCCGCCGGTGCTCGCCAACCTGGACGGCACGCCGGGCTTTACCGAGGGCGGCGCAACGGTTGTGCTGGACTCCAATGTGACCGTTTCCGACGTGGAGCTGGGCTCGCTCAACGGCGGCAACGGCAACTTTGCCGGCGCGAGCCTGACGATCGTGCGCAACGGCGGCGCCGATGCCCAGGACACCTTCTCGATCCAGACCGGCGGCAGCCTGACGGTCGCCGGCAGCACCGTCAGCGCCGGCGGCAACGTCATCGCCAGCTTCGACACCTCGGCGGCCGGGCAGGTGACGGTCACCTTCCAGGACAACGGCACGATCCCGACCACGGCGCTGGTCAACGAGGTGATGCAGGCGATCCGCTACGCCAACATCGGCGACGACCCGGCGTCCAACATACAGTTGACCTGGACCTTCAGCGACGGCAACGCCGGGACCCAGGGCAGCGGCGGGGTGGGCACCGATACCGGCTCGGTCACCGTATCGATCACCGGCGTCAACGACCCGCCGACCCTGACGGCGACCGGGCAGAACCCGACCTTCATCGAGGGCGCCGCGGCGCCGGGCGTCGACCTCTTCAGCACCGTCACCGCCTCGACGGTGGAGGCGGCCGACCGGTTCGCCGCGCTGACCCTGACGGTCACCAACGTCAGCGACGGCGCGGCGGAGATCCTGCGCTTCGACGGCTCGGACGTGGCCCTGACCCACGGCACCGGCGTGACCACGGCGACCAACGGCCTCACCGTCAATGTCTCGGTGACCGGCAGCACCGCGACCGTCTCGTTCACCGGCGCAACGCTGACGGCGGCGCAGGTGCAAACGTTGGTCGACGGCCTGGCCTACCGCAACACCAGCGACGACCCGACCACCGGCAGCAACCGTGTGGTGACGATCACCGGCATTGCGGATAACGGCGGCACGAGCGGCGGCGGGCAGAACTCCGCGGCGCCGAACCTCGCCTCCACCGTCAGCCTGACCGCGGTCAACGACCCGCCGGTGGTCGGCGGCGTGTTCGGGGACAGCAGCTCTCAGGTCACTGCCGGCGCCGGCGCCCAGGACGTGACGGGGCTCAACGACGCCACCGTGAGCAACGCCGACTCGGCCGACTACAGTGGCGGGTTCCTCACCGTCGCCCAGAGCGGTGGCACGACCAACGGGTCGTGGGGCCTGGACGGCATCACGGCAACGGCGGGCGGCGACGGCACCATCGCAGCCGGCGAAACGATCGCCATTGGCGGCGTGGCGATCGGCACGGTCCATGCGATTGACGACGGCCAGGGCGGCAACAGCCTGCGGGTCTACTTCAACGCCAATGCAACTTCGGCCGCCATCGAAACGCTACTGCGCGCGCTGACCTATTCCGGGCCGAGCGGCCTCGGCGACCGCACCTTCACGCTCACCCTGAACGACAACGACGGCACGGCGAACGGCGGCGACCAGGACGCGTCCGGAACTTTCACGATCGACGTCACGCCCAACCCGCCGACGATCGCCGGCCTGAACGGCGACAGCGTCAGCGCCGCCAACGGCACGGCCGTGGCGGTGGACGCCGGCGGCAATTCCTCGGTGACCGATGCCGATTCCGCCAACTTCAACGGCGGCAACCTGAGCGTCAGCCGGACCTCCGGCCTCGCCGGGAGCTTCTCCCTCGACGGCACGACCGCAACCTCGGGCGGCGACGCGACGATCGCGGGCGGCGAGACGATCCGCGTAGGCGGCACGGACATCGGCACCGTGACCACCGACGGGCAGGGCACCAACGACCTGGTCATCACGTTCAACGCAGACGCGACGCCGGCGCTGGTGACCAACCTGATCCGCAACCTGCAGTTCGCCGCCACCGACGCGGGCGCCCACACCTTCGACGTCACCGTGACCGATGCCGCCGCCGGGCCCGACGCGGCCACGTCCGCCGCCGCCGGCATTGCGGTCAATGTCGATGCGGTGCCGGTCAACACCGTGCCGGGCGCGCAGACCGCCGTGGACGGAACGCCGCTGGCGCTCGCCGGCATCTCCGTCGCCGACGCCGACAGCGCCACCGTGACCACCACCGTCTCGGTGCCGGGCGGCGACGGCACCTTCGCGGCCACCGGCGCGGCCACGATCACCGGCGACGGGACCAATTCGATCGTCATCAGCGGGACGGTCGCAAACGTGAACGCCACCCTGGCCAACCTGGAGTACACGCCGGCGGTGAACGCGACCGGCGCCCAGACCATCACCGTCGAGACCAGCGACGGCTCGGCCAGTCCGGGCGGGCCGAACACCGACACCGACACCATCACGGTCACCGTCAGCGACCGGCCCAGCATCGCCGCCCTGGACGGCGACGCGCTGACCTTCGACGAGGGCGACGGCCCGCTGCTGCTCGACCAGGGCACCGCGGCCACCGTCACCGACGCCGACAGTGCCGACTTCGACGGCGGCAACGTGACGGTGTCGATCGCCGCCGGCGGCATCGCGGCGGAGGACGTGCTGTCGGTGCGCAACCAGGGCACGGGCGGCGGCCAAATCGGCTTCAACGGCGGCACCGGCGCGGTCAGCTTCGGCGGCACCCAGATCGGCACCGCTGCCGGCGGCACCGGCGGGGCCAACCTGGTGATCACGCTCAACGCGAATGCCACGCCGACGGCGGTCTCCGCACTGCTGCGGACCATCACCTACGACAACAGCGGCGGCACCACGCCCACGGCCGGCGACCGCACCGTTCGGGTCACCGTGACCGACGCCGCCGGGGGCAACACCAGCGCCCCGGCCGACGTGACGGTGACCGTCGTGGCGGTCCCGCCGGCCGCGCCGTCGGTGCCGGACCTGACGGCTGGCTCCGACACCGGCAGCAGCAGCACCGACAGCATCACCAACGACACGACGCCGACCTTCGACGGCACCGGGGAGACCGGGGCGACCGTGACCCTGTTCCGCGACGCCAACGGCAACGGCGCGCTGGATGGCGGCGAGAGCCTGGGGACCGGCCTCGTGGCCGGGGGGACCTGGTCCATCACCAGCACCGCCACGCTGGCCGACGGGGTGCACGCGATCCGCGCCTTCCAGACCGACACCAAGGGCAACGTGTCACCGGTCTCGGCGGCGCTGTCGGTGACGGTCGACACGACCGCGCCGACCCCCGCGCTCGCCTCGGTCGCCGGGCCGACCAGGCTCGACCCGTTCCCGGTGACGATCGATTTCGGCGAGGCGGTGACCGGGTTCGCCGTCGCCGACATCACCGTGGGCGGGGCCGGCGGCACGGTGACCGGGCTGGTCGACCAGGGCGGCGGCCGGTTCACCGCCACGGTGGACGCCGCCGCGGACGGCACCGTCACCCTGACCATCGCCGGGGGCATCGCGCAGGACCTGGCCGGCAACGCCAACCTGGCGGCCACGCAGGTCTCCATCGCCGTGGACACCACGCCGCCGGCGGCGCCGACGGTGGCGACGCCGGCGGCGGCCCAGACGGTCGACGCCGACAGCTTCGCGATCACCGGCACGGCCGAGGCCGGGTCGCTGGTCCGGGTGTTCGTCGACGCCGACGGCGACGGCGTGCTCGACGCCGGCGAGACCACGCTGGCCGGGTCCCAGCAGCTCGCCGCCGGGGCGACGTCGTTCTCGATCACCGTGCCGCTGACGCAGAACGCGGCCAACGAGTTCGTCGTCGTCGCCCGCGACGCCGCCGGCAACGTCGGCAGCGCGGCCGATGTGGCGACCCTCACCGAGGCGCCGCCCGGCGAAGAGGACGACGAGGACGAAGAGGACGACGCCGGCGACGTGCTGTTCCGGACCGAGGGGGCCGAGATATCGTTCACCCCGCCCCCCCGAGAGCAATGGCGGCGATGGCGGGGACGACGGCGAGGTGGTGATCATCGACCGGACCGGGGCCGTCGTCGAGGGCAACAACCCGATCGCCCAGTTCGTCGACTCGATCATCGCCGGGGGCAACGGCGGGGGCGGGCTCAGCCCGCTGTTCAAGGCGACGACCGGTTCCGACGGCGACAGCAGCTCGCCGCTCGGCAAGGTGTTCGACCTGTCCGGCTCGACGGACGCCACGCTGGCCGTGGTCGGCGAGGCCGGCTCGATCCTGTACGTGTTCCAGGACGGGCAGTGGGTCGGCTACGAGCTCGGCGGGGCGGGGCTCGGCGGCCCGGGCGAGCAGCCGGGCGCACCGGACGGCGACGGCGAGCCGCTGGAGCTGGAGGACGACGATCCCACCGGCGCACCGGGCCCCGGCGACGCCGCCGCAGCGCCCGCCGGCGACAACGAGACGATAGCCGCCGTGCCCGCCGGGGGCGACCCGGCCGGCGCCTGGGCGGACCGCCCGGTGCCGCCCGGCGCGCCGTCGTTCACCGCCCAGCTCCGCGCCGCCGCCGGCGCCTTCGACGCCGAAGCCGCCCGCCTCGCCAAGGCCCTGGTGGAGCTCGACGCGCGCCGGCCGGGGTAAGCCGGGCTGGCCGCATGGGTTGGGCTGGCGGGGGAGCGACGCCGGGACTGGCGGCGCGCGCGGCCTGCCACACTGCGGCATGCGGGCAACGGCGTGCGGGAATCCTCTGCAGATCGTGATCAGGTTTAACAAAACATCTATCTTTAAGTGCAAAGACTCGTTATGGAGCGGATTTGGCGACGGGTGTGACGGTGGGAAACGACCGCCGGTCCGCCCGTGACGGGCCGGGACACGGGGGGACGGGGCGCGAGCTGCCTGGGCCGGCCGCAAGAAAAAGATTTGCTCGACCGGAGACGAGCCAGAACAAAACCATTCCAAGGATGGACGCGGGATCATGGACACGAGGATGACGCCACGGCGGCGGCCGTGGCAAACGGTGCGCGGGCCGGCCGCCGCGCTGGCCGCGGCTGCGCTGCTGCTCGGCGCCTGCGCCCTGCAGCCCCGGCCCGTGACCCCGGCCGAAACGCAGGAGCGGATCGACCACGACCTGGCCACGATTTTCGACGATCAGGAGCCGCTCGGGGGGCCGATCACGCTGCACGAGGCCATGGCGCGGGCGATCCGCTACAACCTGGACCACCGCGTCCGGATCATCGAGGAGGCGCTGGCGCAGCGCCAGTTCGACCTGGCCCGCTACGACCTGCTGCCGGCCGTGGTGGCGGGGACCGGCTTTGTCGGCCGCAGCAACACCAGCGCGTCGTTCAGCGAGAACGTCTTCACCGGCGAGCAGTCCCTGGTCACCTCGACCTCGCTGGAGGACGAGCGCTACGTCGCGGACATGGCCATGGTCTGGAACGTGCTGGACTTCGGCGTCAGCTACTACACCGCGCGCCAGCAGGCCGACCGGTCGTTGATCGCCTACGAGCGCCGCCGCAGGGCCATTCAGGACATCATCCAGGACGTGCGCACGGCGTACTGGCGCGCGGTCGCCGCCGAGCAGCTGCTCGACCGGATCACGCCGCTGCTGGCCCGCGTGGAGGTCGCGCTGGAGACCTGGCAGCGCATCGAGCGCCAGGGACTGCAGCCGCCGCTCGACGCCCTGCTCGCCCAGCGCACGCTGCTGGAGACACGCCGCCAGCTCGAGGTGCTGCGGCGCGAGCTGAGCCTGGCCCGCGCCCAGCTCGCCGCGCTGATCAACGTGCCGCCGGGCTCGGAGATCCGGGTCGTGGTGCCGGCGGCCGAGGACTACCGGATCCCGGAGATCGACACGACGCCGCCGGAGATGGAGCTGGTCGCGCTGGCCAACCGGCCGGAGCTGCGCGAGGAGGACTATCAGACCCGGGTCGCACGGGCGGAAATCCGCAAGGCCCACCTGCGCCTGCTGCCCGGGGTGGAGTTCGACGCCGGCATCAACTTCGACAGCAACAGCTTCCTGCTGAACAATTTCTGGTCGGACTACGGCATCCGCGTGTCGTGGGACCTGCTGTCGGTGATCAGCGGCGCGCCGCAGGTGCGTTTCGCCGAAGCCCAGCAGGAGCTGGTCGAGGCGCGGCGCCAGGCGCTGACCATGGCGGTGATCGCCCAGGTGTACGTGTCGTGGCTGACCTATCAGGAGGCGCTGGACGTGTACGAGACCGCCGCCGCGCTCGACGCCGTCGAGAACCGCATCCTGGACCGCACGCGGGCGACGCGCGCGGTCGGCCGCGGCGGCGAGCTCGACCTGATCCAGACCGAGCTGCGCGCGCTGGTCGCCGCGTTGCGCCGGCAGCTCGCGTACGCCCAGCTGCAGAACGCGGCCGGGCAGGTGTTCGTCTCGGTCGGCGCCGACCCGCTGCCCGACACCGTCCCCGGCGTGACCATCGACTCGCTGGCGGCGGCGTTGCAGGACATCGAGGCCGGCTGGTACCGCGGCGACTTCAACCTGGTGGCGGACCCTGCGCAGGCGGCCGCGGCGGTGCCGGGCAGCTGAGCCCGGCGGCGCCGGCCGCGGCGGGATCCGCGGGACGACGGACGCGCATGATGACCGAAGCTCGCAGCCCCCGCGCCGGCGCCGCCGCGCCGGGCATCCTGTCCATCCTGGCGCTGGCGCTGGTCCTGGCGATCGGCGCGGCCGGGGGAGCCGCCGCGCAGGACGGCGCGGCGCCCGGCGCGCCGACCGCCGACTGGCTGGCCGACGGGGCGGCCGGCCACGCCACCGGGCCCCGGCGCGCCCGCGGCGTCGTCGAGCCGCGGCGCGAGGCGCTGCTGTCCTCGCAGATCCGCGCGCGCATCGTCGCCATGCCCGTCGAGGACGGCGACCGCTTCGCCGAGGGCGACCTGCTCGTCGCGTTCGACTGCGCGCTCGAGGAGGCCCGCCTGGCCGGGGCCGAGGCGGCGCGCCAGGCCGCCGCCCATACCCTGGAAAGCAACCGCCGGCTGGCCGCGCTCGATTCGGTCGGCGCGCTCGAGGTCGCGCTCGCACAGGCGGAGTATGCCGGGGCCGAGGCCGCCGTGCGCGAGGCGCGCATCGTGATCGACTACTGCCGGCTGACCGCGCCGTTCCCCGGCCGGGTCGTCAAGGCCCTGGTCAACGAGCACGAGAGCGTCGCCCCCGGCACCGAGCTCATGGCGATCCTCGACGACCAGACCCTGCGGGTCACGCTGATCGTGCCGTCGTCGTGGCTGGCCTGGCTGCAGACCGGCGACCCGTTCGAGTTCCGGATCGACGAGACCGGGGCCCTGGTGCCGGCGCGGGTGACCATGATCGGCGCCCGCATCGATCCGGCCAGCCAGTCGCTGCCGGTGCACGGCGAGCTGCTGGCGGCGCCGGGCGAGGTGCCCGGCGGGCTGATCGCCGGCATGAGCGGCACCGCCGTGTTCCCGGAGCCGGAGGGCTAGGCCCCTCGGGGGCGGCGCCATGCCCGACGCGAGCCAGACAGCCCAGGGGTTCGGCACGTTCCTTCAGCTGGAGCGGGCGGCGCGTCATGCCGTGTCCGCGGAGGAACTGGCGTTCGTCGCCGTCAACGAGACCCGCCGCCTGATCCCCTACCGCCAGGCCGCGCTGGTCGAGGACCCCGGCGGCGCGGCGCGGGTGCAGGCGGTGTCCGGCGTCGCCGTGCTCGACCGCAACGCCCCGTTCCTCCAGTGGCTGCGCCGCACGGCGCGCGCCGTCGCCCGCGGCTCCGGCCGGGATCCGGAGGCGGCCGGCACCGGCCCGCGCCGGGTCGACCCGGCCGCCCTGCCTGAGGCGCTGGCGCGCGACTGGGCCGAATGGACCGCGCCGCACGTGCTGTGGGTGCCGCTGCCGGCGCCGGGCGGGGGTGCCGACGCGGTGCTGTGGGTGAGCCGGGACGAGCCGTGGCACGACGGCGACCTGCTGCTGGTCGAGCGGCTGGCGGACTGCTACGGCCATGCCCGCGCCGCGCTCACCGGGCGGCGGCGCGGCGGACGGACCCGGCGCGCGCGGCGCCGGCTGCTGTGGGCCGTGCCGGTGCTGCTGGCGGCGGCGATGGTCGTGCCGGTGCGCCAGTCCGCGCTGGCGCCGGCGGAGGTGGTGCCGCGCGACCCGGTGCTGGCCGCGGCCCCGCTGGACGGCGTGATCGCCGACGTGTTCGCGGCCCCGAACGAGGCCGTCGCCGCCGGCGACCCGCTGTTCGCGTTCGACGACACGCAGCTGCGCAACCAGCATGCGGTGGCGGAGCGCACCCTGGCGGTGGCCCGCGCCGAGTACCGGCAGGCGGCGCAGGCGGCGTTCATCGACCCGCGCGACTCCGCCCGGCTGGCCGTGCTCCAGGCCCGGGTGGACATGCGCGAGGCCGAGCTGGCCCATGCCGCCGAGCGGCTGGCAAGGGTGGAGGTCGCCGCGCCGGCGGCGGGCGTTGCCGTGTTCTCCGACCCGAACGACTGGATCGGCCGGCCGGTGGCGACCGGCGAGCGGATCATGCTGATCGCCGACCCGGCAGAGGCCGAGCTGCGCATCTTCCTGCCGGTGGGCGACGCCATCGCGCTCGACCCCGGCGCGCCGGTCGAGCTGTTCCTGGACGTGGCGCCGCTGGACCCGGTCCCCGCGGTCCTGACCCATGCCGGCTACGAGGCGGAGGTGACGCCGGCCGGGGTGCTGGCCTACCGCGTGGTGGCCCGGTTCGCCGAGGACGCCGCGGTGCCGCGCATCGGCCTGCAGGGCACCGCCAAGATCTACGGCGAGACCGTGCCGCTCGGCCTCTACCTGTTCCGCCGCCCGATCGCCGCGGCGCGGCAGACCCTGGGGCTGTAGCCATGGTGGCGGCCGACACCGCGGCGATGCCCGGCGGCGCCGGCCGGCCGCAGGTGAGCGTCGGGGCGGCCGGGCAGGGCGGGCTGCCGCCGCTGCGCGACGACGTGCAGCTGCTGCCGGGCCCGTACGCCGGCGGGGCGCCGACCTGGACGCTGTACGACCCCGTGCGCGGCCGGTTCTTCCGGATCGGGCCCGAGGCGTTCGCGCTGCTGAGCCGCTGGCACCTGGGCGACGCGGACGCGGTGTGCCGCGCCGTCGCCGCCGAGACGCCGCATGCGCCGGGGCCGGAGGACGTCGACGGCCTGCTGCGCTTCCTGATCGGCAACACGCTGATCCGCGCCGACAGCCACGACGCCGCGCAGCGGCTGCTGCACCAGGCGCGCGCCTCGCGGCCGGTGTGGGCGTGGTGGCTGCTGCGCAACTACCTGTTCATTCGCATCCCGCTGATCCGCCCCGACCGCGCGCTCGACCGGGTGGCGCCGCTGGCGGGGCCGCTCTATACGCGCATGGCATTGCGGCTGGTCGTGCTCGCCGGGCTGCTCGGCCTGTTCCTGGCGGCGCGGCAGTGGCAGGAGTTCGTCCACACCTTCGCGCATTTCTTTTCGTGGGAAGGGCTGGTCTGGTTCGCGGTGGCGCTGTTCTGCGTCAAGATCCTGCACGAGCTGGGCCACGCCGTGACGGCCAAGCGCTACGGCTGCCGGGTGCCGACCATGGGGCTGGCGCTCCTGGTGCTGTTCCCGGTGCTGTACACCGACACGTCGGAGACCTGGCGGCTGACGTCGCGGCGCCAGCGCCTGGCGGTCGGGGCGGCGGGCATCGCCACCGAGCTGGCGGTGGCGGCGCTGGCGACGCTGGCGTGGAGCTTCCTGCCCGACGGGCCGGCGCGCAGCGCGGCGTTCTTCCTGGCGACGACCAGCTGGGTGCTGTCGCTGCTGGTCAACGTCAACCCGTTCATGCGGTTCGACGGCTACTACCTGCTGTCGGACTGGCTGGCGGTGGAGAACCTGCAGGCGCGGGCCTTCGCGCTGGGCCGCTGGCGGCTGCGGCGGCTGCTGTTCGGCCTGGACGAGCCGCCGCCGGAGCGCTTCCCGCGGCGGCTGGCCGCGATCCTGACGGTGTACGCGTACGCCACCTGGGTGTACCGGCTGCTGCTGTTCATCGCCATCGCGCTGCTGGTCTACTACCTGTTCTTCAAGGTACTGGGGATCATCCTGTTCGTGGTCGAGATCGCCTGGTTCATCGCCCTGCCGGTCGCGCGCGAGCTGGGCGAATGGTGGCGCCGCCGGCACCTGATCCGGCTGACGCCCAACCTGTTGGTCACCCTGGCCGTGCTCGCCGGGCTGGTCTGGCTGGTGGCGACGCCGTGGAACACCCGCATTGCGCTGCCGGCGGTGCTGCGCGACAGCCGCCACGCCGTGGTGCACCCGGCGGTGCCGGCGGAGGTGGCCGAGGTGCGGGTGGCGCGCGGCGACACGGTGGCCGAGGGCGACGTGCTGGCGGTGCTGCGGGTGCCCGAGCTGGCCTACGAGATCGCGCGCGAGGAGCGCCGCGTCGCCATGGTCCGGCAGGCCCTGCGCCGGCACGCCGCGCAGCGCGAGGCGGCGCAGGACGTGGGCGTGCTGCAAGAGGAGCTGGGCAGCGCGCTGTCGGCGCTGGCCGGGCTGGTCGAGCAGCGCGACGACCTGATCGTGACGGCGCCGATCGCCGGCGTGGTGACGGACGTGCCCGACGGGCTGCGCCCCGGGCTGTGGGTCGGCGTCGAGCAGCGGCTGGCGTCGATCGTCGACCCCGGCGCGGCGCGGCTGCGCGCCTATGTCCGCGGCGGCGACCTGGCGCGGGTCGACGTCGGCGCGCCGGCGCGGTTCTATCCGGACGACCCGCTGGCGCCGGTGATCGACGCGATCGTGACCGCGGTGGAGACGGTCAACGTCGCCGCGCTCGACCAGCCCGCCCTGGCCTCGGTGCACGACGGCGCCATTGCCGTGCGCGAGGACGCCGCGGGCCAGCTGGTGCCGGAGGAGTCGGTGTACCGCGTCGCGCTGACCCCGCAGGCGCCGGTTCCGGTGCCCGAGCAGATCCGCCGCGGCACCGTGTACGTCGAGGGCGAGGCCCGCTCCCTGCTCGACCGCGCCTGGCGCGCCGTCGCCGCCGTCCTGATCCGGGAGAGCGGGTTCTAGTTCCGGGGACACAATACCGAACTCCGCGAAGAACCCGAAAGCGGATGTGGTGCCGTCGGCGGGTTCCGTATTGGCTCCCCGGCCTTACCGGCCCGGCTCGGTGCGCGGCGGAGCCGGGCAGGTCTCCGCAGAGGGCGGGCGGCCGCTCGTTCGCCGGAGGAAGCGGCCGCGTCCGGCTCCCGGCCCGAGGCGCGCCCGGGCTCGGGAGCCGGCATGGCCGGGCCTCAGGCGGAGGCCCAGACGTCCTTGTAGTTGCCCTGGTGGCCGCCGTCGAAGAACACCTCGAGCAGCCGGCGTCCCAACGGATCGAGCCCCGGGTCTTTTGCGAACACGTCCAGCTCGCGCCGGAAACAGTCCTTCAGCTGTTCGGCGCCGGCGTCGTAGACCTCGTCGCCGATCTCCGGCTGCAGGTGGGTGCGCAGCAACCGGTCGGGCACCAGGGCGGCCTCCCCGGCGCCCGTCGAGCCCGGTCGCGGTGTGAACTCGCGACAGGTACGAAATGCCGCACGCTGCCGGGTGTTCCGGCTTTTTGGGAAGTCCCGTGACACCGCGCCGACTGCCGCCGGTGCAGCCCCGAGCCGAACCGGCCGGGGCGCCCGTCCGGAAAGAGTGCGCGGTCCCGGTTCGCGGCGGACCGCTGTCCTCGGGGCGGGCGGACGTGGAGTGCCCCGATCGACGGGAGCGCCGCGCGCAGGCGGCCGGCCTAGTCCTCCCGGTGGGTGCGCTCCAGGCGTTCGTGGAGTTCCTGGGCCTCGACGCTCATCGTGGCGATCGGACGGGCCTCCAGGCGGCGGATCGAGAGCGGCTCCCCGGTCACTTCGCAGTAGCCGTAAGTGCGGTTCTCGATGCGTTCCAACGCCGCGTCGATCTTGGCGATCAGCTTGCGCTCGCGGTCGCGGGTGCGCAGCTCCAGCGAGCAATCCGCCTCGACCGTCGCGCGGTCGGCGATGTCGGGCTCCTGCAGCCCGCCTTCCTGCAGGTGGGCCAGGGTTTCGGTTGATTCGCTCAACAGTTCAATCCGCCAGCGCAGCAGCTTCTCGCGGAAATAATTCAGCATGACGGGGTTCATGAACGGCTCGTCTTCCGACGGCCGATAGTCCGGGGCAACAATCATCGACGGCATGCCACCACGTCTCCGTCCAGGGGGCTTCGATCGGGCCGGGGCCGAAGCGGCGCGGAGTATATTCCGTGGGTCACCCATGGGCAACACCATGAATCCTTACATTCGTCTGACCATAAATACCTTGCCGTTATTTCGCAGGTGCAACAAAGGCCGCTAGCGCCCCACGCCCAGCTTTGCCAGTTCGACCTGTGCCCTCAGGTCGATCTCGTCCAGCACCTCCGCCAGCCGCGGGTCGTCGACCTGCGGCCGCGCCGCCGCCGCCGCGCGGGCCAAAGCCTCCAGCCGGTCGCGCGGCACCGCACCGGCCAGGATGTGGCGGCGCAGCTCGTCCAGCCGGTCGAGCAGCCCGGCCGCGCGCGCGCCGGCCTGGTGCCGGTTGCCGCGGTCGTCCCCGGCCGCCTGCTGCACCGCCAGCAGGGTGTCGAGCGCGCCGACCGGAGCCGCGTTGCCGACCGTGCCGGCCGCGCGCGCCTCGTTGGCGAGGCCGGCCAGTTCGCGGGCGAACCCGGTGCCGTCGCCGCCCTGCGCGGGCTTGCCGCTCTTCGGCGCCGGTTTGCGGAGCGGATTGGGGCCTTGAATCTTCATGCCGGTCTTGGCGCGGTTCCCGTGATCGTGCGGCCGCCGGCTGCGCCGCACGCTGGCGACCACGCAGCCGGCGGCGGCAACCCTTTATCCCGTCTGCCCGTCTAGCGGGCATACATTAAGGGGAGGTTAAAGTCCCCGGCATCACCCGTTAGGTAACTCTTGCCGGGCGGCCCTGCAAGGCTTGCCGGGCAGGGTGCCGCAGGCGCCGCCCGCGCGCCCGGCCGGTGCCGGATCGTACAGCCGGCGCAAGGCCTTGGCGCCGCGGCGGCCGGTGGCACGGGACTCGCATCGCCGCGGCCGGACGCGCAACGGGGACATCCGGTCATGAGCAAGCGGACGGCGATCGCGACGAGGCCCGAACCTCCAACCCGGACCGCGGTTCGGGCGCTGGTCGTCCCGGTGCGGGACGCGCTGCTGGCGCTGTTCGCCGGGCTGCTGCTGTTCGGCGCGCTGGGCAGCACCCCGGCCGGGGCGGTGGCGCGCATCAAGGACATCGTCGACGTCGAGGGCGTCCGCGACAACCTGCTGGTCGGCTACGGGCTGGTGGTCGGGCTGAACGGCACCGGCGACGGCCTGAACGGGTCGCCGTTCACCGAGCAGAGCCTGATCGGCATGCTCGAGCGCCTGGGCGTCAACATCCGCGAGCAGACCCTGCAGACCGACAACGTCGCCGCCGTCATGGTGACCGCGACGCTGCCGGCGTTCTCGCGCCAGGGCAGCCGCATCGACGTGACGGTCGCCTCGCTCGGCGACGCCGAGAGCCTGCTCGGCGGCCAGCTCCTGGTCACCCCGCTGCTCGGCGCCGACGGCGAGGTCTATGCCGTTGCCCAGGGCGCGCTGTCGGTCGGCGGGTTCACCGCCGGCGGCGACGCCGAGACCATCACCCAGGGGGTGCCGACCACCGGCCGCATCCCGAACGGCGCCATCGTCGAGCGCGAGGTGCGGTTCGAGCTCGGCGAGCTCGACGAGATCCGGCTGTCGCTGCACAACCCGGACTTCACGACGGCGCAGCGCATCATGGACGCGATCAACGGCGCGGTCGGCGCGGGCGTGGCCGTCGCCACCGACCCGACCACGGTGGTCCTGCGCGTGCCGGCCGGCCGGCGCGCCGACGTGGTCGGGTTCGTCACCGACATCGAGCAGCTGCGCGTCGTGCCCGACCAGATCGCCCGCGTCGTCATCGACGAGCGCACCGGCGTCATCGTCATGGGCGAGAACGTGCGGGTCAGCACCGTCGCCATCGCGCAGGGCAACCTGACCGTGCGGGTCACCGAGACGCCGCAGGTCTCCCAGCCCAACCCGTTCAGCGAGCAGGGCCAGACCGTCGTGGTGCCGCGCACCGAGGTCGAGGTCGATACCGGCGAGGACAACCGCCTGGGCATCGTGGCCGAGAGCATCAGCCTGCAGGACCTGGTCCAGGCGCTCAACGCGCTGGGCGTGGGGCCGCGCGACATGATCTCGATCCTCCAGGCGATCGAGGCGGCCGGCGCGCTGCAGGCCAGCATCGAGCTGATCTGAGCACGGGGAGGCCGCACGCGATGACCGATACCTCTCTGCCCGCCGCCGCGCAGACGGCGCTCGCCCAGGCCGGCGCGACCGGCACCCTGCGCCAGCCGGCGGCCACCAGCGATCCGACCCGCGCCCGGGAGGCGGCCGAGCAGTTCGAGGCGGTGTTCCTGTCCCAGATGCTGGAGCCGATGTTCGCCGGGCTCGACACCGGCGGGCCGTTCGGCGGCGGCCAGGGCGAGAAGGTGTTCCGCTCGCTGATGATCCAGGAGTACGGCCGGCTGATCAGCCGCGCCGGCGGCGTCGGCATCGCCGACCACGTGATGGCGGAGATCCTGCGGGTGCAGGAAGCCGCAACGGAAGGAACCGGGTGATGAGCTTTGAGGACGGCATGGCCGACGCGGTCGCGGTGATGGACGACCTGACCGCGGTCCTGGCCGACGAGACGGCGGCGGTGGGCCGCCACGACGTCGCCGAGGCGGCGCGCCTGCACAAGCGCAAGGCCGCGCTCGGCGAGGCCTATGCCGCGCAGATGCGGCGGCTGCACAAGGCCGGCGCCGGCGCGGCGGCGGATCCGGATGCGCTGGCCGCGCTGGCGGCCGCGGGCGAGCGCCTGGAGGCGGCGGTGGAGCACAATCTGCGCACCCTCGACGTGGCGCGCGCCGCCGCGCAGACGGTCTTCACCGTGATCGCGGAGAGCGCGCGGTCCGCCGTCGGCGCGGTGGACGGCTACACCCAGGGCGGCGCCAACCTGCGCGGCGCACCGAACCGTTGCGTGTCGGTCGCGGTCGACGGCCGGTTCTGAGCCCCCCGGACGGGATTCACGAAACGCTTTCAGATCGCTACTGCTCTTGAAACGGGGCGCGGCGCGCTGACATTGCAGGACAGGCGGAGCCGCGCCCGTGCCGCTCCGTTTGTTGTTTTTCCGCTCATGCCGATCGCCGTCCGCTTCGCCCCGAGCCCGACCGGGCTCCTGCACCTGGGCAATGCCCGCACCGCGCTGGTGACGTGGCTCTTTGCGCGCCGGCATGCCGGCCGTTTTCTGCTGCGCCTCGACGACACCGACCTGGAGCGCTGCACCTCGGCGTACGCCCGGGCGGCGGAGCGCGACCTCGCCTGGCTGGGGCTGGACTGGGACGAGCGGGTCCGCCAGTCCGACCGGATGGACGTCTACGCCGACGCGCTCGACCGGCTGCGCACGGCGGGCCGGCTCTACCCGTGCTACGAGACCGCCGAGGAGCTGGCGCTCAAGCGCAAGGCGCAACTGGCGCAGCGCCGCCCGCCGGTGTACGACCGCGCCGCCCTGGCGCTCACCGAGGCCGACCGGGCCCGGCTGGAGGCCGAGGGGCGGCGTCCGCACTGGCGCTTCCGCCTCGACCACGCGCCGATCGCGTGGGTCGACCTGGTGCGCGGCCCGGTGCGCTTCCATGGTGCGGACCTGTCCGACCCGGTGCTGGTGCGCGCCGACGGCCGGCCCCTGTACCACATCTGCTCCGTGGTGGACGACGCGGCGTTCGGCATGAGCCACGTCGTGCGCGGCGAGGACCACGTCGCCAACACGGCCGCGCACATCCAGATGTTCGAGGCATTGGGGGCCGTGCCCCCGGCGTTCGCACACCTGCCGCTGCTCGCCGACGCGGCCGGCAAGGGCCTGTCCAAGCGCCTGGGCAGCCTGAGCCTGGAGGCGCTGCGCGAGGAGGACGGGCTGGAGCCGATGGCGATCAACAGCCTGCTCGGCCGGCTCGGCACCGCCGACCCGGTCGAGCCGTTCATGGCGCTGGCGCCGCTGATCGCCGAGGCGGACTTCGCCCGGTTTGCGCGCGCGACGCCGCGCCTCGATCCGGAGGACCTGGTCCGGCTGAATGCGCGCATCCTGCACGCCCTGCCGTTCGATGCGGTCGCCGACCGGCTGCGGGCGCTCGGTCTGACCGGCGTGGACGAGGCGTTCTGGCTGGCCGTTCGGCCGAACCTGACGCGCCTGCGCGACGCGGTCGAGTGGTGGCGCGTCGCGCACGGGCCGGTCGCGCCGGTGCTGGAGGACCCGGCCTTCACGGCCGAGGCGGCCGCGGCGCTGCCGCCGGAGCCCTGGGGCGGGGACACCTGGGCGGCGTGGACGGCTGCGCTCAAGCGGCTGACCGGGCGCAAGGGCAAGGCGCTGTTCCTGCCGCTGCGCCTGGCGCTGACCGGCGCCGATCACGGGCCCGAGCTCAAGGTGCTCCTGCCGCTGATCGGGCGCGACCGGGCGGCCGCCCGGTTGAGCGGGCGGGCCGCGTGAGGCGGGGTACGCTGTAACACAAAAGAGGTATCCCCGGCATTCCCATTGAAACGAGACCGTGCTATCCACAATTGAACGGCAGTGCCCGGCGGTCATTTTTGAAGGCCGGCCCCGTTAAACCCAAGGTGTCGGTGTCGACTCGCTGCGGCCCGCGATCATAAAGCGCCGGCCGTCGTCCCGCCACGGGGCGAATACGAAAAGGTGAATGATTTGGTCCCTGAACAACCACAGTCGCGGCTGTCGGCGGTATTCGTCGACGTCGAAAACATGACGCTCAACGGTGCCGCCGATCCATCGGAATTCGATATCGGCCGGGTCATGCAGCGGGTCCACGCACTGTCCCGCCCGATCATCCGCCGGGCCTACGCCGACTGGACCAGGATGCGCGGCATGCGCACGGCGCTGCTGCGCCACGCCTTCGACCAGGTCCAGACGACCTACATCAACCAGTCCAAGAACGGGCTGGACATGCAGATGTGCGTCGACGCGCTGGAGACGGCGCTGCTCGACGAAGACATCGAGGTCGTCTTCCTGATCACGGCGGACTCGGACTTCAGCGCGCTGGCGCGCGCCCTGCGGCGGCACGGCCGCGAAGTCGTCGGGATCGGCTGGCACGACAAGACCAACGACATCTTCCGCGCCCACTGCGACCTGTTCATCGACTACGAGGACCTGGAGGCGGTGCCCGGCGCGCACCAGGAGGGCCGGCCGACACGGGCGCTGCCGCCGCCGCGCCGCACCCGCACCCAGGCGGAGCGGCGCACCGGGCCGGCACGGCGGCCGTCCGGACACAGTCCGTTCCTGCACGACCCGCGCTACGGCGAGGAGGAGGAGGCCGACGGGCTGACCAGCACGCTGGTCGATGCGCTGGACTCCGAGGATGAGGAGGCGGCCGCCGGCCAGGAGCCCGGCGCCGAGGTGCCCGCGGCGCGGCGGCTCGACGACGTCAACCCTGCCATCGCCCAGCTCGTGACGGAGTACGGGCCCGGCGCGCAGCTCTATGCTTCGCAGTTCATGAAGGCGATGCGCAAGGCCGAGCCCGGGTTCTCGCCCGTCCTGTTCGGCTGCAAGACGCTGACCGAATTCGTCAAGGCGCATCCGCTGCTGCGCCGCGACCCGCGCGGCCGCGGGCCGAACTTCTCGATCCTCCTGCCCGAGCGCGGCGATCCGGGGGCGGAGGAGGCCGCGGCGACTCCCGCGGGCGACCTGCCGGCGCCGGCGGTCGACCTGCTCTGGCCGGACGAGGCGCCGGCCGCACCGCCCGAACGGCGCGCGGCCTGGGCCGAGCCGGAGGAGGAGTCCGGCGCGGACGAGCGGGATTTCGCCGCCGGGGCCGACGGCGACCGGGAGGAGGACCTCGAGCCTTCCGGGGACGACCAGCCGGACGACGGCGACCCCCGCATGGCCGGCGGCGAGCCGGCGACGGCCGGGTCCGACGAGGACATCCAATCCTCTCCGTTCGGCCGCACCGGCTGGTGGCGGCGCCGCTGAGGGGCGGCCGAGCCCGCCTGCCCCATTGGCTTGGGCCCGCGAAAGCTGATACCTGTCGGCGCGACCGCCGGCCGGGCCCGGCGGCGGTGACCGGCAAGGGTGACGATCCGTGGCGCTGCAGCTCTACAACACGCTGACGCGGACCAGGGAGCGGTTCGAGCCGCTCGACCCCAACCACGTGCGCCTCTACGTGTGCGGGCCGACCGTGTACGACTACGCCCACATCGGCAACGCCCGCCCGGTGGTGGTGTTCGACGTGCTCGCCCGGCTGCTGCGCCGGCTCTACCCGCGGGTCACCTACGCGCGCAACATTACCGACGTGGACGACAAGATCATCGCCGCGGCGCGCGAGAGCGGGGAGCCGATCGGCAGCGTCACCGAGCGCACCGCCCGCGTCTACCATGAGGACATGGCCGCACTCGGCGCCCTTGATCCCGACGTCGAGCCGCGCGCCACCCGCCACATCCCGCAGATGGTGGCCATGATCGAGCGGCTGGTCGCCGGCGGCCACGCCTATGCCGCCGACGGCCACGTGCTGTTCCACGTGCCGTCGATGCCCGGCTACGGCCGCCTGTCGGGGCGCGACCGGGACGATCAGATCGCCGGCGCCCGCGTCGAGGTGGCGCCGTACAAGCGCGACCCGGCCGACTTCGTGCTGTGGAAGCCGAGCACGGAGGACCAGCCCGGCTGGGACAGCCCGTGGGGCCGCGGCCGCCCCGGCTGGCACATCGAGTGCTCCGCCATGTCGGCCGAGCACCTGGGCGAGACCTTCGACATCCACGGCGGCGGCCAGGACCTGATCTTTCCCCACCACGACAACGAGATCGCGCAGAGCACCTGCGCCCACGGCACGCCGTTCATGGCGCGCTACTGGGTGCACAACGGCTATGTGCTGGTCAACGGCGAGAAGATGTCCAAGTCGCTGGGCAACTTCTTTACCGTGCACGACCTCCGCGCCGAGTATGCCGGGCGCGAGGAGGCGATCCGGCTCGCCCTGCTGTCCGGCCACTACCGCCAGCCGCTCGACTTCACCCGCGACGGCATCGACCAGGCGCGCGCCGCCCTCGACCGCCTGTACGGGGCGCTGCGCCGGGTCGAGGCGCTGCGCGTGGAACCGTCCCCGCACGTGCCGCCCGAGGTGTTCGACCCGCTGCTCGACGACCTGAACACGCCGGCCGCCATCGCCGGGCTGCACGAGCTCGCCGGCCGGCTCAACAAGGCCGAGGGCTCGGCCGAGCAGATGGAGGGCAAACGCCGGCTGCTCGCCGCCGGCGCCGTGCTCGGCCTGCTCCAGGCCGACCCGGAAGCCTGGTTCAAGGGTACGGCGGCGGCCGCTGCCCGCGCCGAGGGCGCCGGCCCGTCCCCCGATGCCTGGATCGACGAGCGCATCGCCGAACGCACCGCCGCCCGCAAGGCCAGGGACTTCGCCCGCGCCGACCGCATCCGCGACGAGCTGGCCGACGCCGGCATCCTGCTCGAGGACTCGCCCCAGGGCACGACCTGGAAACGGCGGTGAGGATGCGGCGTGTGCCCCCCAGCCTACCGGGGCTGGTGCTGGCGCTGACCGGGTACACCGGGTTCTGGTCGTTCGTGCTGCCGTTCGTCGCCTATGCGCTGGGCATCGGCATCGCCATGGCCCCGATGCTGACCCGCGCGCTGTCCGCCGACCGCTCCGCCACCGGCTCGGTCGCCGCCCTGCTCGGCACCCTGACCATGGTCTGCGCCTACATCGGCAGCCAGACCGCCACGGTCATCTATGACGGCACCACCCTGCCGGTGGCCTGGGCGATCGCCGGGATCTCCGTGGGGGCGGGGGTCATCTACGTGGTGACGGATTTCCACCGACTGTTCGGGCGGGGGTAGGGCGCCGCGGCGGTGCTGCGACGAGATATAGGGTGTGCGCTTGCGGCATCGCTTGGGTCCGCTGCGCGGCTCTCGTCGAGACCCGGGCCACTCGACATCACGGTTCGGCGAACAGCAGCCGGCCCACCAGCCGATCGATTTCCTGAGCGATTCCGTCGTCGTCCAGGGCGGATCGGATGGCCTGTCGCGCCCGGATGAAATCGGTGATAGTCGACAGGTCGACGCTCGCGGCAACTCTCTCACATTGGCTGGACGCCTCTGCTATCTGCCTATGTAGCGGGTTGTCTTGGCTGTAGCGGGGTATCGGGAGTGTAAAGATGACTTTGTCGAAATCTCTTGCTCCCCACTGGCCACGACTTTGCAAATGGCTCGTGGCTTCACGAGCAACCTCGCTATTGATAATGCCACAAAGATAGTGTGCCTCGTCAAGATCCTCAACAGAACACCAATAAAGTTTATGGTCTATAACAGCATTATCGTTACAAACAATCGCTGCAGCGGGAAGACTTCCAGCTTTCGCATACACTACCCTTATCTGCGAAATCGGAAACTGTGAGTCGAGTTCGCCATAGTAGTTTATTCGTTTTGCAAATTTCATTGATTGGTTCGAATTTTTGTCCCAGACTGCTTCTGCTTTTTCCAACCAGGTGCACAGTCCAAGGTAACCGCGCAACATGGCCGCTTCAGAATCCAATGTTTTTTCTTCAAACGGGATAACCGCCTCCGGCCAGCTTAAAATCCGGAACGGCGCTATGCTCTCCCCAAGAAGCGCCGGCCGCACGAAATTGCGCTCAACCGAGCCGTAAATGCTTTCCAAATCCTTCCAGGGTCGCTTTTCCTGGCTGCTCCGCCGGCTGTCCACGGGGATGCGGGGGCCGGTGCCGAGCATGCCGGTAGGACGGCGTTCGACATAGCACAGCATCCGCGGCACCAGGGTCGCCCCCTGGCGGAAGGCGGATCTGTATGGCGTGGCTGCCTGGAAGCTCGCTTCGGCCGGTGTGTCCTCGGCGGCAACGATCAGCCGGCCCTCGGCCTCTTCGGCCGTCGCGTTGCGGTGCGGCAGCATGCCGGCGAAGCCGAGCACCGTGCGCGGCACGCGTGACGGCAGCGCGCTGCGCTCGGCGAACAGGGCGCAGGACGGGACGGGAAACAGCGGCCAGACCCGCTCGTCGAAGGTCCAGGATTCGGTGAACGTGACGTTGCTGCCGGCGAACCGGCCGGTGCGAAACTTTTCAAACTGGCCGCGCGTCAGCGTCGCGAGCGGCATGATGAAGGCGATGCGGCCGCCGCGGTTCAGATACAGGTCGGCGCACCGTGCGAAGAAATAGGCTGACAAATCCTGATGGGTGGCCAGGCGTCCGCCGACCCAGATGTCGTAATACTGCATGCCCTCGCGGGCCAGCCGCTGCATGCTCTCGCTCATGTAGCGGAGCGACAGCCACGGTGGATTGCCGATCACCCGGTCGACGCGACGCTCCGGGCTGGAAAGCCAGAGCGGCCGGGTCGTGTTTCTTGCTACGTATCCCCAGATATGGTTCCGGCCTTCGGTCTGGAGCCGGCCGAGTTCTTCGTAGGCACGTTCCAGATACATCCGGTCTTCGTCGGACATCTCGCCGGCCTGGGTCAGCGCCGCCTGAACGGACTTGCGGCTTGCCCGCTTCTCGCTGTGTTCGAGCAGGGTCGTAATCACCGCGTCGAACAGGCTCGGCCGCTCGCAGACCCCCACTGGAAAGACAAGAGCGGCCGGCGAGCCGCCGTTCGCCGCCGGGGGCACCTTGATGACGATCTCCGTCTTGCCCAGCGTCGCCTTGACGTTCCATTGCACGGCGTCGCCCAGGTACACGGGCACGGAAATGCCGCTTACCCGGTTTGCCAGAAGGTCCGTGCCGAGGCCAAGCAGATAGGTGACACGGGCGAAAATGACGGCCACGGGGTGCACGTCCATGCCGACGATGCGGTCCAGACAGCCGATCAGAACGTCGCTCGCCGGGTAGCCTGCCAGTTCGGCCGCGGCCACGTGCCGGCGAATGGCGAAAAAGATGAACGTTCCGGACCCGCAGGCCGGATCGAGGACGCGCTGGGACAGCGGCGCATCGATGGCATGCTCGCACATGCGCCGGGCCAGCCAGTCCGGCGTGTAGTATTCGCCCAAATCGTGCCGCTGTTCCGGATCGATCAGGGATTCGTACAGAATCTTCAGGACATCGATGTCGACCCGGCTGACCCGGAACCGGCGGACGTGACGGCTCAGCCGTTCGACAAGCTCGCGCCCTTCGGCATCGGCGACCAGCCAGTCGAAAAAATCGGCCTCAACCGCCCCATTAATGCCGACGTCGGCGAAGGAGCGTCCGCTCAGGAGGTCGTCGGCGTCTTTGGCGTGTATGCCCAGCACCGCATGGGCGAACGCCTTGGCGACGATCGTCATGTAGGTATGCTGAAACCACAGCGCGTCGGCATCCTGCGGCTGGCCGTAGACTCTGGACAGCAGATCGTTCCAGAGCTGCCGCTTCAGGGCCGCTTCGGGCTGCGCCTCCAGCCGGCACCAGATCCGCCCCAGAATGCCGGCGGTGCGGACGTAGGCGGCACTCTCCTTGCCCAGATGCTGCGTGACCGAAAGGGCGTCGGTCGGCAGCTCAGATTTTAGGGAAACGATGCTTTCCAGCCAGACGAGCAGGTTCTGCGGCCGATCCGGCACAAGCCTGAAGGCATTGATCTGGGTCAGCGCGCCGTCGCGCAGCTCGTAGGCCAGCCAGTCCGCTCCGTCGGTCGCCACGCCGATGAAGCGCCGCCGGAGTTGCGCTTCCCGATTCGGCAGGTAACGGGCAAGCTGCGCTTCCGCATCCCGCTGCTCGGCCTTCAGATCGCTCTTGATCTCGAACACCGTGTTGCCGAGCAGGGCATCGACGCGGCTGCACGCCTCGATCCGCTGTTCCTGGCTGATCTCTTCGGACGAGGCGCCGAGCCCGTCGACCAGGAGCCTGTATAGTTCCGTGCCGACGGTGGCATGCCCCGGACGTTTCGCCAGGGTGCGGGCTATCTCGTCGAGCTGAGCCTCGGTCAGAGCCATGCGAGCGCCGGCCTTCCTGCTTCTTGCGAACCCGTGCGGATGAGGGCTGGCCCGCGCGTTCGGCCGGCTCCCGCTTAGCAAAAACGGCGGCATTCGTCACACCGGCCCCAAGCGCATCGCGATCATGTCTACAGGGCAAAAGCCTTGCAAGGCTTGAACCTCTGTGCGCGGGCGACGGCTGCCGCAGGCGAGGCGATGCCCCAGGGCTCAGGATCCGGCCAGGAACCGCTGCACGGCCTCCACGAACGCCTGCGGGCGTTCGGCGTGGACGCGGTGGCCGGCGCCGGGGATGGTGACGATCTCCGCGCGGGGGAACAGGGTGCGGATCGTGTCGTGGTGCGCCGTCCGGATATAGTCCGAGGTGCCGCCGGCGACGAACCGGGCGGGGCCGTCGTAGACCGCGCCGGGCGGCGGGCGGAAGTCGTGCAGCTCGTTGACGCCGGCGCGCAGGGCCTCGAGGTTGACCCGCCAGCGCAGGCGGCCGTCCTCGCCGGTGACCAGGTTCTGCAGCAGGAAGGTGCGCGTCGGCGGGTCGGGGATCAGGCCTTCCAAATCCTCGTCGACCTCGGCGCGGCGGCGGGCGTGCGCCACGTCCATGTCCAGCAGCGCCTCGATGTGGCCGATCAGGGTCTCGGTGTAGGGCACCGGCGCGATGTCCACGACGACCAGGCCGTCGACCCGCTCCGGATCGCCAAGCGCCAGCATCATTGCCGTCTTGCCGCCCATGCTGTGGCCGACCAGGGTGGCGCTGCCGAGGCCGCGGGCGTCCAGAAACGCGGCCACGTCGGCGGCCAGCGCGTCGTAGCCCATGCCCTCGGCCCAGCCGGACTCGCCGTGATTGCGCAGGTCGACCGCGAACACCCGGTGCGTCGCGGCGAGCGCGTCGGCGATGCTCTTCCAGTTGCGCGCCGACCCGAACAGGCCGTGCAGGATGACGAGCGGCGGGCCGTCCCCGGCCTCGCGCCAGGCCAAGTCCACGGTCATGGGTGCGGTATCCCTCGAAACGGCCGACGATGCGGCAGCAACCATAGTCCCGGGCCGGCGGGCCGGCCAGCCGCCCTGCGGGCCTGCCGGGATCAGCGCCGGCTGCCGGCGCGGCGGCGGTTGCCGCGCTGTCGGGCCGGCGTGCGCGGCCAGCCCACGTAGTCCGGCGGCTGCCGGCGCACCCAGCGCAGGAACGGCGCCATCTCCGGGTCGGCGCGGATCGCGTCCGGGTCGGCGTACGGCCCGGCCAGCTCGGCCTCGGTGAACACGCGGTGCAGCATGCGGTGGCAGATGCGGTGCACCAGCGCCGCGTCGCGCCCGCCCCGGGTGCGCGGCACCCAGTGGTGCCGGTCGACGCTCGGCCCCTCGATCAGCGGCCGGCCGCACAGCGGACAGGGGCCGAGGTCCGTCCCCGCCTGCGCCGTGCCGTCACGCCGGGAGCCTCCGTCCACCGGCCTAGGCCCCCGCCGCTGCGGCCGCCTTGGCTTCGTCGGACAGGCCGGTCAGGCGCAGGCTTTTGTCCCACAGCCGATCCGCCGCGGCGTGGTCGCGCGCCGCCGCCGAGGGGCGCGAGGGATGGCAGTCCTCGAAGTACTTGCCGGAGGTCTCCGCCGGCTCGGGCGCGGCCGCCAGGTAGACCACGGTGCGCGCGGCGCGCTGCGGGGTGCGTGCGAACAGGGTGGCGAAGCGCCACAGGATCGTCGGCATGAACGCGTGCTTCTGGCCGATGCCGGTGCTGACGAAGCCGGGGTGCAGGCAGTTGGCGGTCACGCCGGTCCCCTGGAGCCGCCGGGCCAGGGCGTCGGTGAACAGGATGTTGGCCAGCTTGGACCGGGAATAGGCGCGCCAGCCGCTGTAGCTGTGCGGGCGCTCGGCGTCCGAGAAGTCCGGGCGCGCCGAGCGGTGCGCGTCCGAGGCGACGTTGACGATGCGCGCCGGCGCGTTCGCCTTGAGCCGGTCGAGCAGGAGCAGCGTCAGCAGGACATAGGACAGGTGGTTCAGCGCGAAGGTCATCTCGATGCCGTCCGGGCTTTCCCGGTACTGCCCGAACATGCCGCCGGCGTTGTTGACCAGCACGTTCAGACCGGGCAGGCGCCGCTCCGCCTCCGCCGCCAGGGCGCGCACCTGGGCCTGGTCGGACAGGTCGGCCTGGAGGAACTGCACGGCGTCGTTGCCGGTGTCGCGGCGCAACTCGGCAACCGCCTCCGCGCCGCGCTCCGGGTTGCGCCCGGCGATGGCGATCTCGTGCCCCTGGCGCGCCAGCCCCCGCGCCGCCTCCAGTCCGATGCCGGAGGTGGCGCCGGTGATCAGGATGGTCCGGCGCCGGCCGGACCCGTGGTGCTCTGCCATGCCTGCCTCGCTCGCTGGGCGCGCCGGTGCCCTGCCGCCGGAACGGACCCGCACGGATCGGGAGCGACCGTACGGCGCGGGCCGCGCCGCTTGCCGCCGCGCCGGCCGGCGGCGTAGGGTGCGCCCGCCATGCCCCGCCGCTTGTCCGCCACCGCTCCGGCCCGCCGGCCGACCGCCCTGCCGACCGGGCGATGACCGCCCCGCGGTCCGACGGCGGGGGAGCCGCCGCGCCGGCCGACGATCCGGCCCAGGTGACCGTCGGCTATGCCGCGGCGTTCGGCGCCTTTCTGATCTGGGGCTTCGCGCCGGTCTACTTCAAGGCCGTCGCGGCGGCCGGCCCGCTGGAGATCGTCGCCTGGCGGATCGTCTGGACCGTGGTCATGCTGGCGCCGCTGGTCGCGGCGATCGGGCGGTTCCACATCGTGCTGGCGGCGTTTCGCACCGTGCGGAACCTGCGCGTCTACCTGCTGTCCACCGCGCTGATCGGCACCAACTGGCTGGTGTTCATCTACGCCGTCCTGAACGATCACCTGCTCCAGGCCAGCCTGGGGTATTTCATCAATCCGCTGGTCAACGTGCTGCTCGGCGTGGTGTTCCTGCAGGAGCGGCTGAACCGGCGGCAGCTCGCGGCGGTGCTGCTCGCCGCGGCCGGCGTCGGCAACCTGGTGGTCGGCTACGGCACGGTGCCGTGGGTGTCGCTGACCCTGGCGTTCTCGTTCGGGTTCTATGCCCTGGTGCGCAAGCGGGCGCGGATCGACCCGCTGGCCGGGCTGCTGATCGAGACGGCGCTGCTGCTGCCGGTGGCCGGGGCGTACGTGGCCTGGCTGGCGGCGGCCGGCACGGGCAGCTTCTGGGCCGGCGGCTGGGAGATCACCTTGCTGCTGATCGCCGCCGGCGTGGTGACCGGCACGCCGCTGATCCTGTTCATGATCGGCGCGCAGCGGCTGCCGCTGTCCAGCCTGGGTCTGATGCAGTACATGGCGCCGACCCTGCACTTCCTGCTGGCCGTGGGTGTCTACGGGGAGGCCTTCACCACCGCCCACCTCTTGACGTTCTGCGCGATCTGGCTGGGCCTGGCGCTGTACACGGGCGACGCCATGGCCGCGTACCGCCGCAGCCGGCGCCCGGCGGCACCGGAGCCGGCGACCTAGCCGCAGCTTTCCCGGCCCTGCCATACGGGTGCCGCCGCTCGACATCGACGCGGGCGGTATCGGTGTGCCGGGTCGGCACCGGCCGGATGCGCGCGGCCCCCGGCTCGCGCGGCGCCGTTGCCGCCGGCAAGGATTTACCGGTATTTTACAATTCAGTGACATCATCGCCGCGCAAAACTCGCCTCATGCGCACGGATGATGGACCAGTGATGACCTATCTGAAATCCCTTAGTCTGACGAACAAATTTTCGATCCTGACCACACTGCTCATCGCCCTGGCAATCCTGGCCTGCGCGATGGCGGCGATCATGCAGATCCGTGCCGAGGTCGAACGCGAGGTGCTGGTACGCCAGGCGCAGAGCCTGCGCATCGCCGCCGACCTGATGCAGGAGGCCTATCCGGACCTGGAGGTGCGCCGGCGGGGCGGCGACGTGGCCCGGCTGACCATCGACGCGATCCCGGACTTCTCCGACCACGCGCTGATCGACCGGATCGGCCGGCTGACCGGGGAGACCGCGACCCTGTTCGTCTGGGACGAGGCGACGCGGGACTTCTGGCGGCGCACCACCAACATCATCAAGCCGGACGGCGAGCGCGCCGTGGGGACGCCGCTGGGGCGGGACGGCGCGGTCTACCCCGTCGTGATGCGCGGCGAGACCTACCAGGGCGAGGCGACCATCCTGGACACGGACTACTACACCATCTACGAGCCGATCTTCGCGACCGACGGCGACGTGATCGGCATCCTGTACGCCGGCGTCATGAAGAGCCATGTCGACTCGATCGTGTCGGCGGTGACCCGCAGCCTGGGCTGGTCGGCGGCGGCGGTGCTGGCCGTCTCGGTCGTGCTGGTGGTGGTGGCGTACCGGCTGATGCTGCGGCCGATCCCGGTGCTGACCGGCACGATGGGCCGGCTGGCCGGCGACGCGCTGGACGGGGAGGTGCCGTACCGCGGGCGGGCCGACGAGGTCGGCGCGATGGCGCGCGCGGTCCAGGTGTTCCGCGACAACGCACTGGAGAAGCGGCGCCTGGAAGCGCGCAGCGCCGAGGCGGAGCGCGCCGCCGCGCAGGAGCGGGCCGCCCTGCTGGAGAAGATGGCCGACGACTTCGAGAGCAGCATCGGGCAGATCGTCCGCCAGGTCTCCGCCGCCACCGCCGACATGAAGGCAACCGCGCAGGCCATGTCCGGCATTTCCGAGAAGGCCGGCACCCAGGCCGGCTTCGTGGCCAGCGCCGCGGAGCAGGCCGCGCAGAACGTGCAGACCATGGCCGCCGCGGCGGAGGAGCTCGGCGCCTCGATCGGCGACATCAGCCGCCAGGTGGACAGCCAGCGCGACACCTCCGCCCGCTCCGCCGAAGCCGCGCGGGCGACCAACGCCGAGGTGAAGGACCTGGCCGGCACCGCGGAGAGCATCGGCGGCGTGCTGAACCTGATCAAGAGCATCGCCGACCAGACCAACCTGCTGGCGCTCAACGCCACCATCGAGGCCGCGCGCGCCGGCGACGCCGGCAAGGGCTTCGCGGTGGTCGCCAACGAGGTGAAAAGCCTGGCCAACCAGACCGCCAAGGCGACCGAGCAGATCGCCACGCAGATCAACGCCATGCAGGACCGCACCCGGTCCACCGTGCGCGCCATCGCCGGCATCATCGACGGCATCCAGGCGATGTCCGAAACCGCCGCCGGCGTCGCCGACGCCGTCGAGCAGCAGACCGCCGCCACCCGCGAAATCGGCCGCAACGCCCACGAAGCCGCCGCCGGCACCCAGCAGGTCACCGCCGCCATCGGCGGCGTGACGGAAGCCGCCTGCGAAGCCGGCACCGCCTCCGCCCACGTCCTGACCGCCGCCGAAGAGCTGGCCCGCCAGGCCGAGCTTCTGTCGGAGAACGTGCGCGGGTTCGTGGGGCAGGTCAGGGTGGGGTGAAATGCTACTTGACGCTGAATTTTTCTATCGCTAATTACGTAATGCGGTCAGCCGAAGCAATGATTTGGGGCTGAGGGGTCCTGGGCGTCTCTGGACCGCAAGAGTGGGGCTCTGCCCAGATCAACTTCCGCATGTGCGCTCCGTGGTGAGGGTGTCAAGACCCACGCCCGCGGAGAGCTGGCTGATGAAGATCTTGTGGATTGTAGTAACGGTCATTGCGCTCCTGCTTGGGTTCGCTCTAGACTTGGTTGCTTTTTGGGATCTATTCGCCGTGGATCCCGGCAACGTGAAGGTCGATTGCGGTGGCAGCGAGCCAATGTCACTCTAGGATTGTGGGCCGGCGCTGTACAAATGCGCCGGCCCACTTCTTGAACGCGATGCTTTAATTGTGTTATGTCGCCTTTGCGCCCGGAGGGGTTATGTTCGGCGCTTGTACTTGTGAATGATGGTTTCCGCGCTGACGCCCCAGAACAAAAGTCTTCGGATGGTGATAGGTACACGCTTTATTGCGCGCCCCCGCAGAAAACCGTATAGGCGGCTTTCCCGCTTACGGCTCCCGCCTCGGGTGTCTGACGGCGAAGCGTGCTGCTTACCGTATGCGGTCCAGACCCTGGGAGACGCTTTTCCGGTTCTGCGCCCGGCGCGCGTCGGGCGGTCCCGCGGTCCCCTCGGCCCTCGCCATTCGCACCACGGCCTCCGCCGCCGGCGAACCGGCCTTGTTCGGCTGCTTCCTCGCGACCATGGCGGGGTCATCGGAACAGGGGCGCCTCGGTCGCATCCGTGGTAAACGCGCAAATCGTAATCGATGTGGTCGCATCGAACCGATCGTCCTGCACGATGACGGCCGGGCGGGGCTTGCCGGCAAAGCCGCTGCCCGAGACCGTCCATACCTCACCCCGCGTCATGCGTCACCGATGTCCGTCACGGCATCGATGAAGTCCTGGTCCTCGCGGGCCTGCGGGCTGCAGGCCACGGCAAGCGACTGGCGGTGGGCCTCGGCGCGGAACGCCGCCGTGCGGGTGTCGGGAACCCAGATCTCGATCGGTCGCAGGCCGCGGGCGCGCAGGCGCTCGCGACGGCCTCTCAGTCTGGTGCCCGCCCTGACCCTGTGCTTCTTCGGAGTCGCCATCGGCCGTCTCCGCCCCGGTCGAATACAACCTAGGCGGATCGGCTGTAGACCGCAAGAGCGCTCCTTTGCTGGCACATCGCGTTCCGGTGACAGCACGACGACCGCACTGTTGACGCTGCACGCGCGCCGGCGACGCGGATCGGCCCCCGGCGGGCCATGGCGCCCGGCCGCCTTGACTCTTAGGAGTTTGTTCCTGTATCCTCGCCGCTCGACTGTGTCAATCGCTATCCAGGAGCATAACTTTCACAGACTCGCGTTTGGGTAGGTCTGAGGCAGGTTGGGCAGCGTGGCAGGGCGGCGCTCAGGATCAGGGCGAGGTATTGGCAGAGGGTGGGGATGGAGGTTCTGGTGTGGCGAACCAGCCGCATGGTCGACGGCGGGCCGAGGGGGGAAAAGGCTTCGCTCGCGGACGAGGAAGCCGTAGGCCGCCAGGCACAGGGTGACGTGATGGTTGAAGCCGCGCCAGCCGCGGCCCTGGAAGCGGTCCAGGC
>Ga0081535_100105_pt1 | contig 80739 bp, 69 predicted proteins | sample HotLakmasection3_FD_71020 | JGI IMG/M metagenome (GOLD analysis project Ga0081535, IMG submission 71020) | Hypersaline microbial mat communities from Hot Lake, Washington, USA - Section #3 (SPADES assembly) (version 2) | ecosystem: Environmental > Aquatic > Non-marine Saline and Alkaline >... | reverse complement strand
CCGATTTTGGGGCGCGGGGCGGCGGGGGCGTTATGGGCATAGGCGACGATCTTCGCCCGGCTCAGGCGGCAGCCGTCGATGATGCTGGCGTGGTTGAGCTGGTCGGAGAAGATGACATCGCCGCGCCCGACCAGCGCCGGGATCGTCGCCAGATTGGCGGTGAAGCCGCTCTGTAGTGTGATGACCGCCTCCGCACCTTTGAACTGCGCCAGCCGCTGCTCCAGGCGATCATGCAGGCTCATCGTCCCGGCGATCGTGCGCACTGCGCCAGGGCCGATCCCATAGGCATCGATGGCGCGCTTGGCCGCTTCTTTCAGCCGGGGGTGATTCGCCAGCCCTAAATAATTGTTGGCGCACAGATTCAGCAGCCGCTGACCCTCAATGACGACGTGGCCATCCATCGGGCTGTCGAGCGTGCGTATGGCGTTGAAAAGTCCCTGTGCTTTCAAATCGTCCAGTTGTTCTTGCAAATAAGCTGTCTTTGAATCCGCATATGTTGCCATCGCTTTTTCCTTCGTGGCGCGTGTGGATTACTTTCATTATAGCCACAACGTTGGCCAAGCGGGGCAAAATCGCGGTGGAACTGTGCCGCCGACCCTGTAGAGAGGCCAGTCATCCGGGGCGCAGGCGACAAATGGCAACTGACAAAGCAGCGCGCTTGCCTGTAAACTGATATCGTGGCGGGCTGTGTGCGCAGCGTGCAGACGCCGGTTTTGAAATAGTTTATCTGACGAGTTCATGAAAGATGCTTTATGTCCCGCGAACCCATCATCCTGATCACCGGTGCCAATGGTGAGGTCGGGCATGGCCTGATACGCCAGCTCGCGGAAGATGCGCAGGTGCCGGATGTCGTCGTGCTCGATCTGGCTGGCCTCGATCCGGCGCTGGTGCCCTACTGCCGCGAGGTCATCACCGGCGATATTCTCGATACAGCGCTGCTGGATGATCTGCAGGCGCGCTACGCCATCGACACGATTTATCACCTGGCCGCGCTGCTCTCCACGACCAGCGAGAAAATGCCGCTGAAGGGGCACGCCGTCAACGTGGACGGCACCGTTAACCTGCTCGAACTGGCCCTGCGCGAGCAATCCACGCGGCAGCAGCCGGTGAAGTTCATCTACCCCAGCTCGATCGCCGTCTACGGCCTGCCTGATCCAGCGAGCAAGGTCGCCGCCGGGGCCGTGCCGGAAGATGTCTACCTGACGCCCAACACCATGTACGGCTGCAACAAGCTCTACTGCGAGCAGCTCGGCCGCTACTATGCGCAGCACTATCGCCAGCTCGACCCGACCCCGCCGCTTCGCCTCGATTTTCGGGGGCTGCGCTTCCCCGGCCTGATCAGCGCCTTCACGCTGCCGACGGGCGGCACCAGCGACTACGCGCCGGAGATGCTGCACGCCGCCGCCCGTGGCGAGCCGTATGCCTGCTTCGTCCGGGCCGATACTTCGCTGCCGTTCATGGTCATGCCGGATGCGATCACGGCGCTGCTGCAATTGGCCGCCGCCCCACGGGAGGCGCTCACGCGCAGCACCTACAACGTGACGGCCTTCAGCGCGACCGCCGCCGAATTCGCCGCGATCGTGCAGGGCGCTTTCCCGGATGCGGAGATCGGCTATGCGCCGCACCCGGGCCGGCAGGCGATCGTCGATAGCTGGCCCGCCGATGTCGACGACAGCGCCGCCCGGCAGGATTGGGGCTGGTCGCCGGAGTACGATCTGCGGCGCGCCTTCAATGACTATCTCGTGCCGAGCATTCGCCAGCGTATGCAGCAGCCCTGACAATACAGCCCGGGCAGCCGCTGCATCGATCCTCTATCGATCCGCTGTCTATTCGCGTTCGGTGGGCAGACGTTTGGGCTGCGTGATCTTGCCGCTGCTCTCGCGCTGCGCCTGCAGCAGACGCTCGCGCTGCTGCGTCGTCTCGCGCAGATGCTCTTCGAGGTAGTTCTCGCCGAAGAGGAACTTCTTGTATTCGAGGATGACTGCCTCCGGTGGGCCGTCCAGGATGAGCTGCCCGCTATCGATCCACAGCATGCGGTCGCAGAACTCGCTGATCATGTCGATCATGTGGCTGACGATGATGACCGTGCGCCCGGTGCTGGCGATCTCCTCGATCTTCTTGCGCGATTTCGCCAGAAAGCCGATGTCACCCACCGTCAGCACCTCGTCGATGATCTGCACGTCGACGTCGAGCTGTGCGGCCACGCTGAAGGCCAGCCGCACGTACATACCGCTTGAGTAGAACTTCACGGGCGTTTCGATATAGTTGCGGACTTCTGAGAACTCCACGATGTCATCGAAGCGCCGCGTGATCTCAGCGCGGGTCATACCGAGCATGGCCCCGGCCATGTAGATGTTCTCGCGCCCGGTCAGCTCAGGATGAAAGCCGCTGCCGACTTCCAGCAGGGCACCGACGCGCCCGCGCAGTACGGCGCGGCCCAGCGTCGGCTTGGTGATGCGCGAGAGGATCTTCAGCAGCGTGCTCTTGCCTGCGCCGTTGCGCCCGATAATGCCGACGACCTGCCCGCGCTTGATCTCGAAGGACACGTCTTTTAGCGCCCAGTACGGCTTGAAGGGATCGGCGGCTTTTGGCGAAAAGCGATTGGGCATCACCGTGCTCAGCCCGCGTGCGAGCTGGCGATTGACGCTGTCCATCAGGCTGGATTGCCGCATCTTCTTCAGATGATAGTATTTGCCCAGATCATAAGCCGCGATGGCGATATCGCTGGGCGGCGTCGGGTCAGTCATGGGGCCTCCCTACGGCCTAGATGACGTCTGCGAAGGTGTTATGGGCGCGCTCGAAGAATGTCAGGCCGGAGATGACCAGCACCGTGATCATCACTCCCGATAGCACGAACATGCCAGCGGGCGGCGCAGGGATCCCCAGCAGCACCCAGCGGAACCCCTCGACCACGCTGGCCATCGGGTTCAGGCCGAGCAGTGCGCGCAGCGTCTCATTTTCGACGAGGGTTGACGGATAAATCACTGGCGTCAGATACAGGCCGAGCTGAATGAAGAACGGCACCAGCTGGATGACGTCGCGGTAGCGCACGTTCAGTGCGCCCATCCACAGGCCCAGCCCCAGCGCCGTAAATGAGGCGAACAGCGTCAGCACCGGGATCATAATCAGCGCTTCTAAACCGGGCAAAAAGCCGAACACCAGCATCATGATCAGCAGCAGGCTCAGCGAGACGCCGAAATCCACCAATCGGCTCAGCACGTCCGAGATGGGCAGCATGATATGCGGGAAGTACACCTTGCGGATCAGCGCTGCGTTGGCGACCACGCTCTGTGCGGCCAGCGTCAGCGAGCCGGCGAAGAGTGACCAGGGCACCAGCCCCGCGAAGGAAAAAATCGGGTAGGGTATGTCATAGGACGGCACCGGTGCCAGCGTCCCGAAGACGAAGCTGAAGACGATCATCGTGATGAAGGGCTGCAGCACCACCCAGCCCATGCCGAGCAGCGTCTGCTTGTAGCGCACTTTGATCGATCGCCAGGTGAAGAAGTACAGCAGCTCTCTGAAGCGCCAGATCTCGCCCCAATCCGGCCAGCGGGACGGCTCGCTGGTGATGATGATCTCCGGCAGGGCCTCGTCCGCGATCCGGGCGACCTCCTGCGCGACCTCCTGCGCGAGTTCTTCGCTGGCGTCGTCTTCGGTCTGGCTGGCGATCGCGCCGTCATTGCGACCGTTGACCGTCGCGCCGGTGGCGCTCGTCGCCGGGCGGTTATTCTGCTGTGATTCTTCAGACGTGGCTGATTCCATGAAAGTCTCGGTCCAACTCGGTCTTCTGTGGAGCGGCCCGGGGCGCGGGCGGGCGTATTATAGCGGCAGGCGGGGGCAAAATCTAGCAGACATCACGCAGGGGCACTGCGGGCGCGTGTCTGACGATTGCCTGACCAACGGCCAATGGCCATATTCTTCTGAAAAATAATCGGGTGTATACTGCATCGGTTGGTGAGCGACACTGCACGCTTCTGACCCCACTTGCCCGCTTCTGCACGTCCATGAACGAGGTATAAAAACTCCTATGACCGCTGCGCTTACGTCGCCGACATCGCCGCAGACGACCCTGACTGCGCCTGCCATCGCACAGATTGAGCAGGCGAACTTTCGCTATTTGCTGTGGGATATTGCCTGGTTTGGGTTGGCGCTGGCTGCGACGTCGCGGTTTTTGCAGTTTTACGCCATCCGCCTTGGGGCATCACCGATGGAACTGGGTTTGCTGGCGGCGCTGCCTGCGCTGGTGCTGATCTTCGCGACCGGCCTCAGTCAGTGGTGGCGTGCCTATTTCAGCAACAGCGTGGCGGCGGTCAACATCCCGGCGATCGGGCACCGGCTGGTCTTTCTGCTGCCGGTGTTTGCGCCCTTCTTCCCGCCGGAGTGGCGAGTACCCTGGGTGATTGCGGCGATCACCCTGCCAGCAGTGGCGCAGGGGGTGGCGTCAGCCGTCTTCCTGGTGATGATGCGCGAGACACTCACGCCCGCCCAGGTGACGCGCAGCTTCACGACGCGTGCCGTCGCCATGAATATCACCGTGACGGTCGGCGTGCTCCTGTTCGGCCTGTGGCTGGAGAAGGTGCCCTTCCCGGTCAATTATCAGGCGATGTTCGTCGTCGCCTGGATTGCCTCAATGGTTAGTTATGCCTATATCCGCCGCCTGAAGAGCATTGTGCCGCCGTTACGCCCGCGCGGCATCAAGCTGGACCTGCGCGGCCATCTGCGCGACCGGTGCTTTCAGTCGGTGGCGCTCATCACGCTGGTGACGCATGCCGCCTTCTTCGCCATCTTCGCCGTCATTCCGATCCAGCTTGAGAGCGGCCTGGGCGCGACCGAAGGCTTCCTGGCGATCTTCGGCGTGGTGGAACTGCTATCAGCGGCGGTGGCAGCCGCGCTGACGGCGCGCTGGATTGCGCGCTGGGGCAGTCGCAATGTGATTGTGCTCGGCATGCTGTCGACGGCGCTCTCCGCGCTGGTGATCGCGCTGGCACCTGATCTGAACTGGACGCTGCTCGCCGCCATGCTGACCGGTGCTGGCTGGTCGTCGGCGACGATCGCGGTGCTGGCCTACTATAGCGAGCGCACCGCGCCGGACGACATGGGCGCTTCGGTGCTGTTTCATCAGATGCTGTTCGCGGCGATGTTCGTCGGCCCGCTGATCGGCAGCAGCCTCGTCAGCGTGGGGCTGCCCGTCATCGTGACGCTGCTGCTGGGCGCGGGGATGCGTCTGTTCGCTGCCGTCGTGACGCGCACCGGTCTTACGCTCTTCGGCAAGCAGAAGGTCACGCCGATCTACAAGTAGGCGCAGTATGCCGGCTCGTGTCGGCATTTGTGTCATGCAGAAATACGTCTGATTTTCTCCCCTTCCAAACGGAAGGGGCCGGGGGATGAGGTCTAAGCCCCGTTCTTAATCCGTGATGTGCCCCTGAGCCACACGCAGCATCGTATGCAACAGCACGTTCGCGCCGTTTTCGATGTCTTCCCATGTGCTGTATTCTTTGGGGTTGTGGCTGATGCCGTCTCGGCTGGGGATGAAGATCATTGCGGTGGGGGTAATCGGGCTGAGGATCTGGGCGTCGTGTCCGGCGTAGCTGACGAGGCGTTTATGTTTGAGTCCCAGGTCATTACAAACGGTCTCGATCGTCTGCATGTAGCCCTCGTCCATAATGGCCACGTCGCGCCGGATAACCTGCTGGACGTTGACGCTCAGGCGATATTCGCGGGCGATGTCCTGAGCAAGCCGTACAAGCCGCGCTTCCATCTCGGCGAGAATCTGCCGGTCGTGGTGACGACACTCAACGCGCAGGCTGGATAGCGCCGGAATGACGTTGAACGTCCCCGGTTCGACGACGATATTGCCACAGTTGACGACGCCCTCCGGGTAATCGCGCTGCGACATTTCGTACATTTGCAGGATGAAGGCCGCCGCGCCCTGTAGCGCGTCGCGGCGCTCTTCGGTCGCGGTGGTGGCGGCATGGGTCCCCTCGCCATAGAAAGTATAGATGTAGGTGCTGCGTCCGACGACGCCGCTCACCACGCCGATGGGGATACCGGCTCTTTCCAGACGCGAGCTTTGCTCGATATGAAGTTCCAGATACCCCAGCAGGCTCTCTGGTTTGCGGCGTGCGCGGTGGACTTCAGAAACGCGGATGCCCGCCCGATACAGCGCCGCGCGGAAGGCGGCGTTATCCTGCTGGGCATCGCTGATGTGGTGCGGCTCCAGCGCGCCGCTGAGTCCCAGGCTGCCGAAGAAGCTCTGCCACCAGCCTTCCTCATCGGTGAAGTTGATGACTTCCAGATTGCAGGGCAGCGCGATACCGCACTCTTTGATCGTCCGCAGGCATTCCAGGCCAGCCAGCACGCCGAGCGCGCCATCGTAGATGCCGCCGTTAGGGACGGTATCCAGGTGGCTGCCGACGAGCAGCGTCGGCGCGTTGGGGAGTGGGCAGGGCAGCACACCGCTGAGGTTGCCGACTTCATCATCGCGGACAAATAAGCCCGCGTCTTCAATCTGATTCGCAAACCAGGCGCGGGCTTCTAAATCCTCGTTGCTGAGCGCGGGTCGGCTGACGCCGCCGGCCTGCGTCGCACCGATCTGAGCCAGGGCTTCCAGATCGGATTTAAGACGGTGACTGTTAATCTTCAGATCAGTGACAGGCATATACGGCGTTACGACCATTGTGATGCGACCCGCTCCAACTTGGTGGGGTTGGTAAAGCACCCTATCATGCATTTAAGACTTGTGCATTTAAGAGTAGATTATAAGCCTTAAATGACATCAGGCAACTTGTGTTAGTCTGGCGCTTAGCCAACGCTCAACGGCGTATCATCCGCACGGAGCGTTACACGGTGCCGATCAGGCGGCGCATGGGGTACGGCAATCGCTTGCATCCTGCTGCCCGATCGGCCAAAATCGCAGCAGCCCTGGCCGCACACCGCGCCAGATCACCAGAGATGAGGACGCGCCCATGCAGATCGCCTGCCATAGCTGGAGCTTCAACGACCTGACGCTGCCAGAGGCGCTCGGCACGATTGCGCGCCTCGGCTTCCGCGCGGTGGACCTGGGCAGCGGCGCGCACTTCAGCCTGAGCCGGGCCGTCAACACCAATACGCGCCGTGCCCTCGCTGAAGAAATACGCGGCGACCTGGCCCTGTTCAATCTCAGACTTGCTGATGTCTATGTGCTGCTGCCGCGCATCTCACTCAACGATGAGAACGCACGCCGCACCGATATCGCGCTGTTCAAGGCGGTGCTGCCCGTCCTGAAAGCGCTGGAAGCCCCCGGCGTGACGCTGTCGCCCGGCGTAATCCACCCGAAAGAAGACGAGGAAGCCCACGACCGCACCGTCGCCGCCCTGCGCGAGATGGTCGGCGCGGCGCAAAAAGTGTCGCTGCCCATCAGCATCGACCCGCACCTCGACAGCATGGCCAGCACGCCGGAGCAGGCCCTGGCGCTGCTCGATACAGTGCCCGGCCTGCGGCTCACCCTGGATTGGGCGCAGTTCGCCAGCCAGCGCATCAAGCCGAAGGATATCGCACCGCTGCTGCCGCATGTGCGGCATGTGCAGGTGCGACAGGCCGCCCCCAATCGTTTGCAGGTCCCCAGCGAGAAGGGCAAAATCGACCTGAGCGAGATGATCCAGATGCTGCGCGAGGCGGATTATCAGGGCAGCCTCAGCATTGAGCTGATGCCCGCCGGGCGTCACGGCGCGCAGGCTGTCCAGCCTGTTATGGAAGCGCTCGCCCTGCGCGACACCCTGCGCGAGATTCTGGCTGCGACAGCCCCGTGATTGATCCCGCTGTGCGCCCTGATTAATCATTGAAGCGCTTGGGTGCCTCTGATAGAATGACGCCAGGGCGCTTATGCGCCCATTTGATCGTATCAGCACACACCGGGACTCTGGCGGGTGTTGCCGCCCGATAAAGGCGGTCTTCAGGTCAGGGGAAGAACGGTGTGGGTGACTTAAACACCCTACGGAGATATCATGCCTTCTCAAATCACCATGCGTGAGCTGCTCGAAACTGGCGTGCATTTCGGGCATCGTACCACCAAGTGGAACCCGAAGATGGACGAGTTCATCTTCACCGCGCGCAACGGTATTCACATCATCGATCTGACGCAGACGCTGCGCAACCTGCATTACTATCATGACATGGTGCGCGATCTGATCGCCAATGGCGGCCAGGTGCTGTTCGTCGGCACCAAGCGTCAGGCTCAGGAGAGCATCAAGCTGGAAGCGGAACGCTGCGGCATGCCCTACGTCAACACCCGTTGGCTTGGTGGCACGCTGACCAACTGGCGCACCATCCGCAGCAGCATCGACACGCTCAAGAAGCTCGAGCGCGACCGCGAATCAGGCCGCTTCGCCCGCCTGACCAAGAAAGAAATGCTCATGAACGAGCGCAAGATCGCCAAACTGCAGGAGCGCCTGGGCGGTCTGCGCGACATGCGCCGCCTGCCAGACGTGCTGCTCATCATCGACACCGAGCGCGAGGACACCGCCGTTAAGGAAGCCAACACGCTCGATATTCCGGTGCTGGGCGTGGTCGATACCAACGCCGACCCGGATAAGATCGATTACGTCATCCCCGGCAACGACGACGCCATGCGCGCGATTCGTCTGCTCGTCAAGACGATTGCCGATGCCGTGATCGAAGGCCGCGCGATTCGTCAGGGCGGCGATTTCGAGGAAGATGTCGAAGATGAAGCGAACGTCGTCGATTACGAAGACGATACCCCGGATGAAGAACTGCTGGGGGCCAGCACGCTGCGCAACCTGCGCCGTCAGATGGAACGCGATCGCAAGGACGACGACGACGAGGAATAAACGGGCTACGCCCGTCGGCAGCATCAGGGCGACCAGTGCGGGCAGCCCGCTCCCTGGTCGCACCGGATGCCACCGCATCAGCCACCGTTTTACATTCACTGGATTCACTCAGTAAAGGATAGGACAACCCCAGATGGCTCAAATCACGGCAGCGATGGTGAAAGACCTGCGTGCCATGACCGGTGCCGGTCCGCTGGATTGCAAGAAAGCCCTGGAAGAGACGGGCGGCGATCTGCAAAAGGCCGCCGAACTGCTGCGCGAAAAAGGTATCGCCAAAGCCCAGAAGAAGCTCGGCAAAGGCCGCAGCATGAACGAAGGCGTCGTTGAAGTCTACCAGCACTTCAACAAGCGCATCGCCGTCATCGTCGAGGTCAACTGTGAGACAGACTTCGTCGCCAATACGGAGCAGTTCAAGACTTTCGCCAAGGATATTGCGCTGCACATCAGCAGCATGCGCCCGCAGTATGTGCGCCGCGAGGACATCCCCGCCAGCGTGCTCGATTACGAACGCGGTATGCTCATGCGCGCCGAGGACCTCGAAGGCAAGCCCGATAACATCAAGGAACGCATCGTCGAAGGTCGCATCGATAAGTTCTTTAAGGAAGTCGTCCTGCTGGAGCAGGAGTTCCTGAAGGACGATAGCAAGACCATCGCCCAACTGCTGGAAGAAACTGTCGCTGAAGTCGGCGAGAGCATCCAGATCAGCCGCTTCGCCTGCTATGCGCTGGGCGAAAGCGACCAAGAAGAAGGCGACGAGGAATAGTCCTTGTTACGCCACAGCAACCGGCGCACAAGCCGCGTTCGCGCAGGCGCGTTGCATTGGGTATTCAAAAGGGATTAGCCACTTCGGTTAATCCCTTTTTTGTGCTGAGGGATGGGTGCGGCCCATCCTAACACGAAACCAACCCAACGTTAGGACGGTTTTAGGTGCCCTGTGGTTGAATCACAGTGGCGGGCAGGCAGTACCCGACCCACCGCATGTGATCATCTGATAACCGTTGAGGACAAGCCCACATGGCATCACCAACCATCGAAGAACTGGTACACGCAGGCAGCATCGAGGACGAAAATGGCTTCGATGCCGCGTTAGAGGAGGATCCGCAGATGGTCATTAGCAAGGGCTCAGTACCTGGTTCACCGTACAGCCGGGTTATGCTGAAGATGAGCGGCGAGGCGCTCGGTGGCGAAAGCGGCTGCGGGATCGACCCGGGCAAGGCTGCGTTCATCGCCGGCAAGATCAAGCAGGTCTACGATCTGGGGCTGCAGGTGGGGGTCGTCATTGGTGGCGGCAACCTGTGGCGCGGCTCATTCGGGCAGGAAGTCGATATGGATCGCACCACCGCCGATCACATCGGCATGCTGGGCACGATCATGAACGGCCTGACCCTGCGCGACTCGCTGGAGCGGCTGGGCGTCCCGGCCCGCGTGCAGACGGCAATTCACATGAATCAGGTCGCTGAACCGTACATCCGGCTGCGGGCGATCCGCCACATGGATAAAGGCCGCGTCGTCATCTTCGCCGGTGGCACGGGCAACCCCTACTTCACGACCGATAGCGCCGCCGCCCTGCGCGCCAGCGAGATCGACGCCGACATCGTCGTCAAGGCAACCCAGGTCGATGGCGTCTACACCGCCGACCCCAAGAAGGACCCCAGCGCGACCCGCTATCGTCAGATCAGCTTTCAGGATGTGCTGGAAAAGCACCTCAACGTGATGGACATGACCGCCTTCACGCTCTGCCAGGAGAACAAAATCCCCATCCTAGTCGTCAACTTCTGGGAAGATGATCACCTGCTGCGGGCGCTGCAGGGCGATACCAGCGTCGGCACGCTCATCGATGACACCGTCGAGACGAGTCACGCGTAAATAATCAGGGGCACACTGTGCCCCTGTATCCCTCAAAGACTCTGAATTTACTGTCTCATGGCGTCATGCTGACCTCATGGTTTATTCGCTCGCCCCGCGCTTGTGACTTGGGGTGCGGCCGAACCAGAGCTTCGCCGTCGCCTGATCCCCCTAAGCGCTTTCCGCCATGATCTGATCGACGGCGCTGCCCAGGTCGCGCAGGGTGCGCACCATGAAAACTTCGTCCGCCTGAGAGGCGTAGAGGTGCATGTCGCTGTCGCCCGTGCCCCACTGACCGGCTGCCTCCGGGCAGAACCAGAACAGCCGCCGCGCCCGTCGCTGCATCTCGTTGTGGATCTCCAGGCGTGGATTATTGTAGTTATTGCGCCCGTCACCCAGGATAATAACCGTTGTCCGGTGGTCGATGGCGCTCATGTGATCATTCTTGAACGTGTTCAGGCTGTTGCCCAGATCGGTGCTGTAGTGGCCGGGTGGGTTCTCCATCATGACCTGGGCGACCGCTTCTGGCAGATCGCGCTCCGCAAGGGCCATCGTCACATCGACCATGTCATCAATGAAGATGAAGCTGCGCGTCCGCTGTACCTGATCCTGCAGCTCGTAGACCAGCGTCAGCAGGAACTCGACCATATAGCGCATGGACGTGCTCAGATCGCAGATGAGGACCAGGCTGGGCTTCTTGTGCCGCTTGCGGAAGTTCATCTCCATCGGGACGCCGCCATAGCGCATGTTGTCGCGCAGCGTCCGGCGCGGGTCGAACTGGCCGGTGTTCGCGCGCTTCTGACGCAGGGCGGCCCGCGTCCGCAGACGTGCGGCCAGCCGCCGGACCTCATCGCGCATGTCTTCGAGATCGCCCTGGCTGAGCCGGTGCAGCGGGACGTCCATCAGATCGGGGCGATCGCGTGGCTCGCGCTCCGCCATTTGCTGCGCCAGGTTTTGCCCGACGAAGTTGCTGATCTGCTCGCCCATGCCCTGCATATTCTCTCGCAGCATCTCCGCGAGTTGCTGCAGCGCTTCTTCGCTCATGCCCATTTCCGCAAGGGCGGCCAGCAGTTCTTCGAGCAGTTCTTCCAGCCGGCCCATGCCGCTCTGACGCATCATGCGCCGCTCGAACCAGCCGCGCTGATACATCTGGTCGCCGTTGGGCAGGCCCGCCCGCTGACCCATCTGATCAAGCTCCTCATCGCTGAAGCCCTGACCGTTCAGCAGTTGCTGCAAAAGCTGTTGGAGCGCGTTCTCGTCGCCCATCATCGCCTGCATCGCCTGCTGAAGCATCTGCTTCTCTTCGTCGGTCAGGTTGTCGTTGATGTTCTCCAGCGGTGGCTTATTGTTCTTGAAGAACAGAGGGAAGAAGTAATTAAACGTGGGCTGATCATGGTGTTCTTTGACCAGGGTGGTCAGCAGCGCGTTTTTGAAGTGCTGCATATCCCGGATGCCGATTTCCTCGACACCGCGCAGGGCGTCCTGGCTCTCCGCAACGCTGATCCGCACCCCGGCGGCCCGCAGCGCGCGGATGAATTCAACCATTCGCTTGTCCATAAGTGGGGGTGCCTCTCTCTACAATACAGACAGCATAGCCGATTTTCAAAGGCGAGACAAGCAAACCGCCCCGGCTCACAGCAACGGCTCAGATGCGGCTCAGGCGCGGATTGTGGCTCAGGCGTGGATTGCGGGGCAATCTCGATGTGTCCTTAATTGGTCAGGAGAATGGCTTCGTCCTAAAATAAAAGGGCGAAGCCACCGGCTGATACTTATACATTCAGTGAGGCAGCATGTCCCAACTCTCCCCGCGCCCCAGCGTTTACGTCGAGGTTCTGCCCAACTATGCGCCGCATCTGTATTTTGTGTGGGGCAGCAGCCCACAGCCGGCGGAAGTCGTCGCCGCATTTGATGACATCGTCGATCATCTGAATAATCAGGTGACGCGGGTGCATATCGTGGTTGATGTCCGCAGCGACCCGCGCTTCCCCCTCGGCACCACCCTGACGGGTGCTATCCGCGTCCAGCAGCATCTGCTCATGGGCCGCTGGCTGGTGATCGGCGCTAACTGGATGAGCGAGTTCATCGGCCGCACCATTACCAGCGTCGGTAAACAGAACGTGGAATGGTTCGAAGACGAAGAGAGCGCGCTCGTCTACCTGCAGATGCTCATCCGCGAGAGCCACCTATAGCGCCATCGACAGCGCCATCCACAGCGCCACCTTCTGAGCTGTCGTCAGTGACAGGTTATACGCCGACCCTACCCCACACCAGGGCTTCGCGTTACACTGCGGCCTGATCAATCCACGTCGCATCTCCCGCCGGAGGACCCATGTCGCGCCGCCCGCTGGCCCTGTGGCCCTACGCCCTGCTCATCCTGCTGGCGCTGCTCGTGCTGGCGCGCCTCGCCTTCAGCGATATGATCCTGGCCCGGGGCGATGGCGATGTCTTCGCCTACTTCTACCCCTACTGGGAAGCGCGCAGCGCTGCCTTCCGTGAGGGGATACTGCCGCTGTGGACCCCCGACCTGTTCATGGGCGCGCCGCTGCTGGCGAACCCGCAGATCGGCACGTTTTACCCGCCTAACTGGCTGGTGACGCCCCTCAGCGCGCCCGACGCCATCAAACTCAGCCTGATTGTTCACGTTGCGTGGGCGGCGCTGGGCGTTTTCGCCCTGTTCCGGCGACAGGGCGGCGGCATCGTGCCCGGGCTGGTGGCGGCGGCGCTGTTCGCCTTTGGCGGCGACCTGGGCGGCCACACAGAGCAGATTAACCAGCTTCAGGGGATCGCCTGGCTGCCGTGGCTGCTCCTCCTCTATGATCACATGGCCGATACGGCGTTGCCCTGGCGAGCGCGGCTGTTCTGGGGGATGCTGCTGGCGGCGGCCTGGGCGTTGCAGCTCTTCAGCGGGCACACGCAGACCGTCTTCATGAGTGGGGTGGCGCTGGCGCTGTGGGGATTGCTGCGCCTGCCACGGCCCGGCATCCGCCCGCTGCTGAACTGGCTGCTGCCCCTGGCGGCGGTGACGCTGGCCGTCATCGCGCTGAGCCTGCCGCAGTTGCTGCCCACCCTGGAACTCACGGGGCTATCGAACCGGGGCGGCGGCTTCAGCGTGCAGGCCGCGACAGCCTTCAGCCTGCCGCCGCATTATCTGCCGCGCGCCCTGCTGCCGAGCTATGACGGCCTGCTGTTCACGGAATATCTGGGGTATGTGGGTGTGGTCGGCCTGGGGCTGGCCCTGATGGGCGCGCTGCTGCCGGGCGTGCCCCGGCGCTGGCGCTGGCTCGGCCTGGTTTTCGCGCTGGTGGGCCTGGGCTTCGCCCTGGGGCGCTTCAACCCGTTGTACTGGCTGCTCGTCGAGCTGCCGGGGTTCAACCTGTTCCGGGTGCCCGCCCGCTGGCTGACTCTGTTCACACTCGGGACGGCGCTGCTGGCGGGCTGGGGCCTCGATGCGTTGCAGCGCGGTCAGCGGCTGGCGACCTGGCAGCTTGGCGGCATCCTGGCGCTGCTGACGGGCCTCATGCTCGGTGCCCGCTATATCCCGGTTGATCCGGCGGACGTGCTCGGCCTGGCTGTGCCGACTGCGCTCACGCTGGCGGCGTGGCTGGCCGGGCTGGTCGGCGTGCTGCTGCTGGTCGGGCTGGCGAGTCGTACGGACCTGCGGCGGCGCGTCGCGGAGCGAGTCAACCGGCCTGCGCCCTTCAACCCGGTGCCGCCGCTGGCGCTGACGCTGGTCCTCGTTGAGCTGCTGCTGGCGAGTCAGGTGCTGCCTTATAACGATCTCGCCCCGCGTGAGGTGGCGCTCAGGCCGCGCTTCACGACGAATCAGTTACAGGTTTATCAGGCCGACCAGACGCCGCCCGCCCGCCTGCTGAGCATCAGCGAGCGCAACTTCGACCCGGGCGACGTCGCCACGCTGACGGCGCGCTATACCCGGCTCGGCCTGGATGAAATCGCGCTGCGACATGCGCTGGTCGCCATCAAAAAGCAGGAGCTGCTCGCGCCCAATCTGCCGCTGACCTGGGGCGTGCCCTCGGTCGATGGCTTCGGCGGCGGCCTGCTGCCCACGCTGACGTATACGCAGCTCACGGCGCTGCTGCTGCCGCCGGGCACCTCCGACGCCGAGCGCGCCATCGATGGCCGCCTGGGCGAGCGTCTGGCACAGCCGGAATGTCGCGGCGCGTGTATTCCGCCGCTGCATCTGCTGCAACTGATGGACGTGGGCTACCTGATTACAGATAAGGTCTACGATATCTGGCGCGAGGGCGTCGCCTATGATACGGCGCTGCCTCAGCCGCTGACCGATATGACGCTGGCCGTTGATCCAGCTTTCCAGGCGACGGAAGCGCGCCTGCTGCTCTCTGAAGGGGGGGCGCTCGATGCGGCTGTGCTGCGCCTCAACGCAGGGGCGGAGGCGCTGCCACTGTCAGCGGCGCGGTCCGAGACGTTCGACGGCTTTACACTGGCGACGCTGGCCTTTCCGCAGCCGGTGACGCTGTCGCAGCTCACACTCAGCGCGAATATGCCCGAGGCCACGCTGCACGCGCTGACCCTCGTCGATGCGCGCACCGGCGACTTCTGGCAGGTGCCGCTCGGTGGCTGGGAGCGGGCGCTATCCAGCGATATCAAGCTGTATCGCCAGCCGAACCCGCTCGGGCGGGCCATGCTCGCGCGCGAGGTGCGCGTGCTGCCGGATAGCTGGCAGGGCAGCGAAGACGCACTGGCGATCATGCGCCAGCCGGATTACGACCCGGTGGCGATCAGCATCGTGCACGGCGGCGAGCCACTGGCGCAACCCGTGGCGGGCGGTACGGTGACGATCACCGAATACAGCCCGACGAAGATCACGCTGGAAGCTGAATCATCTGCGGAGACATATCTGCTGCTGCGGGATGCCCACTATCCCGGCTGGCTGGCGACTGTCAATGGCGAGCCAGCGCCGCTCTATCGCGCGGACATCCTGTTCAGGGCAGTGCCCGTGCCGGAAGGCCGCAGCACTGTCGTCATGCGCTTTGAGCCGGAGTTATGGCGTGGGAGCCTGCTGGCCGGGCTGGTCGCCTGGGCCTTGCTCATCGGTGGGTTGCTGGGATACGGTCTGGTGGGGCGGCGGCAGCAGTCGTGATGCCGTCGCGGTGCGCTGTACCTGCAGGCTCTGCTCAGTAATGCAGGTCTTGCAGTTGCCGCATTCATACAGCGCGACGTGCATGGGGATATTGGCGGAACGTGCGACCTGTTCCGGCCAGCTCTGAATACCGATAAAGCTGAAGAAGCTGGATTCTTTGCAGCTCGGACATTTGGAGACGATCGTATCAGGGATTGCTCGGAGGAGATTCTCAGCGAAGTCGTTCATAGCCGCAGATCCTGATAACCAGACCCTGTTAATATGAGTAAACAATTAACTTTTACACCAGGAAATCGTAATGTCAAGTAAAGACCTTAAGGTTTCGTGAGTTGCGCGGAGGCAATCAAGCAAAATAGGCAAAAAGTACCAGTGGGCCTGTTTCTGACAGAGGGAACTGCTCGGGTGAGTCATGAGACTCACCCGTTTTATTCTGTGGGTGTTTACGTCACTGAAAACGTATTTCTGATGGGTCTGCTCACGAAGACAGCGCGGATTGCGGCACCTGCGACAGCAGCTTGTCGATCACGTCCTGCGCGCTGTAGCTGAGCGTGCCCGGCCTGATGTAGTGGCCGATGTTGGGCAGATCGTCGCCGCTGGTGACGATGGCCGGTTCCAGGCTGCCATCACGCTTGACCTGCGGGAAGCCAGCCGCCGCGCCCAGTTGGTTACACAGGCACACGCGCCCGACAGTCTCTTCGCGCTCGCCGCCGCGCTTAACGTAAGTCTCGATAGGCTCCGCCGGGCAGCGATAGCCGATCTTGCCCTTATCATCGCGGTACAGATGCCGCAGGAAGCCCACATCGCAGATGCGCTCGCGCCGTGCGTAGACGTCCGCGTCGCTGACGGTGCCCGACACCTGCACCACCTTGAACGGGAAACCCGTTGGTGAGGCGATCGGGTCGGTGCGGACGCGCGCTTCGCCTTCCAGCACCTGCGCCAGCACGTACTCGCGCAGATGCGGGGCCATGCCGCTCTCGTCGCAATAGGCGAACGCCGTCCCGACCTGTATGCCAGATGCGCCTTCGGCCAGCGCCTCGACCAGCTTCTCCGGCGAGCCGTAGCCCCCGGCCAGCCAGAACGGCAGGCCCAGGTCGCGGAACTTCTGCAGGTTGATGGCGTCTTTCTCGGTATAGACCGGCTCGCCGTCTTCGTTAAACTGCATCTGACCGCGTGGCGGGGCGTTGTGGCCGCCCGCTGTTGGCATCTCGATCACGAAGCCGTCAATCGGCCCGTTGGCGCGCTTCTTGAGCGCCAGCGCCAGCACCACCGACGACACAATCGGCAGGAAGATCGGCTTCTGCAGCGGACCGGCGAGGTCGCTGATGCCCGGGAACACAGCCTGCGGGTCGAAGTGCATCATGACGTCGTCGTTATCGCCGCCGCCCATGATATCCAGCCGGTAGCTGATCGGCTGATGCGTCTTCAGGTTCTCCAGCAGGCCGGGCACCTGCATCGGGATGCCTGCGCCCATGATGACCACATCGACGCCCGCCAGCATCGCCCCATAGAGCGAGGCCATGTTGGGCATCTGGACTTTTTCCAGCAGGTTGATGCCGACCGGGTTGTCGTGGCCTTCCTTCGCCAGCCAGACTTCCACGAAATTAGCGATGACGGTAATGATGTTCAGATCACGCGGTGGGTTGACCGTCCACAGGGTCATCCGGTCATAAGGGGTGCCGGGCGGCAAGCCGCCTTCGACGTAGTATTTGTCAAGAATAGCCTGGGCGGCATCGCGGTCGGGGAAGGCCGCCAGCGCCCGCCTGACGTGTCCGCCAGAGTCGCCATCCTGTAAGCGTCCGACCAGCACCAGCGCAATGCCCGTGCCGGAGACCACGCCCAGTTGTCCCGCGCGGGATACGGCATTGGCGAGCTGCCAACTGCTGACGGCGACGCCCATACCCCCCTGAATAATCAGCGGTAGCTTCATTTCGCTACACTCCCTCTCATGCCTCTCTAACGTCTTTAGAGTAGCGCAAAGCGGCGCACGCGCCGCCATGACATTTGGCACCTTTCGCACGTTTGCATGTCAATTTCTTGGGATCAGGGGGTGTCTTCGCCGCGCATGAGCACGCGGCGCAGGGTGTAGAGCAGCTCATCCTGATCAAAACGCGATTTGACGAGGTAGGCATCCGCACCGGCTTTGAGGCCGGCTTTGCGCTGATGCGGCTGGCTGAGCGACGTCAGCAGGATGACCGGCAGATGCTGCGTATGCGCGTGCTGACGAATGCGCCGCGTCAGTTCGAGGCCGTCCATATGGGGCATTTCCACGTCGCTGATGACGACGTCGGGCACGTCGGGCAGGCTGTGCGCCAGCAGCGACCAGGCTTCCATACCATCGGTAGCGACCTGCACCACGCAGCCGACCGCCTCCAGGATGTTCTTCTCAAGCGTGCGCGTCGTGATCGAATCGTCAACGACCAGCACGCGCAGGGGGGCTTCCTGCGGGCCGCTGGTGGGCAGTGTGGGGCTTGTCAGCGTGGGCAGGGAATAGGTCGCCGCCTGCTGTAGCAAATCCGCGCCATCCAGCAGCAGGATCACCTGCCCGCTGCCGAGCAGTGCCCCGCCCGCGATGAAGGGCACGCCTGCCAGCTCCCGGCCCAATGGCTTGAGCACGAGATCCGCCTCGCTGATGAGCGCGTCCACCTGGAAGGCAGCGCTGCGCTCTGCCAGTTGCAGCACGACCACGGGCACCGGCTCCGGCGGCGCGCTGCTGACGCCCAGCAGCGCCCCCAGGTTGAACAGCGGCAGCCGCTGGCCGTCGAGGTGCAGCGTGGGGCGGCCCCCATCCATATCGAGTGATTCCGGGCTGAGGTGCGTCATGCGGGCGATGAGCGCCGACGGCAGGGCGAAATCCTCGCTGCCGACGCGCACGATCACGGCGTGGATGCGTGCCAGCGACAGCGGCAGTCGCAGCCGCAGCGTCGTCCCCTGACCAGGCAGGCTATCCACAGCGAGTTGGCCGCGCAGCCGGGCGATGGCCGTCCGCACGATATCCATGCCCAGGCCGCGTCCGCTGATGGCCGTCACCTGCTCCGCAGTGGAGAAGCCCGGCGCGAAGATCAGCAGGCGGATAGCGTCATCATCGAGGCTGGCGGCCTGCTGCGCGTCGATCAGGCCGAGCGCCTGCGCCCGCTGTCGCAGCCGGGCGACGTCCAGCCCGCGCCCATCGTCGCTGAGCGCGATGGCGACCTCGCTGCCGTGCGCCTCAACCCGCAGGCTGATCTGTCCGGTTGGCGGTTTGCCCAGTCGCTGACGCTCTTCGGGCGGCTCCAGCCCGTGATCGACGGCGTTGCGCAGCAGATGAATCAGCGGGTCCTTGAGCGCATCCAGCACCGCCTTGTCGAGTTCCACGCCGCCGCCGCTGATCGTCAGGGCGGCCTGTTTGCCCTGCTCGCGGGCGATGTCGCGCACCATCCGGGCGAAGCTGCCGCTGATATGGTCGAAGGGCATCATGCGCAGCCCGGTGACGTCCGTCTGAAGTTGATCGGCCAGCGCGGTGAGCTGCAAGGCGTCCTGGGCGCTGTCGCGCGCGAACTGGGCCAGCTCGCGGCCAGCCGCGCCGAGCTGACGCTCATTACGCTCTAAAAAGCGCAGCAGCGCCAGCAGCTCCGGGCTGGTGTCGGTTTCTTTGGTCAGGCGGCGCATGAGTCGCAGGTAGGAGGTGCGGACGGTGCGCCAGTCGCGCTGCCAGCGGGCGATCTGCTGGCGCAGCGCCTGTGACTGCCGGCGGCGCTCGTCGGCCTGCATACGCAGTACGAGCAGTTCGCTGCTGGATGCCATCAGCCGGTCGAGCTTGCCGACGGCCACGCGCAGCCGTTCGGCGTCGGTCGGGCCGGGGGGCGGCTCCGCGTCGGACCAGTGCGGCGCAGGCTCGCTGAAGGTTGCTTCGCTGGCGACTGCTTCGCTGATGGCGGGGGCGCTGCTCTCTGCGGCCAGGTGCGCGCCCAGCGCGGCATCGAGCGCGGCCAGCACCTCGTCCGTGACGCTGCTGCCTTCCAGCTCCGCCTGGATTACGTCGAGCGCGTCGTAGATGCTGTCGGCGACGTTGGGCGACAGCGTCAGCGTGCCCGCGTGCGCCTGACCGAGCAGGTCTTCCAGCCGGTGACTGATGCGCTCCACCCGCTTGTAACCCACTGCCCGCGCCGCGCCCTTCAGACTGTGGGCCATGCGGTTCATCTCGCGCAGCAGCGCGGGGGCCGGGGCATCCGGCGACATCTCGATTTGCAGCAGGGCGTCATTCAGCGCCTGCATAATATCGTCGGCTTCTTCACGGAACAACTGCAGCAGTTGTGCGTCCGCGTCCGTCATGCCATCACTCCCGATACGCCCGGCCTCAGCGGTCGATGGCACACGCTGCCATCACACCGCGCTCGCGTCCGCGTCGCTAGTCCTCGTAGAAGAAATAGTCGAACGTCGCCCGCCACTGGACGTAAGCGCCGTTCACACCATCGCCAAAGCGGATCGTAAACTCGCCCGAGCGCGGCGCACCACTAAAGTTGTACTGGATGAAGTTGTACGGCTGCGGGTAACACTCGCGCACGCTGCCATCCGCGAAGACGACCTCCGCGTATTCGGCCCCTTCACCCGTACACTGGATACTCAGCCGGAAATCGGCAGGTTCCGCTTCGCTGTAGTTGACGAGGTTGTAAGACACCGTGTCCTGCTGGTCGCCTTCCGGGTAGGAAATAGCCCCATTGAGCACGACCGGCAGCAGGCCGAACAGGTCAATCGGCACGCCACGGAACTCGTTATCGCCTGCGACGGGCCGCGTTGGGGTGGGCGTCGGCGTCGGTGGGATGGGCGTTGGCGTGGGCGGGATAAACGCGAACGGCAGGTCATCACACGGCCCGTTCAGTTCCAGCACGGAGCGCGCCAGCCAGGCCATCAGCCCGCGATATTCGATCTCATACCAGCCATCGCTGCTGCGCCCGGTGACAGGGACGCTGTCGCCCGGGTCCAGGCCGCCGATCACATCGTAGATGGTCCCCGGCCCCTGACGCACGTTCACGCGCAGGTCGTTGGTGATCGTCGCGGTGCACCGGGTCGGGTCAATGCTGCCGGATGATCCGCCGGAGGAGCCTGGTTCCTCAGCGGCGGGCAGCAGGCCGGCGACAGGCAGCAGGGCGACCCGGTTGGGATTGGTCGGCTGGGGTGGCTCCGGTGCGGCGGCGGGCAGCAGCAGCCCATCCAGCGGCACGCCGACCGTTTGCCCGGCCTGCGCGATCTGCGTCACGCCCTGGCTGGTGACGGCTACCTGTCCCTCAAGCGTGCTGAAGCGCAGCCGCTGCGTGCTGACATCCGGCTCAACGAAGACGGTCGAGCCAATGCGGACGTCAATCTGATTGATCGCCATCTCAATCTCGCCGACGCCGTCCGGCGTCTGGATGAGCAGGCCGCTGTCGGGTGTGTCGCCGCACTGCGTCCCACCGAGGCCGGGCCGCAGGTAGATCGACTGCATGGGGCCATAACGACTGGACGCGCTGCTATCGAGTACGCTGCCGTCAGCGATCTGCATCGCGCCGAAGACAAGCATGGTCACGTTCTGGCCGGGCAGCGCTTCCGGCAGGTTGGCCTGCACCTGCATCAGCGCGACGCCCCAGCGCCCCGCCGTCAGGTCCATCGGGCTGAGCGTCATACCGCGCACGTCCGTCAGGGCGAGCAGGTCGCCGAGCTGCTCAAAGCGGAAAGTGCTGAGATCGGCGGCGCTGGGGTTCGGCTCGGCTTCGACCAGAATATTGCCATAACACACCTGATTGCGCCCGGTCGCCGCGCAGATGTCGTCGAGGACGTCCGTCACGCTCTGCATGAGCGCGGCGCAATCCGTGCGGGTGTTGGTGGGCGGCTGTATCGGCGGGCTGCTGGAAGTGCCATCCAGCGACAGGCGCACGTCAAAATCGCCGATCTGCCCGTTCGCGCTGGTGACCTGCAGGATATACATTCCCGCAGCCGGCAGCCGGTAGCTCTGGTCGATGGTGGCGGTCTGCGCCGGGTTGACGCCCGCCAGCAGCAGGACGCCCGACGCATCAAACAGGCCGAACTGTACGCGCAGGGGGTCGGTGCCCGTCAGGGTGATCGACGCTGTCTGCCCGGCGTTCGCCTGAAAGCTGTAGATGATTTGCGGCTGCTCAGCGGTGATGGTGCCCGTCTGCGGGGTGTTGGGTGTCAGGGGCATCTGCGCCTGTACCGTCGCCGTACCCGGGGCGAGGACCAGCAGTGTAAACAGGGCGAAAATCGCGACGAAGTACGGTGGCATTCTACGGAAGGTTCGTATCACAGCAGGTCCTCTTTAACAGTCTATGGAATAAAACACAAACTCAAAAACGAATTCAGGACGCAGTGCGTCAGGGCTACTGAAAGCGCAGGTTGCTCAGGACGTCGTTCAGGTTGCGGGCGACTTCGCGCAGGCGCTGCACGCTCGATTCCACCTGCATCGTCCCGCTGACCGTCTCGGTGGTGGCGTGCTTGATGGCGCGCATGGCGCTGGTGAGCTGGTCGACGCCGGTCGTTTGCTGGCGCGTGCTGGCGGCGATCTGCATGGCGGCCAGCGCGGCGTCCTCGATGGCGCGGGCCAGATCGTTGATCGATTCACCGGCTTCTTTAGCCTGCTGCTGGCCCACGTCGACGCCCTTACTGCCTTCTTCCGTCACCATGACGGCGCTGTTGGTCGCTCGCTGAATCTCGCCCAGGATTTCGCGGACCTGTACGGTCGCTTCGCGGTTCTGGTCCGCGAGGTTGCGCACTTCCATAGCGACCACGGCGAAGCCCTTACCTTCTTCTCCGGCGCGGGCGGCTTCCACACTCGCGTTAAGCGCCAGCATACGCGACTGATCGGCGAGGCTGGTCACGGTGGCGATGATCTCGCCGATCTGCTGGGTGTGCTCGCTAAGGACCAGGATGTTATCGGCGATGTCCTCCACGCGGCGGCGGATCATCTCCATGCCGTCGAGCGTCTCGCGGACCGCATCCAGGCCGCGCCGGGCGATGTTCACGGAGACCTGCGCCGTCTCCGCGACGCTCTGGGCGCGTTCGGCGGTTTCGGTGACGGTGGCGCGCACCTCGTTGACGGTGCCGGTTGTCTGTGTGACGACGTCGTCCTGCTGGTTCGCCATGTTGATCTGGCGGGCGGTCGCATCGAGGATGTGCTGCGTATCGGTATCGAGGCGGCGCAGCGCCCCGTTGACATCGCGCACGATGGCTTCCATGCGATCCAGCGTGACGTTGACGCTATCCGCGAGCTGTCGCAGCAGCAGACGCTCATGGTGGGGCAGCGATTCCGGCGGGGGTTGCAGGCGCTGGCGCAGATCACCAGCGGCGACGCGCGTCAGGGCGGCGGTGTACACGCTCAGGACGCGGTTGGTGCGCTGGATGGCCTGCCACTCATTCAGCCAGCCGATCCCCCAGCCCAGCATCAGCGCCAGCGGCACGCTCATCAGCACCCAGATTTCCCCTGGGTGGCGTGCCAGGACGACCAGCGCGAGGATCAGGACGGGCAGGCCCGCCGCCACCGCTGATGACAGCCCCTGCCGGCTGAGCAGGATCAGGCCGGGTGGCAGTTGGATGCGCTCCGGTGCGGGTATGGGTTTCACAGTCGATTCGCTCATGGTGATGCGTACGCCTGGTCTGTTTAAGGTCGGTATGCGGATTCTGTCTGTGATCTGCTTAGCTGATCTGCTTATTAGTGTACTCGACTTTGGCAACCGTGGGGTTGAGGCTGGCGGTAGTTTCTGGCCGGATAGGTTTTACAGTGTAAAATTTTTTCATCTTGTACTCATCTTCGATAGTTGACAGGATTGGCTAAACACTGTTAAATTAACAGTGTAAAGTGAATCGCGCAGCAGCACAGCAGAGGACGCCAGCATGCCCCGCACCGCCCGCCCAGACCTTCAGGAAGAGACGCGCCAGGCGATCAAGGCTACGGCGCGCACGCTCATGCGGGAGCAGGGCACGGCGGGGCTGTCGATCCGGGCGATTGCACGGGCGATGAACATCACCGCACCGGCGCTGTATCACTACTACACGAACCTCGACGCGCTGCTGACTGATCTCATTGTGGATGCCTTCAACGCCAGCGCCGACGCGCTCGAAGCCGCGCTGCACGCCGACCCGCAGGCCAGCCCCGCGCATCGGCTGGCGGCGCTGCTGCACGCCTATCGCGGCTGGGCGCTGCGGCACCCGGTGGAGTTCCAGCTCATCTACGGCAACCCGATCGCAGGCTACAGCGCCCCGTCAGAGATCACGGTGCCGGTGGCATCGCGCACGCAGGTGCTGTTCGCCCAGGCGCTCGACCCGCTGCTGCGGACTGGCGGCGCGCTCAACCCGGCGCTGACGCACGTCCCGCCCACCGTCGCCGACCATCTCGGCGCGGTGCTGGCTGCGGGCGGCTTCCCGTCTGAGGCGCTGCACCCGGCTTACCTGGGCATGCTGATCTGGGCGCAGGCGCACGGCCTCGTCATCCTGGAACTGCACGAGCATCTGCCGCCCTCGCTGGGCGACGTCAGCGCCGCTTATGACCAGTTCATCGCGGCGACCCTGGCCCAACTCGGTGCCTCACCCTGATACGTCACTGCTGAAGCGCTGCCTCTGATCTCACGTCCCTGATCACATCGCACACGATCACAACCGAATCAGCGTCGTGCCGGTGCCAACCGTCACCGGGCCGGTTTCACTTTGCAAGCTGCCGGTCATCTGCCGGTAACACAACCGAAAACACAATTACGATGGAGATACAACCATGAGCAAGCTGCACGTCATTTACGGAACGGGGAACGTGGGTAAGGCCGTCATGCAGGCGCTGCTGGATCGTGGGCAGCGCGTGCGAGTCGTCAACCGCAGCGGGCTGGCCGATGCGCCCGCCAGCGTCGAGCAGATGCGCGGCGACGTCCTCGATACGGATTTCGCCCGGCGGGCCGCTGAGGGCGCGGACGTGATCTACGCCACGCTGAACGCGCCCTATCACAAATGGGCGGAGGTGTTCCCGAAGTTGCAGGCCGCCGTCGTCGATGCGGCCCGCAGCGCCGGGGCGCGCCTGGTCGTCCTGGATAACCTGTACATGTACGGCGATCCGCAGGGCAAGCCGCTGACAGAGGAGACGCCCTACAGCGCGCACACGCGCAAGGGCAAGGTGCGCGCACAGATGGCCCGCGATCTGATGGCGGCGCACGCACGCGGCGACGTTGAAGTGGCCGTCGGGCGCGCCAGCGATTACTGGGGGCCGGGCGTTCAGCAGTCGATGATTACTGGCGATATGGGCGCGTTCACGTCCATGCTGAAGGGCAAGACGGGGGCCGTCCTGGGCGACCCGGACGCGCGGCACACCTACAGCTACGTCCCGGATGTGGCGCGCGGACTGGTGAACCTGGCCGAGCATGACCGCGCCTTCGGGCAGATCTGGCATCTGCCAACCGCGCCGACCGGCACCACACGTCAACTGCTGGAACGGCTGGCCGCTGCGGCTGGCGTCGAGCCGAAGATCAGCGTGCCGCCGCGCTTTATCCTGCGGCTGATGGGCCTGTTCAACCCCGGCCTGCGCGAGCTTCTCGAGATGCTTTACGGGTTCGACCACGATTTCATCATGGATCACAGCAAGTTCGTGGCGGCCTTCGGCGATCTCAGCACGCCGCTGGATGTGGCTGTGCGCGAAACCGTCGCCGCAGAGCGCGCCCGGGTGCGTGGAGAAGCGTAAGCCGTCACCGCTCAGCGGCAGATTGCGACGCTTAGCTTCCGGCAGTCGGCCAGAGTGGTGCAAGCCAATCCACCAGCAGACCGGCGAGCGCCGCGTTCCCGCGCGGGTTGAGGTGCATATCATCGATGTGATACAGCGCCTCGCCCGCCCGGGCCAGCTCTCGGAAGTCCTCGGTCGGGTCGTAGCAGGTCAGGTCGAGATCGGTACACAGGTCGCGCATGGCCGCCCGCGCCGAGGCCAGCCGAGCGATCGTGTCGTCACCGAGCACGGGCGCGGTCAGGTGCGCGTAGACTTCCTCCCGCGTCGGCATCAGCACGACGACCAGCTCACCGCCCCACGTTTCGATGAGTGCCTGCGCCTGCTGGAACGCCCCGCGCGAGAGGTCATAGCCGATCTGGTTGGCCTCGCGGGACATATCCAGCGCCTGCTGCTCGTACAGCCCGCCGAACTGCAGGACGTGTTCGTTATCCGGCCCATAGCGGAGGGTGTGCGGTTTGATGAACAGGGCTTCTTCCGCCGGGGTGCCCAGGTAGCGCCCTGCGAAGAGCGTCTCCAGGACGGCGTAGAGCGCGCTGTTAGCCCGCAGCCACGCCGTCTGAGTGTCGTCAGCGGCGGCGCTGTCGCCCCCGGCTGGCTCCACCGGCGCGATCTCGTCGCGGTAGACGGCCAGACCGTAGTCTTCGTTGAAATCATTGCCGAAGAACTGCCAGATCACCAGCGGCGGCTCAAGCGGCGCGCCGAAGTCGCGCAGGATGCGATAATGGCTGGTCGTGCCGGTCACCGGCTGGCTGAGGTTGACGATGCCGCGCTCTGTCTGCTGCGCCAGCAGATCAACCCAGCAGTCGGCGCGTTCCGTAAAGCACAGGCCGAAGCTATCGCCGACAACGACCGCGTCCACGAAGAAATCAACCGGGTCCGTCCGGAAGCCAACGCCGCCGCCCTCCCACAGTTCGATGGTCGACAGGCGGAAGGTCACCAGGGGGCTGCCGTACTGGAGGCTGTCCGTCAGGCCGGGGCGCAGCGCATAGCTGAACTCGCGGTTGCGCTCCCAGGCGGGCGACCAATCGGCGGCATAGGGCTGGCCGGTGGTCACATAGCGGGCGGCTACGCCGATCTGCCCTGGCAGATTGGGGGCCAGCAGCCGCAGCCCGATTTCCAGTACAACGACCATGATGAGGGCATAGACCCCGATCAGGGCCAGCAGCCGCCCGATACCACGCATACAGCGCTCCTGATTTCATAGCGTATTTCATACCGTTCGCAGCGCATTATGGCCGATGCGGCGCGCTCTGCAAAGGTCACAATAGGCCGTGGGGTTGACTTCCTGCAGCCCATGATCGCCGGTCGCAGGACTGCGACCCTATACGTTTATCCGCCTTCTGGCCGACCCCTGCCCCTGGAGAGGGGTTGGGGCGAAGTCCGGACGGGCAGCGACAGTTCGCAGGCCGGACGTGGGGCCAACGAAGTTGACAGTCTCACCAGTTCACTCTATACTGCCCGTGTTCATTTTTGAGTTCACCACACGCTGTGGTTGCCGTCGTGGCTGGACCGCGGCCCTTCCCCGGGCAGTGCCGCCCCACACCGATCCGCAGCAGCACGTTGCTTAAGACGTCGATTGCATTCTGAGTCAGTTGCGGTGGACTCGGCATCCGCCAGGGAGGTTCATCCATGCAGCAGGGGAACGACCCATATCGGTTGGTCGTCCGGCGCGGACCGCAGCCCAACCAGGTCTATGAGCTGAACAGGGACATCATTAACCTGGGGCGCGACATCACCAACGATATCGTCATCAACGACCGCGAGGTCAGCCGCCATCATCTGCGCCTGACCCGCAGCGGGAACAGTTACACCATTGAGGATACGGGCAGCACGAACGGCACCTTCGTCAATGGTAAGCGCGTCACCGGTGCCACCCCGCTGAAGAACGGCGACATGATCGGCCTGGGCGAAACAGTGACCCTGGGCTTTGAGCAGGTGCGCCCGGATATGGCCGCGCCGACCGCCTCATCCCCGCCGCCCGGACAACAGCCCGTGCCGCAGATGGGGCCACCGCCCAGCCCGGCTGCTCCGGCGGAGCCAATCTCGCCGCCGTCGCCGGCCCAACCCCCCATCGAGCCGTATCGCCCGCCACAGCAGCCGGGATACCCGCAGCAGCCCGCCGCTGATCCGTATCAGCCGCCGCAGCAGGGCGCGCCGCAGCAGGGCGCACCGGGGCAGTACCAGCCGCCGAGTTATGATCAGTCTGGCTATGACCAGCCCGGCTATGGTCAGCAGCCCGGCTACGGTCAGCAGCCCGCGTATGGCCAGCAGCCCGCATACGGCCAGCAGCAGGAGGGCTACTATCCGCCCGGCGATCAACCCGGCTACTATCAGCAGCAGCAGCAAGGGTTCGGCCCGCCGCCGCCCGGCTACGATTATGACCCTTACGCTCTGCGCGAAGACGAAGGCGGCACGACCGCCCGCTGGGTAGTGATCGGCTGCGTGGGCCTGATGGTCTTCTGCTGCTGTATCACGATTGTGGCCGCCGTCGCCGTTGATCTGCTGTGCCTGTACGACAGCATCCCCTTCCTGAGCGAAATCCTGACCGCGATCGGCCTGCCGCCGAACTGCTAAGCCACACCCTGAGAAAGCACCAGGGCGGGAGTATTCCCGCCCTGTGTCGTTAATGGGCTGATCTCATCCCCCGGCCCTTCTTCACCGCGAGAGGGGTTGGGCTGAGGTTGAATCACCCCAGGATGCTTCCCTCACAGGACCTGACCATCCGCGCCACGGGCGAGGAAACGGCCCGCCCCCTGTTCGCCCAGCCAGCGGTCACCGTCGATGATCATGCGCCCCCGCAGGAAGACTTTTTCCGGCTTGCCGCGTACCTGCGTGCCTTCGTAGCAGTTGTAGTCCGTCTTCATATGATGTGTCTGTGCGCTGATGACGTGCTCCGCTGCCGGGTCCCAGATGAGGATGTCCGCGTCAGCGCCGGGCTGGATGGCCCCTTTGCGCCCGGCCAGGCCGAAGATGCGCGCCGGGTTGGTGCTCGTCAGCGCGACGAACTGCGAGGGCGTCAGCCGCCCGCCGTTGACGCCGTGATGCCACAGCAGCAGCAGCCGATCCTCGATGCCGGGCAGACCGTTGGGCACCCGGTCGAAGCGGTCGCGGCCCAGTTCCTTGCCCGGTCGGCGGTAGGTGGGGTCCTGTGCTTCGTAGGCGTCCCACGCGTGATTATCGTGTGTGGCCGCCCACTCCTGCCACGGGCCGACGCCACCCTCCCACCAGAAGTCGCAATGATCGGTGGCGACGACCTGTATCTCGCCCAGGCGCGCCGCACGCCACAGCGCCTCCTGATCGCGCTGTGTCCGCAGCGGGGGCGAACAGATGTAACGCGCCGCCTCGAACCCGGGACGGCCCAGGTGCTCCTCTGCGGTCAGCAGAAAATACTGTATACACGTCTCGCCCATGACCGGCAGCCCCTGTCGCCGCCCGCGCCGCAGTGCCTTCAGCGCGCCGTCACAGGTCATGTGGACGACGTAGAGGTGCGCGCCAGTCACACCGGCCATCATGACGGCGCGGTTAGTCGCCTCCGCCTCGATGCTGGCCGGGCGAGAATCCGCATGGTAGTTCATGGCCGTCTTGCCTGCCGCCAGCAGATCGCGGCGCAGCAGCGCTTCGGCGTCGCCGTTTTCGCAGTGCGTCATGACCAGCATGTCATGTTGCTGGCAGACCTGCATCACCTTGTAGAGGCCCTCATCATCGATCATGAAAGCGCCCTTATAGGCCATCAGCAGCTTGATCGTCGGGATGCCTTCATCCAGCATCGCCGGGATTTCAGCGAGTACCTCATCACGCGGATCGACCACGGTCATGTGGAAGCCGTAATCAATGCTGGCGATTTCCGCCTTGCGCCGCCAGATCGCCAGACCCTCCGCCAGCGTGCCGCCGATGGGCTGGCTGACGAAATCCATATGCGTCGTGGTGCCGCCAAAAGCCGCCGCCCGGTGACCGGCATCATAGCCGCTGTTGGCACCCGTCTCAGCGACGGCGAGGTGCAGGTGCGTGTGTACGTCGATGCCGCCTGGCAGCAGCAGCCGGTCGGTGCAGTCGATGCGCGTGTGGCCATCCGCCGGGAGAGCCGCGCCAATACGTGCGATCTGCTCCCCCTCGATCAGCACATCGGCGGGGAACATGGCCGAATCGGTGACGACCGTCCCGCCCTGTAGCAAGGTTCCCACAGTGGTTCACTCCTTACGTGTATAACATGGGTGCAGTTTACGACGCCCACCCGCAAAAACACATCGGACAACATGCCGTCCCGAGAGGGCTTTGCCTGATCCCCCGGTCCCTTCTTCTGGATAGGGCTTAGAGATGTACACGGTTTCACTCAAGGTCCGTCGGGAGCCGTTGAAGCAGGCTGCCGCTGCCGGCGATGATCCGCACCGGGCGTACATGCGTCTCCACCTGATAGAGCCTCGTATGCTCCGTCAGGGAGGCGTAAGCGCCGGGGAAGCGCAGGATCGCCTGACCGACGAGGCCCGTATCCAGCATGAGCTGCAGGCACTCGTCGCGCTCCATAATGCCAAAGCTGACGCTCTGCCACGTCACCGGGCATTCGAAGTAGGCCACGTCGGAAAAGAGGAGGAAGAATGCCGGATGCTGATGCTGATCCTTATAGACGCGCAGATACAATCGCGAGAGTCGGCTGTGATAATGGTAGACCTGACAGCGATAGCGCTCAGGCTCGGTGATGTTGAAGATATTGATCGCACCGGGTTCGGATTTAGCCATGCTGAGTCTTGCTCCATCGCTTGTGGTGCATGTGAAAGTGACGCGGCCCGACGTCAGGGGGTGGCGCATCACAGTTGCAGTATACCCGGTAGTATACCCGGTTTGGGATGTGTCAGTTGACCTATCAGGTGGCCTATCAGGTGGCCTATCAGAGGAGCTATCAGGTGCCTGTATGACCGGGTTTGGATCGCTTCAGTCCGACGCGCCGCCCACGGGCGAGACTTCCAGCGCGGCCTCCGGGTTGGGGTTAAAATCCGGCGGCGCGATCCGCTGGGGTAGCTGCGTGGTCGTCAGGCTGCCCAGACGGTAGCCGTTGACCTGGAAATCTGCGAAGACTTCCGGCAGCAGCACATCGAGCCGTTCCAGTTCCAGCGCAGGCAGACTGATGTTGATGCCGAGCAGTCCGCCACCTTCGCGGACGTGCGGCGGCAGCACCAGCGCGATCACCAGACTGACGTTGCCATCGCCGCTGTTGAGCAGGTAGTAAGCGGCTTCGGCATCGCCCCAGCGAAACGGCGTGGGCGTGCTGGTAGCGGCGGTGTGGCGCAGCGTCGGCGCGCTGAGGATCTGTTGCAGGGTGGCTTCGAGTGGGGTCTCCGCCTGTGTGAGCGTCTCCGGCGGCATCCAGATGTTGATGACGCTGCCGCTGAGGGTGCCATCAGACAGACGTATCGCGGGGCTTTCCGTCAGCAGCAGGTGATCGCTGGCCAGATAAGCCGACCAGCCCGCCGGTTTCGACAGGGAAATCTCAACCTGTCGGATTTTCGCGGTCAACTGTTCTGGCTGGGATGTGGGCGTCGTAGCAGCAGCTGGCGAACAACCGACCAGAAAAAGGCAAAACATGAGTCCGGGGAGACGGAACATAAGAGTCTATTTTCCAGGCCACCATTACGACAAATAAAATAGCTTTGGTATTTTCAATGGTAGCAACAACAAAAGTTATTGTACCGAGAGAAAGCCGGGAGAGGCAAGCACATTTCCGTTAAGGTCTTATTCCAGTGTTGTTCGATCGGGCGCAGCACTCAGGCGCGGAAGGCGTCGATCGTCTGGCGCAGGCCGTCCTCGAAGGGAGTGCGCGGGCTGAATGCGAGCAGCGCCTGCGCTCTGGCTGCATCTGCGCGGCTGTACAGGATGTCGCCGGCACGGGCCGGGGCGAACTCCGGCGTGATGTCCGCCCCCAGGATGGCGTTGATCGTGGCGACCAGTTGCAGCAGGTCGATGGCGCTGCCGGTCGCCAGGTTGATGACCTGCCCATTGGCGCGGGGCGCTTCCGCCGCGAGCAGGTTGCCGTGCACGATGTCGCCCACGTAGATGAAATCGCGGCGCTGACGCCCATCACCATAGATGGTCGGGGCCTCGCCGCGCAGCATCCGCGTGATGAACCTGGGGATCACCGCCGCGTATTCGGATTTCGGGTCCTGACGGGGGCCAAAAACGTTGAAGTAGCGCAGAGCGACCGTCTCAAGGGGTGTGCTGGCGGCGAAGCACTGGCAGTACGCTTCGCCGGCGACTTTGGCCGCGCCATAGGGCGACAACGGCGCGGGCGGCATCGCCTCATGATGGGGTGCGGGCTGGTCGCCATAGGCCGCCGACGAGGCCGCATACACGACGCGGCGCACCCCGGCATCACGGGCGGCGATCAACACATTGAGCGTACCCGTCAGGGTGTTGGCGTGCGTCTCCAGCGGATCAGCCAGGCTGCGCGGGACGCTCGGCAGTGCGGCCTGATGAAAGACCACGTCGGCATCGGTGAAGATGGGCCGCAGCGTGTCCAGATCGGTGACGCTGGCCGGGTAGTGGCTGTAATCGCCGCCCAGGGACGCCAGCAGATCGAGGTGGGCCTGTCTGCCGGTCAGCAGATTATCGATTACGCGGACGGTATGCCCCGCCCGGATCAGATGCTCCGCCAGATGGCTGCCGATAAAGCCTGCCCCGCCTGTCACCACATAGACCGCCATGCGCCTGTGTCTCCATGTTGTGTGATGGATCGTCAAATTCGGGTTGACCCTGCCCGGTCTTGCTGTTTATGAAAGGGCCGGGTGAGCAAAGCCCGTGTATCGTTAGCTGAACTTGCGCTTGTAGGCGGTGTTGCGCACCAGCGTATAGAGTGTGCCGTTTTCCACCGCCATAGTGACGACCTCCCAGCCGCGATCGCCCAGCAGATTAACCGCCGAGATGGTGTTCTTGAACGTGTTCATAATGGAAGTATCGCGCAGCATGACGTACTGCTGCACCAACGTATGAATCATATCCGGGTTGCGCACGATCTCTTTGGCCGGGATCGGTTGCTTTTCGTCCACCATGATCAGGTTCTCCGGGGGACAGCCGCTCAGATGTCGACGTTCTTGGATTTGAAGTGCGGGTTCTTCAGCAGGACTATGCTGTAGGTCGATTCAATATCCATGCTGACGACTTCCCAGCCGTAGGTTGCCAGGATGTCGAGTGCTTCCAGCAGGTTGACGAAGCGGTAGGTGCTTGATGATTCGATGATCATGATGAACGCACGCTGAAAGCCGCGCACATCTTCGGGGTTGTCGATGATCTCTTTGACCGGGATAGTACGGGTTTCGTCGATCATGTCGCTCAGCCTTTCTGATAGTGTTGGCGGATGAAGATCATGCCGATAAACCATAACACAAGCGCCGCGATGCCCGCCGCCCCTATCACGAGGGCAACCGGCGGCGGCGCAATGGCGACGGCCAGCCCCAGGAAGCCGTACAGCCCGCACAGCGTATACAGCGTGAACAGCACGCCGCGCGGCTGAAAACCCAGCGCCAGCAGCCGGTGCGAAGTATGATCGCGGCCCGCTTCAGTCGGGGAGCGGCCTTCGGCCAGTCGCGTCCAGACGACGAGGTTAATATCGGTGATTGGCAGGGCCAGCACCAGTACCGGCACCATCCAGCTAATGCTCAGCGGCTGGTCGAACTGAAGCTTAATCGCCAGCACGGCCAGCACAAAGCCGACCATCAGCGCGCCCATATCGCCCATGAAGGTGCTCGCCGGGTTGAAGTTGTAGATCAGAAAGCCCAGCGCGCTGCCGAAGATGGCCGCCGCCAGCATCGTCACCGCCGGTTCGCCCTGCGAGAGCGCGATGATGAGGAACCAGAAGCCGGCAATGGTCGTCAGGCCCGCCGTCAGGCCGTCCATGTTATCGAGGAAGTTGGTAGCGTTGGTCAGGGCGACGATCCAGATGAGCGTCAGCGGGATATCGACGAAGGCCAGCCCGAACAGACGAATCTGTATGCCGGCCAGCACGACCAGCCCGGCCATCGCAAACTGCACGATGAAGCGCAGCCGCCACGACAGCGTGTAACGATCATCCAGCAGGCCGAGCACCGCCAGCCCCAGCGCCCCGGCGACAATCGCCGCGAACTCGCCCAGGTTGGCTGTCGGGCTGAAGATCATCAGGGCCAGCGCGAAGCCAGTGAACATAGCCGCGCCCCCCATCATCGGTTTGTGATCGCGGTGCGTCTTGCGCGGCAGATTGGGTTTATCGACGACGCCGAGGCGCATTGCAATCTGCCGCGAGAGCGGCGTCATGCCCAGCGCCAGCCCGAAGCCGACGATCATCATCGGGAAGTATTGCAGATTGGCATCCATGCCCGGCAGTATACTCCCCGCCCGGGATGCAGGCAACGCGCAGTCAGTTCTGGCCGGGGCTGTTCCTGTCGCCTGCTCTACTCAGAAAGGGGGCCGGGTCAGTCCCCCGGCCCCTGTGTGATTACGCCGAGTCGAGCGCCTGCAGCAGCGCATTCTCACGCTCCGGCGAGAGGCCCGCGTCCCCGGGCGGATCGCCTGCCAGACTGCGCAGCCAGTCGAGCGTGTCGCGGATCGTCTGCGGCAGCGGGCTGAAGCGCAGCCCATCGTCGATGGCCTTCTGCACGTTGATCGAGAAGAAGCGCTTCGCCGCCTGCTGGCCCGGATAGTACAGCGGCAGCTCCGACCAGGGCGTAACCTCATGCTCCTCCAGAAACTCCGCCGGTGCCCAGTGCAGCTCGGCGCGGCTGTTGGCGACGTCCAGGCAGGTTGCAAACAACTGCTGCAGGGTCAGTTGATGGTCGGGGCCTGTCAGGTTGTACGCGCCACTGTAGGCTTGCTCCAGCGCGTGGATGCTGAATTCGGCCAGGTCGCGGGCGTCGATGAACTGCACGGGCTGGTCAGGATCGGGTGGGGCCAGGACGTCGCCGCCCTGGGCCAGCCGTCCGACCCAGTACGTAAAGCGGTTGGTCGGGTCGTGCGGCCCGACGATCAGGCCCGGGCGCAGCAGCAGCGCCCGATCGCCGTAGACTTCCGACACGGCCTGCTCGCACAACACCTTGAGGCCGCCGTAAGTCTCGCCGGTGATCTGCTCGACGGTCGGGTCGTCGAGGCCGGAGAGCGGCGCGCTCTCGTCGGCGTTGGCGGGCAGCTTATCCTGATCATAGACGCTGATCGTGCTGATGAAGGCATAGCGCCCGACGCGATCCCGCAGCGCATCGACGGACTGGCGCACCACACGCGGCACGTAGCCCACCGTATCGATGACGGCATCCCAGGTCTGCTGCGTGCCGAGCGCGTCCAGGCCACCGTCGCGGTCGGCGGTGATGTGTGTCACCTGTGGGAAGAGGTCCGGGTTTGTCTTGCCCCGGTTGAACAGGGTCAGGTCGTGGCCGTGGGCCAGGGCTGATTCCACCAGGGCGCGCCCGACGAAGCGCGTGCCGCCAATGATTAGTATGCGCATGGGGGTTCCTCTCTGCTCTGCCGGCTGCCGGCGTACAGTGCGATTGATCTCAGGCGCAGTGTAACCCGCCGCCGGTGCAGCGTCAAACTTCTTGCAGCATTTGAATGTGTTTGAACGCGGCACAATCCGGGCGCTTGGCGGTGCGCCAAATCCGGCGCAGACTTCTTCTGAGTTGTTTACGTTCGTACTATATATTTCTTACGCACGCGGCTTATAGTTTGTCCTGTATCGCCTGTAACGGGCCTCGCACGGCGCGCAGCGGGCGATCCCCGGCAGTCAGACCCCTTGTTGGTAGTCGCACCATCACGTCTGGCCAGGCCGGTCTGCCAGACGTCGAAATGACGATGCAGCTTATGAGAATGCAGTACAATGGTGGCAGGCGATGGCCCACGGAATGCACAGCGGTATGCGCCGCATTTCTGCTGGGCAACAGCACCTGTCCCTGAACCGGAGTAAGGGTAAATCGCACATGCTGAGTTTTGATCGTTTTACGGAACGCGCCCAGGATGCCGCCGCCCGCGCTTATGAGATTCTCCAGCGTTATGGGCACACGCAGGTCGATACCGAGCATATTCTGCTGGCCCTGCTGGAACAGCCTGAAGGCGTGATCCCCCAAATCCTTGAAAAGTTAGGCGTGGATGTCAGTCTGGTGCGCTCGCGCATTGATGACAATCTGCGCACAAGCCCGCGCACCGCGGCCATTTACGGGCAGGGCGGCACCGGACAGGTGTTCATCACCCCGCGTGTGAAGGCCGTCATCGACCGCGCTAATGAAGAAGCCGTCCGCCTGCGCGACGAGTACATCAGCACCGAGCATATGTTCCTCGCCATTCTGGCGGAACGCAACACGCCGACGGCGCGCATCATGGCGGATTACAACGTCAACCGCGATAAGGTCACCGATGCCATCAAGGACATCCGGGGCGGCCAGCGCGTGACGGATCCCCAGGCGGAGAGCCGCTATCAGACGCTTGAAAAGTACAGCCGCGACCTGACGCGCATGGCCCTGGAAGGCAAACTCGATCCGGTCATCGGGCGCGAGGAAGAAATCCTGCGCGTGATGCAGGTCCTCAGCCGCCGCACCAAGAACAACCCCGTGCTGATCGGTGAGGCCGGTGTCGGCAAGACGGCCATTGTCGAGGGCCTGGCCCAGAAGATCGTCCATGCCGACGTGCCCGAACCGCTGCTCGGCAAGCGCGTGCTCAGCCTCGACCTGACGGGTATGCTGGCGGGCAGCCGCTTCCGTGGTGAATTTGAGGAGCGTCTGAAGGGCGTCATCGAAGAAGTGCAGCGCAGCCAGGGCGAAGTCATCCTGTTCATTGATGAACTGCACATGGTCGTCGGGGCGGGTGCCGCCACCGGCAGCCTGGACGCGGGCAACATCATGAAGCCGGCGCTGGCCCGTGGCGAACTACAGGTCGTCGGCGCGACCACCCTGGACGAATATCGCCAGCACATCGAGAAGGACAGCGCGCTGGAACGCCGTTTCGCGCCCGTCTTCGTCGATGAGCCGGGCATCGAAGACACCATCGAGATGCTGTACGGCCTGCGTGATCGCTACGAAGCGCACCACAAGGTCACCATCAGCGATGAGGCCATCGAGAATGCGGCGCGGCTTTCGGCCCGTTATCTGACGGAGCGCAAGCTGCCCGATAAGGCTATCGACCTGCTCGACGAAGCCGCCGCCCGTCTGCGTGTGGCGCTCTACAGTATGCCGCCGCGCCTCAAAGAGATGAAAGAAGCCATCGACCGCCTGATGGTCGAGGAAGAAGCCGCTGGTCTCTCGCGGGACTATGAGCGCGCCGCCGATTGCAAGATGCAGCGCCTGCAGCTCAGCGAGGAATTCGAGCGCGAGCGCTACCTGTGGCAGCAGGAGAACACGCTCGATGAGACCGTCGATGCCGACGACATCGCCAAGATCATCCAGCAGTGGACGGGCATTCCGGTCAGCCAGATGCTTGAGACGGAGAGCGAGAAGCTCCTGCGTATGGAAGAAGCGCTGCATAGTCGCGTCATCGGCCAGGACGAGGCCATCAACGCCCTGTCGAATGCCATCCGGCGCGCTCGCAGTGGCCTGAAGGACCCGCGCCGCCCGATTGGGTCGTTCATCTTCCTGGGCAGCAGTGGCGTCGGCAAGACGGAGCTGGCGAAAGCGCTGGCGGAGTTCATGTTTGACGATGAGGACGCCCTCGTCCGCATTGACATGAGCGAGTACCGCGAGCAGCACACGACCAGTCGCCTGTTTGGTGCGCCTCCGGGTTACATCGGCTATGAAGAAGGCGGCCAGCTAACCGAACTCGTGCGCCGTCGTCCGTACCGCGTGATCCTCTTCGATGAGATCGAGAAGGCGCACCCGGACGTGTGGAACGCACTGCTGCAAATCCTGGAAGACGGCCGCATGACGGACGGCCAGGGTCGCACGGTTGATTTCCGCAATACGGTGCTGATCATGACGAGCAACCTGGGGACGGAGTTCGTCCGGCGGGGTGGCGCACTGGGCTTCGTGCCACATGCCGAAGTCGAAGCCATCGTCGATCATCAGAAGATCGAGAAGGCGCTGCGCGATACCTTCCGGCCAGAGTTCCTCAACCGTATCGATGAGATCATCACGTTCAGCCCGCTGAGCCTGCAGGACGTGGAGCAGATGGTTGATCTGCAGATGCGCGGTATGGTCAGCCGACTGGCCGAAACGGGCATCAGCATCCACATGACGGAACCGGCCCGTAACTGGGTCGCCCGCAAGGGCTATGATCCGCAGTACGGGGCGCGTCCGCTGCGCCGGGCCATCCAGCGCTACATCGAAAACCCGCTGTCGGTGCGCCTGCTGAAGGGCGAGTTCCACCCGGGTGATCTGATCGTCATCGACGAGATCAACGACGAACTGGTCTTCGAGGCACATACCGACCAGCAGTCGAACTATGTGGAGATTCCACAGTACGTGGAAAACCCCGATCGCCCTGAGTAATAAGCGCTGCTGAGCATACAAACCTTTGAAGGGGCCGACATGTATCGGCCTCTTTTCGTGTTACTTATCAGCCGACCTATGCTTTCTCAGAATCACGGTGGGTTGTTGCCTGCGCATAAGGGGTCTGTATCGTTCAGGACGCGACTGCATGTGCGCGCTGCGCAGGGGATATGCGCCACAGTGAAATTTGCATTATGGTCCCGTTAAATGCTGCTGTTAGCGCTTAACTACAGTTTGAATATTCCCATCCAGTAGGTATAATGACGCACCGAGACCGTGATATAGGGAAGCATGACGCTATGGAACAGCCAGAACTGGGCAAGACAGGGGACGAAAACACCACCCCTGAGGCTGCCGAGTTGTCGAACGCAGAGACGGGGACGGCATCCGAAATGCAGCCAACATCAAAAGATATGCCCACCGAAGTCGATAACCAGCCCATCGAAGAACCGACCGCTGAAGAAACTCCCGAACCGACCGCCGAGGTAGCAGCCGAAGCCGAGGCCGAAGCCGAAGCCGAAGCCCCTGAGGAAGCCGACGCTGAGGAAGCCTACGATGGGGAAGCGGTAGAAGCGGCGACCGAGGAACAGCCCGAGGAACAGGACGAAGCCGAGGCCGAAGCCGCTGCCGAGAGCGCCCAGCCCTCGCCGAATGGCCTGCGCCGGGGTGACGTCGTTCGCGGGACCGTCAGCCGCACCTCACCGACTGCGATTCATGTGGTCGTGCAGGGCGCAGACGATCAGCCCATCGAGGGGATTGTGCCCGGTCGTGAGCTGGAATTAATGTCGCGCAAGATGATCGACGATCTGCGTGAAGGCGCTGAAGTCGATGTCTTCGTGGTCAACCCGCTCAACCATAAGGGCGATACGGTCCTCAGCATTAACCAGGCGCAGGAAGAGATCGATTGGCGCGAAGCCCAGGAGTACCTGGAATCAAAGTCCGTCTACGATGGCCGCATCGGCGGTTACAATCGCGGCGGCCTGATTGTGCGCTTCGGTCAGTTGCGCGGTTTTGTGCCGCAGAGCCAGATCGCGGATACCCGCCTGCGTCTGATGAAGGGCGATACCCCCGAAGAACGCTACGGCGGCCTGGTCAATGAGGAGATCAGCGTCAAGCTGATGGAAGTCGATCGCAGCCGCAATCGCCTGATATTGAGCGAGCGCGCTGCCATGCGCGAAGTGCGCCAGCGCCGCAAAGAGGCCCTGGTCACTGAGCTGAAAGTCGGCGAAGAGCGCAACGGCATCGTCATCAGCCTGGAGAACTTCGGCGCGTTTGTCGATGTCGGCGGCGCTGAGGGCCTCGTCCATCTGACGGAACTGAGCTGGCAGCACGTCACGCACCCGCGCCAGGTCCTCAATGTGGGCGATGAAGTACGCGTGCGCGTTATCAGCGTCGATGAGGATAACAACCGCATCGGCCTGAGCATTCGTCAACTGCTGCCTGATCCGTGGGATGAGATCGCGGCGCTGTATCCGGCGGGCTCGCTGGTGCGCGGCACGATCACCAAGCTGGCCAAATTCGGGGCCTTCGCCCGCATCGATGCCGACACCTCCGTCGAGGGACTGATTCACATTTCTGAGCTGAGCGACAACCGCGTCGAGCACCCGCGCGAGGTGGTCAAGCGTGGTGATGTCCTCGCCCTGCGCGTGGTCAAAGTCGACGTCAAGAATCGCCGCCTGGGCCTGAGCATCAAGAAGGTCAACAGCGAGGAATTTCTTGATCAGGACCTGGAACGCGCCTACATCGAAGCTGACCGCATGATCGCTGCGGGCGCGCTGGAACAGGTCGCCAAGCCGGAAGCCACCGAGCCGGAAGCCACCGAGCCGGAAGCCACCGAGCCGGAAGCCACCGAGCCGGAAGCCACCGAGCCGGAAGCCACCGAAGAAGTGGTTGAAGAAGTGGTCGAAGAAGTCAGCGGGACGGTTGCGGAAGCCGCCGAGATGGTCGAAGAGGCCGTCACCGAAGCAACCGAGGCGATCGAAGCGACCGTGGCCGATGTCACCGAGGCGATCGAAGAAGCCGCCGAGGCCACCCAATCAGCGGTCGAAGAGAGCGAAGCAGCGGTTGAAGAGACCGTCGAAGAGACTGTCGGCGGTGAGGAAAAAGCGGACTGAGTGCGTCGTCAGAACCCGAGGGCAGGCCAATCGCCGGCCCCCGGGTTACCCCGACCCGTTCGATTCCCCTGGCCTACCTTACCGTTTACCTAGCCAAAAGTATAATAACTGTTACCTCGTCGCAGTTGCATAGGCGTGCTATCCTAGAGATACAGGCTTTTCGATGAAGCCTTTCCGATACAGGCTTTCGCCTACAGGCTTTCGCCTGACGCCGATGCTCATCAGCAGCCATCAGTAAATCTGGACGTTTTTAGAAGTACACACCGTTTCGTGATCCGGTTCTTTACGGACCCCGACGGGGCAGGACCCGGCCCAAAAACCGGCGTTCTGCCATCGCACAAGAAGTCGTCTCTCATCGGCAGCACCACCCCCGTTCATTAGCCTCTAAATGCAGGATGTTGGCGGTCAGGTGTAAGCTGGTATAATATCCAAACAAGCAGGCAAGCGTCCTGAAGACCACCGACTTCGGGTTGGGTCGCATCACGGACGTTGTTGACGGAGGTTAGAACCGTGCCGAACAAAATGGAACGCTTCACACAGCGGGCGCGGCGCGTGTTGAGCCTGGCGCAAGAAGAAGCGGAACGGCTCCAGCACGGTCAGATCGGCACCGAGCATCTCTTGCTAGGTCTGATGCGCGAAGAAGGTGGCGTCGCCGGTCGTGTCCTACGCGATCTCGGTCTGGAAGCGCGCAAGGTCGAAGAACTTGTGCAGCGCCTCACCGATAGCGAAGAACGCGCCCAGGTCACCGCGCTCGATCTGTCGGCGCATACCAAGAAAGTCCTGGAGCTGGCGGTCGATGAAGCCCGCCGCATGGGGCATCACTACATCGGGACTGAACACCTGCTGCTGGGCCTTGTCCGCCAGCAGGAAGGGACCGCTATTGACGTGCTGCGTCGTCTGGGCATCAGCCCGGAAGAAGTACGCCGTCAGACGCGCAAGGTCCTACAGGAAAGCCCGTTGCAATCCACCACCCAACAACAGCAACCCACCCAGGAGCGGCAGCAGCGTCGCAGCAGCGAGAAGACGCCCCTGGTTGATCAGCTGGCCACCGATCTGACGCAGCTCGCCAGCGAAGGCAAGCTCGATCCGGTCGTGGGCCGCGAGACGGAGATTGAGCGCGTGATTCAGGTGCTCAGCCGCCGCCGTAAGAATAACCCCGCCCTCATCGGCGAGCCGGGCGTCGGTAAGACGGCCATCGTCGAAGGGCTGGCGCAGCGCATCATCGAGGGCGACACGCCCAAGGTGCTGCTCAACAAGCGCGTGCTGCAGCTTGATGTCGGCTCACTCGTCGCCGGTACCATGTATCGCGGCCAGTTCGAAGAACGCCTCAAGCGCGTCATCGAAGAGCTGAAATCCAGCGATACCATCCTGTTCATCGACGAAGTCCACATGCTCGTCGGGGCGGGGTCGGCAGGCAGCAGCGTCGATGCGGCTAACATCCTCAAACCGGCGCTGGCACGCGGCGAGCTGCAATGCATCGGCGCGACCACGCTCGATGAGTACCGCAAGCACATCGAAAACGATGCCGCGCTGGAACGTCGCTTCCAGAAGGTCATGGTGGACGAGCCGTCCATTGAAGAGACCATCGAAATCCTGCAGGGCATTAAGCGCCCCTATCAGGATCACCACAACGTCGAAATTACGGATGAATCCATCGAGGCAGCGGCCAACCTATCGGCCCGCTACATCCCGGATCGCTTCCTGCCGGATAAGGCCATCGACCTGATCGACGAGGCCAGCGCCCGGCTGCGCATGTTCAAATCGCCGGAAGCAGCCCAGGTACGCCGTCTGATGGAAGAAGTCGAGCATATCGAAGGCGAGATCGAACGCGCCATTGATGACAACCTCGAAGGCGACATCATTGATGACCTCAAAGCGCGCAAGACAATTTTGGAAGAATCGCTGACTGAATACCGCGTCAACTGGAGCGGTGAGACGGGCATGCCCCGCCTGATGGCCGAAGACATCGCCGAAGTGGTCGGCATGTGGACGGGCATCCCGGTCATGCGCATCAACCAGGCCGACGCCGAACGCCTGATGCAGATGGAAGGCGCGCTGCACGAACGTATCGTCGGCCAGCACGAAGCCATCGTCGCCATCAGCAAGGCCGTCCGCCGCGCCCGTGCGGGCCTCAAGGACCCGCGCCGCCCGATTGGCTCCTTCATGTTCCTGGGGCCGACTGGCGTCGGTAAGACTGAACTCACAAAAGCACTGGCCGTCTTCCTCTTCGGCAGCGAAGACGCCCTCATCCAGCTCGACATGAGCGAATTCATGGAGCGTCACAGCGTCGCCCGCCTCGTGGGTGCGCCTCCGGGCTATGTCGGTTACGAAGATGCCGGTCAACTGACCGAAGCGGTGCGCCGTCGCCCGTACAGCATCGTTGTCTTCGACGAGATCGAAAAAGCCCATCCTGAAGCCTTCAACATGCTGCTTCAGATCATGGAAGAAGGCACGCTGACAGACGCCCGTGGCCGCGCGGTTGATTTCCGCAATGCGATGATCGTCATGACGAGCAACGTCGGCGCGGATATGATCAAGCGCCAGTCGCGCCTGGGCTTCCAGTTCAAGGGCGATGAAGCCGCCGCCGATGCCGAGAACTATCAGGACATGAGCAAGAACGTCATGGAGCAGGTGCGTAAGCTGTTCCGGCCTGAGTTCCTCAACCGCATTGACGCGACGGTCATCTTCCGCGCACTGACGATGGAAGAGATCAAGCAGATCGTTGATCTGGAACTGGAAAAGGTGCGTCACCGCCTGATCGAGCATGCGATCACGCTCGACGTCACCGCCGAAGGCCGCGCCTGGCTGGCCGAAAAAGGCTACGACGCCGAATTTGGTGCGCGCCCGCTGCGCCGCCTGATCCAGAACGAGATCGAAGATCGCCTTTCCGATGGCATCCTGTCCGGTGAGTTCCAGATTGGCGACCGCGTCCGCGTCTCCGCCAATGAGGAAGATAAGCTCACGCTGACACCCGCCAGCGAAGCCGAAGAACCAGAAGCTGCGCTCGGTGGCTAGAGGCCGGGCTTAAGAGTTGTCAAGTTGTTCAGGGGTAGCGCCCCTACAACAACAATGACACAGAAAAACGGGTACCTGTACAGGTGCCCGTTTTTCGTTTGCGTTTACTCCGTGCTGCTGACCTGCGGTGCGCGATTGCTGAGCCAGTAGGTCGAGCCGTCTTTTTCGCGGTGGAAGATATCGAGGTCGTACATCTCGCGCCGCAGCAAGGCCCAATCACCGAAGGTGTGCCAGTATACTTCTTTAATGTTCACCAGGGGTCAGTATAGGTCAGAGTGCGCGCAAAGTAAAGGGCGCATCAAAGTGCGCCCTTAAGAATCCTGGCAGCAATGAGTTGTAATTAGTCTCGGCGACCGGCAGTCAGGCTTTCTTTCAGTTTATCGAGTTCATCCCAGTGGCCTTCTGCGGCCAGTTTGGCCTGTTCTGCCCAGGTGCCGACGCTCGGTGGCTTGCGCATTCCGGCGTCGCGGATAACCTTTACCAGTTGCTCTTCACTCATGGCTGCCACCTGCGCAAAGGTGGTGATACCGGCAGCGCGCAGCGCTGCGTCGTACTTCGGCCCGATCCCCTCGACGATTTCGAGATAGTCACCTTCGCCGGCTTCGCTCACTGAGATGATTTCGGCAGGTTGGGTTTCGGGTTCTGGCTCTGGCTCCAGGGCCGGTTGCGTCTCGACTTCTGGCTGCGTCTCGACTTCTGGCTGCGTCTCGACTTCTGGTTGCATCGCGACTTCCGGCTCCGGCGCGATTTGATCTACCAACGAGGGATCGAGTTCCTCGACGGTTTCCAGATTTGTATCGGGTGCAGGCTCAACGGGGGTGATATCCGGCACCGTGGTAACGACAGGCGGCTTCGGCTCGGGTTCCGCTTTGGGTGCGGTCTTGGAGAGCGGCGCGGCTGTCTGCGATGGTTTGCCCGGCTCAATCTCTTTGCGGGTCTTATCGGTCAGGCGCGCCATTTGCTCTTCGGCGTCCTTCATGGCGCGTTCTGCTTCTTCGGCTTCTTCAGCGCGGCGGGTGCGTTCTTCTGTGAGGCGTTCACGGATCATCCAGGCCCAGATGGCAATCGCAAAGCCGATCAACAAGATCGCAATAACCAGCCACCAGTTGTCTCGGTCTTCTGTCACCATATAATTGATCCCTAATAATACCCCGGCGACCAACAGGATTGTTGCCGCCAGGGCCTTGCCCTCTTGTGCCATGTTGCGTCCCCTTTTACGTGTGCGGCGTCCCCACGCGGCGGCTGAGAATGGTATGATGGGTCGCCACTGGCGACACGCCAGCACATTCTCGACCTCATCCAATAGTAATTCAAAGCTGGCTGCAAGTCAAAAAGCAGACGGCTGCGGATAGCGTTGTCGCGCCGCGTTCAGCCCCGGTTTTCGCCGCGATCCACCATCTGCTGGACGGCATTGGCGATGGCCAGCGTCTTGCCATCCGGTGAGAGCGCCTTACTGACAAAATACAGGTTGCGCCGCGTGCGCTCGGTGACGGTCGCCTCAACGGTGAAATGCGACATTTCCGGCGTGACGGGCCGCAGGTACGATACGCTGAAGCTGCTCGTCACGCTGGGCGGCGCGACCATAAAGCTCAGCGGGCCGATCGTGTTATCCAGCGCCGCCGCCAGGAAGCCGCCCTGCATGAAGCGCATCGGGTTTTCGTAGCGCTGCTGCACCGGGAAGCGCGTAATCAGTGTGGCGGTTTCGGCGTCAAAATGGACGAATTCGCCCTGCATTTCCACAAAGCAGGGCGGCGGTAGCTGGATGTGCTCCATGCCATATTCGCGGGCATTCTTCAACAGGATTTGCAGAGGAGATTCGCTCATCAACGGGCCTCGTCCTGGTGATGATCTCTGAAGTCAAAGCAACAGCGCGTCATGCCTGCCAGTCGCGCAGCAGGCCGACCAGCGTCTCGTAGACGATATCCGGCTGTATCTTGTAAGCGATGATGTCGTGCCGCTGGTGGACACCTGTCAGGATGAAGGCCGTCTGCAGGCCGAGCTGCTGCGCGCCCTCAATATCGGTGTTCAGTCGGTCGCCGATCATCAGCGTTTTTGCGGCTGGCGTCGCCAGCAGGCGCAGCGCTGCCTCAAACATGACGCCGTGCGGCTTGCCGATGATGCGCGGCCTGACATCTGTCGCTGCTTCCAGCATGGCGAGCAGGCTGCCCGCCCCGGGAACCAGTCCCTCAGCGGTGGGGAACGTCAGGTCGCCGTTGGTGCCGATGAAATCCGCGCCATTGCGGATCAGGTGGGTGGCGTGGGCGGCCTTATCATAGGTGAAAGTGCGGTCCAGGCCGACGACCACCGCCCTAACGTCGTGGTCGGCGACGACATAGCCCGCCTCCGTGATGACCTGCTGCAGCCCATCCATGCCGACGATGTACAGGCGCGTCCCCTGCGGATAGCGCGTCTGCAGGTAGCTGGCGGTCGCTGTGCCGCTCGTCACGATCTGCCACGGCTCGATATCGCCCAGGCCCAGCGATGCCACCCGTTCGACGTAATCCAGCGGGTGACGGCTGCTGTTATTGGTGGCCAGCACAAAGGGGATCTCCTGCGTCTGCAGATGAGCGATCAGCTCCGGCGCACCGGGCAGCACCTGCTGACCGCGCCACAGCACCCCGTCCATATCCATGATGACAGCACGCACAGTGGAGAAATCGAGAGACATACGGGCTCCGGTGATGGGCTTAGCGCTTAATGGGTTGGGGCGTATAGGCATCGATAGCGTCTTCCGCCTCGCGCATACTGCGGACGATGCTCATGCGGGCGCGCACCTGCGGGTACATCGTGAGCGTCACCCGGCTGAGCGACTCCAGGACGGCATCTGCCCCGACGATGACAATCTGGTCGAATTTGGGATGCGTTGATTGTGCGATCCGGTTGAAGTGTGTCGCTGCTGACGAGGGCACCCCCTGGCTATCCGCGAAGTTGGCCAGCGTCACCAGCGTGTAATCAATCTCACGCGCCAGCGCCGACCAGCGCTGGACCGCCTCGTAAAAGTCATCCCAGTTCCAGAAGCCTACAAACTGTACGTAGATGCAGGTCTTGCCTGCGTCACGCCAACCGATGCGTATCGGCAACTTGTCTTTCCTAACACTAGTTACAGTCGCAGAATCAGCCTGATTATACCATTTGATTGTGAATGAATTGAGATAAAGAGTGCGCGTTTATCGTAGGGAAACTGTTACGCCCTGCGCATTGCTGCCGACCTCAGCCGCTGATCTCCGCTGGCTTGACCAGCCGATACCAGCCAGACGGCCGCCCTGTGGTGGTGTCGTCGTTGATGACCTGCCAGACGATGTTGAAATACGGGCCGAACAAGCGGCGCACGTCGTCGGGGGTCCAGCCGGGGCGCTCCTCGCTCGGCTGGTGAGAGAAGAGCATGAACACCCCGCCCGGTCGCAACAGATCATGGATTACCTGCGCGTAGCCGGGCTGCGTCTGCAGCGGCAGGCTGTGACCGCAGCCAATATCCACGACGAGATCATAGGGCGGGCGCAGCGCCGCGAGTTCGCTCAGCCGGGTGACATCGTGGCAGTAGGCCACGGCCTGCCCCGGCGGGAAATCAGCCAGTTTCTGCCGGGCGCGTTCGATGGCGAGGGGCACAAAATCGATGCCATCGGCCTGCCAGCCATGCTGCGCCAGGAAGCGCACGTTAGTACCTGTTCCGCAGCCCAGGTCGAGCGCCCTGCCGGTCGGCAGTTCGGCGACGACGGTAACGATCTCCGGCGGGGTGATGCCTGTATCCCAGGGTATTTGCTCATCGGCGTAGCGCTGTGCGAACATTGCATAGCGGTTATCAGCGTGGTCGTCGGCGGTGTGATCGGCGGTGTGATCGGCGGCGCGGTCGTCTATAGGCTCGTCACTCATGGACCTCTCCGATGGCTCTCTTGTCATGCACCTGTACCCAAAAAGACCTCATCCCCTGGCTGCCGCAGCCAGCCCGGGGGCAAAGCGGCAACTCGTCGGCCCGCCTCATTCCCTGGCGTGGGCCCAGCCCTGCCAGCCGCGCGCCTGCCATGCCGCATACAGCGCCACGCTGCCGGCTGTCGCCGCGTTCAGGCTGCCGACGCGCCCGCGCATGGGCAGCGTCACCAGCAGATCGCAGGTATCGCGCACCAGACGGCGCAGGCCGTCGCCCTCGCTGCCGAGCACAAGGCCCAGCGACAGATCAAGGTCGGTCTTATCCAGCGGCGGGATGTTAGGGCCAATATCCAACCCGACCATCCACACATCATTCTCTTTGAGCTGCTTCATCGCGTTGACGAGGTTGATCACCTGCGCGATGTGCAGATGCTCCACCGCGCCGGAGCTGGCCGCGCTGACGGAGCTGGTTATGCTGACGCCGCGCCGCTCCTGCAAGATGATGCCGTGCACGCCGACGGCATCGGCCACGCGCAGCACCGACCCGACATTCTGCGGGTCCTGCAGCAGATCAAGCAGCAGGATGAATGGCTTCTCCTGGCGCTCCTCAGCGACTTTGAGGATGTCTTCCAGCTCGACATAAGGGTAGGCACCGACGCGCAGCACCACGCCCTGATGGTTGCCACTTTCGGCGACGTCATCCAGGATGCGCTTCTGGACGCGCCGCACTGGCACGCCCATATCTTCCGCCATCTCGATCAGCCGCCCGATCTGACCGCGTTCTTCCGATCGATCGCTGACGAGCAGTTGCTCCACACGGCGGCGCTGCGCCCGCAGGGCTTCTGTAATCGGCCAGTGACCATAGACAAATTCCGGCATGTTCATCTCCGTTGTGAGATGCTGATAATCGCGGGATGATCTGCGGCTTCCCCGGGTGGGGCCGGTGACGGCAGCCTTTATGCTTCGGTTTCGCCCAGTTCGATCAGGCTTTGCCCGCGCTCGACCACGTCGCCGGGCTGGACAAGCAGGCGCTGCACGCGACCATCCGCCGGGGCTGTGACGCGAATCTCCATCTTCATCGCTTCCAGCACGATGAGCGTATCGCCCGCACTCACGACGTCGCCCTCGCCGACGTGAATCTCCGTCACCTGACCGGGCATCTGCGCACTCAGATCACCGCTGGCAGCGGCGCTGCCGCGTCTGCGCTGGCTGGCGCTCTCGGCGCGCAGTTCATAATGCTGCCCATCGACCTGTACGTAACGCTGATCGCCGGCGCTGGCAGTGCTGGCGATCCGCTGCCCGTGCGCATCCTGTATCAGAAAGCGCCCATCAGCCAGCGGCACCACCTGCACGACGCGCTCCCGTCCGTCGATGATCGCTTTCACGCGGCCATCCGGCAGGCGCTCAAGGCGGACGCTGCTCATCGTGTCATTGTACTCGTAGCGATACTGCATCGGCTAGCCCTCCCCAATCCGAAAACCATCCGCCCGCGCCCAGGGGGAATACGGGTCACGCTCCGGCGCGGCGCTGCCATCACCCGGCCCACGGACCGGCGCGGCCTGCGTCTCGCTCAGCGCGGCGGCGATCAGGGCGAAATCATCCAGCGGCGGCAGTTCCGGCAGTAGTTCGCTCAGGTGGGCATCGACGAAGCGCGTATCGACCTCGCCCGCGACGAAGGCCGGGTGGGCCAGCAGCGCCTGCAAAAAGTCGATGTTGGTCGTCGTCCCCAGGATGACCGTCTCGCGCAGGGCCTGCCGCATCCGGGCGATGGCCTCGGCCCGGTCGCGGCCATGGACGATCAGCTTGGCGATCATCGGGTCATAGTGAATTGTGATCGTATCGCCAGACTGAATGCCACTATCGACGCGCACGCCCGGCCCCTGCGGCGGGATGAAGCGCTGCACCGTCCCGATGGCTGGCAGAAACTGGCTGCGCGGGTCTTCGGCGTACAGGCGGCATTCGATGGCGTGGCCGCGCTGCGCCAGCGCCGCCTGCCTGAAGGGCAGCGGCTCACCGGCGGCGATGCGCAGTTGCATCTGCACCAGATCAACGCCGGTCACCAGCTCCGTCACCGGATGCTCGACCTGCAGGCGCGTGTTCATCTCCAGGAAGTAGAACTCGCCCTGCGGCGTGGCGATGAACTCGACCGTGCCCGCGTTAACGTAGCCGACGGCCTCCGCCGCAGCGACCGCCGCCGCGCCCATGCTGGCGCGCATGGCTGCATCCACCAGCGGCGAGGGCGATTCCTCGATGATTTTCTGGTGACGGCGCTGCGTGCTGCACTCACGTTCGAAGAGGTGCAGCGTGTGCCCATGAGCATCGGCCAGCACCTGTATTTCAATATGACGCCCCTGCTCAATGTATTTCTCAAGGAAGATGCGGGCATCGCCGAAGGCGTGTTGGGCCTCGTTGCGCGCACTGCGGACGGCATCCGGCAACTGGGCCGGCTCGCGCACGACGCGGATGCCCTTGCCGCCGCCGCCGCCCGCCGCCTTGACCATCACCGGGTAGCCGATGCGCGCCGCTGCCGCCAGCAATTCCTCGTCGCTGGCGTCGGGCTGCTGATAGCCGGGCACGACGGGCACGCCCGCCGCCTCCATGATCGCGCGCGCCTCCGTCTTGACGCCCATCCTGCGGATCGCGTCTGCGGGGGGGCCAACCCAGATCAGACCGGCAGCCTGCACCGCCTGCGCGAACTCTGGCGCTTCCGATAGAAAGCCGTAACCGGGATGCACGCTGTCGCAGCCTGCGGCGCGAGCGACTTCGATCAGGGCGGCGTGGTTAAGATAGCTGTGTTGTGGCGCAGGCGGACCAATCGCGTAGGTCTCGTCCGCGAGCTGCACGTGACGCGCTCCGGCGTCCGCTTCGCTGTAGACGGCGACTGTTCGCACGCCCAGTTCGCGGCAGGCGCGGATCACGCGGACGGCAATCTCGCCCCGATTGGCGATCAGACATTTTCGAAGCATAGTGTTCCTGACACATATCGTAAACATCTGCACGCAGAGCGGCTGGCGGCGCTGTGCCTGCGACTCGCCTGGTCACCGTTGGACGCTGTGTTTGCCGGCGCGCCGCATCGACAATCGCACAGGATCAGGCGACGTCAGCCGGTCCCTTGCTGCGGGCCCGGGGCATAGCGCCTGAGGGCGTTCATGGGCAGATGCTCAATAAACAATATAAGTCTCTTTGAGTTCATCACGGAGCTGCAAGAAGTTCTCGTAACGGTTGCGATGAATATCGCCCGCTTTGACGGCGGCGCGGACGGCGCAGCCGGGTTCGTTGGTGTGGGTGCAGTTGCTGAATTTGCACTGATCCACGTAGACGGCGATATCGCGGAAATAAGCGTCGAGTTCGTCCGGTTCGACGTCCCACACGTTCAACTGACGGATGCCGGGCGTATCGGCCAGATAGCCGCCGTGGTCGAGCCTGATGAGGGCACTATCGCGGGTGGTGTGCATACCCTCCTGCGAGTAGGTGCTGATCTCCTTGACGGTGCGACCCAGCCCGGGCTGTATCTGGTTCAGCAGGCTGGTCTTGCCGACGCCGGATGGCCCCGTAAACACGCTGATTTTATCGTGCAGGTGCTCGCGCAGGGCGTCGATGCCGACGCCAGCCAGGGCGCTCGTATACATGACGGCATAGCCCATCTTGCGGTAGGGCGACATGATCGCATCGATGGTGGACGGGTCTTCCAGATCAACTTTGTTGATGACGATGACCAGATCGGTGATTTCGCTCTTTTCGCCGGTGACGAGCAGGCGATCGAGCATCTTGAGGTTGGGGGTGGGTTCCCGTGCGGCCAGGACGAAGAATGCCTGATCCGCATTGGCGATGAGCACGTGCTCGCGTTCCGCCTGACCTGCACCGCGCTTGCCGCTGGTGCGCACAGCCCGCGAGAGGACGCTGTGCCGCTCGGCGACATCTTCAATCACGCCGCGTGCCTCGTCGGTGTCGTCGGCCTCCACCAGGCTGATCTGTACGCGATCCCCAATGGCGGCGATATCTGAGAGCTGCGCTTCTTCCTTCAGGCGTCCACGCAGGGTGCAGCGAATGATGGTGCTATCGTCTGTTTCTACCCAGTAAAAGCCGCTCTGCTCCTTTACGATGAGTCCGGACAAGAGTTGGTCGTCCAAAGGCTGCCTCCAATATGCATAACTGATCCTTCATGAAACAGGCGAACAAAATCAGGGGATACTGGCCCCTGCCATATCCCTATTATATGCGATTATATGCGCACGTGGCGTCCCCGGTGCGATTTTCGCCCGGGAATACCCCGTTTTTCATCTGAAAACGGCTGCTCTGCGCGTGCGTATGCGTCAGTCTGGCGGGTGGTAGCCTGTGCTCAGCGGTGGCGCGGCGGCTGGAACGGCTGCGCCCGGGTCGTGTGCAGCGCGAAATCGGGCATGACGGCTTCCTCGGAGAGGCGGCGCTCGCGGGCCAGCGGCGACTCCGTGCGCTGGACCAGATCGGCCTGATACTTGGCCTTACGCTTGCCCAACTGCCGCTGCTCGTGATACCAGCCCGCATAGCAATAGGTGGCGTAGGCGGCTGCCAGCCCGGCGATGACCGTATAAATCCAGAAGGGCAGCAGCGCCTGCAGCAGCTCGACGCGGGTCGCCAGCGCCGCCGCCAGCACCCCGCCGAAGAGCGTCAGGCCCAGCCGGTAACTGTTGGAATCGGTGCGGGCGTACAGGTAGTGCCCGATGATCCCATACAGGAACCCGAGCAGGCTCCCCATCAGGAAGCCCGCCGACGCGCCAAAGGCACCGCCGAACATCAGCCCCATCGTAAAAATGCCGAATTGAAATTCTCCAAGAATGAGGGCGGTGCCGATCCCGGCCAGCCCCCCGAGGATGCCCCCCAGCATCAACCCATAAGTGGACATGTGCGCAAGTGAGCGCCCCGTCAGGTTCATTGTTGGCTCTCCTATTGTCTGGCTCCCTGGCCGTTTAATGCGTCTTCGTCGTTCGGCGCTACGCTTTGTAGTTGATTGGCGCTGGACTGTGCCTCGCTGGACTGTGCCTCGCTGGACTGTGCCTCGCTGGACTGTGCCTCGCTGGACTGGTCGCGCTTGCGCTTCTGCTTGTGCAGCAGCGGCTCATGGGCGATATACCGCTGCATCAGGAACAGGCCGAAGCCAATCACGATGGTGGCCAGCACCATCAGCCCGAGCAGATTGAGCACGCGCGCCAGCGGCAGCACTGCCATCAGGGATACCAGCAGGCTGATCGTGTGCAGGCGGGCGCGGTAGCGCTCCGGCGGGCGGTCTTCCCGCCAGAACAGCGCATGATGCACCGCTATGACGCTCCCCAACAGCGCGCCATAGATGCCACCCACCACGCCTGATGCAGCGATCCAGGCCAGCATCCCCATGAGTACGGCCGTCCGGTCCCCACTGAACCCGGGCGACAGTATCGCGATGATGATCAGCAGGGCAACGCCCAGCACGGCCAACGTCGATAAGATGATGGCACCCCACAGGGCACCCTGGATGGTCAGATAGCGCAGAGCGCGCCAGGCCATCTGCCACATACAGCGCTTCCTCAAAACAACATGTCCCGATTATACGCCGATCTCGCCATTGCCAACCTGTACGTTTTTCCCTTGCTCAGCCTGCGCTAAGCCTTTACCCATGCAGTGCAGCCTGGTCGAACAAATGGTCTGACATCTGTTCACCCACGCACAGCGGCCCCATGCTAAGGTGAGTCGTGTCTGTGGGCGGGACGCACGGACGGCGAAACAGACTTTGTTGCAGGCCGTGACCGTTATCAGCCGGACGGCAAGCCGTCCCGCCCCCTGGACCCTCCTCCTGTGCCCGGACAGGTGACTCGCAGCGGTCGCCTGTCCCTTGCGTTCCTGAAATCGTTCCTGAAATCGTTCCTGAAATCGATTCGCAGACATCTATCCGCAGACATCTATCCGCAGATGACCGCAGACGAACGGAAGCCGCCCATGGCCAGAAATTACACCCTGTCCGAGAAGATCAACGCGCTGGATGCCCTGGCCGCCGCGTCGGTGGTGGCGGGCGACCCTGGCGCGGTGGACGCCGTCAGCCAGCGGCTCGGCATTCACCGCGATTCGCTGCTGCGCTGGCTGAACCAGGAGCAGGCGCTGCGCCAGCAGGCGGCGGACGTCGCCCTGATGCGTGCCCAGCACAAACTGGCGGAAGCCGCCCACCTGCTCGCCAGCGCCATCAACGCCGACCAGATCGACGGCGCGCCGCTCAACCAGATCACGAGCGCGCTCGGTGCCGTGATCGACCGTTACCTCAAGCTGGACGATTACGCCCACGGCCTGAACGCCGACCAACGCGCAGAAAGGATCATCCGCTTTGAATTCCGACATCCTGATGGTACGCTGCGATCCACTCCACCCTGGGCAGCAGACGATCAAGCAGCATCCGGCACGCTTCAAGGTGGCGGCCTGCGGGCGGCGCTTCGGCAAGACGCGGCTGGCGCAGATCATGTTGCTGGAGAAGGCGCTGTATCAGGGCATGACGACATGGTGGCTGGCCCCGACTTACAGCATGGCGAGCCAGGTTTGGCGCGATCTGAAAGCCAGCCTGACGCCGAGCGCGCTGACGACCAGCCTGACAAACAGCCTGGCAGACAGCCTGATAAACAGCTCGACAAGCGCTATGAGCGCCTCTGGCTTGAGGACTGGGGCGACGGGCGCGACTGGTATCAGGACTGAGGCAGTGCGTCGCCCGGTGTTACGCCCGGCGCTGGATGCCGTCCACATCAGCGAGAGCGAGCACCGCATCGATTTTGTCGATACGGGCGGCGTGATCGCCATACGCAGCACGCACACGCCGGATATACTGCGCGGGGCCGGGCTGGATTACGCCGTCCTCGATGAAGCCGCCTTCATGGAGCCGCGCATCTGGCCGGAGATCGTGCGGCCCATGCTGCTCGATCGCCAGGGCGGGGCGCTGTTCATCAGCACGCCGTATGGCCGCAACTGGTTTTATCATCTGTACCAGCACGGCCTCGACCCACTCGAACCGGAGTGGGCCGCCTTCCACTATACGAGCCTGGATAACCCCCTCATCCCGTCCGGCGAGTTTGACGGGGTGCGGCGCAGCACGCCGGAGCGCATCTGGCGCGCAGAATATCTGGCGGAGTTCGTCGACGATGCCGGGCAGGTCTTCCGGGGTGTGCGCGGGGCCGTCTATCAGCCCGCGCTGCCTATCCAGCGCCAGCCCGACGGCGATTACATCATGGGTGTGGACTGGGGCCGCGACGTGGATTTCACCTGTATTGCCGTCATCGAGGCCGCGACCGGGCGGCTGGTCGATCTGGAACGCTTCAATCAGGTGGGCTGGGCCTTGCAGCGCGGTCGGCTGACCGCCGCCGCCGAGCGCTGGCAGCCGCGCGTCATCTGGGCGGAGGCCAACAGCATCGGCAGCGTGAACATTGAAGCGCTCCAGAACGAGGGACTGCCCGTGCGCCCGTTCATGACGACGGCGCGCAGCAAAGCGCCGCTCATCGAGGGGCTGGCACTCGCCATCGAGCGCGCACAGGTCCGGCTGCTGCCGGATGACGTCCTGCTGAGTGAGCTGGAATCCTACACGCTGGAGCGTCTGCCGGGCGGTGGCTATCGCTACGGCGCGCCCGCTGGCCTGCACGACGACACGGTCATTGCGCTGGCGCTGGCCTGGTACGGCGTCCAGCAGACGCGGCCCGCCCTGGATTTCGCCTGAGGTGCTGCCGGGCGCGTCGATTGCGCTTGCAATTGCGCTTGCAATCCGCGCCCGGTGCGGCTACGCTTCCTGACGACGCAGCAGCATCGCTGAGGCAGCATCGCTGAGCAATCACATGACCAATCAGAGGACAACCACCCCATGAGCTTTGATCCCGTTGTGCAGGCCGTGCGCCAGGCTGTCCGCCTGTGCCGGACGGTCCAGCAGCAGAGTTTCCGCAGTGCCGCCAAGACCAGCCTTGAGAAAGAGACCACCGAGCCGGTCACCATCGCGGATTACGGCAGTCAGGCGTTGATCTGCCGGACGTTGCAACAGCACTTCCCGCAGGATGCTGTCGTCGCCGAAGAAGCCGGCAGCCAGTTCCTGACTCTGCTGGACGTGGGCCAGCAGTCGCGGGTCGCCGCGCTTATCGGGGATATCCTGGGCCAGCCAGTCACGGTGGAGCAGGTCTTAAGCTGGCTGGATTTCGGCACGGATCATGACCCCCTGGCCGGTCGCACCTGGGTTATCGACCCGATTGATGGCACCAAGGGCTTCATTGCCATGCGGCACTATGCCGTCGGCGTGGGCGTGCTGGAACGTGGGCAACTGACTGGCGCGATCATGGCTGCGCCCGGCTACGGCGACAGCGACAGCGACGATGGCGGCGTGATCTTCATCGCGCAGGATGGTCAGGCGACTATGGAGCCAATCGCCGGTGGCGCGCCGCAGCCGATCCATCCCAGCCTGCGTACGGACCCGGCCAGTATGCACATCGTCCAGAGCTACGAGAAAGAGCACGTCAGCAAGTCGCGTCTGCAGCGCGTTTATGAGCGGGCGGGGCTGGCTCAGGCGCGCCTCACCGACCTCGACAGCATGGAGAAATACGGCCTGATCGCCTGTGGTGACGCCGACGTCCTGATGCGTCTGCCGCAGCGCGGCTCCACCCGGCCGCACATGATCTGGGATCATGCCGCCGGGTCCGCCCTGGTCCTGGCCGCCGGTGGCCGCGTCACCGATATTGACGGTCAGCCGCTGCGCTTCGACCAGGGGCGCGCACTGCCGCACAGCGGCATGATCGCCAGCAGCGGCGGCGACCTGCACGATCGCCTTGTCGCGGCGGCGCAGGCGGTCATGGCCGACGAAAACGAATCCTGAGCAGCAAGGGCTTTACCACATCCCCTGAAAGCCAGTGCTTCAGTAGCCCCTCTCCAAAGCAGAGGGGTTTTTCGTGAGGTCGAGAACAGCCGCTCAACGGTCGAATGCGACCAGCCCCCTCGAAGAATCAGTACAGCGAAACCCGCTTTTGCTCCGCGCCGGAATTGCCGCGACCGGCGTTCGTGTTCATTGCGTGTTCATTGTTGGTTTAAGCCGTGTGGTGTTATACTCACTTCTATCAGATCGACCGAAATTTGCGATGTTATACGCGCTACAAACTGCCGGTCGCTGATGTCTCTGACGCAGCCCGGCACCTGAGCGATCCATACCCGACACGGGGGCGACGATGAGCGACTTCTTTCCCCTGGAAGCCCCGGCCACCGACCTGAGCCAGCTTCCGCTGCTGCACCCCGGACGCCCGATCGGGCGCGACGCGGTGTTGAAAGAGCTGTACAACCTGCTGCGTGAGAATCACCCGGTGCTGTTGTATGGCGTACCCGGCAGCGGCAAGACGACCCTGGGCGCGGCGCTCGCTGCGGCCTTCGTCAGCCAGCCGGGGGGCGTCCTGTGGCTGAATGCCGACGTGCCGACCTTCGCCCGGCTGCTGGTCAGCATTGGCCGCGCCTATCGGCTGGACGCCGTCACCAGTACGGAAAACCCCGCTGGCCATGTGGGGGCGGTCGCCGCAGCGCTGATGCGCGAGCGCCCGCTGGTCGTGCTCGATAACGTGACCAACGCGCATATCGCCGGGCAGTTCGTCGCCAAGTGCGTCGGCAATTTGCCCGTTCTGCTGATCGCTTCCGAACGCATGGATGGTGAATGGCGTCCTTATGCGCTTGATCCCCTGGAAGATACAGACGCCGTCACTCTGTTTAAGATGAAGGCCGGCATCAGCGACGATAAGGCCGACGTGGACGTGTTCGGCATCGTCAAGCTGCTGGGCTATTTGCCCCTGCCGGTTGCGGTGGCTGCGCGTGCGATGGCCGCAGCGCGTCAGACGCCGGACGCCTACTATCAGGCGCTGAAGCAGGTCGCCGCCCGGACGGAAGCCAGCGACGTATCGCTGGTGATGATCGCGCTCAACGCCAGCTATCGCAGCCTGACCGGCGCGCTGCAGGGCCTGCTGCTGATGCTCGGCGCAACCTTCAAAGGCGAGGCCAGCGCGCCCCTGCTGAGCAAGGTCAGCGGGGTGCCGCAGGAGAGCATCGACCAGGCCATGACCGTCCTCAGCCAGTTGTATCTGGTGGAGCGCTTCACTCAGGCCGATACCCACGTTTACCGCCTGCACCCGCTGACGCTGCGCTTTGTCCGCGAGCTGCTAGCGGGTAAGAATCAGCTTGAGAGCCTGCAAACCAAGGTCCGCGATACGCTGGCCGCCTATGCCCGCGAGCACAGCACATCCCGCCGTGAAGATCACGTGCGGCTGGCGCTGGAACTGCGCGCCATCCTGGCGGCGGCCCTCTGGTCGTCTGATCGGGGCCAGCGTGATGTCTCCATGTCCTTCTTCCAGAGCCTGATGCAGGCCGGGGATTTCGTGCAGGCTGGCGGCTACGTCTACGAGGTGGCACTGCTGCGCGACAGCGGCGCAGGCAACACGCAGCCCTTCCCGGCTTATGGGCCGGAGCCGATCCCATCGTTAGAAGTCCTCGACGACGATGATGAGGACTACGACGAAGACGAAGAAGACATCCTCGAAGCTGAGTTTATCGATGAGGATGAAGACTTCGACGAGGACGAAGACGAAGAAGACGAGGAAGACGACGACGAGGCCGTGCCCTCGCTGCTCGAAGACCTGCTCGACGACGCCGAAGAAGCGCCGCTGCCGCTCTTTGCCTCGATCCAACAGGCGGAAGACCCCGATTATGGCGGCGCTCCGGACGATGAGGACGAAGACTACGACGCTTACGACGATGAAGAAGACGAAGAAGACGCCGACCGCGCCGATCTGCTGCGGGCGCGGATGACTGCCCGCCGGACGGATCTTTTCGCTGATATGGATGAAGACGAAGACGACGAGACCGCGCTGGAAGGCGCGCCCCTGGAAGATGAGCCAGAGGAAGAATCATCCTATGGCGGCGTGTTTGGCCTGGGGACGATGCCGGCAGCATCCACGCCGACGCCTGCCGCGCCGATGCCTGAAGACGATCTCGACGCGCTCGACGAGGAAGAAGAAACGCCCGACGCCATCATGCCGCCGCCCGGCTGGACGGAAGCGCCCGCCGCGCCCGCTGGCCTGCCTGACCTCAGCACGCTCACGGATGACGCCCTGCTGACGATCGACCCTGACATGCTGCGTCAGGCGCTGAATCAGGCGCGGCAGCAGCGCGACGTCCAGCGTCAGATGCAGATACTGCGTGCGCTGGGCCGCGTTCAGGTGGCGCAGCGTCGCTACCAGGAAGCCATCCCAACGTACAACGACCTGCTACAGTTGACTGAATCCGCCGATGATCCGGCGGCCACGCTGGAGACGCTCAACATGCTGTCGTCGCTGCTGGCCCGCACCGAGAACGCCAGCGCGGCGGTCATCCACACGCGGCGCGGCATCACCCTGGCGGAAGAACTCAACGACACGCCGACGCGCCTGCAACTGCTGCGTACACAGGGCAACGCCCGGCAGGACCTGGGCGAAAGCGCCGCCGCCGTCGAGAGCTTTGAAGAAGCGCTCTCGCTGGCGCGTCAGCAGGCCCTGACCGATCAGGAGGCGCTGCTGCTGTACGAGCTGGGCTATGCTCATCTCGATAACGGCGACCCGGAACAATCCGTCGAAACATGGCAAGCGGCCCGTACGCTCTTCAGGGCGCAGGAAAAACGTGACTATGAGGGGCGCGTCATGGGCGGGCTGGGCACCGCCTATGCCGAGCTGGGGCGCTGGAGCGAGGCCATCAGCAGCTACAAGGCCGCGCTGCACATCGCCCGCGAGGTCGGCCTGCTCGATGAGGAGGGCCTGCAGCTCAGCAATCTGGGGCAGGCGCAGGTACAGGCCGGTCTGCTGCCGGACGCACTGTTGAGCTATCGGCAGGCGCTGCACGTCGCTTATGAGATGGACGAAGACGACGCCATCGTCAGCGCGATTATCGACCTCGTCAACCTGATGCTGATGAGCAAGCGCCTGCTGAACATCAGCGAAATGCTCGTCGAAGATGGCCTCGACCGGTCGCCACATGATCGTGAACTGCGCGCCCTGGCGACCCGCATCGAATCCGAGTTGCAGACGGCCCCGGCCAATCTCGCACCTGTGACGGGCACCGCCCGCGATTATGCCGCCAACGCTTACGATCTGCTCGACGCGTAGAACTCGCTGCCTGTTTGCGGCAGCACTTCACAGCATCCCCTGACAAAACTCGCTCTTTCTTCAGCCCCTCTCTATGGAGAGGGGCCTGGGGCGAGGTCGCCCCCTCCTCGACTTGCACCGAACTTATGTTCCGTATGTTTTACCGTGTGGTCGCCCATGCGGATCACTGCGGCTGTAAGGTGAATCTGAATGTCAGAGCGTTCGCCGCACCGTGTCCAGCATTGGACTCAGCACCGTGCCGTGTGTGGTAGCGCCCGAACGAAAGGACAGCCGCCCATGTTCAACTGGCTCAGCAGCCTGTTCAACGCGCCCGGTCACACCGAGCCGCCGCCCGACCGCCTGCGCGATCACCCGCCGCACGTGCAGGCCGTCGCCGTCCACAATCACAGCCTGTTCAATGACGCGCTGGATATCGCCAGCCACAGCGAGATTTACCAGCAGTCGCCCTGGGTGTATGTCGCTATCAGCCGCATTGCTGAAGCCGCCGCGCTGGTGCCGCTGCACGTCTACCGGCTGGAAGGCGAACAGCGCATCGCCGTCGAGCAGCACCCGCTGGAGCGTCTGCTCAATGCGCCCAATCCGCACCTCAGCCGCTTTGAACTCTTCGAGCAGACGCTGGCCATGCTGGAACTCACGGGCAATGCCTACTGGTTCCTGGTCGGCGACGCTGCCGGGCGACCGGCGCAGATCTGGCCGCTGCGCCCCGACCGCATGACCATCGTCCCCGACCCGGTGCGCTACGTGCGTGGCTACCTGTACGAGATCGACGGCCAGCGCGTCCCGCTGGAAGCGATCGAGGTGGTGCATTTCAAACGCTGGCACCCCGCCAATGACTACTACGGCCTCTCCGCGCTGACGGCGGCCCGGCTCGCCATCGACAGCGACCGCGCAATGGCCCGCTGGAATCTGCACGGCTTCGGCCAGGAGAAGGGCGTGCCGGCAGGGATCGTCAGCATCAAAGACCCGATCAGCGATGCCGACTTCGAGCGCATCAAGCGCGAATGGCGCAGCAGCTACGGCAGCGGCCAGCGAAAGACGGCCTTCCTGCGCGGCAGCAGCGTGGAATGGCAGCATATCGGCCTCAGCCATATCGACCTGGATTTCCTGAAAGGTCGGCAGGCGCACCGCGACGAAATCCTGAGTATCTTCGGCGTGCCGATTGGCCTCGTCAGCGAGAATGCGACGGAAGCCAACGCCAAAGTCGCTGAGCGTCAGTTCATCGAGCGTACGCTGTGGCCCAAGCTGGTCCGGCTGGCACAGAAGATCAGCCAGGAGCTGCTGCCGTTTTACCCGGGCGCGCACGTCGCGGAGTTCGCGGACATTCGCCCGACGGATACGCAGGCGCGCCTCGCTGAAATCCAGACGGCGCAGGCGGTGCTCAGCATCAATGAAATTCGGTCGCGGTATTACCAGCTTGCGCCGGTCGCCTGGGGCGATCTGCCGGTCGCGCTGGCGCAGCCGCTGCCCAATCTGAGCGACCCACTGCCGCCCGGCGACCTTCAGCCTGATGAAATCAGCGCGCCCGCCGACCCCGCTGAAGCGACCAAGGCCGCCGCTGATGAACTCGCGCAGTGGGAGCGCTACGCACTAAAACGGCTGGATCGTCCACGGCGGCGCGACTTCGAGACGATCTCATTGCCTGCGCCGCTGGCCGAGCAACTCCGTGCGGAACTGGAATCCGCCGGCAGCGACCGCGACGCCGTCCGTGCCATTTTCCGGGATGCCCGCGCCCAACTCTGCCCCGATACTGCCCCCGAGTAACTCCCCCGCGCCGGGGCGGTTTTCGCCGTCCCGGCACCCGCACTGGCTGTCGCTCTGGTACATCGTCGGGCAAGCGTGCGGCAGACAGCGATCACTCACGCGGTTGACTTCTCCTCACAAGGCGTATAATGCTTACAGTTGATCGAGAAGCCTATGCAGGCCAGTTCGCCTGTAGGCTCTCGTCCCCTGTAGTACGATTGTAAGAATTTCGCGGTAGGCTGAACGTGACGCCATGCGATCAGGATGAAGGCACATGCGAACCCTGTTAAAACTGTTACTGATTGTCGCGCTGGTGGTTGTGGGCGTGCCGGCCCTGGCGCAGGAAGATGCCAGCGCGGATACGTCGCAGCAGACCAGCGTCAGCCGCACGGATAGCTGGCGCATCAATGGCCTGCGCTTCGAGCCGCAGAAGTGGAATAACTGCGGCCCGGCCACGCTGACCAACGCCCTGTCGTTTTTCGGCTATGGCGATAATCAGGATCGGGCGGCCGACTGGCTGAAGCCCAACTATGAAGATAAGAACGTCTCGCCGGACCAGATGGCGGCCTTCGTCAACAGCCAGATACCGGAGCTGAACATCCGGGCGCGGCTGCGCTACGGCGGCAATCAGGAACTGCTGAAGCAGCTCGTGTTCAATAACTTCCCGGTCATCATCGAAAAAGGCTACGACCCGGAACCGGATCGCCTGGGCTGGATGGGCCACTATCTGCTGATCGTCGGCTATGACGACGCGCAGGGCACGTTCACCACGCACGATAGTTACATCGGCGCGTATGAGCCGTACAGCTACGAGTACATCACCGAGTACTGGCAGCACTTCAACTATACGTATCTGGTGCTTTACGAAGCTGAGCGCGAAGCGGAACTCGATGCCGTACTCGGCACCGATGCCGACCCGTATCAGAACATGATCAACGCTTTCCGCATCGCCCAGACTGAGGCGGAAGCCGACCAGAACGACTCCTTCGCCTGGTTCAACATGGGCACGAATCTGGTCATGCTGGGCCTGTATGAAGATGCCGCCTACGCTTACGACATCGCACGCGGGCTGGGCCTGCCCTGGCGTATGCTTTGGTATCAGTTCGGCCCGTACGAAGCCTACTATCAGACGGGGCGCTATGACGATGTGCTGACGTTAGCGCGCGGCGTGCTCAATGATGGCGGCGGCCACTTCGTCGAGGAGACGTTCTACTATGGTGGGCTGGCCCGCGAAGCGCTCGGCGAGACGGAGCGTGCGCTGAGCAACTATGCGGAAGCAGCCCGGTTTAACCCGAATTTCTCCCCGGCTGTCGAAGCGCGTAACCGTTTGCAAAGCGGGGGCTAAATCCGTACATGACCGCAGGTGCGGTCAAAGATTAGCCTGAGTTTAAACGCAGATTAATGTGCAGTGTAGACATGCGATGTGCTTTCATGGCATCCTGACAACCAGTCCTATATGTTACGGACAGGCAGGGGCACCCATGAAAGAATATACACGGCATCTTCTCTTCTGCGATGGCGGCGACTGTAAAGGCAAAGACCTGATGAAAGCCGCCCGCAAACTACTCGGCAAAGACAGCGTCCACGTGAAGCGCTCCGGCGTCGGCTGCCTGGGGCAGTGCAATAAAGGCCCGCTGGTGCTGGTCTACCCGGATGGTGTCTGGTATGAGTGCGAGAACGAGAAGACCCTGCGTAAAATCATCAAACAGCATGTCCAGGGTGGCGAGGTCGTTAAAAAACACGTCGTCTACCAGATGACCGTCAAGAACGGCAAAAACCGGTAAATTCCCTATCAGCGTATTGTTGTCAGTTTCCCCTTTCGACCCCTCCAGATAACGAGGGGTTATTTGTTTCTCTATTTTGCTTGACAACTGTTCAGAATCTCACTACTCTGTGTTTGAGGAACTAATGTTCTAAAAAGGGGGTGATTCGATGCGCTACACGCACACACGTTTACTGGTCCGGGATTTCGCGGCCTGCTTCCGCTTCTATCGGGATGTGATGGGGTTCAGGCCCACTTTCGGTGATGAGAACGACGTTTACGCCGATTTTGAGACGGGCACGATCGTGCTGGCGCTGTTCGGGCGTGGTGATCAGGCGACGGCCATCGGGGCGGATGATCAGCCGGAGCATGCTGACATGCAGGATACGATCTGCCTGTGTTTTGACGTTGAGGATGTCGATCAGATGGTGGCGCAGCTCGAGGCGCGTGGGGTGACTTTCATCGCGCCGCCGACGGACCGGCCCGGCTGGGGCCTGCGCACCGCCCACCTTCGTGATCCAGACGGCAATCTGATTGAGATCAGCCACGGCATCCCGATGTCGGAATAAATGACCCCAGGCCGGAGCAATCCGGCCTTTTTGATGCAAGCGGGCTAGGTGCTCTGAATCGTGACGTGCAGCGTATCGTCATTGAGCTTGAGCGCGACGCACTTCAGGCGGCCGTCAAAGTCGTGCTCGGCCAGGCGCGGCGGCAGCGTCTTGAGGATGACGCGGGCCGGGTCGCTGAGTTCCGCCAGGGCGATGCGCTTGACGTTCATCGCCGCCAGGGCGGCCTTCGCCGCCAGATCAAAGCGGCGCGTCTGCTCGCGCACGTCGAGGCCATTTCGCAGTTTGAGGTTGGCTGGTTCGGAGAGGTCGTTATTGACCAGATCATAACGGAAGCGAATATCGGCTGCGATAGGCTCGTGAATGGTGACTTCGCACAGGACGGCGGCGATGCTGTTGCCGATCTCGACGCGCATGCTGTTAACCACATGCTTGATCGGCACGCTCACCCCGGCGAAGTGCTGCTTGTCGATGAGGGTGAACAGGACGTTACTGAGGATGGGTTCCAGCTCTGCGGCGGTAAGATGGGCCTGGAAGAGTCCATTCGCGCTGAGGCCGTACGCGATGCGTTCTTCGATGCTGGTGGTAGCTTCCGATAATCCCTGCGCCAGCCGATCATGCATTAGTTTGCCGCGTTTCGACATAAATCAATTTCCTGGAAATGGTTTACAGACGTTAAAACACATAATTTCACCACCCGACACGCCCGTTCAGCAGACGCTCACTTCATCAGGTGACATACCATAATCGTTTTCATCGGCGGCTGTTTTGGATGCAGCGTTCAGGTTCAATGTATTGAAATGAGTGTAGCATGAATTCTACGTGCAAATCATCAGTTGAGCAACCGATCGGGTGTCTGACCGGTTGACCAGTAAATCACCCGGCAGACTAGCCGATACGCCATGATCGGCGCACCGTTGAGGCTGTTGCACATGGCATTTCGGCGGTGGTTCCGCTAGACTGATTGACCCTGCCAGGGGGGTGCATGTGTCCCGGTGGATGCCCCGGTCTTCAAAACCGGTGGTCGTCTGTTCAAACAGGCGACGGTGGGTTCGACTCCCATGCACTCCCGTACCCACACCCTGTCAGACCCGCATTTACTCCTCAGCCTGAGAGCTGGTTTGCGTGCAGCGCTGACACAGGCCGAAGAACTCCAGCATGTGCCCGCTGATCGCCACGCCGTAGCGCTCGGAGAGTTCGCTCTGCAGATCGCCCAGGCAGCAGTCGTCAAACTCGATGATGTCGCCGCAGCCCGTGCAGATGATGTGGTGGTGATGGCCGTCTGGCAGCAGCACGTAAGAGGGCGACAGGCCGTCGATGTAGGTCGGGCGCACGATGCCGATCCGCGTGAATAAATCGAGCGTGCGAAAGACGCTGGCGCGGCCAATACTTTCATCCAGGACGGCGACGTCTGCCAGTACGTCGGCGGAGGTGACGTGCCCGTCGCGCTGCTCGATGGCCTGCAGGACGGTCAGCCGGGCGTGCGTCAGCTTGTAGCCGGCCTGCGACAGCCGCCGGACGTAGGTCTCATGCCGTGCCTGATCATCCATTGATACATTCTTGGCGTTCATGCTGTATTTCCTTATTTCCTGTTGCTGACATCGCGCCTGCGCGTACCCGTGGCGTACATTGTCTCATCTTTTGTGATAATCCGGCAACTGTGCCAATCTCAGATATCAATCTTGACATCGCGGCTTTGACTGGGTATTTTATCAGACGTGCGCAGTGATACTATGTCTCAATAAGCGCGCATGTTTCCAGAGATGTTACAAAATACGGATTGTGATAAGGATAAAGGGACACCCTATGCACAAGCACCTCAAGAGGCTGATGCTGCTGGCTGGCATGCTGGCGCTGCTGGCGACCTCGGCTGTGGCGCAGGATAATCGTCTGAACGTGGTCGCCACGACGACCATTATCGCAGATGTCGCCCGTAATGTCGGGGGCGATCTGGTCGAAGTCCAGTCGCTGATTCCGTCAGGCGCGGATGTACACGCCTTCATCCCGGCCCCACAGGATGCGCTGCTGGTCGAGCAGGCCGACATCGTGCTGGTCAACGGCGCGGGCCTTGAAGAGTTCCTCGAAGACCTGGTCGCCGCCACTGCTGGCGTTGAGCCGGTGGTCGTCTCCAATGGCATTCAGGTGATCGCCTATGGGGGTCATGCACACGGTCATGAACATGGCGACGAAGAGCACGGCGACGAAGAGCACGGCGACGAAGAGCACGGCGACGAAGAGCACGGCGACGACGAGCACGGCGACGAAGAGCACGGCGACGACGAGCACGGCGACGAAGAGCACGGCGACGAAGAGCACGCCGACGAAGAGCACGCCGGGATGGCGATGGGTGGCAGCGTGACCGGCGCTTACATGCAGATCACCAACGCAGGCGTCAACGATGATGTGCTGATCGCTGCCCGCACGGAAGCAGCCCGTACCATCGAAATTCATGAGACGCGCATCGAAGACGACATCGCTCGCATGATCGAACTGGAAGAGGGCCTGCCCATCCCCGCTGGCGAAACGGTCATGCTGGAGCCGGGCGGCGCGCACGTCATGCTGATCGGCCTGCCGCAGGACCTGCTGCCCAATGAGACGGTCAGCCTGACGCTGGTCTTCGCCAGCGGCGCGGAGCTTACCGTCGACGCGCTCATCACGGATATGATCCCGGTCGACCCTGTCACCGTCGAGGGCGACAACAACCTGAGCATCACCGGGGCGTGGGTGCGTCCGGCGCTCGCGGATGACATGTCCGGCGACATGGATATGGACATGGGTGATATGCACAGCGACGAAGAACACGGCGACGAAGAGCACGGCGACGAAGAACACGCTGACGAAGAACACGCTGACGACGAACACGGCGACCATCATATGCACGAAGGCGTCGAGTATATCGGCGTGCTGGGCGCAGACGCTGAATGTGACTCAGGTCACAGTCATGAGGGTGAAGAACACGCTGACGAAGAACACGCTGACGAAGAACACGCTGACGACGATCACGGCGACGAACACGGCGACGAACACGATCACGGGGCCTGCGATCCGCACTTCTGGACCGATCCTATAAACGTCATGCTGTGGGCCGATAACATCGCTGCCGCTTTCGCCGCTGCGGACCCTGACAACGCCGATACCTACACGGCCAATGCGGAAGCCTACAAAGCGCAGCTCATGGCGCTCAATGATGAGATCAGCGACATTCTGAGCGTGATCCCGGAAGAAAACCGCGTGCTGGTCACCAACCATGAGTTCATGGCCTACTTCGCCGCGCACTATGATTTCGAGATCGTCGGTGTGGTCCTGCCCGGTGGTACCACCCTGGCTGAGCCGAACCCGCAGGCGCTGGCCGAGCTGGTCGAGACGATCGAAATGGAAGGCGCACAGGCCATCATCGCTGAGACGACCGACCCGAGCCAGCTTGCGCGGACCATCGCCGGTGAGCTGGCTCGCCCGATAGACGTGGTCACGCTCTACAGCGGCTCACTCAGCGAGGCAGACGGTCCGGCGGCCACCTACCTCGACTACATGCGCTTCAACGCGCAGACGCTGGCTGACGCCCTCAGTAGCTGACGACTGGCGCGAAAGCTGATGACAGGGGCCGGCATGTGTCGGCCCCTTTTTCGTCCTGGTACGCTGATTATTGGGCCGCTGCGTCTCTGACATCGCGCCTTAACACGAGTATTACGCTCTGCGCGGTTTGTCTGGCATATAATAAAAGACAAGCACGTTCCTCCATGAACCAATACGCTTCCCGTGCTTCCTATTGGCCGACACGCCACAAACGACGTGCCGGGAAAGGTCAAGGAGGACCTCATGAAACGTTTTTTGTTCATCTCACTGGTTGTCTGCTGCCTGATCGCCATCGTGCCGCTGACCGTCGTCGCCCAGGAGGGCGGCTGCACCGATGTCGCCTACCATGAAGGGCTGGTGTTTGGTGGCGTTGGTGGCAATAACATCGGCCTCTACAGATATGAGATCTGGGGCCGTAAGACGGTCGATGGCGACTGGGCGGAATCCCAACTGCACGTCTTCATCAGTGGGCCGACAGTCTGGGACCCTGTAAACCTGGAGTTGATCCTGGGTGTACGCGTCGATGACTGGGTGACGCTGGAAGGCGACCCGGACTGGCTGGAAGTCAGTTGTGATCTGGGCTGGGCCGGTCTGGATACCGTCGTGGAAGTCTATGATCAGACGAGCGATAGCTACCTGCCGCTGGAGATCCACGTAGATCTGTACGGCAAGACCGGCAATTATGACTACGATGGCAGCATGTACTTCGTGCGTGACGCCAAACCCTACGGCACGATTGATATGCCCGGCTTCAGCTACAGCATCTCATACGCGGATGGCCCGGTGCCTCCTGGTCACATCAGGGCCGGTGGCCAGAACTTCTCGACACAGTGGCGCGGCTTCTGAGTTGCGTAACAATCGCATACGACTTGTATAGAACTACGCGGGGCATCCCGGTCGGGGTGCCCCTGATTTCTGGCAGCTTGTGTGGTAAACTGTCCACTGCTTCCCCCATGAACAGCCCCTGAAGTTCAGCATCTGATGTGATTCTGACGCATGACAGAACTCTGAGCGCTAAAGCTCGTATATAATGGGTGAGAGGCGGATGTGTCGGCACGTCACGCCTAACTTACACTGAAAACCATCAACCGTTCACCACGATGTCAGGTCTGTTATGATTCGTTTGAAACGACGCAATACGGCATGGTTAACGGCACTCGGTTTGGTCATTGCGTTCGCGCTGCTGGCCGGGGCGACGACCCCGGCGGTACAGGCCGTGCTGCTGGGGATTTTTGCGGTGGCGATGGTCGCTTCCCTGGTCGAACTGGGGCCGGAGCGCGAGACACTGCTCGATGCGATCCGCCGTGCACCTATTCGGCAGCGCATCAGCCCGCAGGCGAAGGAAGCCGTCGAGCGCGCCAAAGCCCGGGGCGGTTACGCCAATAACCGCCTCATGATGCTCGACCTCGGCCTGATCGCCTCGCAGAGCAGTTACGAAGGGCTGGCCATGCGCCGCACGCGCAGCATCAGCAAGGATGACGATGGCGTGCGCCCCTTCGTCACCCTGTATGTGGATGCCGTCGAAGCCGAACGTAACGCCATCGTCCGCTTCTCGATCTTCGACCAGTTCGGTGATGAACTCTACGTCTACGAGATGCGCACTTACCTGCGCGAAGGCGAGATGAACATCATGGCGGATCACCATCTGCCGCTGGCGGGCAACAGCGCCATCCAGGGCGCTGGTGATTGGGATCTGCGTATCCATATCGATGGTAATCTGGTCGCCATGCAGAACTTCATGCTGGCCCCCTCGCTCAACGAGCGCAGCCGCCGTCTCGCCGCTGATGCCGGTATACTCAACGATAGTTTTGATATCATTGAAGAAGAGCCGCAGGAGATACCACCACGTTTGCAGGATTTACTGGAGAAAAACTCATCCGCCGCACGCAGCAACACCTACGGACAATCGCGCAGTTCCGCGCGATCGGAAGCGTCGGCACCCAGAACGAACACCACCACCCGACGCCGGAGGTGATGCAGCATGGGCAATGGTAATCGTAATTCGCTGATCCTGGCCTTCATCCTGTTGATGCTGGGGGCGGTCGCCCTCGCGGAGAGTGCCGGACTGGTCGTCATGATCCTGATCGGTCTGCTGTTCCTCGTCCGCCAGTTCGACAACAACCAGCTCAACGCGACCCTGGGCTATAACTACGAAGAAGATGAATATGAAGACGAGCGCGACTGGGAAGATTTCGAAAGCCGCGAGCACCGGCAGGCCCAGACGGAGCCTGTCTACCGCCACGCCTTAGAGGCGGTCAACCGCGCCGGGCTGGACCCGGACACAGTACAGGTGCTCGCCGTCGATATTGGCGTGCTGGCCTATCGCGGCGACGAGCCGCCCACCGTCTACCGGACGTGGTCGCTGCCCGACGATGTGGATTACATCCAGCCCTTCGTCGAGCTGCGCGTGCCGGAGAAGGCGCAGGGCCGCGTCAAGTTCGAGGTCTTCGACGAAGACGGCAACGTGATGTTCCAGCGCGAGGATGGCTACAACCTGCAGCGGGGCCGTAATCTGCTGACGCCCGCCGCACGCCTCCCGGTCCATGACGAATACGTGATGGATGGCCGCTGGTCGATGCACGTCTATGCCGATGATGTGCCGCTGGCCGTCCACCAGTTCGAGTTCGCCGAAGCGACAAGCGTCGCCATCAAGCGTCACATCGGCGAAGACGGCGAAATCAACACCGAGCTGCGCGCCGTCATGACGGAAGGCAAACTGCCGAAGATGTCGCTGGACGAGCTGCTCGCGTATCAGGAAGAGGAAGAGGCCCAGCGCCGTCAGAGCCAGTAGGCGATAGCATCGCAGGCGATACCGTCGCAGGCGATACCGCCGCATCTCGCACAGGCCCGGTCGATCATGAACGAAATTCTGCTGCTGCTGGGGATGACCCTGGTCACCTTCAGCGTGCGTTATCTGCCGCTGCTGGTGGTCGGACGTATTCAACTTCCGAACAAGGTCATGCGCGCCCTGCGCTATGTGCCCGTCGCCGTGCTGACGGCGATAATCGTGCCGTTCATGCTGCGACCCCAGGGCACGCTGTTCCTGAGCTTCGAGAATGCCTATCTGGTGGCGGGGGTCGCCTCGGTCGTCATCGCCTGGCGCACGCGCAACCTGTTGGCGACCATCGCCGGCGGTATGGCGATTTTCCTGCTGTGGCGCGTCCTGATCGGCTGAAACGCCCCCTCACCTTAAACTTCGCCCAACGTTCATAACAGGCGATTACAAGCATCTTAACGCGAAAATAATGTAAACAGCTTATAGTGTGAGACTAAACTCAATCACAGAACCTGGAGCCGATATGGTATCGGAACGCCCACTTCTCATTTTCACGAACGATGACGGCATCCAATCGCCGGGGCTGTGGGGCGTCGTCAATGCCTTTAACGGGTTGGGCGATCTTCTGGTAGTCGCCCCGCAGGACCAGCAATCCGGCATGGCGCGCAGTATGCCGGGATACAGCAGCGGCGCGCTCTATCCGTATGATGCCCCGGAACACCTGCGCGACTGCACCGCCTACGCCGTCGACGGCACGCCTGCCCAGGCCGTGCAGCACGCCATCTTAGAGCTGTGCGACCGCAAACCGGCGCTGGTCGTCAGTGGGGCCAACTACGGGGATAACACCGGCAACGGCGTGACCATCTCCGGCACGGTGGGTGCCGCGCTGGAAGGGGCCAGCCTCGGCGTTCGCTCGATCGCCATCAGCCAGCAGACGCCCTTCGACATGCACCTCACCTACTCCGACAATGTCGATTTCAGCCCGGCGGGGCACTTCGCCCGCTACTTTGGCGAGTGGCTCATCAGCCATCAGGCGCTGCCCGATGACGTCGACGTGCTCAAGATCGACGTCCCCTGGGAAGCCACTAACAACACTGGCTGGCAGGTCACGCGGGTATCGCGCCGTCGCGTCTACTGGCCGACACGCCCGGAACGTGCGGTGGGCGATACCAGGGGCAAACTCGGTTACCGCTACAATACTGATCCTGCCCGCGCTGAACCAGATAGCGACGTGCATGTGCTCATGCATCTGAAGAAGGTCAGCGTGACGCCGATGAGCCTCGATATGACAGCCCGCACCGATCTCTACCGCTTGCAGCAGATCCTCATGGGCGAGGTCGAATACGGGCGCTGAGGTCAGACGGCGTTCAGCATAAACAATCAGCATAATCAAAAAGACGCGCTGCAGCGCGTCTCTTGCGTTTGTGCTGAAGGCTGGCGGATGCCTCAGGCCATCTGGATGTCTTCGCCATCCATGCTGGTGATCGTCGCCAGCGCGTACATGGGGATATCGTAGCCAGCCTGGATCATCGCATCGCGCCCGCCCTCGAAGGTTTTTTCCACGACGACGCCCACGCCCACCAGCCGCGATCCGGCATCGCCGACCATGCGCGCCAGCGCCATCAGCGTCTGACCGGTCGCCAGAAAGTCATCAATGATGAGCACGTCTTCGCCAGCGCGCAAAAACTCGCTGCTGACCATCAGCGTGACGTCGCTGCCCTTAGTGTGGCTGGGCGCAACTTCCATGAAGATCGGCCCGGACATGGTGATGGGGCGCTTCTTGCGCGCATACACGACCGGCACGCCCAATTCGATGCCTGTCATGAGCGCCGGGGCGATCCCGCTGATTTCCGCCGTCAGGATGCGGTCGGGCTGGACGCCCTGCTCGCGGAAGAAGGCCGCGAGGTGCTGGCCCATCCGCACCATCAGGCCCGGGTCGAGCTGGTGATTGAGCAGGCTGTCGATCTTCAGAATGCCCCTGCCGAGGTTGCGGCCCTCGCTCAGGATGCGCTCTTTGAGTTCTGGCATGGACATAAACGCGCTGTCTCCGTATGACGTATAAGCTGGCAGTACCCTGCATGGCTCCTCAAAAAAGAGAATGGCGCAATCCTACCATGTCTCGCTGCTGCCGACGAGTGCCGCGCAGTCCGCCGGGGATAACCCAGCAGGATAACCCAATCTGTTCGCGCGATTGGCGTTTTGGCTTACAATGGGGGTTACGCAGCGGGCTGTGACCTCAGGCTGCGCTTTCTGCCCAAATGTGTGCCGATGAAAGGCGCGTGCATATGGTCTTTAACCAACTGCTTCAGGCGCAGCAGCGCTTTCAGAATGAATTACTCGCCAAAGCCAACGTCGTTGGCGTGGCTGTTGGCTTCCGCGATTTCATGGGCGAAACAACCGATGAACTCGCCCTTATCGCCATGGTGGAACAAAAGAAGCCGGTCGAGGCGCTGGAACCCGGCGACCTCGTCCCGCGCGAGATGAACGGTGCGCGCACGGACGTTATGGAAGTCGGGCGACTGCGCGCCCATCAGCTCACGCCGCGCAGCCGCTGGCGTCCGAACATCCCCTCCGGCGTGAGTGTTGCACACCCGCTGGTGACTGCCGGCACGCTCGGCACCATCGTCCGCGAGCGGGGTGGTACCCAGCTTTACATGCTCAGCAACAATCACGTCATCGCTAACAGTAACGACGCCCTGGTCGGCGACCCGGTGTTGCAGCCCGGCCCGACAGACCACGGCAAAAACCCGGAAGACATCGTCGCCCGGCTTGAGCGCTGGATTCCGCTAAAGTACATCGGCGATCCGATCGGCCCGCCGCCCTCACCGCCGCCACCGCCACCACCCGGCGGGGGCAACCCACCGCCGCCGATGAGTGGCTGCGACATCGCCGACCTGGTTGCGACGCTGGGCAACACGCTCGCCCGCCTGAACGGCAGCGATAAGCGGCTGGCGGTCGAATCAGCCAGCGCCAGTTCAGAAGCGGTTGTCGCCACTATGGACCCGATCGCAGCACAATCGACCATCCCGATCAACAGCGTTGATTGCGCGATTGCCGCGCTGCTCAACCCGGATATGTTCACCCGGGAAATTCTGGAGATCGGCGCGGTGCTCGGCAAGAAGCCGCCCACGCTCGGTATGCGCGTTCGTAAGGTGGGCCGCACGACCGGCTATACCGAGGGCATGATCAATCTGGTCAACGCGACGGTTGATGTATCCTATAACACGATGGACGGCATCAAGACGGCCCGCTTCACCGGCCAGGTGATGACCACCGGCATGAGCCAGGGCGGCGACAGCGGCTCGCTCATCGTTGAAGTGGGGTCACAATCGGCGGTGGGGCTGCTGTTCGCTGGCTCGCCCATTACGACCATCTTCTCGCCGATCGATCTGGTGCTGGATGCGCTCAACGTCGATCTGGTCTGATGCCAACGTGATCCTGAGAGCCTGATTGTGCGCCCGTTGATGCACCGCCTTTCTCGTTGGGGGATGCTGCGTCCCGCCCTGATCCTGCTGCTGGGTCTGGCGGGGCTGCTGGTCGCCTGCACGCCCACGGACGACGCGCCGCTGCCGACGCTCGCCCAAATGCCGACCGAGGCCGCGCCCACCGGTACGCTGACCCTCGCGGCATCGCCCGTCGATGCGACTGAAATCAGCGTCGCCGCGACTGAAACGGCCACCGCGACGGAATCCGTGACGCAATCCGCGACGGAATCACCCGCCACAACGGCGACGACTGCGCCGACTCCGCCCGCCGAGACGCCCACCGTCACGGTGACGCCCAGCGCGACCATCACCGAGACGCCAACCCGCACGCCGACGCCCATCCCGACCATCGCGCCCGAAGATCGGCCCCTGGCCGGCCTGCTGGAACTCGCGGCGCGCTCGACCGTCCAGCCGACACAGCCGCTGCCGCCGACAGTCCCCGGTGTTGTTCCGGGCGGCGTTCCGGGTGGCGTTCCGGGTGGGGGGATTGTCGTCATCAGCACACAGAGTGGTGGCGGCACCTTCCCGCAGACGACGCCGCCCCCGGCGACCCTGCCCGGTGGCCCGCCGACGAACTGTGCCTACCTGCCGCCCGGCGGCTTTGCGACCGTCTACGTCAGCAACCCGGATATCGCCGCCCAGATCGGCTGCCCGTTGGGCAACCCGCCCCAGGTCATCACGCTGGGGGCGGCTTTCCAGCCCTTCCAGAACGGGCTGATGCTGTGGCTGCAGGGCGATATCTACGCGTTGTATAACGTCGGCCCGCGCAGCGAATACTATGCGGATACGTTCCAGCCTGGCCCGGACCCGGAAACCAGCCCGGAGACTCCGCCGCCCAATCTGGTGGCACCCGTGCGCGGCTTCCTCAAGGTCTGGTCGAGCAATCCGGCGGTGCGCGATGGCCTCGGCTGGGGCACCGCGCCGGAGCAGGGCACGACGGCGACGGTGCAGCGCTTCGCCAATGGTCAGATGATCGCGCTGCCTGTGCGCGGCGATATTCTCATCCTGATCGGACCTGCCAACGGCGTTGGCACGTGGCGCAGCGTCCCGGGCAGCTACTGACGTGGCGCGCATGGCGAGACTGGTTTTCGCTGACGGCGCTTTTCCTGTACACTGTTTGTACAGATCGTCAACATATTGAAAGAAATGGATCCAACAAGGGCTGTGGGGCCAGCGGTCCCACCGTCACCGCGCAATCAACACCGGTCCTATCGCTGCCGCCGGATTGCGCCGCATTGAGGAGTATGAACGACCAATGACCGGCCCGCGCTATCTGACGGCGAAAGAGGCCGCCGACCGGCTGGGGGTCAGTTTGCCGACGCTCTATGCCTACGTCAGCCGGGGCCTGATACGTTCGCAATCGGCAGCCGACGGCGGACGCCAGCGCCGTTATGCGGCAGAGGATGTCGAGCGCTTGATCGCCCGCAAAGAAGGCCGCAAAAACCCTGAGAAACTCGCCCGTGATGCGCTTCACTGGGGCGTGCCCGTCCTGGATTCCGCCCTGACGCTGATCGACGACAACCAGCTATACTATCGCGGGCACGATGCCATCACCCTGGCGACCCACCTCAGCGTGGAGGAAGTCGCCGGGCTGCTGTGGCTCAACACGCCCACTGCGGATCTCTTCCGCGACCGCGCTACCGATCCTAAAACGCACTATGAGACGATGCTCCTGCATATGGAGATGGACGGGGCGAACCTCAAGCCACTGGCGGCGATGCAGGTCGTGCTGCCGATTGCCGGCGTCGATGACCTGACCGCCTATGACCTGCGACCGGAAGCGATCGCCCGTACCGGGGCGCGCATCCTGCGCCTGATGGCCAGCGTCACCGCCGGAGATGTCCCTAACGACACGCCGCTTGCCCAGACTTTGCAGCAGGGCCTGTGCCCGGATGACCCGCCAGCGGCGGAAGTCCTCAGCGCGGCCCTGATCCTGTGTGCCGACCATGAACTCAATGCCTCAGCATTTGCGGCGCGGGTCGTCGCCTCCGCCGGGGGCACGCCCTACGCTGTCGTCAGCGCGGGGCTGGCGGCGCTTCAGGGCGTCCGACACGGTGGCCAGACGGAGCGCGTGTCCGATCTGCTGCGCGAAGTCCACACGCCGGAGCGCGCCCGCGAGGTGATCGGCGCATGGCTGCGGCGCGGCGACGCGGTGCCCGGCTTCGGCCATCGGCTTTACCCGCAGGGCGACCCGCGCGGCCTGGCACTGCTGAACCTGCTGCGCAACCGCTACCCGGATCAACCTGTGCTGAGCCTGATCGAAGCAACGCTGCAGGCCGCCGACAATCTGGGGCAGCCGCCGCCTAATATCGACCTGGCACTGGTCGCGCTTGAACGTGTTCTGAACCTGCCGCAGGGCTGCGCGCTGGCGCTGTTCGCCCTGGGCCGTACGATCGGTTGGATTGGTCACGCGCTGGAGCAGTACGCAGATCCCGCGCTGATCCGCCCGCGCGCCCGTTACGTCGGCGATCCGCCGCAGCGCCCCAGCCTGGATTCTTCCTGAACCGGAGGCATCCTGAGAGCGACCTTATACAACCAGATTGTAATGCATAAAAATATCGTAAATATCGAAGACTCAAGGCACGCAAAGAGCAATTTTGCCGTTATAATTCATAATATGATCGCAACCTGACAACCGTGTTATAGGGCAATTATGAGAGCCACATCACACACCGCGCCGCATGACGCGCAGGCGGCGCCGTACCTGCTGACGACCGTCCTCGCTTTGACCGCTGCCACGCCCGCTACTATGCTGATAGAGAAGCGGCGGTTCTTGTGCGCCCTTCGCAGACAGTCCATAGGCGGTTAGGGATGATTATGCCCTCATCGTACACCCAGGAGCATGATGCCTTGCTGGATGCGGTAGACGCTGCACTGCTCGCAGTGGATGAAAACGGCCGCATCACCTACGCCAACGCCGCCGCCCAATTGCTGCTGAACGCGCCCGTAATGGCGCTGCAACAGCGCTCCATACAGACGCTTTTCGCGTCGCAGCAGGAAGCCGCCCGCTGGCAGGCCCTGCTCGATGCGCCGACCCTCCCTGACGGCAGCGTCCAGTTCCGCATGATCTGGGAGCCGGACGACGGCCCGGTGCTGCCGCTGCTGGGCGTGATGCGCGCCCTGTGCCGCGACCAGCTCAGCACGGATACCTTTTACCTGTGCACGCTCTCGCCGCGCCCCCAGCCACTGAGTGGCCTGCTCGACATCCTGGCGACCAGCGGCCTGCTGAACGCTTTCCGGCAGCCGGTGATCATAAGCGACGGCGACGATCGCCTGCGTGAGGTCAACGACGTGCTGGCCGCCCTGCTCGATACGCCACAGGTGAGCCTGATCGGTAAATCACTGGCCGAGCTGGTCACCGATGACCATCAGCAGGCGCTCGCGGAGTTACTGGCAGTGCGTCGTCATGGCGAAAGCCAGCTCGTCGAGCTGACCCTGCGCCATCCTGACGGTATGCCGCGCGTCGTCCTCATCTCCGACGTGCCCATGCTGGATGAATCCGGCGCGCTGCAGGGGAGCCTGTCGCTGCTGACGGATATCACCACGCAGAAGCGCATCGAGGAAGACCTGCGCAGCAACAACGCCGAGCTGGACGCCTTCTCGCGCACAGTCGCCCACGACCTCAAAAGCCCGCTCGCCGTGCTGCTGGGCTTCGCGGACCTGATGCAGAACGAGTTCCGCAGCCTGACAGACGAGGAGACGGAGGAGTATCTGCGCACCATGGGCCAGACGACGCAGAAGATGCTCAACATCGTGGATGAGCTGCTGCTGCTCTCGCAGATGCGCAAAGGCGATGTCGAGCTGGTGCCCATCAATATGGATTTCGTCCTGGCGGAGTCGCTGCACAGTCAGGCGTACCTGCGCGCCCAGTACAAAGCGGAGATCGTCAAAGTCACCGACCCGATGCCGCCCGCGATGGGTTACGCCGGCTGGGTGGAAGCGGTCTGGTCGAATTACATCTCGAACGCGATCAAGTACGGCAGCACGCCGCCCCGCGTGGAGATCGGCGCGGAGGTCCAGGGCAACTGGGTGCGCTACTGGGTCCGGGATAATGGCGAGGGCCTGACGGATACGCAGATCGCGCAGTTGTTCAAGCCGTTCCAGCGATTGCAGCGCGTCCGGACGAAGGGTCACGGCGTCGGCCTGACCATCGTCAAGCGCATTGTGGAGAAGCTGGGCGGGCAGGTCGGCATTGAGAGCGTCCCCGGCGAGGGGAGTATCTTCAGCTTCACGCTGGCCCGCGTCCCCGATAGCGACTAATCACAAGCAATCAAAAGCCGGGCCTTCCCGGCTTTTTTGATGCCTGCTCCCCATAATCGATGACCTCACCCCGCCTGAAACTGAGGTTCACACGGCGCGGTGTGCTCAGGGGGTTTCTTCCTGGGCTTCTTCCTGGGGTTCTGCTTCGATTTCCGCATCTGCATCGGCTGGGGTGACCAGCGCCGTCTCGGTTGATGCAGCCGCCCGCTGTATCTGCTCGAATAGCTCCAACTGCCGGAACTGCCCGGGCGTCAGGTGGATGAAGGGGCGCACGCCGCGCATCTGTCGCACGGCTTCTTTGGCGCTCATACCGTTGCTGATGAGATAGGCGGCAGCGGCACACGGTGCCCGTCCGACGCCCACGCCGCAGTGGACATAGACCTGCCCGCCGGTATCCAACTGCTGCCGGATGAAATTCGCGGCTTCTTCCAGCGCTTCCAGGGTGGGCGGCGTGTTGTCGCGGGTTGGCAGATGCAGATGTGTCAGCCCGCCGATGCCCTTCGCCGCATCATCGTGATGGGCTTCGCGCATATTCAGCACGGCGGTGATGCCGGCGTCCTGCATCGCCTGCCAGCCGCGCGCGGTGTGCTGCCCACCGACGAACAACGACGGCGCGACTTCGCTCAGCTTCCACACCGGCACGCCGCTGCGCTTCCGCTGGAACTGATCAACAAAGCGCAGCATCATGCCACGGGGGCCTGTCTGTAACAGGCTCAGGGCGCGCTGCAGATGCGGCGTTGGCTTCTTCTCGCCGGGCTTCTGCGTTTCGATCTTCTTCGCATCTGATTTGGTCATGACGTTACCTCAGCTTGGCTAGCGCGTGGGGGTGCGCGCCTTGCAGACGCGCGCCACCGGCTCGCGGGGCATTTCATTGGTCGCCGCCAGATACTCCAGGCCGTCGCGGTCCACGATGTAGACCTCGCGGCCCTTCTTCCTGAGCAGCCCGGCGTTCAGCAGGGCACGCAGCGCCCGCCCGACCACCTCGCGCGTCGTCCCCAGGATGGCGGCGATCTCCTCCTGTGTGAGCGTGGTCGGCGCTTCCGCGATAGTGTCGGCGTAGCTCGTCTCGTACAGGAACAGCTTCGCCAACCGGGACGGTATCGTGCGGAAGGTCATATCTTCCAGGCGCTCGATGTACTTACGGTTGACCTGCGCCAGCGCCTGAACGTAGTTCTGCAGCAGGTCGCGCTCGTTGGCCAGCAGCTCCATGAGGTGCTCATGGCTGATGCGCAGGATCGTCGCGGCGGTCACGGCCACGGCATTATACGGGTTGACGCCACCATCGACAGCGGCTACTTCGTTGAAGGTCGCCGGCGGTCGAAGCAGGCTGAGCGTGTGCATGCGCCCTTCCTGGCTGATGCGGTAGATGCGCACCAGTCCGTCCGCGACCAGGTGGAAGCCCGCGCAGGCGTCCCCCTCTTCAAAGATGGTCGCCCCGGCCTGATAATGGAGTGCATGGGCGGAGTCCTCGACCCGGTGTACCACGTCCGGGCCAATCCCAACAAAACAGGGTACGTTGCACCAATCTACCATCGTTAAAACCTATAAACTACGGACATCGCGTTCCATTATAGCCTTTATATGCGCTGCGTCTACTTGAGGACGATCATCAATTTGCCAACATTACGGCTTCAGCGCATACTGAGTCTCAACTGAATAAAAGCCGCACCGTCGCTCATCAGACCCATTGCAAAAAGTATCGTAAATTGTATTGAGGGGCCTATGTCGTCTGATCGCTACCGGGATTTTCGCCAGCTCGCCCGCCATGAACAGGAAGGCTGCGCCTTCCGCCGCGTCGTCGTGCCGCGCCCATCCACCGTGGCAATCGTCGCGCCACACGGGGGCCGCATCGAGCCGGGTACCTCACCCATCGCCCGCGCCATCGCCGCTGAAGACTATGCGCTCTACCTCTTCGAAGGGCTGAAGCCGGGCGATAACCGTCATCTGCACATCACCAGCGCCAACTTCGATGATCCGCAGTGCCTGGGGCTGATCTCCCGCAGCCGCCTTGTGCTGACGGTCCACGGCTGCCGTGATTGGGACGTGCGCGTCTACGTCGGCGGGCGGCATCAGCAGTTGGCGCGGCGGCTGGTCGCGCTGCTCAACCGGCATCACTTCCCGGCGGAGCTGGACCGAACCTATCATGCTGGCATCCACACGCGCAATATCTGCAATCGGGGCACACTACGACAGGGCGTACAACTGGAACTCTCGGCAGGGCTGCGACGGTCGCTGCTGCGGTCGCCGCGTCAGACGGAGGTCAGACGTTTTGCAGGGGTGATCCGGGCTGGTTTGGGGACAGCAGTGTGATCGCTTCTTTAAGATGCGGCTCGCGTCGGGCGATATCCGCCAGCGCCGCCCGCAGCGTCGGAAAACTCATCAAGCGCGTGCGCGTCGTGTAAGTGATCGCTGAGGCGACCGCACGCAGAATGGCGTTATCGCTCAGCAGCATGATCCACGCCAGATAGGGATCGTGGATGAACTCTGCGATTTTGGCCAGATGGGGTAGTGAAGTTGGGTAGCGCCGGACGCCGGTCATATCCAGGATCACATACACAGGTGGATGACCATCGTGCATACGATCTGTGATCGCCTTGTTGATTGTAGTCAGTTCGTCGAGCTCCAGATCACCCCACAATTTGGCGTGGATGACCTTGTTCTCAACGATCCAATTGAGCGTATGGGCCATTGCTGTCATCTTCTAACCCACCATCGATGACCATTGTAATGCCATTATAACACTCTATTCCATTAGCGTAACGTAAGATTACTTTTATTTCATAATAAATTTCATTTGAGTAATCCGCTGATCCGTCCGATCAGCACCTCAGCGACGTCGCTCTTGCGCATCAGGTCCAGGCTCTCCTGACTGCCGCTGCGATCCAGGATGACGACCCGGTTAGTATCCACATGGAAGCCGGCATCGCTGGCCGTGATGTCGTTGGCCACCAGCAGATCAAGCGCCTTGCGCTGGAGTTTGCTCTGCGCATTCGCCAGCAGATCGTCGCTCTCCGCCGCGAAGCCCACGACCACCTTCGGGCGGTGGCTCATCCCTTTGACGTTCATCAGGATATCCGGTGTGGGCTTCAGCGTGAGCGTTGGCGCTTCGGCGTCCTCTTTCTTCATTTTATGAGCGGCCATCTGTGCCGGGCGATAATCCGCGACGGCGGCAGCCATGACCAGCACATCTGCCCCGGCGCTGCGCTCCAGGACGGCATCGTTCATCTCCATTGCGGATTCCACCGCGACGACTTCCGCGCCGATCGGGGTGGGCAGCGCCGCGCTGGTGATGAGCGTCACCTGCGCCCCGGCATCGAGTGCGGCCTGGGCGATGGCTGTCCCCTGCTTGCCGCTGGAATAATTGCTGATGTAACGCACCGGGTCGAGTGGCTCCCGGGGGGCCCCCCCCCCCCCCCCCCCCCCCCCACCCCCCCGCCCCCCCCCCCCCCCCCCCCGCCTCCCCCCCCCCCCCCCCCCCCAGTTTGGCCGCCGAGGGCAGGCCGTGCGCCCACTCGACCAGCGGATGG
>Ga0081535_100100_pt1 | contig 82367 bp, 61 predicted proteins | sample HotLakmasection3_FD_71020 | JGI IMG/M metagenome (GOLD analysis project Ga0081535, IMG submission 71020) | Hypersaline microbial mat communities from Hot Lake, Washington, USA - Section #3 (SPADES assembly) (version 2) | ecosystem: Environmental > Aquatic > Non-marine Saline and Alkaline >... | reverse complement strand
TCGTGTTTCTCTGGCTTCCTTTAGGGCTATCTGCAACTTGCTGATAAAGTCGGCTCGACTCTGGCCTGACTGGGCTTCTTCTACGTTCGCTCCAATCGAGGTGCCTGAGCGGATCAGTTGCCTGGACAGCGTTCGACCGGCACCCGGTTGTTCATCAAGCACTTGGCATAGCTTCACCACTCGCACTGCAAACTCAAATGTCCGTTCCGTTATTGGGGTTGGCTCCGGCATACTCCTGGTTTCTCAATTTTGCATTCTTAATTTTGCATTTTGAATTGATTAGCCCACACTGTTTCCTGCAAGATCCCTAAAGGAACGCCAGCATCGCTACTACACAGGGTGAGGTGGACTTTGAGACCCATTGCTGAGGCATCACTAATCGGGCCTAAGCCACGGGTGTGGCGGTGAGTGCTGAAGTCCAGTTCGGTCGTGTCTTGGATCGTCAGCACCGTTGAGTGTTCTAAGCAGCGTTCGACCGTTTGATCAATGTGGCCGGACAAGATGGCGGTGGGGGTAATGCGCCGATTTGACCAAAACTTATACAGTCCTTGCACCACAAATCAATGCAAAATTAAAAATTCAAAGTTCAAAATGCAAGAGACTCTCTCAGCAAGGTCTCCACTGCCTTAATTCTGCATTTTTAATTTTGCATTTTGAATTGTTAAGCCATGAGCTTAGCGCGACGAACAAACCTTGAAACCCTTGATAAATCACAGTTTATTTGCTTCCTTATCTATCCATATCTACTTACACCTCATCCTAAGAGGCATTTTGGATCAAAAATGTCACGATGATTGGTCTTCCATATCTATTTTTTGGGCATCCTTATCGGTCGGTGGTACCGCTGGGGCAAGTGCTTCAATCGCCATCGATCGCGGCCTCGGTGAGCAAACACTCGCGCTACTTTATAGTTTTGTATCAAGAAATCGCTCAAACCTTTGCACCATGGGCATTCTGGCGATTTTAGTCGGAGTTTACTTAGCTTCAATCAACTTCAATTAAATCAATTCAACTTTAAGCAACTTCGTCGATTCGTTACTAATCGTTACTAAAACGACCGCTGAGGCTAACAACAATTTTCTTGAGCGAACACTGAAACCATTGCTGTCAATAGCTTTTAGGGCTTTGGGAATTGTCAAGAAAGATGCGATAAAAGAATAGCAACAAGCCGTTTATGCTGCGCTGACGCCCGAAGATTGGGATGATATCGCCACCGCTGCTGCTAACGCGGTTCAACAACATGTGAAACGGCATATTGGATTACCTCAATCCGCGTAGGGGAGACTCGACAGTCGGGAAAATTTGCTGTCGTTTGGTCAAAGGAATAAAGCACGACAAAAACCGATTGGGGATATGAGACCCTATACTGCTGTAGGCCCGGAAAGAGAGAAGCAAGATCAGAATCTATTCAATGCGCACAATGTTTCGCAAGTTTAGCCAGTTATAACGACGTATTCCCCAAGGCACAACAATCAAGAGTAGAACAAATAGAATCGATAAAACCAGTCCTAAAGGTAGTCCAACCGTAAACGACTGTCCCAGATAGGTCAGCAGTAATGTCGAAGGAACCATGCCCAACAACGTTGAACTGGCATAAATCGGCAGGGAAAGGTTGGTCAGCCCTGCGCCATAACTAATGAGGTCAAAGGACAGAATGGGTAGCAGCCGGGTTATAAAAATAACGCCACCCAGGAGCCATTCACCCCGGTCTTTTGAAAAGTAAATGGCCTTACCCGTTAGCGCTTTGACGGCGGAGCGTCCTAAGCTGCGACCAATGAAGTAGGCAATCAATCCACCCACAAAACCACCGACCACGCTGTAAATCGCCGCCGGAAGTGCGCCCCACATAGCCCCAGCGGCTACGGTCAATGGCGCACCGGGAATGGGGCTGATGACCACGGCTAGAGCGATAATGGCGATGTAAGCCAGGATTCCAAAAACGCCCGATTGGTCAACAAGTTGCTTTATGCCTTCGGGTGTCAGCGGATTAATATCCGTTTGCTGAGAAACCCAACCATAGGCCAGCAACGACAGCCCCAGCACCCCAATAGCGACTAGATTTTGCCGTTGCCAAAGGTGTCGCCAGAGCCGTCGCCAGTTTCGAGACATGATGCCGTCCTTAGGCTGGCTGCATCTCTACAATCCCCATCATGCCCCGGTCTTCGTGATCGAGAATATGGCAGTGATAGACGGTTTTGCCCGCGTAGTCGCGGAAGGGGATACGAATCCGAACACTTTCGCCAGGGCTCACCGACACCACATCTTTCCACGCAGCATAAGGTGCAGGCTGGCCATTGCGGCTAATGACCTGAAACTTGTTGGTATGAACGTGGAATGGATGAGCCATCGTGCCAGTATTGATGACTTCCCAATCTTCTACCGTATTGAGGCGCACCTGGGTATCGGTGCGATTGTGGTCAAAGGCTTTGCCGTTAATTAAGAACACCATGCCCATGCCCATGCCGTGGTTGAGGGTGAACTGGCGGGTGGTCTGCGGTTCGGGGAGGGCCTCGACAGGGATGAGTTGAGTCGGCAGCGGGAGCGATGCAGTGGTGCCGCTGTAGGTAAGGGTGGCGACAGTTTCAGCGCGATCGCGGTTAGGAGTCCCATCCATCATGCCACCGCCCATCATGCCACCCATTCTGCCGCCCCCCATCATGCCCTGAGCAGGATTGAAGGGTTGGTTGAGCAGGCGATATTGACCAGGTTCGCGATCGCCCTTCACCAACACCTCGACCCGTTCACCAGGAGCCAGCACCAGGTCGTTAAGTTCGATGGGTGATGTGATCGCCCCGCCATCCGTCGCAATTAGATAAAACGGATGTTCCTCCAACGATAGCCAGAAGAAGCGAGACGTTGACGCATTCAGCAGTCGCAGTCGCAGCAGTCCCCCTTGCGGTATTTCCAGGGCGGGATTGAACTGTCCATTGGTCGTAAGGAGATCACCAATGCGTCCGGTCATCTGGGCCATGTGGCCAGGGTCAGGAATGTTGCCGCCGCGATCAAGAGCAAAGTCTTTGAGCACGAGAAATTCTTCCTGGGCGGCTTGAACTTCGGGAATCTCATCCAGCTCGCCGCGCACCACAAATAGCCCAGCCAAACCGCCAAACAGTTGTTCGGCAACGAGTCCGTGGTAGTGGGGGTGATACCAGAAGGTACCTGCTGGATGGTTGGCAGGAATTTGAAACTCGTAGGTGTAGCTTTCGCCTGGTGGGATTTCGAGGAAAGCATTGTCCCCAGTCCCCGTAGGCGGAATGTGGAGTCCGTGGTAATGGAGATTGGTGGGTTGGTTCAGGCGATTGGTGAAGCGGATTTGCACGGTGTCACCGGGTTTAGCCTCCAGCCGAGGGCCGGGAACCTGACCGTTGTAAGTGAGCAGGTTGGCGTTGCGATCTCCCAACTTCACCTGTTGCACCTCGGCGACCAGGTCAAAGCTGAGCAAACCACCGTCGCTGCTGTATACCGGAGCTTGAGCGAGTGCTGAGCCTGGAGCAGAGGATGGCGACGATCCTCTAGAACATTGAGCAAGCAGTAATGCTCCGGTCGTTCCGAGGCTTAACCCCAGAAACTCTCTTCGCCTCATGGCTTTCACTAAGGTCATAAACGAATAAAAGAACTGAATCAGTTGGCAAGCGCTATGTGGCAATCAAGCCAATCGAGTCGTCGTGGCTGGGCTGACTTCACCCATAGGAGCTACGAATGGATTCGCGCTGTTGCATCCCCAACCGCGCATCATGCCACCGCGCCCCATCATGCCGCCCATCAACAACCCGCCAACGAGCAGGGTGACGACGATCCCAGCAGCAAAGCCAACGGCTCCAGACGCTACGACTTTGGTATCCATGGCCGAACCTCCTAATCATTGCTTCTAAAAGAACACCTTTCGAGATCTGAAAAGTGATACTGAGATCGTAGAGTCTCTAGCTGGCTATAGGGTCAAGATGGGATACGAAACGCAACACCGAGATAGCCTCTGGGAGCCGACCTTGGAATATCACCAGCCTAAAGAGGAACGATGAAATGGCGATGAAATTGGGGCTGTGAGGGCCGAATTGCTGCTCCTCACAACGCACTAACGCTAAGCGATGAAATCAAGATGAAATGCTCCTACTTCATAGGACAGAAATACCAATCCTTTCTTCTGATAGTTGTGGTGGCGGGTCGCTTCTCGATAAGTCTTAGACACCCCTTTCAGAGGATAGTTTCCCCTCTGGCAGCTGAGGGACTTTAGAGACTGTTAACTCAAAACACAGCCTTCAGACCGATTGATTTTGGCTAGAAATGACATGACTACTCACAACAACACCATCGACAATCATTCTGATACAGACCATCACCAAGGTATGTCCGGTAGCTACATCCGCTTTCTGGCAATGATTGGCACTTCAATCGTGGTCATGTTTTTCTTGATGTATCTGCATTCGTATCAGATTCTAGATCACGCCTGGTTCAGCGAGACACGGGTATTTATGGCCCTGATTATGGGGGCGGCGATGATGGTGATCATGCTGTCGTACATGCTGCACATGTATAAGAGTCGCACCATGAATATCGCCATTTATGTGAGTGCCATTGTGCTATTTGGCGCTTCACTGTGGCTGGTGCGCAGTCAGATCACGGTGAGCGATGTGGACTACATGGAAGGCATGATCCCTCACCACTCGATCGCGATTTTGACCAGTGAACGTGCCCAAATTCAGGATATTCGAGTCCGTGAATTAGCCGATGAAATCATCGATGCCCAGCGCCGCGAAATTAAGGAAATGGAGTGGCTGATTCCGGATATCCGAGAAAACGGATTGGTCACCACCCAAGCGGAGTTGGAAGGCAGACAGGTACCAGATTTTGCGCCCACCCCCGAATAGCCTGTAGAGGGCCTGGTAGGGAAAAACTCTGTCACGAGCATCAAAAAAGCCGTGATCAAATTGATTTCAAACGTCAAGTATTGTTGCTAAGGCTAGAGCCTACAGTCAGCTTGAGGGCTTAGGCTGAAATCGAAACACCTCAAGCCCGTTGAGCATTACTGAGGGCAATTCGATGAATCATTCCCATTCTCATCAATCCACCCAAACTGACCCTCGTGAAGCGGATGCCGCTCACCATCATGCCAAGCATCACCACGATCATCACGCATCCGGTGGCCACGGAAATCACGGTAGCCATGGTGGCCACAGCGGGCATGGCCACCACAGTCCGGGCATGTTCAAACAGCGGTTTTTTGTTTCGCTGATTCTGACTCTGCCGATTCTCTACTTTTCGCCGCAATTGCAGGGTTGGCTGGGCTACGAGGCCATTTCCTTCCCTGGCTCCGGCTGGATTAACCCCATCCTCGGCATTGCCCTCTATTTCTATGGTGGCTGGCCCTTCTTGCAGGGGGCGTGGCACGAGTTCCAGAGCAAAATCGGCATGATGACGCTGATTGCCCTGGCGATCACGGTGGCGTTTGTTTACAGTCTGGCGGTGTCGCTGGGACTGGAGGGGATGCCCTTCTATTGGGAACTGGCGACGCTGATCGACATCATGCTGCTGGGCCACTGGGTTGAGATGGCCTCGGTGCAGGGAGCCAGCAAAGCTCTAGAAGAACTGTCCACGCTCGTACCGAATGAAGCGCATTGGATGCAGGATGGGGAGATTGAAGATGTACCTGTGGATCAGATTCAGACTGGAGATGTCATCCTGATTCGTCCCGGTGAGCAGATTCCCAACGACGGCGAGGTGATTGAAGGGAGCACCAGCGTCAACGAATCGTTTCTGACGGGGGAGTCCAAGCCGGTCCACAAGGAAGTCGGTGATGAGGTGGTGGCCGGGTCCGTCAATACGGACGGTTCCGTGCAGGTGCGGGTCACCCGCGTTGGTGACGATACCGCCATTAGCCAGATCATGCGGCTGGTGGAAGAGGCGCAGTCATCCCGCAGTCGCTATCAGGTGCTGGCGGATAAGGTGGCTTACTGGCTGACGATTATTGCGATCGCCGCTGGTACTCTCACCTTCATCGTCTGGCTCACCCTCAGCGATCTGGTCTTTTCCATCAACCGAGCCGTGACAGTGCTGGTGATTACCTGCCCCCACGCTTTGGGACTGGCGATTCCCCTGGTGATTGCCAACTCCACCAGATTGGCGGCAAAAAATGGGATTTTGGTGCGTAACCGCGATTCTCTAGAGCGAGCGAAGGATATCAAAATTGTCGCTTTCGACAAGACAGGTACCTTGACTCAGGGCAAGTTTGGGGTTCAGCATATCGCTGCTGAGGGCATGGAGGAGGAACGAGCGCTAGCGATCGCCGCTGCCCTCGAAAACCCCTCAGAACACCCTCTGGCCAAAGCCATTGTCGATTCTGCCAAACAACGCCAGCTCGATCTGCCCCAGATGAAAGACTTCCAGACTGTCACAGGGCGGGGGGTAGAAGGCGTCATCGACGGTCAGACCTACTGGGTGGGCCGTCCTGAATGGGTGAAAGAAGAGAACCTGTCCTTCCCAGACTCTTTGCAGCAAGCGCTAAATCGCGCCGACGATCGCGGCGAAAGTGCCGTGGTGCTGATGACCCAAGAGCGCGCGATCGCCGTCATCGCGATGGCTGACCAGGTGCGAGAACGTGCCCGCACCACCATCGATCGCCTCCACGAAATGAACATTCAGGCGGTGATGATTACGGGCGATGCCGAAGCCGTGGCTCGTGCCGTCGCTGAGGATCTGGGCATCGATCTCTACTACGCCCGCGTGCTACCCGAAGACAAAGTCAACCGCATTAAAGAGCTGAAAAAAGAAGCGCCCACCGCCTTTGTCGGCGACGGCATCAACGATGCAGCGGCACTGCTAGAAGCCAACATGGGACTGGCGATCGGGGCGGGGACGAATGTGGCGATCGAATCTGCCGACCTGGTACTGGTGGAAGACGATCCGCTGGACGCGGTGAAGGCCCTGGTGCTGGCGAAAAAGACCTATGGCAAGATGATTCAAAACCTGTTTTGGGCCACGGGGTACAACGTCATCGCCATTCCGTTAGCGGCGGGGGTGCTGTCGGCCTGGGGCTTTGTGCTCTCGCCTGCGGTGGGCGCACTGCTGATGAGCCTTTCCACGGTGATTGTGGCAATTAACGCTGTAATGTTGCGGCGAGCAAAACTGGCTTAACGGTCAATATCTTTGATGATTTCAATTTGGACTGATGAAGCCTTCAAGAAACTAACAAGTCAACTTGATTTCAATCTCTACTGCCTAGAAAGTGAAAGGCGCGGTCGCATCCTCCCTAAAGAGCACACGATCGCGCCTTCCGTTCAATCCTGTGGCGGGCTACGGTTTATAAATCACCGTTGATGGCGGTGCGCTATCACTGGAAAACGATGCTTCCAGTTCTCCCCGTTTTGGTTTCGGCATAAACCAGCGACCAAACCGCGCATAGAGCGCTGGAATCACCAGCAGGGTCAGGGCAGTGGAGGTGAACAAGCCTCCCAGCACCACGATCGCCAACGGTTGCAGAATCTCATTGCCCGCACCGCTGGCGATCGCGAGCGGCAGCATCCCCAACGCCGAAGTCAGCGCCGTCATCAGAATTGCATTCACCCGCTCCAGAGAACCGTGAAACACCGCTTTCTTCAGGGGCAGCCCCTCGGCGAATTTGCGGTTGTAGTTGTCCACCAGCAGCAGGCCGTTACGGACGGCAACCCCAAACAGGGTAATGAAGCCAATGAGGGAAGCCACCGACATCACCCCTCCCGTCAGCAAAATCGAGACAATGCCACCCACCAGCGCCAGTGGCAGGTTGATCATGATCGCCACAGTGGCAGGCAGCGACTTCACCGAGAAGAACATCAGCACGGCAATGGCGATCGCCGCCAGGATGCTGTACACCAGCAGGTTATTAGTGGCGTTTTGCTCCGCCTCAAACTGGCCGCCGTACTGAATGAAGTAGCCATTGGGCAGTTGGACATTCTCGCGAATCTGGGCCTGAATGTCGCCCACGACGCTGCCTAAATCGCGATCGGCGACATTCGCCGACACCACAATCAAGCGCGACACATCTTCCCGGTTCACCACGTTCGCCCCCATGCCGTAGCTGACGTCGGCGACCTCACCCAGAGAAATGAGTTCTCCTGTCGGGATGGAAACGGGGATCGCGCTGATGGCATCCAGGCTATTACGGGCCGATTCCGGCAGCGCCACGGTCACGTCGATGAGCTGCTGATCTTCCGGCACCTGTGAGACCACGCGCCCGTTCAGCGCGGTTTCCACCACGTCGGAAATCTGAACCATCGTCAAGCCGTAGCTGGCGGCGGATTCCCGGTTGTACTGAATTTGCACCTGCCGGATGGGAAGTTGAGGCTCCAGTTGCAAGTCCACCACCCCGGCAATCGGTTCGATGGTGTCGCGTATCTGTTCCCCGATGCTGCGGAGTTCGGCCAGGTCGGGGCCAAAGATTTTGATGGCGATCGCACTCCGCACCCCCGACAGCACCTCATCCATGCGGTGGGAAATGAACCCGCCGATATTAGGGGCCACTCCGGGTAATTCCAGAAACGCTTCCCGCAGTTCTCGCACCGCCGCTTCTCGGTCTTTTAACGCTGCGTCACTGAGTTCGATATCGACATGGGCCATGTTCACGCCAGCGCCATCCGCATCGCCAGGAGAGCGTCCGGCCCGCACTTGCACCCACTCGTAGAGGGGATTGTCCTGGAGCGAGTTCGCCAACGCTTTGCCCGCTCCCATCGTGATATCCAGGGAAATGCCGGGAAACAGCACCATCGAATTCACCAGGGATTTTTCCTGAAACTCCGGCAGAAAAACACGGCCGAGGGAGGGGACAACCGCCGCTGAAGCGACCAGTGCCGCCAGCGCTACGGCCAGAATGAGCTGCGGGGCTCGCATGGAAAACCCGAGCAGCGGACGATACACCCGCTCTGCGAAACGCGACACGAAAGTCCCTTCCTGGGGCAAATTCTGATTCGCTAGCAGGATGGCACAAAGGGCAGGCGATAGGGTCATTGCCACCAGGGTAGAGGCCAAAATCGAAAACAGATAGGCCAGCCCCATCGGCGCAAAGATGCGGCCCTCCACTCCTGTCAGGCTGAAGATGGGGGCGAACACCACGACGATAATCACCGTGGAGAAAATCACCGCCAGCCGCACCTGCACCGACGTATCGAACACTACCTGGAAAGGGTGCTTGGGTTTGCCCTGGGCCTGGTTCATCCGCAACCCGCGGTAGCAGTTCTCCATATCCACGATCGCGTCATCCACCACCGAGCCGATCGCCACCACCAGCCCCCCCAAGGTCATGGTGTTGATGCCCAGACCGAAGGCTTTCATAAACAGCAGGCCAATCAGCAGCGACAGGGGAATGGCGCTGAGGGTAATGAGGGCGGTGCGCCAGTTCATCAAAAACAGCAGCAGAATCACTGACACAATCACCACCCCCTGAAGCAGCGAACCGCTGACATTGCGAATCGCGGAGTCGATGAAGTTGGCCTGCCGGAAAGTGCGCGTGACCTGCACGTCAGGGGGAAAGGTGGACTGGAGTTCAGCGATCGCCGCTTCAACCGCGTTCGTCACCGTGGGCGTGTCCACTTCCGGCTGCTTGTTGATCATCAGCACCACGGCAGGTTGCCCGTTGAGGCTGGCATCGCCCCGCTTCAACGCCGCCCCGGTCTGCACCGTCGCGACATCCCGCAGCAGAAGTGGCTGACCGTCCTGCACCTTCACGACGGATTGCTGCAAGTCATCAATGGACTGCATCTGGCCCAGGCCGCGCACCAGCAGTTCTTGACCGCCGCCAATCAGAAAACCACCGGGGGCGCTAGAGTTGGCTCCGGTCGCCGCCGCCGTCACTTCATTAATTGAGACATTAAAATCCCGTAGCTTGGTCGGATCGACCAGCACCTGCTCTTGCCGCTCGTCGCCCCCGTAAACCGTCACCTGTGACACCCCCGGCACCGAGAGAATCTGGTTCTTCAAGGTCACGTCCACCAGGCGACGCAGGGCCATTAGATCAGTTTGTCCCTGACCATCAACGGTGAAGGCGTATTGCAGAATCGTGCCCAGGGGCGACACCAGCGGCGAGATTTCGGGCGGGTGAGCATTCTCCGGCAGTTGGTTGGTGACCTGTTGCAGACGTTCCGTCACCGCCTGCCGCGCCTGGTAAATATCGGCGTTTTGGTCAAACACGACGCTGACCATCGACAGTCCGACTTTGGAGGACGATCGCACCGTCGTCACTCCCGGCAGGCCGTTCACCGCACTTTCGATGGGGACGGTGATCTGGGTTTCCACTTCTTCCGGGGCTAACCCGACCGCTTCCATCTGCACATCCACCTGGGGCGGCGCAAAGGGCGGAAACACATCCAGCGGCATTTGGGTGACGCTAAAAACGCCCCAGATCGTGACGGCGATCGCCCCTGCCACGATAAACCACCGCTGGGCAATGGAGTTTTTGAGAATTTGATTGAGCACTGCGTTCAGCATCTACCTGAAAGTCCTAACTGCTGGCTGAAATGGCTATCTGAGGAGAGGCTGCTTTACTTTTTACGAGTCAGAACGACTGCCCCGATAGCCAACCCAACGCCGCCGCCCAACACCGCTAACAGCACCTTGGGAAAACCACCAGAAGCCTCCGTCGTTGCAGCGGGAACCTCTGCCACTTCGCTCGTTTCCATGTCGGTGGCTTCCATCTCAGTGGCCTCTGCCGCAGGCGCTTCAGCGGGGAGTTCACTCATCGTTGCAGCCGCTTCCGGTTCGGCTTCAGCCGTTTGCGTTTTGCGAGACTCAGCATAGAGAGACAGGCTGCCCTGGGTCACAAGTTGCTCGCCTACCGACAACCCTTCCAGGATTTCGACCATTTCGCCTTCTGTCGCCCCTGTGGTGACGGGCACCGGCTCATAGAAGTTTTCGTACAGCACAAAGACCAGTTGGCGATCGCCATCTTCCACCAACGCCGACACGGGAATCATGACCGCACCGCTGCCATCGGCAGCCGCTTCGATGGGGCTGACTTGAATACCGAGTAGGGGGTCTGTTTCGGCATTGACCTCAACGCGATCGACGCCTCCCTCTGCCTGAAACTCATCGCCATGACCGACGTGGGCCAGGGCAGCAGGGGCACTCACAGCCAGACTCAACGCCAGCACCGAACTCAATAACGGTAAGCGCTTCATAGGATCCTCCTCACAATTGTGACAGCGCGCAGCAAAATCCCCAACAGGGTGCCACAGGGAGGATGAAAACCAGATGAAATGACAGCGACTCCGGTAGAATCGGCTTCGTGGTGGATAGCTCTGGTACCATGCGCGTTCTGCTTGTCGAAGATGAAGAAGATTTGGGCCAGGCGATCAAGCAAGTGCTGATCGGCGAAAAGTATGTGGTGGATTGGGTTACCGATGGGGCGCAAGCCTGGTATTGCCTGGAAACCCAGTGGGCCGATTACACCGTGGCGATTTTTGACTGGTTGCTGCCTGAACTCTCCGGGCTGGAGCTGTGTCAGCGGCTGAGATCGCGCCAAAACCCTCTCCCCGTCCTCATGCTGACCGCCTTGGGACAGCCGGAAAACCGCATCGCTGGCCTGGATGCTGGAGCCGATGATTACCTCGTCAAACCTTTCGTCATGGAGGAACTGCTCGCCCGACTGCGCGCTTTGCAGCGGCGATCGCCCCAGCTCAAACCGCAGCAATTGACCATCGGAGCCTTTACCCTGGACGATGCCAATACCCGGCTGCTGGTGAATTTGCCGGAGCAGCCAACCCAAGAAATCCCCCTAACCTTGAAAGAGTTTAAGGTGTTGGCTTACCTGATGGAAAATGGCGATTGCATCATCCCCGGTAGCAAGCTGCGCTCCCAACTGTGGGACATCGATGAAGAACCTGTTAGCAACGTCGTTGCCGCCCAGATTCGCCTGCTGCGTCGCAAGTTTGCCCGCTACGGCTGCGACTGCCCCATCGAAACAGTTCCGGGGCAGGGGTATCGCTTTCGGGTGACGTCATGAACAGCCAGCAGCTCTTTCGCCACAGTCGCTTGCGCCTCGCCGCCTGGTATGCCCTGGTAATGGGCGGCATTTTGAGCCTGTCGGGGTTCGGCATGGCGCGGGTGCTGGTGCAGGCGAATTGGGTAGCCCTGGAGCGCGAAATTGAATCCACCGCAGGCACCCTCCACGACAGTTTGGAGCCAATGTTGCCGCCTTCAGAAGATCCGACCCAGGTCTTGCAGCAGATCTTTCCCGACCTCTGCATTGCGGAGCAGCCCTGTGAGCCGAATTCATCGCTGATTCAGCGCCACACGCTAGGGATTAGCGATCGCACCACCTACTACATTCGGGTATTCGATGATCAGGGCACCCTACTGGCCTGGTCGCCCAATCAGCCACAACCGCTGTCGGACATCCTAGATCCAGAAGCGTGGCAAACCCTGCAATCGGCAAACGGCGATCGCTACCGTCAGTTCACTACTATTCTGCACAGTGCCGCCCACACCCACGCTCCCGGTGAGGCTCCCCATGAGCATCCCCCCTGGGGGTATTTGCAAATAGGCCGCACCCTGGCCCCCTTCGATGCCGAACTCCAGCGGTTACGGTGGATTCTCGTTGGCAGCGTGCCCCTAGCGTTGGGATTAATTGCGATCGCCAGTTGGGGATTATCGGGGCTGGCGATGGAGCCGATTTATCAGTCATACCGGCGGCAGCAACAATTCACCGCCGATGCCGCCCATGAGTTGAGATCGCCGCTTGCAAGTCTCCTCGCTACGGTGGAAGCCATTCTCCGTCTGCCCCCCGAACAAGCAGCACAGGTACCCGTGTTGCTGAATACCGTAGAGCGTCAGGGTCGTCGCCTCAGCCAGCTCGTAGCTGACCTGCTCTTGCTCACCAGCCTGGAGCAAGACACGACCGCCAAGCCCCTTCAGCCCTGCTGCTTGAACGATATTGTGGCCGACTTAACGGAAGAGTTGGCGGAGTTAGCGGCTACAGCTGACATTCACCTCAGCAGCCAGATTATTGATACCGAAATCTGCGTTACAGGTCATGAATCCCAGCTTTATCGCCTGGTGTCCAACCTCATCGCTAACGCCATCCAGTACGCACCGCCAGGAGGCTCTGTAGTCGTGAGTTTAGCGGCCCAAGATCGCACCGCCACCATCACGGTCAAGGATACAGGGATTGGCATCCCTGTTGAAGAACACAGTCGCATTTTTGAGCGCTTTTATCGGGTCAACAGCGATCGTTCTCGCAAGACGGGGGGCACGGGGTTAGGGCTCGCCATTGCTCAGGCGATCGCCCAGCGCCATCACGGGCAAATTGCTGTCACTAGCGAAGTGGGAAATGGCAGTGTGTTTGTCGTTCAGCTTCCGCTTGTAGCGATCGCCCCATTGAGCCACAACTGACTGTTCCTAATTGAGTGAACAGTTACGTGCAAGGAGAATAGCGGTCAATGATCTGTTTATTTCTGTGTGGAGATGGCAGACGGTTTTTCGGCTAACTAAGGTATAGCTAAAGTATCTTGAAGTGATTTAGGTTTTGCCAACGCGCTGCACAGCGAAGAGTCGGCCATGATTGAAGTTTCTAATTCTGTGGATGTGGACACCACCCGCGAAGCAGCGTGGGATTTGTTATCTGATTTTGAAGGCGTCTGGGAAGACTCAAACCCAGCTCACCGGGGAACAAAAGTCTTGTCTGAACCCAAGCGACCGTTGCGGGACGGTCTGCAATGGTGGCAGCGGGAAAAAGTTGGCCCTGTGCAAGGGGAGTTTGTGGCGACGCTGCATGATGTGGTTCCAGAGCAGGAATTTTCGTAGACAGCGCCAGCCACTTATGCTCTGTTAGAGATTACCTTTACCGTTGATGAAGGGGGCCACTTCGTGATTGAAGAGCAGGGTCGCGGCATTACTCTCCGCCATGACTTGTGGGGCAAGTTCAGAGACACCCTCAAAGGTCGAGTTCTACGCTGGATAGCGGTGAATCTCCTGGGAGAGCGCCACTCAATGGCCAGCCATAACCTGACCGAGCTTCACTACTTTAAGGACTGCTTGGAAAGTAATGGCGTCTAGCCCGACATGGGCAAGGTGATCGTAAACATACTGCCCTTGCCAGGTTGACTCTGTACCTGAATATCGCCGCCGTGGGCTTGAGCGATCGCCAGCGCGATCGCCAGTCCCAACCCGGAACCACCACTCTGACGGGAGCGATCCTTTTCAACTCGGTAGAAGCGATCGAAGATTTTGGTTTGGTCTGCTGGGGCGATGCCGACTCCAGTATCCTCAATCATCACCACCGCCTGATTTTTTTCACCTTCAGGAAACGTCTTGCGGACGACCTGCTGGAGTTGAAGGCTCACTTTCCCACCTACGGGGGTGTGCTGGAGGGCATTGCTGACAAGGTTAAATAGTAATCGATAGAGGTGTTCTTCGTTGCCCATGACCACGATCGCAGGCGCTTGGGGTTGATTAAGGATGAGGTGAACGTTGTTGGCGATCGCCAAGGCCGCCAGTTCTTCTTCCAGATCGCTGAGAATGTCCTGCAGGCGGCAGGGTGTCTTATTTGGTGGAGCCTGGGTATCCAGCCGGGATAACAGCAGTAAATCGCTCACAAGACTGGTCAGGCGCTGATTTTGACGGTTGATCACCTGTAGAGTTTCACGAGCGTCCGCATCCGAAATTGCTGGCAGACGCATCACCGATTCGGTGGTCGCCTGAGTCGCTGTCAGGGGGGTGCGCAGTTCGTGGGCGGCATCGGCGGTGAACTGCTGAATTTTACGGTACGACACCTGCACCGGCTTTAGGGCCAGCCCCGCCAGCCACCAGCTTGCCGCTGCTATCAGCCCTAGGGTGATCGGCAAACTCAGCAGAATAATCCACCGAATCATGGTCAGATAGGTAGCAAAGTCACTAAAGGAACGCCCCACCAGCAGCGTACCGAGCCTAGATTGGTCATTTAGGTCGTACAGCGGCAGGGTGATTTGCCGATATTCGTTGCCAGCGTCATCCCACAGCGTTTGCCAGGGGGCGGTGGTCTTACTGTCCATCATTGCCTGGGACAAGCTGCCCGCAGTGGCCATGACTGCTCCTGTCGGCGCGATCACCCGAAAGTAGTATCTCCCTCGGTGCAAAGAACTGGCGTGGTGCCCCCGCGCGGCTTCAAACGGAACCAGGCAGGCATCCCCGGCTACGCAGAGGTTGGGCAACAGATTGGCCGCCGCTCCATCGATCTGACCGTTTACCGTCAGGGTTGATTCCAACGCATCGTGAACGGTTTCGGCCACGGACTTGAGTTCGCGATCGGCGGTCACATGGTGGGCGTGGGCGATCGCTTCGTACACGCCCAGTCCGCTCAGCCCCAGTACCACCGTCATGACCCCGGTATACCAGGCGGTGAGCTGCCAGCGACTGCGGCGAAATAGCTTATTGGGCGTTGAGGCGGTATCCCATGCCATAGACAGTCTCAATCACATCTTCACAGCCATAGTGAGCCAGTTTGCGCCGGAGTAGACGCATCTGAGCCGCCACCACGTTGCTATTAGGTTCAGCCCCAATCTCCCAGAGCTGATTGAGCACCTGATCGCGGGTCAAAATTTGATTCGGATGCTCCATGAAGTATTGCAGCAGTTGGAACTCTTTTTGGGTGAGTTCGATGGGCTGCTCAGTGCTGTCAGAACTCAGCAGGGCGATGCGGCGATCGCAATCTAACATCAACGGCCCTACCTGTAGTGTACTGGGCTTAATTTCGGGTTGTCGTCGCCGCAGTGCCCGTAACCGCGCCAGCAGTTCCGCCATGCTGAAGGGTTTCACCAGGTAATCATCAGCTCCCGCATCCAACCCAGTGATGCGATCTTCAATCTGATCTTTAGCTGTAAGGATGAGGACAGGGAGGGCGTGATTATGACTTCTCAGCCAGTGGCACAGCTCAATTCCCGACTTTCCTGGCAGCATCCAGTCAAAAACGCACAGGGTGTAAAGCGATAGGTCATGCTCCAGATAGGCCAGTGCCTCCTCCCCTGACTGCACCCAGTCCACCACATAAGCTTCCTGAGTGAGGGTGCGCTTGATGGCTTTGCCCAGATCGGGCTCGTCTTCAACCAGCAGAACTCTCATGATTAGTCCTGATCAGCAAGAGGAACGGTTTCAATCAGCGGGCAAATGTCTCCCGGTTGCGGATGTGGGTGATTGGCGGCCCAACTGTCGCGATACTGCTCCAAAGCCGTTTTGAAAGCAACCATCTCTTGAATCTGGGCCTCAAGCTGTTGAATCTTGTCCTGCAAGAGCGACTGTACAAACTCACAGGGCACATCGCCCTGGTGATGCACAGTCAGCACTTCGCCGATGTCTTCTAGAGAAAAGCCGAGGGTTTGGGCCTTTTTGATGAACTGCACCTGCTGCACGGTTTCGGGTGCGTAATAACGGTAGCTGTTTTCCCCCCGCTCTGATTGGATCAGGCCCAGGCCTTCGTAATACCGCAATGCCCCAACCGCCACGCCTGTTTGCTTCGCGACTTCCCCAATTTTCAGATAGGTTGCTACTGCCATGGCCGTAAATTTCAAATCTCATGTGTTTCAAGTTTAAACCCTCAAGTTAGCTTGAAGGTCAAGCGCAGCCGTTCGTTGAAACAGAGGGCAATAGATCAGGCGTAGATTTCATTTTGATTTGAAAATTGAGTGGTAATCTGCAGCTCAACCTCGCGATTTGAGTGACTTCAGGAAAAACCATATGCGTGATCAGCCTTACCGTACATCTGTTTGGGCCGGATCAGTTCTAGGACTGGTACTGGTAACGGCACCGATCACGGCTTTAGCCCACACTGGCCACGATCATGAGGCTGAGTTTCAGTCCGGTACCAGCCAACCCGTCAGCGGCATTCGGGTAGATTCAGCCACCGCAGAGCGCCTGGGCATTCAGGTGGTGCCCGTCAAGCGAGAGTTTTTAAGCATTGGCATTCAAACCACGGGAGAACTGATTGCCCAGCCGGATCAGACTGTTATGGTCAATGCCCCCATTAATGGAACAGTGGTGGAACTGTTGGTGGAGCCTGGTGAAACGGTAGCGACTGGAGAACCGCTAGCGCGAATCCTCGCGCCTGATTTGATTGAGCTGCGGGTCAGTTCTCAAGAGGATCGGGTGGGAGCAGAGGCCAATTTACGATCAGCAGAGGCTAACCTGACCCTGGCTCAGCGCAACTACGAGCGACAGCGGGCGATCGCCAACACCGAAATTCAGGCAGCCCAAAAGCAACTCGATCTTGCCCAGGAACGGTTTACCCAGGATGAACGGTTATTGGGAGCGGGGGCGATCGCCCGCCAGCAGTTTTTAGAATCCGAATCGAATCTCGCGGCAGCCCAAAATACCCTAACCCGTGCCCAGAGCCAGCAGCCCGTGCTGGAAGCTCAAGCCGAGTTAGAACGGGCCAGGGCAGAATTGACGGCGGCCCGTTCCCACGTGCAGCTCAGCACCGCCGCCTACGAGACTCGCCTGCAACAGCTCAACAGTCCCGCTACAGCACAGGGCATGGTGACCATCAATGCGCCCATTTCAGGCAAAGTGGCGGAGCGGCCAGTGACCCTGGGGGAAGCAGTGGAAGAGGCGGTGACCCCCCTGCTCAGCATTGTGAATGGCGATAGCCTGCGGGTGACCGCCAATGTCTATGAGAAAGATCTAGGCAACGTGGCCCCCGGACAAGCCGTGCGCATCACCGTTGCCAGCCTGCCGGATCAGTTCTTTACGGGTCAGGTGATCACGGTGGGGGCCGTGGTGGATGGCACCAGCCGCGTTGTGCCAGTGACCGCCGTGCTGGAGGATGCGGGCGATCGCCTAAAACCGGGCATGTTTGCTGAGCTAGAAATTTTAACTGAGCAAACCCCGACGGAAGTTCTCACGATTCCAGCCAGTGCCGTGGTCGATGCCGATGGCACCTCCCTGGTGTTTGTGCAAAACGGCGATGCCTTTGAGCCGGTGGAAGTTGCTCTAGGACGCACCGCTGGCGATGAAGTTGAGGTGCGATCGGGCCTGTTTGAAGGGGATCAGGTGGTCACCCAGGGCGCGTTGCAACTCTACGCCCAATCCCTGCGGGGCGATACCGCTGAGGCTGAAGCTGTCGTTGAAACAACCCGCCAGGGCGTTCCCCTGTGGCTGTTAGCAGTAGGAGGGGTCGGGGCGATCGCCGCCACCGCCACCACCGCCTTTCTGCTCGGTCGCCGCTCCCGCCCTGCCCCGGTACATTCCCTGAATGGCCAGGTCACCGATCCTGCTTCCCCCTTTGCGGTCGCTCCCATCCACCAGGAACCCGTCGCCGTCGAAGACAAGTAGGAAAAGGGTCTAGGTGCTAGGTGCAGGGATAAAGCAAAACCCGATACCTGATACCCAAAACCTGATATCTGACACCTGGTCCACCCATCCACCCCCTACCCATCAACCCTCCCACTCCCCACTCCCTCTATGCTCAACGCCATCCTCAAATGGTCGATCGCCCAGCGCTGGGTTGTCGTCATCGGAGCCGTCCTGGTCACCCTCTACGGCTTCCGTGCCCTCAACCACATGGCCCTGGATGTATTCCCTAGCTTTGCGCCGCCTCAGGTCGAGATCCAGGCGGAAGCCCCCGGCCTGGCTCCCGAAGAAGTGGAATCTCTAGTGACCCTGCCCATTGAAAGCGCGGTGAATGGCACACCGGGCGTGACAGCGGTGAGGTCTACCTCTGTGGCGGGGGCATCGGCGGTGCGGGTGGTGTTTGGCTGGGGCACCGACGTGTACCAGGCCCGACAACTGATCACCGAACGGCTTCAGCAGGCCCAGGCCCGATTACCGGAAGGCGTCGAAACGCCCCAACTGGCTCCCCTCAACTCGCCCCTGGGCATCGTGCTGGAATATGCCTTTACCGCCGAGTCCACCCCGCTGATGGAGGTGCGGCAGCTGGTCGATCGCCAGGTCACCAATCGACTGCTGGCGGTGCCGGGGGTGACGCAAATTACCACCTTTGGCGGCGAAGAACGGCAGTATCAGGTATTGGTCAATCCGGCTCAGCTCAGCGCCTTTGGGGTCACCCTAGAAGAGGTGAGTGCAGCAGCGGCGGCAGCGAACCAAAACGGGGCCGGGGGCTATCTGATTGATGCGGATCAGGAGCTGTTGATTCGCGGTATTGGGCGCATTGAGTCGATTCAGGACTTGCAGCAGGCGGTGGTGACCGCGCGGGAGGGTAAACCGGTGCTGCTGCAGGATGTGGCGGAAGTCACCCTGGGGCCAGCCCTGCAGCGGGGCGATGCCAGCCTGAATGGGGAACCGGCCCTGGTCATGTTGATCAACAAGCAGCCCCTGGCCGATACCCTGACGGTTACGGAACAGGTGGAAGCGGCCCTGGAGGAAGTCGGCCCCAGTCTGCCCCAGGATGTGACTATCACCCGCACCTTTCGGCAGGCGGACTTTATCGAAGCCTCCATCCACAACGTGCGCGACTCCCTACGAGACGGCATCATTATTGTTTCGATTATTCTGCTGCTGTTTTTGATGAACTGGCGCACCGCCGCCATTACCCTCAGCGCCATCCCGATGTCGCTACTGATCTGCCTGATTCTGCTGGACTGGTTTGGCCTCAGCGTCAACACCATGACCCTGGGTGGATTAGCGGTAGCGATTGGCTCGGTGGTAGATGACTCGATTGTGGATATGGAGAACTGCTACCGGGGCCTGCGACGCAATCGGCAGTTGGGCAGTCCCAAGCACCCCTTTCAGGTGGTCTATGACACGTCGGTGGAGGTACGCACCAGCGTGCTGTTTTCCACGGTGATTATTGCGGTGATTTTTGCGCCGATTTTTTCCCTCACCGGGGTGGAAGGGCGCATCTTTGCGCCGATGGGGATCGCCTACCTGGTGGCGATTTTTGCTTCTACCCTGGTGGCCCTCACCCTGTCGCCTGCCCTGTGTGCGTTTCTACTAGCCGCTGCGCCCCTGCCAGAAGAGGATACCTGGGTGTCGCGTCGCAGTCAGCGGCTCTATCAGCCGGTGCTACGATTGGCATTGGGGCGACCCAAGCTGATTCTGTGCATCGCCTTAGGGGCACTGGTAGCCTCCCTGGCGCTGCTGCCTGCTCTGGGGCGGGTGTTTCTACCGGAGTTTCAGGAGCGATCGCTGGTGGCCTCGATGAATCTGTTCCCCGGCAGTTCCCTGGCGGCGACCAACCGGGCGGGACTGGCGGTGCAGCAAGCTCTCCAGGACGATCCCCGGTTTACGACCCTACAGATGCGATCCGGGCGGGCACCGGGCGACCCGCACGTAGTGGGCTCTAACTTTGCCGAACTGGATATTGAGCTGAGCGCGGCGGGTATGAAAGACCGGGAAGCTACTCTGGAAGCCCTAAGGACGGAGTTTGAAAAAATTCCGGGTGCCCCTGCCAGCGTGGGGGGCTTTATCTCCCACCGCATGGACGAGGTGCTGTCGGGGGTGCGGAGCGCGATCGCGGTGAAAATCTTTGGCCCTGACCTAGCCGAACTGCGCCGCCTGGGCACTGAGGTCACTGAAGTCATGGGCAGCGTTGAGGGCATTGTGGACTTGCAACTCGCGCCCCAACTGCCCGTGCGGCAGATCCAAATTCGCTTTGACCGGACTGCGGCGGCTCGCTACGGCCTCACCATGCAAGCGCTAGCCGACACCATCGAAACCGCCCTCAATGGCCGCGTGGTGTCCCAGGTGCTCGAAAATCAGCAGCTCTTTGACCTGGTGGTGTGGTTTGAGTCTGGTGCCCGTAGCAATCCTGAAGCCTTACGAGACATGCTGATCGACACCCCCGCTGGTCAGCGCATTCCCCTAGCCCAAATTGCCCAGGTAGACTATGGCACTGGCCCTAACTCGATCAGTCGGGAAAACGTGTCGCGGCTGATTATCGTGTCGGCTAATGTTAGTGATCGCGACCTGGGTTCCGTCATTACCGAAATTCAGAACGCGGTGCGCCAGCAGGTGACGTTCCCCCCCGGCTACTTCATTCAGTACGGGGGGCAGTTTGAGTCGGAACAGCGCGCCACCCAAAACTTGCTGGTGTTCGGAGCGCTAGCCCTGGTGGTGATTGCGGTGCTGATGTACTTCACTGTCCAGTCTTTCCCCGCCACAGTCATGATTATGTTGAACCTGCCACTGGCGATTGTGGGGGGAATTTTCTCGGTCGCGATCGGCGGTGGCATCCTGTCGGTAGCTTCCCTAGTGGGCTTTATCACTCTGTTTGGGGTAGCAGTGCGCAACGGCCTGCTGCTGGTGGATAACTACAACCAGAAGCTGGCGATAGGAATACCGCTGAGGCAGGTGATTTTTACAGGTTCTATTGAACGGCTCAATGCCATTCTGATGACCGCGTTCACCTCGGCCCTGGGCATGTTGCCCCTGGTAATGAGTTCTGGGCCAGGTCGAGAGATTTTGCAACCCCTGGCGATCGTGGTGCTAGGGGGGCTATTCACCTCCACCGCGCTGACGCTGCTGGTGCTGCCCGCGCTCTATGCTCAGTTTGGTCGCCATCTGGTGCCCCCTGATTCGGGTAAGGGATCCACAACCGACCCATTGCCAGAGGCTGAGGCGATCGCCAACCATCAACCGATTAGCTCAATCTAATTTTTCAAGTTTTTCTGGAGATTATCTATGCGTATCCAACTTCTGTCTGCCTTCCTGGTAACCGTTGCTGTTACCCTGACTGCCTGTGGTGGCTCTGAGACGACAACCGCTCCCGACGATACCGCCGCCCCTACCGCCGAAAGCCCTGCCTCACCTCCAGCAGAGGAGGCTGAAGCCCCTGACTCAGAAGACCACAGCGCCCCTAGTCAAGGCGGCCAAGTCGTCGAGACGGGGGCTTACCACATGGAACTGGTGCCCTTGCCAGAAGGGGACGGCATTCACCTGGATCTGTATCTGCAAACAGGCGACACCCATGAACCCGTGGCCGAGGCTACCGCCGTGGCCCAAGTACAGCTACCCGACGGCACCCAGCAGGAAATTCCGATGGAGTACGACGCGGCAGGCGAACATTTCTTTGCCTTCATCCCCACTCAGGCTACGGGAGAATACAAAACCGTCATTCAAACCGATATCCAGGGCGAGAAAGTCAACGGACGGTTTAGCTTTTCAAAGTAGGCAAACTTCAATCAGCATTGGCTCCTAATAACTCCTGCGGAATCGACCGACAAACTCGGGAGTCCAAAGACTGACATTTAAAGACTTTTTAGATCAGCCCCCTTGACCTTAAAGCTCACTGTAGGCTTTAGGGTAGGGTCATCAACACATTTGATGCCGTTGGGCATCGCGAGGTGAACCGATGACCGCTACTCTTTCTAACTCCCATAAAACCTCTGTCGACCTGCAAGAACCGGTCAAGCTCTACCGCATGTCTACCCCCGAGCACGAATGTCCTTGGGGGCTACGGGCGGTGAATCTGCTCAACGAAAAAGGTATCGCCTTCGAAGATATCAAGCTAACCTCCCCTGAAGAGATTGCCGCGTTCAAAGCCCAGCATGACGTGGCGACGACGCCCCAGATTTTCTTTGGCGATCGCCGCATTGGGGGTTACACCGATCTGGCTGCTTACTTCGATGTCGAGGCTGAAAAGGCCGAGTATTCTTACACTCCCGTTGCAGCGCTATTTTCTACCGCTGGCCTGATGGCGCTGGCGACTTCCCTAGGCATTCCTGGCTTCATGGGGATTTCCCTCTCCATGCTGGCCTCGCTGAAGCTGATGGATCTTGATGCCTTTGCCGAAAGCTTCGCCAAGTATGACCTGGTAACGCGACGGTTCAGGCCCTACGGCAAGGTGTATCCCTTTGCCGAGCTGGCGATCGGCCTGGGCTTTCTTTCCGGCCTTGCGCCCCTGGCCACAGGCATCGGCTCGCTGGTGGTGGGCGTCAGTGGGGCGGTGTCGGTGTTCAAAGCGGTTTATATCGACAAAATGGCCCTCAACTGTGCCTGTATCGGCGGCAACTCAAAAGCCCCGCTGGGCGTGGTGAGCTTTGCCGAGAACGCCATCATGGCGCTGATGGGGGCGACCTTAATCTTCTCCGCCGTGGGCAACCGAGAGGTCGAGCCGCAAGCCGTGCTGTCGCCTCAGGAAGCCGCAATCGTCCAGATTCAGGAGATCGAGTAGGAGGAGAGATCGCCGAAGAGCAGCCTCAAACAGCGATCACCCTCAATTTCATTTCCATTTCATGATTGTGCGTCAGGCTAGTGAGCCGAACTATCGTAGAAAGGGCTGACTCGCCTGACATTTAGGGGAGAGGAATTTATGAATCGCCGTGTGTTTACGTCTGCGCTAATTGCAGTAGGGCTAGTTTCAACAGGGATTGCTGCAACTGGGTGTTCCCTGGCTCAAGGCCCCAACGCCCAACCAGGGACTCAAGCGGCTAAGCAAGTGGCGATGACGTCTGAAATCACCGTCTTTCGCAGCCCGACCTGTGGGTGTTGTGGACTTTGGATTGAGCATATGGAAGCGGCTGGCTTTACCGTCAAAGACAACCTGACGGAAGACATGACCGCAATCAAAGAGCAGTATGGTGTCCCCGCCAGCCTCGCCTCTTGCCACACCACGATTGTGGACGGCTACGTGGTGGAAGGTCACATTCCCGCCGAAGATGTGCAGCGGTTGCTCGCTGAAAAACCTGACGTGGCGGGGATTGCCGTTCCGGGTATGCCGATTGGCTCTCCGGGTATGGAATCTGGCGATTACGTTGAGCCCTACACGGTCTTCTCCTTTACCGAATCTGGCGAAACGGCTGCATTTGCCGAGCACTCGTAACCGCCACTGCAGACAGGCCGAAATAAGCAGCGATTGCATCTCAAAGATGCGATCGCTGCTTATTTACCCTATGAAAGTTGTCTAAAAAGCGAGATTGCCCAATCAAACCCAACATACAACGATGGGTAGCAGCACTGGGATGTTATTGGCCGTACCAAGCCTGACGCCACTGCTGCATCTGATCAATTTCGGCTTGCTGGGTCGCCAGAATATTTTCAGCGATCGCCTGGAGTTCAGCGTGATCGCTCTTTGTCCAATACCTGCTCAGCCATGACCAGCGCCCCCTCATGGTGCGGAATCATCGCATTGATAAAGCGCAGCTCGAATTCAGCATCGGCCTTACCTAAATCGCCGCTCATCATCATGGCGGCTTGCATTTCCGGCGTCATCACCATCGTGTGCCCCATCTGGGCGTCATACATCACCAGTTCGACACTGGCATCGGGATACCAGGCTTGCCGCCACTGCTGCATCTGTTCGATTTCGCCCTGCTGAGCCGCAATAATTTCCTCAGCCAGTTGTTGCATTTCCGCTCGCTGGGAGTTTTGCAACGCGGCTTCGGCCATGGCGATCGCCCCCTGATGGTGCAAAATCATGCCGTCGATAAACCGCAAATCAAACTCAGCATCCTTCGGCCCCAAATCCATCGTCATCGCATGGTCAGCCATTGGGGTATCCCCCATTGGCATAGCATGAGGCAAAGACCCATCAGAAGTCGTTTGGGAGGCGTTGCATCCAGCCAAAACTACTGGCACTGAGAGTATACCTCCGACCAATACCCACGAAGCAAACATTCGTTGCAGGCGCATACCAGTCAAACATCCTTTCGGAAAAAGAATTGTCGGTTGTTCTTTTAGCAAAACGCTTGAAGCGTTAACTGACTTGAATTTCCGCTAAAAATGATTATGGCTTGGAAAAGTGAAATCAGAGTGAAATGACAACTCAATCTTTTGCCTCTGTATTTCACCATTTGACTAAGAACTAAAATCGGCAGTTTGATCAGTCACGAAATCACCAAGACAAATAACGGCATCGTTGTACCTATGTTCAGAGTACGCCCACGCTGGTGGGATTTATCACGACTTTCTGGCTTTCTAGAGCCATCACGCCGTAGGTCACTGAGAACACTGATCATACATTCCGCGCAATATTGAACTAAGTCATAAATTGTGAATTCGAGATCACCTTTAAAGCAATCCCCCCGATCGCATACAAAATACAGTTCCGCTCAAATTTCACCCGTGACTGCACCTGACCGATGCCTCGACGAGCTTGGATGGACTCGTACAGATAGGCCAGGGACAGGGCCATGCAGACAATCTCAGCCAGGTCAAAGGTAAACGTCTGTCGCCAGGGCGGGGCTGGTACTGAAACAAACAGCAGTAGGTACACGACCAGCAATGCGCCCAGAGTGATCTTGAAAGTTGAATCATTCATTACAGCTCGACTCCCGATGATGGCTGGGCTGGGGCATTTACCTCATGCTGTTGCCGCGATTGATAGAGCCCCTTGAGATTATCGGGCGACCTGGAAGCGGAAATTTCCCAGTTCTGACGGTCAGTTTCAGTAAGGTTGGCCACCTGCGTGATCTCACCTTCACCGTTGGCTAAGACCCCGGCGCTTTGGTCATTTTTGACTACCCCGATGCCCTGGGGTGTTTCCCTGACGGTGTATTGCTTGCCCCGTGCCTCAATCGTGCCATTGGCATCGCGCTCTACCAGGCCCGCTGACTCCAGGTTGCCTAGAAAGCGACGAGCGTGGTTCACGATGCTAGCCCCCAATTCTTGCTGCTGGCCAAAGGCGGATAGGTCAGTCTCCATCCTCTGCGCCTCGGGCTCAGCCAGGTTATTCAGTTCACCTGCCTTCGCCGCTTTCCCGATCGCCTCAATATCAGACAGCTCATCATCAGAACGGCCCAGGGCTCTAGCGGCTCGATACCAGTCACGGAATTGCTCAATGCTGGGGGACTCTGGTTGCCCTGCCTCTGATTCAGCCAGTTGCCGATCCAATTCCGGATCATTCTGCGTGATCGCATCTTGAATAAAGGCTCCGGCTGATACTGACGCCTCTGATGACGGCGGATCGGGCTGCTCCATCTGTGCGGCGGCCTGGTCGATCGCGGCCCGTAGGCTCTCTTGCTGCGCTTCCGGCAGGTCTTGAACGACTCCCCGTAGGCAGGACAGCGTCTCCTGATAATCTGGTGAGCCTGCGGGTGGCTCATCCCCCAGCTCCTCAATCGGCGGCGGATTGACGGCGGCGGTTTCGCCTGTTCCCAGCACATCAGCAAAGGCATCGGAAGACTCAGCCGCCGGTTGAGAAGATTCACCGTCCGGCGATCGCCCTACATCAGCACTCGGAGTTTGAGCTTGCACCTCGGGTTCAACGACCGGCGATCGCGCTGGCTCAGCGGGTGTCGGCTCCGCTTTCGGTGCGGTAGTCATCTGTTGCTGAATGGCTTCGGCAAAGCCCTGCTTACGCAAGTTGCTAGCAAACATCCCAGCGTAGGAGCGGTCTAACCCACGGGATTCTCCCATCGGCCCCTGAACGGCTGTTTCCGTCAGATGCAAGGCTCCGTCTTCGGACAGATTGAAGACCATCTCGGAATCAATGAAGGCATCGCCGTTCTCCACCAGGGTGTGATAGAGCATCAACTGCTCACCGTGGCGTTCGATATTCAGCGGCGTGAAGGGCTCATTCTCCACCTTCAGGTAAAAGTCCTCATCCGCCATCACCGCTGCCGCGAGCCCTGAGTCTTCCAAGAGCTTGCCGACGTGCTTCTCGGGCTTACCTGCTTGTTCGCTCCAGCCACCGACCCGTGCCTGCTCGGGCGATGGGGATGGGGATGGAGCCATCGACTCAACCACGTCAAAGACTTCCTCTACCTGCGCTGCCGGATCCGGTTCATCCCCGGATGAGGGTGCCGCTGCTGGATCAGGCTGACCGGGATAGCGTACATCCTGGGCGGAAATCGCCAAACCCTGCTCGGTCGGATCGGTAAACGAGATCCGCGCCGCTTCACCGTATTCATCGGCCAGGGCTTCGAGCTGCTCATCCCGCTGAGCGATCGCATTGGCCCGTTCCACTCCGGCTTCACTGGCGGTGCTATCCACCTCGCTGTAGCTGTTGAGCAAGCGGGCTCGCTCCCGTCCAATTGTCGTTGGCCCTTCAGCATCCAGGCGGTAGGCGGAGGCTTCGGACTCAGGCTGATCCGGCAAAATGGCGTCGCGCCCCTGCTGCAAATACTCCCCCGCTGTCAGGCCCTGAAGCTGATGACGCAGAGATTGCTCCAGCGGTTGGGCCTCAGCGATCGCTGTATCGAGTTGGTTGGCAGCATCCGGCAGCTCGACCCATACCTCTTCTAACGCCTCACCGCTGGTATCGATGCCGATTTGCAGTTGAACGCTGCCCTGCTCCAGGCGAATCTCATCCCGGTCAAACAGGTCAAACAGAGATGGGCCGTCTTTCGTCGGTGCCAGACTGGTTTCCCATTCCGGAGTATGGGGATCTACGTCTACCTGGAAGGTCATGACCATCCCTTGGTTCGCCAGTTCCTGGGCCTGCTGCACTTTCTCAGCGAGAGCAGATGGCGGGGCACTCTGAGCCTGCTGCCCAGTTTGCTCCGCATCCGAAGCAGCAGCGGGCTGGGTAGATTGATCCTCGCCCCTGGGAACTGCGTCCGTGTCCCGTTCCTCCGGGTCGTTCGGTGTGGCAGCGGGCTCATCCGCCCGACTGCCCTCGGGCGCGGACTCCGACTCGGACTGAAAGGCCGTTTCCAGTTGAGCGCGGACCCCCTCCAGATTCGACAAATCAACTGAAGGAGCCAGCCCCGCTGATTCAATCACGTCCTCAACGGAATCCGACCAGGCAAATTCCGGGATCTGCTCGCCCATCAGCTCGCGGGCCTGATCTAAGTGGGTGGTGGCCTCTAGACGCTGATGGCGACCGTCCTGGAGATAGCTCACCACCTCTTCCAGGCGATCCGAGGGGAACGCCGCTTCCATGCGATCGCTGATCGAATAGAACTCATCGCCCACTGCCCACATTAGATCTTCATCCAGGTAGACATCCTTCTGCTTTTTGCCCGTCTGGAGCAGATAGCCCTCCGCATTGGGGGCCGACTTCAGGGTGATTTGCTCATCGCTGGTTTTGACGATGCCCTGGCGATCGCTCACCTCCATGAATTGCCGGACGTTGCGAGCGGAGGGGAGGGCGACCGGCGATTCCGATAGTTGCTGTTGCAGGTCATAGCCACGCGGCAGCAACAACATGGGCTCGACTCCCCCGGTAGACATGGTGGCGTTCACCACGTTGCCGTCTTTGCCGTACTTATCGGAGGCCCGCAGCAGGTTACCCCGCAGCACCTGTCGCACCTCTCGTTCCCCGGTCTGACGCTCATCAAACTGGCCCATGACGTCTTTGCCCATCATGGTTTTCTGGACGGGGGTCATATCGACTGCACCCATGCGATCCGCGTTGATTTTAGAGAGAGGCAAGGGAATCTCGCGGCTGGAGTCCGCCAGCGACACATTCACCAGCCATTTTGAGGGCGCGACCGGATTAGAATCACCGAGCCGGTTCTGGGTCTCGGAATCGCCCTCCGCCGCCAGAATCTTATCCAGGGATGTGCCCCGTTTGCTGACACCGGAAATCGCGCCGTAGAAGATCCGGCCATTTTCGGTTGAGAGTCGCACCGTTTGCCCTGGCTGGAACCGTCGCAACTGCGTCAGCTGCGTTTGTTGTTTATCCAGGCGACGCGAGGCCCGGTTGAGGGCCGTTTGCTGTTTCTCAGGATCGGCAATCCGCTGCTCGATTTTGGCCGTCTGTTGGGCCAAATAGCGCTCTGCGGCTTGACCCGCTTTCCCGAGCAGATCCTCGGTGTAGGCTTGAGCGGCCTGCTCTACTGACTCAGCATCATTTTCCTCAGGGGAGGCTACTGGATCGAGGTCGAGGCCGGTGCGAATCTCGTTGATGACTTCTAGCTGCGTCTTGGGTTTGCTCTGGGCCTTGGCATCGATCACCTCGGCCTGAACACCGGAGCCAAAAGCGCTCTGCACTCCCGGCATCGCGGGAATCACCTCGGCCTGAGCCAAAGGCCGCGCATCCAGATCAATGGCTTCGGCTTCCAGAATGTTGTTGCCCAATGCCTTCTGCTGTTTGACGAAAGAAGTGTATTCATCTTCCAGAATGTTGTAGAAGGCTTCCTGCTCTTCCACACTCAGCAAGGGCAGTCGGCCTGTGACCTTGGCGATCGCTCCTTCAGTGGCATCATCCAGGCTGGCAATGCCGTCCGGGTTGACCGTGATGGGATAGTCCAGCTTGGCGTTGATTTCGGGATACTCGCTCAAGACCTGCTCGACTACCGCATCGCCGTACTGGTTAAAGAAATCGGGGATCTGGGAGGTATCAAAACCGGCATTCTTATCCGCCGTGGTGTTGGCATTCAGGCTGGACATCTTTCGCTCTAACAGCGCTGCCGGACGTTTTTCGTCAGGAGTATCCCCCATCAGCAGCGAAATCCGGGGTGGCACCACCTGCCCGGTACGGTGGGCGCGGCCTAGCGTTTGCATGAAGTCGTTCACGTTCCGCTCCGCCTGACCCACAATCATGTGGCGGCGACGCTGGTCGGCAAACTTCTCTGAGGCATGGAGAGAGATGCCCGTGGCTCCCGAGCGGTTGAGCAGCATCACATCGGTCTTACCGTCGTTGAAGCGGTCGGTAGCCCGGACTTTTCCGGCTTTACTGGTCTCGCGGGAGCTGCGCCGCTGATAAGTCGCGTTACCCTCACTGTCGTACTCCAGACGCGCTTTGCGGCCTGTGATTTCGCCAAAGCGGTAGCCCGCCTGCTCAATGCGCTGCTTGATGGTGTCGATGGGCGAGACCGGAAAATCCAAATCGGTATTCGCAATCAGCTCCTTGGCGTCTTCGTACTGCTGCACGGCTTCTGGCCCCAGTTCTTCATCACTTAGCCGCCTGCGGGTCTGGGTACCGTCATAGTCTTTCTCCAGTACATCGCGGCTACGCTCCAGGTAGCGCCGCATGATGTCGCCAAAGCTGGCATCAAAGTCATCCCCGGGAGCAATACCGTTCTCATCGCTGTAATGCTCAATGAAGCTACCCATCGTGTTGGACACTGTCAGAATCGGCTTTTCGCCTCGCTCCAGGCTAGCGATCGCTTCATCGGCCATCTGCCCCGCCTTACGGGAAAGCAACGACTGATCCATGACGTTGTGCATGATGGCTGTGAAGTTGGTGGAGTCCGCTCCGGCTCTGCCCACCGACGTATCAGTGCCGACTTTCTTGGCGTCAGCCTTGAGCTGGGTATCCAGATTTTTGAGGGCATCCTGCTTGGTGCGATCAAACTCTAGAATCTTGCCCATGATCTGGCTAAGGCCATCGGTGGACTCGCGATCCACCGGGACACTCTGAATGCCGAAATCCACCCCGTCGTAATTACGCTCCCGGCGATTGTAAAAGCCGTCCTGGGCCAGCATGTTGGTGGACACCTGTTGCAGGGGCGTTCCGCCAATCTCTAGCGCCGACTGAAGTTCTTGAATGGAACCGGCTGCCTGCCGCATCCCTGATCGCCGCCCATAGAGATCCATCACGTCAGGGCGCTTAATGGCCGTGGCCGAACTGAAGGTAACGCCATCGGCTTTATCTACCAGTTGACGGGCAAAGTCAGCCCGATTCGGTGGACCGGCTTGTTTCCAGGAATTCTCGGGTTCTGGGGAACCGCCCGCTTCGTGGGCCTCATCAAATAGGATCAGCGATTGGGGAGCCATCATGTCGAGGAACTGACGCCGAGGGGTCTCCTGGCCTTTGACAGTCTGCATCTGACTGTAGGTCGTGAAGACGCCATCGTAGTCGTCGGTGGCCGCAAAGCCCCCCTGCTGAATCAGGCGATCTAGCTCCGCCGCATGGCTCCCCCGTTTAGTCTCCAGCGTCCGACCATCAGGGAGCGGTACCTTTTCTTGACTATTTGTGATGAAAGGTTTGAAGCCCTGAGTGCCAATATCATCCAGGTCACGCACCATATCCGAGTAGAGCCCCGCGTCACGGGTGACAAAGATCGGCGTGCGGTCGGTTTCCTGAGCATAGCGAATCATCGCCGCCATCTGGCGTCCCTTGCCCACCCCGGTTTGGTCACCAATAAGAGAACCATCACCATGCTCAATATTGTCGATGGAGAGCGCCACCCCATCCACCTGCTCTGCCGCCAGCACCTCATGCATGGCCTCCACTGATGGATAGTTCAGCTTTTGCGCCACAAACTCATCCACATCACCGACCCGCCCTTCTAAATCATCAAGGGCGCTCTGGACGGCTGAAGCCATATTGCGTGGCGTCAGCGTATCCAATCGAGGCCCATTGCTTCTTGGGACGTACGGCACCTGGCTTGCGAGCTGCTTTTGCTCCCGTGCTGCCTCCGTTGCCATTGAATCCTCCCTCAACTGCTCTTCTACCCTTGCTTCCCGAAGAACAGCAGCCACTCTTCCAGCGTCTGTTCTTCCACCGTGGCGATCGCGTCCTGGCGGTTCTCGCCCTGCGCCACCGGCAACGGATACTCCTCCGGATCCGGGGCCACCTCTAACGTCCAAATCGTTGACATCCACGGACTCTGGGCGATCGCTTGGCCCCAGCTCTCGGGGGTCGCCTGGTGCGGTGGCGGCATCGCGAAATCGGGCACCTGATCCTTCGTTAATTGGTGACGAATCATCGAATCGACCGCTGTCATCGGCAGCTGCTGATCCGCGCTCCACTGCTGCATCATCCAGGCGATCCGCGCTGCTAGGAGGGCTTGATAGTCCCCGTAGCTCGCGATCGCGCTCTGGTTCTCTGGAGCCAGCACCGCGAAGAAGCTGTCCAGCCGGGTTAAGGTCATCCCGGCGACGACTTCCTGGTTCGGCATCCACGCCTGGGGATTCTCGAAATAGGGCATGGCTCAAGACCTCTTTGAGTTCGTCATAACTGCGATACATCGGCGGCACATCGGCAGCGGGTAAACGACGCTGAGATCGCCCCCGCCCTCGGATACGGATGACATCGATGGGAAAGCCTGCTCCCTGACGGCTGTACAGCCCGCCATCAATGGTGAAGTGCTGGTCAACGGTGTAGTTCTCATAGAGATTTTTGAAAAAGCCGCGATTCTGCTGCTCGTTGTATTTGTCCGAGCGACTGGCCTGTGAACCCCGCTCACTGCCAATCAGCAGTACCGCTGCGCCGTCGTCCTTCATGGCATCGAGCGATCGCCAGGCAATGACGTGATCCAGTTGGGAAGTCCGAATCGGAGTCTGCTCTGCCCCGATCGTGAACTGCTCGGCTCGACCGTCCTGCCGCCTGCGGCCAAAGGGCGGATTACTGATCACCACATCCTGGCTACGGGAATCGGGGCTAAAATCTGTCGCATCGTTCTGGGTAACGCTAAATCCCTGTCGCATCAAATCGTCGGCCCGCTGCCCGTCTAGTTCATTCACCGTGGTCGTTTGCGGATTCGCCCCCATGAGCAAGGCTCCATGCCCTGCGGTCGGTTCATAGACGGTGGTCGTGTCATCAATCGCCGCTAACTGCGAGGCCAGATAAGCAATGGGGACAGGAGTGCTGTACTGCTGCCGCTGGATGGAAGTGGAAGAGCGGGTGCCCAGCCGCGGCTGACGCTGATAGAGATCAACGAGTTGTTCAAAGGTCTCTTGGGGCGATTGCTCCAGACGAATTGTCTGTTTCGCCGCCCCAACAATGCCCTGCTCAATGGATTCTTCCAGTTCCTTCGCCTCCCGGCTACCGCTGGCAAATGAACGCCCCACTAACTGCTGAGCGAACTTACGAGCATCAGTAATCGACTGGAAGGCTTGACCCTCCAGGAAAGCCTGCTCGAATCCCTCACGAATAGTAGTGCGCTCTTCAGCGTTCAGCATCACGCTCCATCAATGATCTGGACATAGACGGGATAGGGATCATCATCAAAATGAAAGGTCAGCAAGCCGAACCCTGGGCAAACCTGGGCTGCCCACACCACTTGCCCCTGCTCAATCCGCAGAATTGGCTGACCATTCCAATAGGCCGATACGGTATCCGGCTGCCGCTGCTGGGCTTTTTGCAGAAACGAATGCTGCGCCATTAATCCATCTCCATCCCTGCTGACTGTTGCGGTTCAGCCGCCTGCTGGGGTTGAGCCGCCTGTAATTGCTCCGGTGACACTTGGGCCAGCGTTTGGAAGCGAGCCTGATCTTGTTCGGTCAGACCGTCTGCGGCCAGTACATCGCCATTGCGGGCAGCTAAGGAACCACCCGTTTCCTGGTTCTCGACCACCGTGACTCCCGCCGTCCGGCTCATGGTGTACTTATTGCCCTGGGCTACGGTGGTTCCGCCCACGTTAGTGGTGACTCCGGCCTCATTCGCGACGTTCATAAACTGCTCCGCGTTGGCCGCGATGTCGGTTTCCATCGGCGAGGCCAATCCATCGGCACTGGCATAGACGGCTTGCAAAAATTCAGCATCCTCCAGTGAGTCAGGATTGCCGCCCGTTTGAGCTTCAATCCGCGCCGCTTTTGCGGCCATATCAGCATCCACCCCGGCATCTTCAAGCCCCTGGGAAATCCGGCCTTCTTGGTAAGCCATACCCACCCGGTCTTCGAGATACCGTTGCTCTTGCGCCCGCTTCAACTGACCTTCCGGGCTACTCAGGTAGCGATCTGCCTGCTCTACCCGCTGCTCCTGCGCCTCGGACAAATCTTTTTCAAACACATAGTCTTGAGCCTTGATATCCCCTGCGGCCTGGGCCACTGGATCGGGAGCCCCCGACGTTTCGTAGTCTTGCCGGAGCTGGCGCGAGACTCCTTGCTGGCGCTGAATGTCAGCAGCCTGCAACAACCGGGCTTGTTTGTCACTGGGCGCGTTCTCATAAACCCGCTCACTAGCGCGAATCTGGGCGGCGGCATCCGTCAGCTTCGGATCGCCCAGCCCGCCCAGATCATCCCGGTACTGCTCCTTCAGGTCATTAATGGTGCGACCGTATTCTTTTCGCTTAGCCTCCACCAGTCCTTCGGCGGCCTCAATAGCGTCGGCCTCTTCGGTAGAAACCGACTCTCCTAAAAACTGATGGCGCTGCCCCAGCGCCGCGAGCCCTGCCGCCTCGGGTTCAACGCCCGCGTTCTCATAGGCCGCTTGATACCCCTGCTGCACCTCAGCCGCTGATCGACCGACCAGGTCGGCATACCCCTCATCCGGGTCTTCGCCCAGAACTTCCTGACGGGCTCTAGCATCTGCCAGGGCTGACCGATTTTCATCGGACACAGCGTCAGGAATCTGCTGCCAGAACTGCTCACGGGCAGATACCAATGCCGTCTCGTCAGACGGCTGGGGAGCTTGCGTATCTGGACGATTATCGAGTTGTTGGGTTGAACTCACCATGATTCCCCCTGATTAAGCAGCAGACTCAGCAGGCTCTGGTTGAGCCCCGTCAGCTTCGGCTTCGCCTTTGACGGAAATCAGCTCGACTCGATCGACTGGATTAATCTGAAGGCCCGCACGCGGTTCATTCGAGGTACTGGTGATGTAAGGGGAGGGCTCCATTGCGCCGTAGACACAAATCAAGCTCCCCTTCTTCAGATAGTCCAGCACGCGCCAGCCGGGGCTCCCTTGCCAGATGGAAAGATCCACGCGAAACGATTCCTCGCGATTGCGGCGATAGCGCACATAGATTACCGCCTCAGCCACCTGCGATTGGCGATCGCTCAGCTCAACTTCTTTCACCTCCACGTCCGCCGCCAGATTGCCCACCACCATTGAGGTGTTCATGCTTGTCAATGCCATCTTTGATGCCTCCTAACTCACATCGATACCGTTCAAGATTTAATTGAGCGCTGTCGCCTGCTCGGCTTCCAGCGCCTGCTCCAATTCCCGCACGCGGGCTTTCATGTTCTCCAGCCACGGGGCATTTACCGGCTGTACCACGTTGCCGTAGACCTTGGTACCCAGAGCATCTCCCGGTTCTGTGTCCAAATAGGCAATCGTCACGTTCGGCCCCAGCCCTGGCCCAGCGTCAATCTGGGTGGCGATACCAAAACGAATGTGATGTTCGCGGTAAATGCGAACGAGTGCGCCTTCTCTCACACCACACTTCAGCCGTCGTCGGGGATTCACCCGCTGTCCTTTGACGGGCTCGTTTGTTGCTTGGGTGCTAAACTCGCGCTCCAGTCCCGCCATGCGGGTCTTCATCGTCTGCAACCAGGTCGCATCGACGGGCTGAATAATGTTGCCATAGAGCTTGTCTTGTTCCTGATCGCCGTCAAGATAATGAACGAGCACGTTTGGCCCAAAGCCAATACCAGAATTCACTTCGACGGCACGGGCAAAGCGCATCTGATGTTCTCGGTAGACCCGCACCAGAGCACCTTCGGCGGCACCATTCCGTAACCGCTGGCGGGGCGCTGGCCGACTCTGCGATCGCGCTGGGGTCTGTGGGGTTGCCGTTGCCATGTCATCCTCCTTGATCTGCGTCTTGAACTTCATCAATCTGGCCGCTACAGCTCTAAATCAGAGCGGTGCTGCCTTTCAGGCGCTCGTTGCGCCTGTTCTTGTTGGCGCTCGGCGTCGCTTAACTGGCGGAAAGACCGCCATGCCTGTTGATCGGAACCCGTCAGCCCTTTAGCTTCCCGAATGCCCGTTTTATCACCGATCACAATTCCCCCCGTCTGCCGGTTCTCAACCCGCATCACACCCTCGGGGCCAAGCGTGGCGGCATGGGTTAGATTTTCCGCCCGCAAGGTGCCCTCGGCATCGGCCACGGCTCCCGATGCGATCGCATGGTCGATAACCTGGCGAGCGTTATCCAAAATGCTTTGAGCCAGATCGGTTTGTGCATCCGCATCGCTATCACTGATCGGGGCTGGATTTGACTGATTACGAGACCCCCACCCCTGAACTACGGGCGGTGGCTCGACCGCGACGGGGATCGCTTGATCCGACTGCGACTGTTCGTCGGCCAGAGGTTCATCCTTCAGGGGTGCGCCGCCTTCAGCGGTCCCGTCCGTCTCGGCATCGGACACCCCTAAACCGGGTAAACTGCGACGGGGATCGCTGACAGACTCTGGCTCTGGACGTTCTCCTGAGAGCGTTCGCGCTATACGATCCATTGCTTCCTGCTCTGATGCTGTTAGCTCATAGCGCGGTAAGTCAGCCTGCCGCTGATGACTCGCCGCTACCTGCCATGCATCCCCTGGCTCCACCCCCTGATGAGTCAGCGCCGCCAGGCGATCGGTCAATCGCTGACGCTGACAATCCCCGAGAGCACTGAGGAGCGCTCCCGCCGATTGCGGTTTGGAGGGTGGAATCAGGGTTCCGGGCTGCACGTCATTCCTCCTCAGAAGCGGTCCACATCGACAACTTCGGTATTCGCTTCGATCCAGTCCACCCCGTCGTAGCAAAGCGTCGTCTGAGCAATCCCCATTCCCCCAGAGCCAGCCGACTGACTCACGTCGTTAATGATCAAACAGGGGTAGCCGCTACTGCGGCGATCCGCGATCTGCACGACGGGCACACCCTCCGGTAGCCGGGGATTGAGATAGCGGTTGAAGATGCGATCGCCATCGCGCTCATAGATGACATAAAGGGCTCCCAAACGGCCTGTCAGCAGCGGATTGTTGAAATCCACCAGCCGCAGCTCGTCCCCCAACTCAGCTACCCGCATCGATTGCAGCACCGCATCCTGCTCGGACGCCGATAGCGCTGACGAATTAGCCGCAACGATGTCCTGGGCTCGCGCCGTTGCCAGCATATCCGTCGCTGGTTGCCAGACCACGGCATCCTGGCTAGCCCCTGCCGAGGAACAGCCCAACAAGGTCAGGGATGAGGCCAGCAGGAATAAGCCTGCCCCCAGGTAAAGAAACCGGAGTAAACGCCCGGTCCAGTCCGGCAGTTCGATATCCCCCGTATGTTGGCCCCGCTGATTTTTAGCCTCGATATCAAGTTTCATCACTGGTCCCTCCGAATCGCCTCTAAAACGCCTAACCGCTCTAGCGCCGCCGCTTCTTCTTCCAGGAGCGCTAGCTCCGATAAATCAAAGGCATTGATGAATGCCTCCCGGCCCAAACGGTCAAGCTGCCGGGAAAATTGAATTTCGTGAAACTTGACCGCTGCCTCAAAGGGCACATAGTCGGCATAGGCCAGAAAATCCCCTGGCGTATTCCAAAGTGCCACGTCGCAGGTATCGGCAGTCGCTGAAACCAGCAGCGCTGAGGGATACTGCTCGGCATTGGGGGCATCTTCGTAGGTGTAGATCAGGTAGTAATCGGTGCCCTCCACCGTCGCGGTTGCCATCAACGCCGCTCCCCCCGCCGCCAACGGCGAGCTGCGATCTAAACAAGGCTCAACGACGGGCGGCACCGAGGTCTCCGCTTGTGCCCTGACCGTCAGCGCACTTCCGGCCATCACCGCCGCGATCAGGGCCGAGATCGCCAGTAGAGTTTGAGGGTAAGTCAGACGATATTTCATGGCTAGAAGTTGATAAAGGTCTCCGGATTGACAGCGGTACTTTTGGGCGGAAAATCAGAGCCGCTATTTTCGTAAACGCCAAAGTCCAGGTGCGGGCCGGTGCCTGAACCGGTGTTACCAGAGGCGGCAATCTGTTGGCCCTGACTGACCGGCGTACCTTCAGACACGCTGTAGGCGCTCAGGTGGGAATAGCGCGTCTGATAGCCGTTGCCGTGGTCAACCACCACGGTCTTGCCATAGCCGCCCGCTCGACCGACGTAGACCACCTGTCCGCCATCAGCGGCACTCACCGGCGTACCCACTGGCGTCCCAATATCGACGGCGGGATGGAAGCTGCTACAGCCGCCACAGGGCCTAGCACGTCGGCCAAAGTCAGAGGTGAGAACGTAGCCGGGAGCCGGATTGGCAAAATCACCCGTGGCTTCGCCCGACCCTTCACCGCCAGGGGGAACGCATTGACCGTTGGCTCCCGCGATCGCACTGGAGCCCGTGGCGTAGTTCTCGCGCACCTCAACGCCATAGTCGTAAATGCTGAGCACATCGTTACTATCGGAAGCGCTGCCATCAATGGCCGCACCAGGGCCACCAAACCACATCTGCCCTACCCGCTCGATCAGGCGATCGCCCGTAAAGGCTCGCCCGGTTTGGGGATCAATCTGCCCTCGGGCTCGCTTAAAGAGCTGATTCATCTCCGCCCGATACGCTCGTTCCTGGGCCGGTTCGGGAAAGTAGCGCCGCACTTCAGCCGCAGACGGTTGATAGCCGCTCTGGATTTTAGCGAGCCAAGCCTGTCCGCCCTCGACCTGCTTCACTTCCGCCTGCACTTCAGGCAGATAGGTCATCATCTGATAGCGCCCCAGGGCGCGACCACCTCCATAGTCGGCAACGTAGGGACCAACGGCTTCATAGCCGCCACTGCCCTGCGATTCGATTTTGGCCAGGGCATTGGCGAGCCGATCTAAATTCACGCCGCCGATGGATTCTCCAGAACAGGGGCCGATCGTGGTGGGACTTGCCAGCGGTGAGGTGGGCACCCCTGCCGGTGGCGCGGGAGCCGTTGAAGAGCCGCCTTCGCCATCTAAAGGCCCCACGAACACCAGCGAGTTCACTTCGTAGTCAAACCACGGCAGCTTGAGCTGGTTATACGGCGTGCAGGTGCGCCCAACAAAGGGAATGTAGGTACACCAGCGAAAGACAATCTTGAAGCTGATCGCGTCACTGCGCTCATCGGGTTCCCAGACCACCACCTTGAAGACAGAGCCAAAGGGATGCCTGCCGGTCGGCTCATACCCGGTTGAATAGCCCAAAGGTGACGGCACATATTTCAATGGCCCAAAGCCGCCTTCAACTTCGTGATACTTGCCGCTGATCCATTGTTTCCCTTCAAATGGCCCCTGCGCCTTACGGCCTTCATTCTCCAGGTCATCCAGCTCGATGTAGGCGCACTCCACCGGATCCTTGGCTTCTTCGGCTTCGTAAGGCGGCTCAAAGCCCGTCAGTTGCCCCCCTTCCGGACAGGGCACCTCAAACCCCTCTTGATAGCTACCGGAGATTGTGTTGGTGCGATCGCTCTCTGCCGTCCCCCAAGCAAAATCAATGCGGGCAATGATGCCCTCCAGTCCAGTAATGCCAGTCGGAAAGTCACTCAACGAGACGTTTTCCAACCCTGGCACGTCGGCAATTTTGGCCGCATCCCAGCCATTGAAATCGACAATCGGCACTGCATCGATATTGGGAATCTCGCCAATGGCAAAGCCGTCGAGCGTCGTTTCGCCCAACTGAATGTTTTCGAGACCGGGATTGCGATCGAGAAATTCCGCAATTGTTTCACCGCCAAAACTGACCTGCCCCGTCTGTTCAGAGAGCAGTTGCTGAACGGGAGCGACGTCTTCAACTTGATAATCCCCGAAGTATGGAATGGCATATTCGAGATTCGCCAAGGTTTGCCGCTCCAGCAAATCAAAACTCGACAGGCGAGCCTCGGTGTAGTTCGTGCCCGTGAGCTGATTAATCTGCCCCAAAGAAAGGGCCTGCCCGTTCAACGTCGCCACGTCGCCCAGGGTGAGAATGTCGCTGACCGCATCGCCGGATTCCCACTGCCGCTGAATGCCCTCAAAATCAACGCTGCCGCTATCTTCAACTGCGCCGAGATCCCGAAAAGAGACATCCTCAAAATCGGGAATCACCTCCTGATAAGCGGCCTGCTGGCTCTGGGCGGTCGGCGCAGGCTGAGCCACCATCGGCGCAGCTGGCCAGAGCCAAACGCCGATCGCAAATAGGACGATAAATAGACATCGCAGCAGGTTCAGCATGGTCTAAAACTCGGAGCGCTCCCCCTCCACGAGTTGGACACTGCGTGAGTGGCGATCGCTCTGAGCGAGATCGCGGTTGGTGAGCGCGTCTTCATCAATCCCCATCAACGACTGTTCCGGCACCGCAAAGGGTGAGGTATCTGGTCCCGATACCGGAATGGCGTAATCCGCCCGATTGATAATGGCTGCAATCTGGTCACTGATATCGCGCTGGCTGGCAGCCGGGGTAAAGGTTTGGCGCTCTTCCAGCAGGCTCTCTAAATGCAGCAGTGGCTTTTCAGGTCGAAAGGTTCCCTGGTGCATGTCGCGGAAATAGTAGGCATCGGCGACGTGCTGCACCGCTTTAGCTACCTCAGCCGGAGTGCAGCCACGATATTCCCGCAGCAGCACCCGCCAATCACGATCCGAAAAGTCGTACTGGAAATACTGGTCCAGGTGAACCTGGAAGACTTCCCACAGTGATCCGGCATGGGGCATTCCGAAGAAATGAACGTACTCGAACCGCCGAATCATTTCCGCAGGCAACATCTGGAGGTGGTTAATCGTGGCGAACATCACCACTGGCGAGGTGTGATCCTGCATCCAGCTCAGCAGTTGACCCGCCATCTTCCCCAGCACCCCACCCTCAGCACGGGTATCCCAACCACTGAAGGCTTTCTCGAACTCATCAAAAAACAAGATGCAGGTACCGATTTCATCCACGAAATCCAGCAGGCTGCTCAGATTCTTCATCGACTCCTGCACACTGCGACCCACCAGGCCGTTCCAATCAGCGCTAACTAACGTTCCACCAATGTGTTTCGCCGCTAGCTTGGCGGCCAGCGATTTGCCAGTACCCGGAATCCCCCACAGCAAAATCGCCTTGGGGGGCCGAAGGTTTCGGGTGGTCGCCTCTGGCTGCAATAACAGGCGCACTTTATCAAGGGTTTCATAGAGCCGATCCATGCCTGCTGCCACGGGCACATCAGGCTCAGGCAGCATATTGATGCCGCGCCCTTTCAGCTTTTTGGTTTTGTAGTCCATCACCAAATCGGTGATGACAGCCAGATTGGTCGTCTCCGTAGACCGTTCCGTCGCCCGGTGCAGGGCAATATCAATCTCACCTCGGGGCAAACCCGAACAAGCCTGAGTCAAAGGCCGCTGACGATCGCGGTTCTCCGCCGTCTGTTCCATGCTGAGCACGTCCCAGCAAAATTCCGCTACCAGGCGCTGCACAGCTTCTCGATTGGGCAGCGGATACTCTAGCGCTGGTAGTAAGGGATAAATATCCAGCGGAATGTGAGGATCCGAATCGAGCAGAATGATGTACTGCTCAACCTCGCTTTGCCTGAGAGCAAAATGGGCGTTTTGAATTTCATGCACCTGGCGATCGCTCATATCCTTGAGCAGTCCTGCCAGGACAAAGATCCCTGGTCGCGCCCAACTCACTACCTGGGCAATGGTGCCTGCCGCCTCAGCATTCGATAGCGAGAGATCAGAGTCGTGTAAGTCCACCTGACGACGAGCACCACAGGGGGCAACGGTCTGGAGGCAGTCAAAGGCCGCGTTCCAGTAGTAAAGTTCTAAGCCCTGTCCCTCAATAAACTGAAGGAGCTGCGCCAGGACAAAGTTGCGATCGCACACCGCCGATTTACAAGCAACGATGTACTCGTGCTCCTGTTGCAGTTTGGGCCAGATGGCAATGGAATTAAACGTTCCCTGGCTCATGGTTTAAGTGGTTAGTTACGTCATCACTCAGGGGAAAAAAACTCCCGCTCTGAGGGAGGCTGCGTCCAGACGAGGCAAAAACCAGATTTCGCTTTGCGAGTGCCCATCTGAATCGTCACGCCGAGGTCTTGCACCTGTTGCTGGCAGTTGCCGCCCAGCAACTCTTCGTTCCATTCCAGAATTTGGCGGGCATATTGGCCTTCCTCGCTGGTGGCCCAGTCCAGGGCCTCCGCTTCCTGGAGCGTGAGCTGACGAGGCTCGCCAGGAGCCATCTGGATTTGGGACTGCTGCCACCGGGCATAACTCCAGCCACTGAGCAGCCCGAGACCGACTAGCCCCAAAGCGATCGCCCCAGCACTGATCAGAGATTTGAGCGTCACTCGTGCCTTCGTGGCTCCGGCCTTTTGCATCAGTTCCTTCACCGACTCAGATACCTGTCGTTCCACGCCCCGACGAGCCGCCTGCTCATACTGCTCAATGGAATCGAGCACCTTTTGATGGGCATGTTCAAAGGTTTGCCGAAAGCTATTGGGGGCCTGCTCTAACAGCACCTGGACGCTAGAGTTCGAGAGCAGCAGGAGAAACAGAGCATCATTCTCATCAATGCCAAACGCACTGACAATGCGCCGGATCTGGGCCTCGGTCTTATCATCAACCTGCCCGAGCAGCTCCTCCAGGATGGTGGGGGTATCGGCTGGCATTCAACTACGCTCCAGCGCTCGCCGGTTCGGTGCGCTGCTTTTTCCGACTCGCCTTGCCGTCGCCCTTGCCCTTAGACGACTCAGCCGATTGAGACTTAGGTGAAGGCTGCGCCTGCCAATCCGGGTGCTGCTCAAACCAGCCGGTCGCTGCCGTCTCAATCGCCTCAAAGGTATGGCTGATATCGCGAATAAAGTTCTGAATCCGCTGGGCAACCAGGAATTTACTCTCGCGATCGCTCTGCTCTAACGCGCCGCGCAACCCCAGGCCACTCTTATCAATGTGGTAGCGTGTGCCGGGCTCCATCGCGGGAAACTTGAATACGCCAATCAGATTGGGAGATGCCTTGATCTCCTGGTAAATAGCTTCCGCTTCCAGGTAAGAAAAGTCAGCCGCACTGACGCGCCCCTCATTTAGCACCAGCACATGGGGCACCGCCTGATCCAGCATAGTTACGCTCTTTTGGAGCTGGCGAATACTCTCCCAGCAGCCATCACTGACAAAGATCTTGAGCAGCCGCACCTTGCCGTCAAAGCGCTGCTTCAGGCTCTCAACTACGCTGAGATCTTCCAGCCACGCCTGAAAGACATCAATGATGTTCGATGGCAAATTCACCACCACATCCTTATGGCTGATGGCAGCGGTTTCATAAATGATGTCGGGATTAGACCGCTTCGCCGGATCATCGGAAATCGTGATGGTTTGCGTTTCTACCTGGTCGCGGTACATCCGCCCCACATCATCGATCTGGGCATCCGCTTCAATCAAGGTGAAGCTTTCTTTGCCCCGTCCGTCAGCATCCAGCAGATATTGGCAGAGGGCTTGGCAAATCGCGGTTTTACCCACCCCTCCTTTCTGTCCGCCGACAATATAGATGGTTCTAATAGGGTCTTGAACCGGGCTCATTCGATACCTCCATTCCAATCAAATTTCAGGCTCCAAACATGCCTGAAATATCGTTCATTCGTTCTCGATCGCTTTCACTGAGTTCCCCCGCAGCGGCGTCTGCCGTCGATGCCGACCCATCATCATGACCATTGGCGCTGGCCTGCTCAACATAGGCAGCAAAATCACTGATCTTCAGGCCAGACCAGGAATCTTTGTCTTGATTCGCTGGCGGTGGCGTCGATGGTGGCGCTCCGCCCAAGCGGCCCACCACGTCCTGCGGGGAAATATCGCAAGCCGCACAGATGGCCTCAATCGTGCCCCAGTGATGCCAGATACTTTTCCAACCTTCCTGTACCAAATGCTCCTTTTTGCCGGTGTCGTCTTTGGGGTGGGTTAAGGCATTAAACGCACGGGCAAAGAATGCGTGATACAACAATTCCCGTAGTAAAAACTTGGGCTCAATGGGATGGGATTTCAGGTATTCAATGACATACGCCATTGCCGTTCCCTCCTGAGCACGAATTCGTGGAAACTGAAGTTTGAGTCGGTTATCTTGCTGGGTCTGGCTCATAAATTTCCTGTCTAGTGATGGACAGCGATCGCTTCTTTGTACATCGCGAAATGCAGGGCATAGACATCGCGAAACCTGACAAAAAGGGACTCACTATCGGGATAAGGCGACAGTAGGTTTTGCAACCCTTCAGAGCGCTCATCAGCATTCCACGCAGGCTCGGCCCACCCCAAAAATTGGTCGAGCCGGTCTTTGAGATAGTAGGCACCTCCTCCCGCAATGATCATTTCATCCAACTGTCTGGGCATTGCTGACTCCAGCCAATTCGCCAGTAAGGCCCAATACTCTTCTCTAGCCGTCTCAATCACCCCAACTAAGGATTCAGCTTCCCGCTGAAAGTTCTCAGGGTGAAAGGATTTCAGTAAAATTCTCAAGTTGGGATTGTCCGCTGAAATGTGCGCTCCCATGTTGTAGATGGCCGGGGTCAGCAGCTCCGCATCATCCAGGGAGGAGCGCTGCATGACGCTCTCCACCAGCTTGATAAACCCTAAACCCGTCGTCTGGCTTTCATGGGTCAGACTGCCTTTATCGAACACCAGCAGACTGGTGTTGCGATGGCCGCACATCAGCACCACAATTTTGCGCCGAGCGAACCAGTCTTCACCATGCTTGCGGGCATAGCTGGCAATGAATCCAGCGCCTTCCGGCAAGCACTTAAATTCGTCGGTGTAGACGTTGATCTTCTGATTGCGGAAATAGTAGTTTTTGGCTTCTTTCTGAAATTGCTCTTTGAGCTGATCGCGATTGACGTATTCCCCAAACGGCAACAGCGTCGCGACCGCGACTTCAATTTCTGGATCAAGTTCTTCTTTTTGAATGATGGCCCCAATGATGGCCATCAACTTCGCGGCCCCCTGTTCAAACTTCAACTGCGTCAGTTTGGAGGTGCCATGAAACTGTTTGGCCAGATGCCCCAGCACCATGCAGTCATCGGCAGTCTTCTTGAATGACAACCAGGCATCATTCTCGGGCAGAGCATTGTTGAGCGCCCCTCGACTGTCTTTATAGCTAGCGATGCTGGACTGCGGCAGAGTCAGAATTTGGGGCTCCATCACCACTACCCCGGTGCGACCATTGTTGACCTGGTAAAGCGTCTTACTGGCTGAGGAGCCCTGGTCGCTAGAGATCATGAGCTTGGCTGCCATGTGAATCTCACTCGCTTAAGTCATCGACCTCATCCTACGTAAGCTTACAAGATTCGATAAATCCATCAATGGGGGTGTCTCGCCTGATCAGTGATTTTTTACACCTCAGCGCTTAGGGGCAACGGTGTCCACTCATGTCCGCCTCTGGCCAACCGTGACCAGTGATGGGCAAATATGGCCGAAGATGGCCTGTATTCGACGAAAAAAGCATGATAGACGCCTAAAAAATCCAAAATCTTATGGCCTACTGTGACCTGAAGCGCCCTGTCCTGTCCTTTTGAGGCCAGCAATGACCAACCGTGACCTGATATGGCTTAAAAAGTGGCGTTTTTGTTGCGCTCAACACCTTTTCTGGAACGGTCAAGCAATGGGCTTAAGGCACACACATTTTTACAACTTTAGATAAATGGGTTTTCGATCGCTTTCGCCCTAGTTTCAAAACAGTTGGGTCAATTCCAGGTTGTGATGAAGCGAAACACTCGAATTCCCGTTCGGGTCACGCCGGACGAAAAGGAAACGATTCAATCCGGTGCCAGTGCGATCGGCACCAACGTATCGCGTCTGTTGCGCGTGTTGGGGCTAAAAGCAAAGGAACTTCATCAACTCATCACCCTGATCAGACGGCTAACGGCTCGTCTCTTGCGTCTGAAGTCGCTCAGCTATCGCCGACAGATTGAGCCCGAAGAAATTCGAGCCGCTGTCGATAGCACGTTGGAGCCGCTGCAAGCCGTCGAAGCAGCCCTGCAAACCCCTCCCGTAGTCGAGCATCCGGAACCCGGTGAATCAACAGAAGCATGATTGGTAACGTCACCACTAGCCGCAATTTCCAGAAAACGACCCGGTACGTTCAACGGGCGGACGCTCAGCAGGTCTATGCCAACTTTGGCGCTGCCGTCACGAACGATGCCGATCGCATCGCTGAGGTGATGACCACCACCGCTCAACAGGGGGTGCGCGTGGAGAAACCCTGCTACCACATCGCCATTTCGCCCAGCGCTGCGGATGACCTATCGCAGCAAGATTGGTACGACTTCACCGAAGACTTTTTAAGCGCGATGGGGCTAGCGGACCGGCAGGCCGTAGGCTGGCTCCACCACGATGCCACCTATCCCGATGGTCGCCTACGGCCCCACCTGCACCTCGTCGTCAACCGGGTTGGCGAACTGGGTCAGACCTATTCAACCTCCTGGGATTACCGCCAGGTCGATACCGTGCTGCGGCATCTAGAGCGTAGCTATCAGCTTGATGCGGTGCCGTCTGCCAACGCGGTAGACATCCGGCGCGACCCACCGGGGCAGGTGCATCGCAGGGCCACCGAGCAAGCCCAGTACGAAGACTCTGAGCATCCCCGCTCAACGCCGCCTCAACCCAGTCTTCGCCGCCAGCTCCAGACCGCCCTTGAGGCCGCGATCGCACCTGACACCTCACCGGAAGATATTGCCCAACAGTTGCAGCACCAGGGCATTGAAACCCGGATTGAAGAGCAGGGCTGGAGTTTTGCCAAAGACGGCCTTCACCTGGCAGGCCACCAGCTCGGACGGCGTTATTCGTTGAATTCGGTACAGCAGATGGTCGATCAACCAACCCCGCAGCAATCCGCACAGCCGGATCAACAGTCGGCTCAGGCGCAAGCCCAGCGCGACCGCCAACGGCAGCGGCGATTGACCATGCAGGAAATTATGCAGGAGAGTTCGGAGGCGCAAGCGGGGTCGCAGCAGCGGCAACGCTCCGCTCGCAACCTGAACTCGATGGGTCAGAGCATGATGCGGGACTCGGAAGATGTCGATGGCCTGACCTTTATTGGCGGTGCGATCGCGACCGTGGGCGCGGCAGTCGAAATCGGGGAAGCCTTCTCCCAACAGATTGCCCAGGCCAAAGCCAAAGCCGAAGGCAAACGGGCCACCGAGCAGGTGCAGCAACTCGAAGCCATCGGCGATCGCACCACGGCTTTAGAACAATCCCTCATCGAGCAGTCCCAGGCAGGCGCATCCCTGGCTAACCGGGAAGCCATTGCCGCCCCCTCAGAGGCCATGCCCAGCTCGGCTGAAGAAGCGGATTCGCCAGCAGCGCAGAGCCTCAATTTAGCCAATGAGCGCCTGACCGCGATTGGCGAACAACTCGGCGTTGAACTAGAGACGGCTGAGCCGATTGAACTCGATCCAACGGCCCCAACGGGTAAACAACTGGATCAGATGGATGCGGCGATCGCGCAGCTCGATGACCGGCTCGGCACCCTGGAAGCAGCCGTTGCTGACATTACCCAAGCGCCCGATCCAACGTTGACGCAAGGCACAGATATTGCCGCATCGCTGGAGCAATTCACCCAGGCTCGCACCCAATTTCGCGGTGAAACCGAACCAAGTGCCTTCTCCAGCTCAGCGGGTGTGGTTGCCTTGACGCGGGAAGGCTTTCAAGGCCAGGATGCTCGCCTCACGATTACCGATGCTGACTACGGCACGGTCTTTGAAGCGGCTAAACCGGCAGATGGCAATTGGGAAACGCAAATCAACGAGCTACAGCCAGATCAGGCAGACACCATCACCCAGTTGCCGCAATCGGTTAAAGCCTACGGGCAGTACAAACAGGGACAGCAAATTGTGAGCGCCCTCCAGGGCTTAACGGGTGATGAATTTCAGGGCGATCGCGGTCAGATTGACTGGCGTAGTCAGGGCTCTGATTTTCGCTATCGCTTTGATATCGAGCGGCAACCTGATGGCCGTCAGCAAATCACGGGTCGTGATGCCAGTGGCGCAACCGTTTTCGATGCGGCCATCAGCCAGGAAAACGACATTTTTGTCACCCAAAACGAGATTCCTGGCCCGCACAGTCATGAGCTTTTCCGCCGACGTGAGCAGGTCTTGACGCCCGATTGGGAGTCATCGCCTGAAACCGATGCCCAGGACATCACCCTGGGAGTGCAGCCCCGATCCTCCCGGCAGCGCGAGCTGGAATTGTAGGCCACGGGCTTTTCGACGCAGTTCCGACGAGATGCAGTGAAGAGGTATTCCTATGACCCTCATAAGACGTAATCGACGCAAGCCAAATGCAGTCCGCTTCCAATTGCTCTGGAACCGGATCAGCTTGCATCCCAACGAAGTGGGCCTGATCGCCACCCTGACCGCCATCACCGGCTACATGCTCTGGGTGAGTCCAGCAGTTCTGATGACCGCTACCGTCATGGGCCTGATCGCGATCGCCTTTGGTCTGCTCAACCGCAGTGCTCAATCCGTTGCCGGATTTGGGTTGCCCGTGCAAGGCTGGCACCTGGCCAGTGTGGTGATTGCCGTTTCAGCAGTGGCGGGGATGGGAGCTATTGATCCGGTCTCTGCCCAGATGTTTAACAACCTGGAAACCGCCGTCAATGATGCCATCAACAACACGGGGGGCACCACGATCGCCCCGGAGACCATCACCACAATTTTCAATATCTTCCGCATCCTGATCGTCCTGGCCTTCCTGATTGGGGTGGTGATTGTCTTCACCCAGGCCACGCGAGGCGGTGATTGGCAGCCTATCGCCAACCTGCTCGCCATTGGGATCGCTTTCGTGATTGGCGTTGAGGTGATCTCCACTCTGATTATTGGCGGCGGCGGTGGAGCCGGTGCGGGTGGCTAATGATGCCCTGTTAATTTGCAGTTGAACCCATGACCCTTGACGTAGACAGAGACCCGATTCGCGTCAACAAGCTGCTGGGGGAACGGGCCAGCATTGGCCCGATTCCCGCTGAGCAACTGTTGCCCTGGGTCGCCATCGGTGGGGTGAGCTTCTTTGTGTTCAAGATGCTCCTGGCCGTCTCCTTTATGGCCTGGTTACTGATCTGGTTTTGGCTGAATGGCACCTGGTGGCTCCTCACCGGGCAGAAGACCTATCAGTTCATCAAAAGCTGGGTGCGCCCCCCCGGCTGGGATTGGACGAACGGCGAAACCCTCTTTTTTCGTGCTCACGAAGATACAGCCATGTGGCAAAAATTTCGTAACTTCCTGAAACGGGACAAATCTATTAAGCGAGAAACCCAAGCGGGCGAGAAGCAGTTTGCGCCCTTCCAGGATCTCACTCATCTGCACTCCATTGTTGAGGTGGAGTTGGGCGGGCATCGCTTTGCCTGTTTACTGCTCTACAACGCCGCCAAAGATCAGTGGTCAGCGGAAATTCCCTTCAAGCTGCAAGGGCTCCACCCTCAGCTCTACCGCTCTGAAGTAGAAGATGCGATCGCCTCGATTCAGCAGGGCATGTCGGAGATTCTCGAAGGGGAACGGCTGCGGTTTCACACCGAATGCCGATCATCCATTCAGGCGCGTAAGTCCGAGCTACGCACCCTCTCGCGGATAACTAAAATGCCCTCCGTGGCGGTGATGCTGCTGGATGAAGAAGTGCGGACCCGTGAGCTGACTGAAAAAGGAGCCCGTCAGGTCTGGTCACAAACGGTTTGGGCCACCTGGTCTACCGCCCATGCCCATGAACAGGGCACCGATGCCATCGGCAAGGGGGTATTGCAGGTCAAGAAACTGATTGATCAGCGCATCCGCAAGGTAGCCGGGACGGAAGACATGCACTTTCAACGGTTCTACCTGAAGCTGATTCGCCAGATCCACGACAGCGGCTACGTGAACTGGCGCAACATTCTCGAAACTAAGGCACGGCTGAATGTCGAGCCCATGACCGCTCAGGAACTCTGGGAATCGCTCTGGTATCGCTTCAATCGGCGGCAGGCTCCAAAACTGACTCAGTACATTCGGGTACAGTCTACCGATGATGGCATCCGGCAGCGGATTCCGCCTTCGGGTCAAAAAGACCTGATGACGCTGCTTTTGCAGGGCGATCGCGGGCGGTCGTCTTGTCCTAAGCACAAGCGACAGCACGGCTACGTGTACGTTAATGGTCTGGTGGGCAAGGTGGCGGTGATCGAAGCACCGCCAGAGCTGTGGCGCAATACCCGGCAGCAGTTGAAGTGGATCTGGGATCGGCTCTCCCAAGCCTGGATTAGAGACACCGAATGCGTGGTGGAAGTGACCCACAAGGAAACCTGGTCTACTCAGGATGAACTGGAGAAGATGAACCGCCAGAGCCACTTTGAGGCCCAGCGAGCAGCACTTTACGGGACAGGGCAGGATGTCTCCGCCAGCCTGCAGCGGCAGCAGGCCGAACAGGCGTTGATGAAAATTTATGAGGGCCAGCGGCCTTTGCTAGTAGCCTGCACGTTCACCGTCTGGCGCACAACCGAACGCGCCTGTGATGAAGCGATCGCTCAGCTCTGTAACTCCTTTGGCGCGGCTGAAGCGGTTGTAGAAAACGATGTCTGCTGGCGGGTCTGGCTGGAGACGCTGCCACTCAATACCTTCCCGCTGCTAACCCGCTACAACGCCTTTTCCGAGCGACGGATTGTCTTGGATACCGAAACCGTCGCAGGCTTCCTGCCGCTCACCTGTCCCCGTGACATCCATCAACGGGGCGTGGAGTTTCTCACTGAGGAAGGGGGCAAACCGCTCTATGTGGATCTCTTCAGCGGCACAGGGCGGGTGCTGATCACCGGCACCACGGGATCCGGGAAATCGGTGCTGGGCTGGCGCTTTATTGAAGATGCCCTGGCGCAAAACATTCCGGTAGTGGGCATTGACCTCAGCAGTGGCGGCGATTCCACCTTCCAAACCGCTGTGCAGTCCCTGGGAAAATATGGGGCCTACGTCGATATTCTGCACGAACGGCTGAATCTGCTAGAGCCGCCCAACTTACTGAACCTGGAGCCGGAGGATCAACTGCAACGCTTCAAGCGCTGGAAAGATTTTGTGCGGCAAGCCATCGTGGCGATCGCGATGGGGCAGATTAACGACCAGCAGTTGCTAGAGCGGGTCAACAGCATTGTGCTGCGGACGCTGGATGTTTTCTTTGGCGATGCTGAAATCACCGAGCGCTATAACGAGGCGATCGCCCACGGGTGGCAGTCCGAGGCATGGCAGAAGATGCCCACCCTCCATGACTTCCTCAAGTTTTGCTCACGGGAGCAGCTCGACCTGAAAAGCTACGAAGAGATGGACGCTCGCGCCATTAATCAGATCGTGGCGCAGGTGGGGGCCAAGCTGGTCGATCCCAATATCGGCGATGCCATTGGTCGGCCCAGTTCGGTCAATCCCGAACCGATGATCACCTTCTACGCCCTCTCCGGGCTGACCAACGAGAGCAATTCCTACATCATGGCCCTCTCAGCGCAAATGGCGGCGCTGCGTAATGCCCTGGCCCATGACCGCTCGCTGTTTGTCGGCGATGAGCTATCGGTGCTGCTGGGGAAACGAGGCTTTGCCGAACTGGTGGGAGAAACCTTTGCCACCGGGCGGAAAGAAGGGATTTCAGCGGTGATTCTGGCCCAAGACCTGGACGCGATCGTGGAGTGTTCCGCCAGCGCCAAGATTCTGACCAATATCAGCACCACGATTACCGGGCGCACAACCCATGCGGGCTGCACGGCCTACATGCAGGCGCTGGACTATCCCGCTGAGGTGATTAAGTACAACGCCACCGAGCGGTTTAAGGGCAGCAAAGCCGATTTATTTACCCGCTGGCTGGTGGAAGAACAGGGGCGCTTTTGGCGCACGCGCTACTACGCCAATCCGCTGATGCTCGCAGCCCTAGCCAATGGTGAAGCTGAACAGCTCGCCCGCAGGCGGGTGATGGCGGTCTATCCCGCCACGACTCGCGGCTATTTAGAAGGGCTGAAAGACTTTACTGCCCAATATGTGCAGGCGATGCGCGGCGTCATCCCGTTTGAAGCCATCACCGCATCGCCCCAGGCCCGTCGCCGTAGCCAACTCACCCGAGGCGAATCGGGCAAGGCCAATCATCTGGTAGAGACAAGGAGCGCTTAATGCGATACCGAACCCGAAAATGGACACTGACGCTGATGCTGACGGCAGTTGCCCTGTTCAGTGTCGGCACCGGCAGGGCCGTCTATGCCCAGGCCACGCCCCCGATTAACCCCAATGCCGATAGTCCCGTCGATGATCTGGATCTCAGCGATGTTGATCTTGGGGATGGCGGACTGGACGACATTGAAGGGGCCGCCGAAGACATCGAAACGATCACCGATGATGTGGATGCCACGATTCAGGATCAGCTTAGCGATATCGGCGGCACGATTGAAGACGCTACCGGCGACATCCTGGATGGCAATGACACCATCGGGCAGGTGCAGGATGCCTTCGATGCCGTGGAGTCGGTGCAGGATGCCTTTGCCTCTCTGCAAGAAACCTTCAATTCCATCTTCGATATCAATCGGCTCTTTGACCTGTTCAACTTAAACCTGTTCGACATCTTTGAAGATCCCCTCGGTGGGCTCTCCACCTCTGGTGAAGGCAGTGCTGGAGGCAATACCGTCGAGATTTCGACGGGCGCATTGGGACTCCCCGACCCAAAGCAGATTGAGCAGGAAATTGAGAATGCCCAATCCTCCGCGTTTGAGGAGGTCGCCGCCACCAAAACAGGCGGTAGCGGCTCCCCCGTGGTCAAGCGGGATCTGGTCACTCAGTTTGAGCGCGAGATGACCGATGAAGTGGCAGATCAAACCGCTCTGACGGAAGCAGGACAGCAAAAACTCCGGGAGAACGCCGAAGTCGCCAAGACCGCTCTGGAAAGCTCCCAAGAACTGGCAGCCGATTCGGAAGAGCAGGACGTCTCGCAAAACATCCTGCGAAATCTGAGTGCGCAGATCGCCGCCCAACAGCAAACCAGCACCCTCAATACCGTGGGGCAACAACTACGAGCCCGCGATGATGCCCTGCGCAATAAGATGCTCGTCGATGCGGTCAAGGAGCTGCAAGGCGATCGCATTCAAGATCGACGAGAAACGGCAGCGGCTTACTCCGACAGCATCGTGCAGGGCGGGCAGATCATCATGCCCGGAGTTGGCATTGATCCAGGAGGGGTATAGCGGATGCTTGATTTAACCCACACCCTCATCCTGGCCCAGCAGGGATCAGAAGCCGCAGCTGATGTCATTCAGGGAGCACTTCAGCTCAGCGAGGACACCATTGCCTCCTGGAATGAAACCTGGGTTGATCTGATCCGGGCGGATTCGCCGTTCTGGCAGACCATTGTGCAGTTCTCCAGGGGCATCCTGGCGCTCTGCTTTCTCTATATGTTTGTGCGCTTCGGCAACGAGATTATGAAGTCGCGCTATCTGGGCACAGTGGTGGAACTGTTTACCTTTCCGTTGGTAGTGCTGCTGTTTCTGGGCAGTAACGGCAGGCTGCTATCGGAGTCCATCCTGGCGCTGCGGGCCGTGGGGTATCGGCTCACGTCGGGGCTGCTCTCCCAGCAGATTGTGGGCTACACCCTGCAAGATGCCGTGACTCAGTTCGGCCTGAATAACCTGGGCGTGCAGCGCATCAAGCAGGTTTACAGCGAGTGTGAGGGGCTGACCGGCGATCCGTTTTTGGAGTGCTGGGACAGTAAGGCCGACGAGGTGCGGGCCATCTATCAAAATCTGGAAGCGCAAAACGGCAATATCAGCTTTGGGCCGCTGGAAGCCTTTGCCGAATCCGCGATTAACCGCACCGGCATCGCCGCCATCGGCGATCTGGTGGAAGTGGGGTCCGGGGCACTGCAAGGGGATTTCAGTGGGGCCTTTGCCAGTGTGCTGCAAGACCGACTGCTGCCGATTATCCAGACGATTCTCTACGGGCTGCAGTGGGCCTTCGTCAATATTGTCGAAGCCGCTCTATTGATTGCGGCGGTGGTGGCTCCAATCGCCCTGGCGCTTTCCATTTTGCCCGTGGCAGGTCGGCCCATCTGGGCTTGGTTATCGGGCTTTGTGGGGCTGATTGGTTTGCAGATTGGCTACAACCTGCTCGTGGGCATCGTGGCGGCTGTGTTGGCCAACACCCAGGGCGGCGCACTGGAAGTGTCCCAGAATCTGGGCTTCTTGCTCTTCATCTCGGTGTTTGCGCCCGGTCTAGTCACCGCGCTGGCCACCTGGAGCGCCACGTCTTTATTCTCCGCCATCAGTCGGCGAGCCAACAGCATTGCCAGCACCGTGACGGGCGGGCTATCTACCGCCGCCAAATTTGCCGTTCTCAAATCAAGATGATGCAGCAGCTCAAAGGACTCTTTCACTCGCAACCAGAGGATGATCAGTTCACCACCGCTCAGGCAGGGGCGGCGGAGACTGACCGGAATGATGCAGAGATAGAAGGCGCAGAGGCAGAGCAGCCGGTCTACCTGCCTATCAAGAGCGAGAACTCGCTAATTATCCTGATGGGGATTCTGGGGGTGGGGCTGCTGGTGAGCCTGTTTGTCAATGTCTTTTTGCTCTTCAACAACCGCGCCCTGGCCCAGCGGGAGAGCATCTACGTGCAGCAGCCCGATGGCACCACCGCCAAGGCCGCGGCCTTTGATGTGAGCCACCGCGAAGCGGAGGTCATTAAGAATACCGCCGTGCGCTGGATGCAGCTCACCTTTGAATGGGACAACCAGATCCCCGGCTCCAATGCCGAAGACCAGGGCTATACCGTGGAAGGCACCACGCAGAAAGTCCCGACGGAGGTGTATCTGGCTTCTTATCTGATGGACACCGGCTTTCGGCAGGAATTTCTGCGCCTGATGGGTACCGAGAAAATCTCTCCGGGGGTGTTGCAGGGCCGCATCAAATCCTCCGTGCGCTTCTTTGCCATTGCCGATCCCCGGCAGGTCGGTGAGGGCCTTTGGGAAGTGGATATTGTCGCCACGCGCATTGAGCGCGACCGCAATCGGGAAGTGGCCGAAGTGCCGATGAATCGCACCATCACCCTCAAGGCGATTCCGCCGGTTGAACCCGTCTTTGAGGAGCTAGAGCCGTTGGCATGGCGGCAGCAAATGTATGACCTATTGGCCAATGGCCTGGTCATTGTCAAAGTTGAACCCCTGGAGGTGGATTAATGAACGGAATGCAGCAAGACCATCAACCCAGAGCCTTTCCAGGGGATGAGGCCGACTTTGCGGGCAGCCGCATTGAGACGGCTCCCATTGAGGCCGACGCCGAGGCCAATGGTCACGCCACCAACGACCAGGGGGACGATGAGATCCCTTACGAAGAACGGGCACAGTTTGCGGGCGTGGAAGCCGATGACGACGATCAGCTCGTTACCACTGATGAGCTGATTGAGGCCCCCAGCAGTGCCGCCGATCGCGGGGTGGAAAATTCTCCCCTGACGCGACTCGCCTTTGTGGGGAGTGCCTTGGGGGCGATCGCCTTAATTATCTGGATGTTCTCTGGCTTCTTTACCGGGGGCAATCAGCAGGCGCAAGAGTCCGAAGTGGACAGCCCGCTTCCGGCTGAGTCGGCAAATACCTTTGGTGAAGATGACCAGATGCGGGCGGAGCTGGCCCTGATTGAGCAAGCGAGATCGCAACCGGAACAGCGATTAGCCGAAACACCGCAGCGACCGACATCTGAAGATGAGGGGGAAGCTGCAACAGAACCAGCCGCACCGACCACCACCACGCCGACGCGAGTCTCACAACCGGCACCAACACCGCCGCCAGCGCGGCCAGCGGCCACACCGCCCCCAGAACCCGCCGCCTCGCCGACGGTTAGGTCGTCATCGGTGGCAGCAGAGGAAGAAGAGATTGATCCGCTGGAGCGATGGTCGCGGCTGTCAGAAGCGGGAGCGGCAGGCGCAGAGGTGGCGCTGGTGCCAGAGCCAGAGATTGAGGAACCCACTGGGGAGACAGAACCAACCACAGGGGGTAGCCCAATTTCTGATCGTCGGAACCCTGGCAACGACTCAGAGGCTTTGCCGTTTCCCGCCGCCACCGTGGGCGATGATCCGGTGCCGCTACCCGATGAGGGCGGCATCAGCAACAAGGAAGCCGCGCCGATCGCTCGTCGGAACCCTAGTGCCGAGGTGCGGTTAGCCTCTTCCTCACCGGGAGCGGCAGGCATTATCCAGCAGCGTCCGGTCACGCCAGATGCCGCAGGTGAGGCCGCAGGGCCGGATCAGCTTCAGCAAGTCGCCATTGGTGAATCCGCTCCGGGCACCGTCATCGTGCCGGTGGTCTATGCCGGAGGGGAGGTCTCAGGGCGGGGACGCTTCGCGATCGAGCTGACTGAACCGCTGCGGGACATTAACGGCGAGGTGGCGCTGGCCGCAGGCACGGTGCTGATTACCCAGCTCACCGAGATTCTGGATGCCAATATTCTCCGGCAGCAGGTGGTGGCGATCGTCTACCGGGATGACCAGGGCCAGGTCAGGCAGGAAGCCCTGGAGCCGGGGGTGCTGATGGTGCGCGGGGAAGACAATCGGCCCCTGGTGGCTCAGGTCCGAAATGACGATGGCGGCAGTGATTTTGGCGACGATGTGCTGGTGGGTGCCCTCTCAGCCCTAGGCAATATTGGAGCGGTGTTAAATGCCCCGGATGCCGTGACCACGGCCACCTCGGAAGCCGCAGGTGGCACTTCTTCAACCAGCACGACGACGACCGTGACCAGCGGTCAGGATGAGGATGTGGTGGCAGCGGCCTTAGAAGGCTTCTTCACGCCGGTTAGTGAGCGCGTGGCCGAGCGCTTTGAGCAGCAGAGTCAAAACACCTCTTCCCCCTATCTGTTTGTACCGGAAGGACAGGCGGTTTCCGTGTTCGTCAATGGTGTGTTGGAGGTGGCGCAATGAGACCGATCCGCTTATGGTTTCCTGGATTGATGCTCAGCAGCGTGATGCTGGTCGCTACGGGCAGCAAGGTCCAGGCGCAGTCGTCAGCCGCGCTACCGGAGGTGCCGATTCCCGCTGCCAGTCAGGCGATTCCCGCCACCAGCATCGTCTCCCAAGAGCGGGCCAGACAGTATGCGTCTCCCGTGCGGCTGTATCCCGGTCGCAGCAGCGTGATTGATTTCTCCAGCACGGGCGAGGTCATCACCTACGTGCAGATCAGCGACCTCTCCCGTATTGTCTACAACACCAACGCACCCATCGACAGCGGGGCCGCTCGCACTATCATCCTGCGACCCATCCAGGCGCTGCATATTGAGGGCACCTACACCGCTGCGGTGCCGAATCTGGTGGTGACGACCGTGGATGGGGCCGGGAATACCTACACTTATCTGTTTGACCTCTACCGCAGTGCCGAAGGCTTTCCTGAACAAAGCGAATCGAGCGGCATTACTATCGCCCCAGCCAGTGAGGTGAGAGCCACACGGCTAGCTAATACCGGCACGGCAAGGCCCAATGTGCTCAGCACCGAAGCTGGTGAAGCCACCCTGAATGACATTGAGCGGGGACTGGCGATCGCCATTGAGGCCGACTATACGCCCCCTGATGATCCAGTGGTGTTGGCGGTGCGCGAGGCGATCGCCCTGGCTCGCAATGGGACGCCCCTGCGCAATGCGGCGCGTCAGCTGCAGCTCGATTTAGCGGTGCTGACCTCCTTGGGTGAGCTGGGCATTGAGGCGGGCATTGAAGAGGCGGTGGAAGAACGACCAGCATCGCCACCCCTGGAGCGGCAGACGGAAATGGAGGAACGGATCTAATGCTGTTGGCGAACGCTTTTACCGAGCCGTTTATTGAAGCGTGGCAGGTCATTAAGGACATTCTCTGGACGCCACGGGGATTGCTGATGATTGGCCTGGTGGTGGGAGTCTATCTCTTAAGCGCGATCGCACCGAAGAAAGCCAATCTCACGTCGGGGCGCTTTGCCGGACGGGGCGACAAGCTGAAGGCGAGCAATAAAGCTTACCAGCAGCTCAAAAGTGGCGAAGCCGATGATGTGGTGCTCTGGTGTGGCACGCCGCCGGAGTGGCAGCACAATGGGGTGATGGCCGGACTCACTACGGCCTGCATCGGGGAGCCACCCACGGTCTATGTGCCGGAAGCGAACCGTAGTTCGGTGGTGATTGGTAAGGCGGGGTCCGGTAAAACCTTTTCGGTGATTGATCCAATGGTGGCCTCTGCCGTGGAGCAGGGCCATCCGATTTTGCTCTATGACTACAAAGCCGATGCCTACGGTAAAGGGGGACAGCTCAGCTATCTGGCAACGCTGGCCGCACGGCATAAGTACAACGTCCAGGTGTTTGCGCCGGGTCGGGACTATAGCTGCATCATCAATCCGCTGGATTTTTTGGCCGATGCCAACGACAGCACCACTGCCGGAGTTTTAGCGGAGGTGTTTCACCGCAATCTCACCCGTGGGGGCGGCAAGGCCGATGCCTTCTTTGGTCCGGCAGGGCAGCGATTGATTCAAGCCTTACTGCAATTTGCCAAGTCAACCCAATACCCGGACCTGGCAATGGCGTTCTGTGTGGTGCAGTTGCCTAACCTCGTCAAGCGGCTTGCCTATGCGGCGAAAGAGGAACGGTTACCTTATTTCGTGCAGGTCAACTTTGCCCAGTTTATGAGTACCGGAGCCAGCGAGAAAACGGCTTCAGGGATTCTGGCGACCGCCAGCGATGTGCTGACGCGGTTTATGGCTCCGGATCTCTTGCGATCGCTGTTGGGCAGCACCAATGTTGCGGCCATTCTGGAGCGGCAGGAGCTATTGGTGTTTCAATCCGACATCTTCCGGCAGGATGTGATTAATCCGCTACTGGCCGCCATTATCAACGTGGTGGTGAATTTGAACTGTTCGGTGCAGCGGGAGGCTCCGCTAATCTTCAGTGCCGATGAGTTTCCGACGATCTACATGCCCCAGGCTCCCAGTTGGCCCAACCAGCATCGCTCTAAGGGCTTTACGGGCATCTTCGGCTTTCAGTCGTTTCCGCAAATCGTTGAGACCTACGGGCAGGAGCAGGCCAAGGCATTACTCTCGGCCTGTAGTACCCGTTTCTGGTTTAATCCAGGTGATGTGCAGACGGCCCAGCGCTACAGCGATGAACTGGGGGAAACTGAAGTCACCTTCCGCACCCATTCCTACAGCCGCAGTCGGGGCGATGATTGGGGTCGCAATCGCTCGACCTCCGAGCAGGTGCGCACCAAGAAGTTAATGACGCCCGATGAAGTCATGCGCTTTGGGGTCGGGGAATGTCTCTACATCAATCCGGCCTACAACCAGTGGCCCATTCACTACGACCGAATCCCGATTCCTAAGCGGGATATCAGGCTCAAGAAAGAATGTGAGGGCATGTGGGAGACGATTCGCGATCGCATGATTCGGCGGGAGCACAACCGCAGACCTGACCTCGATATGGAAGAGCAGATCCGGATCCGGCTCAAGGAGGCGGATCGGTTGCTGCCCCTACCTTCAGACGAAGAGGAGGCTGACGGCAGGAATACCGGTTCACCCGGAAAGCAGGCCACGGGGGTTATTAACCTGCCGGATGGGCAGGAATTTTAGCGCCAGCCTGCCCTTTTTAAAACCGATAAAACGTTTTATCGATCGCGGTTCTCATTCTTCCGCACTCAAAATCGGTAAAACGTTTTATCGGTTTTAAGTAAAACATTCTGGAAGCGCTGGTACAGTAAACGTGTACTTTGATCGGCGCTTCTATGATCATTACTACAGCATCAGACAAGGGAGGCGTTGGGAAGTCTACGTTATCTTTTCATTTGGCTGCTGCGATTGCAGAGTTAGACCATGCCAAGGTTCTGCTCATTGATGGCGATGCCAACCGCTCGGTACTGAGCTGGTCAGAACGAGTAGATCCCAGCCAGCTTCCCTTCACCGTTGTGGGCGAAAAGCACGCATCCAAATGGTTTCAGAAAGGAAATCAAGCAGACCACATTATCGTAGACACCCAAGCCAGACCGAGCGACGAAGATCTCAAGGATCTGATAGAGGATACGGACTTATTATTAGTGCCAACGACCGCGCAGGCACTCAGCCTCGATACCCTGCCTCAATTTATGCAGCGACTATCGGCGTTAGGGGGAAATGTCCCCTATACTTTCTGCTTAACGATCGTGGATACCCGCACAAAAGATGAGCAGGATGCCCGTGACTTTTTGAAAGCGCATGAACAACCTGTCCTGGACGGCTTCATGCGGGCCTTTTCTGCTTACACCAAGGCATCGGCTCAAGGGGTGTTAGTCAGAGATGCGCGAACAGACAGCGGCAGAAAAGACAACAATGCGGGGATCGCCTGGAATGACTGTATCGCGATCGCCAAGGAGATTTTGGAGGGCATGTCGTGAGCAAGTTTAAGAATATCGGGTCTTGGAACAGTGCGACTAAGGCGGCTAAACCGGAGGAGGCAACCGTTGCTCAAAACGGAAAATCGCCGCTCGGTGGCAAAAAGCTGGTAGAGGGGAATCTGGATCGGATTCGCCGAGGCCGAAAGCAGTACCGGACCACCACCGAAGAAGAGCATATTCTGCAACTCATGGCGAGTATTCGGGAGCATGGGTTTACGGGCAGCTTGCCGGTGATTGCCGTTGAGGATGCCAACTACGATTACGAATATCTGGGGGGGCACACCACAGGAGAAGCGCTCAAGCGTTTGGAGTATACCAAAGCGCTGCTCTCTGTCGAGGAAGTTAAAGATCCGCTGGCGCTGGCTGAATTCTCCTATCAGCTCAATGGGGCTAATCGTCCGCTCAATGCCCTGGATGACACGCTCGCTATCCTCGATATTCTGGCAGAGGCCCTGGCGTTGCAGGTTGGCAAGGTTGAGCCGGATGAAATTCCGACATTGATCAGGCAGATTGCGCGAGATACGGCAAAAGTAGATACAGCGAAGGTAGATTGCATCAAAGAGACCTGGGAGCGCAACCAGTTTGCCGTCTCGATCAAAAGTTTTGCGGCCAGCCGCTTACCGTTGCTGCAACTGCCGGAGGATTTGAAGAACGCTATTCAGCAGGGAGTATCCCCGGCCAGTGCGCTTGAGCTGAATAAAATTGAGGATGCCGCTACCCGAGCAGACTTAATTGAGCAGGCCATGGAAATGTCAGTCGCCGACATCAAGCAGGCCGTTCGCGAAGTGGCTAAGGCTGAGACACAGACTCGTTCGTCTCAGAAGAAGGAATGGGAGCCGCTGAAGATTTTTCGGGCTGTCAGCACTAAAGCGAAGAAAATCAACTTTGACTCGATTCCTGCCACCAAAAAGAAGGAATTGACGAAAGCAATTCAGCGGGTGCAGGAGTTGGTTGAAGAGATTGACAGTATTTCCTAAAGCTGTGACTTTAAAACTCTTAGATTCAACGACAAGCAATCTCTAACTAGCTTTCTAATAGCTTCTCAAACACAAGTTGCTAAACTCTCTCGCAGACACAAGTCACTGCTGCAGAGTACCTACACAGTCAATCGAGACACTATGAATATGGTCAAATCAGGGAAATATTGCCAGAATTAAAAAATTAAAACCGTTGAAACTCTGCTGAGAAAAGCTATGGATCCCATTACCGTGGCGACAATTGCCCTAACTCTGATCGCGACTAAAGCAACGGAGAAGGTAGGCGAGAATCTTGGAGAAGGTGTAATCGCTGCTAGCAAAAATCTGCTAGGCATCTTGAGACAGAAGTCTCCGGGCACAGTGAGACGGCTAAAATCTGGAGCCGATGACCCCCATGTCATTGATGCTGAAATTATTGAAGAAATTCAGCGCGTGGCTGAAGCAGATCCAGAGGTAAAGGAGGCATTGAATGCTACAGCCCAGGCGATGCAGCAGCAATTTGGCGGTGTAATCAATCAAGGCAAGTTGGCAGAAAAGATTGGGTTCGTGATCCAAGGAGGATATAACCCTGTAAAGATTGAGAAGTTGGAGTTATGACTGGAGTCGTCGGGAAGGGCACCGACAAAGTTAAGCACCCCACATAACCTTCCTCGTAGCGGAATCGAGCCAGACAAATTCGTTGGGCGTATATCAGAATTGCAATGGCTGCATTCTCGATTTGAGCAAAATGCTAGGGCTGAGATCTCAGCGGTCTCAGGTATGGGTGGCGTTGGTAAAACAGAACTGTCTCTTCAATATGCGTCATCTAATCAGCAGAACTATCCAGGTGGTATCTGCTGGATAGAAGCTAGAGAACAAAGCATCCCGAGGCAAATAGTTGATTTTGCAGAGGCTCATCTAGACCTAGAACTTCCAAAGAAGATAGAAAAACCTCTAGAAAAAGTTAATTGGTGTTGGCAAAATTGGCCTACAGGCAATACTTTAGTCATCTTCAATGATGTCACTAGCTATGCGCTTATTAAACCCTATTTACCACCAACAGAAACTCGATTCTATATATTACTAACAACTCGTTTAAAGTTGCTTAAAGACTCTGAAAGATTAGAGCTTGATGTACTTCAGCCCGAAGATGCTTTTTTACTTTTAGAGTTACTAGTGAGCAAGGAGCGAGTACAAGCGGAAGCAGACGTAGCCCGACAAATTTGTCAGTGGCTTGGATATTTACCACTTGGATTAGAACTAGTTAGCCGTTATCTGGCCAGAAAACTAGACCTCACTTTAACAGAGATGCTAGCTCGTCTGAATGAAAAACGTCTAGAACAAAGAGCATTAAAGAAATCTGAAATAGAATCAGACATGACGGCTGATCTAGGAGTCGCTGCTGCTTTTGAGTTGAGTTGGAGCGAGTTAAACTCTCTTGCTCAGGAAATAGGATGTTTGCTCAGTGTTTTTGATGTTGTATCTATTACCTGGAGTGTAATTGAGCAGTGCTTCTGCACAATTGATCCAGAAGAATTGGAGGATGTAAGAGATTACCAGTTGCTAGGACTCCATCTACTTCAAAGGGAGGATAATAGAGTTTACAGATTGCATGAACTTGTTCGTGAGTTTTTTCAGGCCAAGTTAATTGAAAATTCTGAATGCAATCTTCAGAAAGCAATAACGACAAGAATTGCGCAAATTATCAAACAGGATCCGTTCGCAATCATAAAAATCCTGAATAAAAAATTACTTGACTGGCAGTGGAGCAATGATATCTTACAGCCATCGGCATTGGAAATCGGAGATTTACTCCTGATAGCTCAGCAAGCATGGTCAAAAGGTATCGGCCCTTTATCCCAACTAGTCCTTGAACATCGAGTAGATGGAAGCTTTCCTACAATTGGGATTAGCTTTTATCAAAGGTATGATGAACAAATTAATGATTTTCTTACTTACGCACATATTGGCAAGAACTTTTCAAACTCTAACCCTGAGCCAGTCGTTGATTTTCCACTTGAGGGGGAAATTCTCTGGAATGCAAACCATGATCAGTATGATGAAAAAATAAATACTCTGATGGATGCCGGATGGCAATCTTTCGGAGGGTCTCTACTTCGCCAGCAGGCATCATGGCCTTGGAAACAAATAATTGAGCCTTCAATTCAAAGCCTGTCATCATACCTGAATGAGCGACGTTTGCCTGTTGATCCCGGTGGCTTATCATTTGAGGCTGCTTGGCATGCAGCCTGTGCTTTGACTAGAGATAATTACCTTAAACGCTCCAACTACTTTATTTTTGTTCCTGTTAGTATTCAGGAACTTGAAAACAAGTTGACTGAATTAGACAATTGGCGTTTCTCATTAATGATGCAGTACTGCATCAACCAACTGAGGACTGAGGTCGAGTGCGCAAGGCAACAAGGTGCAACTCATCTCCAGCAACCAAAAGCTTTTCAAGATTTCAAGACAAACTTCATTACTTCTCCTGAAATCCTCTTGAGCTATACTGCGTACGTATTTGAGGGGGCTTTGATAAGTTATCAACAACTGATTGACCGATGGTTTCCAAACTTAGCATCAAATTTCCGCCTTGGGAGCTACCTGCCTGCACAGTTGATCGGAACAGTTGTGCCACCTGATCAAGATAATAAAGTCAAGGTTGATTATTATTGGAAACCACTGCCAAAAGGGCAGAGAAGTTGTGTTGACTTTAGATTAAGTGATCAAACATCTTCTGAAGATTCTCCCCGTTACAGAGCTGTACTTGGTCAGCAGGAATTATTGCGTCCCGGTCATGAAATGAATCGGCAACACAGGGTTTGTTCATGGCATCCATTTAGTAAACACTGGCTAGGCGGCTATCCTATTACAGAACTAACTTACCAATGGCTATGGGAAGACCTAGCCAAAACGAAATGGGTAAAGGATACGCTTAGCCACGCTGGCTATCCATATTGGCGTTAACAGCAAATCAGAGGGCTAAAATAATACTGCTCCACAGTTTATTACTAGAGAAAGTCAAATCATTTCAAGGCAGCGAATGGAAAGAGCTTTGTATAAAAAACGAACTTATTTGCCACCACCGCCTAACTCCTCCATGAAAAAGGGAAGAAAGGATTGAACTGCTTGAATGACCTTATGTAGAGTAATTTTTAGTGTAATGAGTAGCAGACAGCCGATATCCAAAACAAATTACACTAAAAATTACACGATAAAACCAAATCGCCACCGTTGAACGCCTTAGGGATGCACTCGCTCCAAAACTTCTGTTCAGGTTAGGCACTGCCATTTGTCGTTTATTTGACTCATGGCCAAATAAACGACAAAAACGTCTGTGATTTGAAGGCAACTCGCCTGAATCCTTGAGGCTTGCCCCTATAGCTACAATACGTCTATCTCACAGCAGCCTCAACACGGTGACTCGCATGGTTCAAACACCTGTAGAAAGCACAACGCTCTATCCTGATTCAGACGGTAAGCCGATGGCCGACAACACCCTCCAGTATCGGTGGATTGTTCGCCTGGTCACGAATCTGAAACAGCTTCTACAAGGGCAAACAGCTTTTGTTGCCGGAGATCTGCTGTGGTATCCCGTCCAGGTTGATGAGCCTCCCGTTCCAGCTCAGGCCCCCGATGCGATGGTGGTCTTAGGACGACCCGACAAGGATCGCGGTAGCTACAAACAGTGGGAAGAAGACAACATCGCGCCTCAAGTGGTCTTTGAAATTCTCTCACCCAGCAACAGCGCTCGGGAAATGCTGGCGAAGCAAGCGTTCTACGGCAAGTATGGAGTCTTAGAGATGTTTTTCTATGACCCAGACTCCTATGACTTTTGGGGCTTAATCAGATCCGCTCCCAACGAAGACCTGACCCCCATCATGCGGATGGATTTTCCGTGGACATCACCCACACTCGGTATCCGGTTTGAAATGTTTGAGGACGGTCTCGCGGTCTTTCATCCCAATAGTGAACGATTCAAAGACCCTGGTGAGTTCATTGATGAACGAGACCGAGCCTTCGCCAAGCTTCGAGAACTCGGCTTTGACCCAACCGATCTGTAGGTGAGCGATCGCCCCTCCCCGTGAGTGAGGAAATTTTCTTTGTCGTTTGGTCTTCTGCAAATCAAACGACAAAAAGGTAAAATTGTCGTGTTGGAACAGCTTTATCAAACGACATGAGCGCCTTACAACAAGCCCTCGAAGAGCTGCGTACCCATCGCCAACGCATTGAAGCCAGTGGGCCGATCGCACCAGCAGGCGTTTGGATTGAGGTGTATCGTCCGGGTGGCCGCGATGTGGACTATGCCCGACTCAAGGCAGACAAAGCTATGTGGGGTAAGTCTCGCATGAGGGGCTTGAAACGGGTGGGCTCGGCTGAGCATCGGGATTGGCAGAACCGCATTAAGCGGCGGGATGCACTGCTGGAGATTGAACGGCGATCGCTGGCTATTCAAGCCATGCTGGATACTCCTATCTGGGAGCCATGAGAGAGGAGGGCGATCGCATCATAGACTTCGCACTCTAACAAGCAACCGTATAGGGTACTGCAGACAATAAGCATTAAAGATATGTTGTTGAAACTCTTTTTGGAATAGATAGAAGGAGTGACGTTCAAGTTGCAGAAACAAATAAAAGGGGAACTTGGAAAAATACTGAGATTATTTTAATACATGGCTTACAGCTCCCATTGAAGTGACGAAATAAGACTTCTAAAGCTACCATTGAGTATCGTCCAAGGATCCTCATGAAGCCTGAAGAAGCAAGATCTTGGGCGACTGTTAACTAATTCAGGCCAACAGCACAAACTATGCCGCTTATTGCAGCACATCGAGGATATGAATATCAGGACCTGCTTGTCGCTTGTCGCTTTGTAGATGTGCTGCTTGGCAATGTAGTTCACGCAGATGTTGACAAGAAACTTATATCCGACGATAGGTTCGATGACCTAACTACAATTGATGCTCTCGGAAACCGCGAGCGAATTCAATTTAAGCATACAGACAATGACGATAGACCACTGTCACTCAGAACCTTTACTTCGGAGGATAGGCAACTCCGCTTAGATCGTCTGATAGAGTGCATATTCTCGGATCGAGATGGTCCTGGTTGTGCCGCTCACACATTAACCTTCCGAATTATCCTACGAGATAAGGCTCCCCAAGACCCAATTCTTAAATACTTTTTAAAGAGAGCTGACACCAATCCAGGATCATTTTTGCCTGGAGTAAGAACGTTAAGACTAGCCTTTGATCCTGAAGCACTTTGGAGTCAACGTAATAAGACAACTCAAAATTCCAAGGAATTACCATTCGCCTTTCTATTCGTCAATAATCCATCCATCACTTACGACGACTTGAAGTGGGTTTGTGCAAATTTAATTGTTGAAGTTGATGCACCTCGATCAAGTGCAGATTTGACAGCGCCCGACCTTGCAGAAATTCTGCTGTTAGAACGAGTACGGAATGAAGTCGGTGCTGAGTCATTTCCTAATGCTGACCGCTCTTCTACTGATGTTTCGGCAGCACTCATCTCAGTAGCACGAGCAGCACGCCAGGATAGATTGCAACCAACAGCCAAAGAACTTCTGAGAAGGGCACAACTTCGTAGTGACTTCGGCGCTGTTTCACGAGCCTATCCAGTCGATTCAACCTTTGAAGTAGTCCGGCAAACGGCAGTTAGTAGATTAGCTAAAGAAACTAATGAGCTTTCTAAAACTGGCGGTTATTTAATTGTTGAAGGGCCTCCAGGACATGGTAAGTCTTGGGTCAGTCAGCAGTTGCTAAATTCACTTTCTAATGAGGGGTGGCTTATTGCAGAACATTACTGCTACCTGGGAGATGCTGATGCTGAGCAAACTGAACGTGTTCTTGCAGAAGCTGTCTTTGGTAGCTTGGTTGGTCGCCTTGCTGACGCCGATCCCAAACTAGTTGAGGAGCAGCGTCCAAGATTTGCAGCAGATGAGACCGCACTCGTTGAGTGCTTAAGGCAAGCAGTCATATACGAACCTAGTCGTAAAGTAGCTCTGATCATAGATGGGATTGATCACGTTACACGAGTACGTGCCCGCAGTGGCATTGGGTTCGATCCATCGAGGAGCCTCGCAGAATCTCTGTCTTTACTCGAATTGCCTGCTGGAGTAGTCGTAATTGTTCTTAGCCAACCAGGGCCACATCTTCAACCTCTAAGGGATGAGGGCGCTAAAACCTTCAATCTTCCAGGGCTGAGTCGCGACGAAACCGAGTTGCTGGCGGGGCAGCTTAACATTATTCCAGGCAGCAAAAACCAACTGCAAAATAAAAAGACTCCATTAATAGAAGATGCTGAAACCATCAAAGACTTTCTGAATGCTCTGAATGAACAATCAAAAGGAAATGCACTTTATGTAACCTATCTTTGCCGAGAGATGTTACGGCAGGGTGATACTCTCACAGACTTTTCAAATGCTGTGCTAAGCCTGCCCCCCTTCGATGGCACGTTGAAGAATTACTACGAACATCTATATGCGACGCTTGGGGATACTGCAGACTGGGTTGCCGAAGTGATTGCACTCCTTGACTTTGCAGTGACACGTGTAGAGTTACGAGAAATTGAACCGACTCGTTCACGTCATGTAGATAGGGCTCTTACCGTTCTAGAACCTGTTCTTGTAGAGCGTGCGACCCAGGGAGGTATTCGGATATATCACGAGTCTTTTTCAAGATATTTGCGCGATAAGTTTAAGGATGAACCTATTGCCCTTAAAGCGTTACTCAACAGCATCGCTAATTGGCTCAATGAAAAAGGATTCTTAACTGATTCACGAGCTTTTCGATCACTACTGAAGATATTTTTCCAAATAGAGAATGATGATCGAGTGCTCGCCCTTGTAACTGAATCTTTCGTCATAGATTCAGTGGCAGCAGGGTTTCCCTCATCAGTAATTCTTTTGAATCTTGCCACAGCAATTAGATCGGCTGCACGCCTTAGCGACTGGCCAGCAATTGTGCGTTACGTAGAAATGTCTCGTGGAGTCCATTCGTTCCAGAAAGAAAGATTCGATTCATTATTGGTGTCTTTTGCAGATGTCCCAGCTTCTTTGCTAGGTGCTGACGTTCTTGCAGCCCGCCTCATTGATGACGATCATCTCGTTATGCAAGCCCGCGAGGGATTACAGATGTGTGCTGCTGTTGATGCACTTGGTGCCACTGCACCTTGGCGTGCATACATGCTCGGATATCTTCGTGAAGAGGAGGAAGACAATACCTCTTATGGTGCAGCGTCGGATCGGGCTGTGGAGATAGCTTGGCTAAGAGGACGGTTACGCTTATCAGCTATTAACTCTCATGGAAAACTAGAAGTCTACAAGACATCGAATGAAGTCAATACGCAACAAAGAAGTAGTGAAGATGTAGATAAAGAACCGGATTTAGAAGCACCAATTAATTGGCGTAGATGTGCCGAATGGGTTGAGGACGGAGACCTACCAGTTAACCAGGTGCTCAATGCAATTGACGATACGTACGGCTGGGATGGCATTGCCTACTTTATTAAAGAGCTCGGAAAACCAGGTGAAGCTTTTCTCGTTTTAGCAGAGCAACTTGTCAGCAAACAAAGGTTTGAGCATAAAATCGGCTCACCACGGCTGTGGGGCTATGCAGCCACTGCACACGGAGTTCCTGTTGGTTCAATTCATCGGCTCCTTAAGCTTGGTATAGATCCTATTTGTTTAACACATGGCACAGTAGCGGTTGCTCGTGACCGAATACTAGATCTAACTCGTCTTGTTCAAGAACGATCAGTCCGATGGGAAAGTGGGCACATATGGGCTTGGATGGATGCTTGTGCAATAGCTGCTTATTTAGACCCAATTGGCTTAAACGCCGCCGAGGCTCTTATCACAGGTGATGGCTGGTATCGGTGCTGGTTACGTTTCGTCATAGGGTTATCAAGAGCTGAGATTTCAGAATCCACTACTCAAGGAACGGTTGCTCTTGAGGCACTGCATTTATTAATGGGTGACCTCAACCCATTTTCTGGCGATCCCCGTGCGTGTGACCTCTATCCTTTGCACAGAACCATCGAAGACACAATCAGTCGAGCTATGGATATGCTTGACGATCAACAGTGGGAAAAAGGCTTAGGTATTCTGAAGGAGATTAGCACTTCTGTCACCGTGACGATAAGTGGAGAGATGGGTGGTCCAGTTCCACCAGATTTCATTCTTCGAATCGTTCTAAATGGAGCAAAACCGACAAGATATAGCGTTGCAGAAGATTTTCTGAGAAATGAAATTGAAAAAGGTTCTGCTGGACGATTCTACGCAGATCTCGCTGAATATAGGCTTCTTGCAGCACGACTTGCTCTTACTACTGAAGATCTGGAACGAGTAGAAGACCTCTGGCAAGAGTCATGTCTATTCCTCACCGCATATGGTTGGCGGAAAGACATCACGATCTACGAGATCCTTAATCCGCTTCCAATACTTATAAGACAAGACCCAGCACGTGCTCGACTTCGCGTAGCTGCGGTTCAAGGATTGTGTGAGCGTGTTCCTCTCCATACAGATGGGAAAGGAACACGTGGTACCTGGAGTCGCTGGTGGGAACTCCTTGCAAAAGCCGATCCGGTTGCAACAATTCACCTTGCAGCCCCCCAGTTACTGTCAGAGTGTAATGACCCAAATGCACTTCTCAATGGAGCATTAGAGCATGTATGGCAGGAGTGGTATGGAGAAGTTGACTCTCTCCTCTCTGGAGTCCTACGCCTAACGCTGGATACACCTCTTTATGAAGTGGATGTTGAACAACTTCAATATCTGGCAAATGAATCAAGCGTAGGAAATCCAATTTATCGCCAACTAATGACGTGGTTACTCTCACGAGTAGACGAACGTCCAGTTTCATACAGTTATTCGAATAGTGATGAGCTAATTGCTAAAGACGATGATGAAGTTGCGAAAATTAACGAAATTGCAGCAAACGCTGACCTTCCCCAAGTCTTTGCAATTCGAGATGACACTCCGATAGCTCCAAATTTTGCTCAGGAGAAGGAAACATCCTTCAAATCCATGTCAGCCAGAGCGAAGGTCACGGACAATATAGTAGCTACCTTTCCTGAAGGTCTGCCTGGTCTTGCACGCGCAATTCGTCTATGGCGTCGTAAGCCCTATGACTCACAGTCGCCACAATGGAGCCAAGATCGGTTTGCAAACATTATTGGGTATCGGCTGATAGAGCTAGTAGCTGAGAACAGGCATGAGGAAGCCATATCAGCACTTCAGTCGCTTGCAGAACGCTCAGACTTTGGAGACCGATCGAGCATATTGCGACCAATAGCTGAAGGACTAGAAAGAAGCGGTGAATTGCAGTTAGCAGCAGTTGCCTACACTCTGGCATGGACACGTACACGCGGAGGAGGCGGTTGGTTGTCATTTGGTGGCGAGACGGAGATTGATGCTCTTCAACGAGCTACCACCTTAGACTCCAAAATTGCTTGCGAGATAGTTGCTGAAGAGATCGAGCGGACGATTGCGACCTCTAGCTATGAAATCTACGGTATCTCTCAGGCGATTATTTATGCTTTCTCTGTCGGAGCACTGGTGTCCCAAGATGCAGCATCGTTAGATGTAGCATTTATGGCATGGGACGAAGCATTTGCTGTTATTGAAAAACGGGCTCCGCATGTTCATCCATCTGATGCTCCAGATCCTGTGTATCAACCTTTAGATCCAGATTCTGGGGAACCTGCGCCCGGTGACCTTGATGCAGCAATAGCACTAGCGGTGCTGGGTAGTCTTGCTCATCCTAGTCGGGAGAAAAAGCGACGTGCATTCTTGGCTGTACAACTGCTCCTGAATGAGCGTCCACAGGTCGCAGCGCTTGCATTCGTTACCGCGCTTAGTACCATCTCTGATCCTGCGACACTTGCTTGGCTTCTTCGGACAATGGAGATATCAGCCGCGAAAAGTCTTCCCATCTTAATGGAGTGCCAAAATACGCTTCGCGATCTAGTATCACGCGACCGTCTCACGGTTCGGGCTCTTGCTCGCCGCTTAATTCGTGGTGACCAACCTCCGTTAGTTACACCGAGTTCTGCCCAAAGTGCATTGCTGAATGAGCAATCGGAGCATATCTGGCTCCCCGAAGGCACTGACCAATCAAATTCAGATGAATTGATACACAACAAGAGATTTATTGAGGCTGTTGCTGGAGTAAGACTGTCGAGGAGTGAGAGATTCTTACCTGGGCTGCTAAATGCTGTGGGTAACCAGGTTACTGAAATTCGTGCTTCTGAAGCCTTCAAAAAACGACTAAAGTCCCAAATAGATGCATTTGCCGATTCAATTCGTAAACAATGGCCAAATGCATTTCTTGCAAATGATGAAATAGTCGAAGATTCACTACAGTCGATTGCCGCGGGTGGTCGCACTGCATGTTTAATGGCTGGGGAGCTAATTACTAACCCGATGGAGTGGGAAGACCAGTTGGCTTCAGCACTACTCAACGACCCAACTATCCCACTGCTCTTAGAAACACATCGGCAAGCTCGTCCACGGATTTCTCCACCGCCTAGTATTGGTAACGAAGTATGGGTACAAATCCACGAATCTCAATCACATAGTTCTAGACCATCTGTTGTGGAAGCTGCTGAAGAGGATGAGCGTCTTCTCGCAACGATTACAGTCAAGCCTGCCAGTTGTTCACCCATTGTTGAAGGTGGCAATTTTGGAGGCTGGCGATGGTTCGCCACTGTTGAGAATCGCTGTGTAAAGCATCCAGATTGGCGACGTGAAACTGATCTATTTGTAGAGCGTTACTGTGCCCTAGAGGTAAGAAATACGAATGATCAACAAGCACTGACACGCCCACCAGTAACTACTGGAGATCTGCGACTATGGAGTATTGAAGTTGACCATACGTTAGAAGCACCTTTGTTTGACAAAAGCCAGCCACTGGTTGGTATTGACTATGAATTGGCGATAGTTGGTGATGTCCACCACGGTCTTGGTGTCCCCATCCCCCTTCTTGCTCCAACAACATCTCTGATTTCGCTACTCAAATTACATCCTGGAGAACCCTTCAGCTACGAGGATGAAAATGGTCTAGCTCTCGCCCTAGCTGCATGGCGTGCCGAGTACGATACTAGCGACTACTATCTCGCGCGACCTCGTACTTGGGGATGTGGTATTGCGATTCGTCCTGATTTGTTTAATCGACTTATCTCTGCTGTAGGCGAGGACCGATTGGTTTTACGTGACTTTGTTGTAGGTGACCTAGAATTCTTACCCTCATTCTCCAAGGCAGAACGAGACGAAATATAACATCTTTAAAAATCTCATAACTGAGGAGTTGGTGGAGCTAAAGTTCACAGTCGCTATTGAACATATTCTTCTTTGCGCCGGATCAAATCATCAAACATATTCAGCGCAAGTCTCTGAACGCAACGCATCAGCATAGGGCCATCAAGCGACGGGATGCACTACTGGAGATTGAGCGGCGATCGCTGGCTATTCAAGCCATGCTCAATACCCCCATCTGGGAAACGTGAGAGAGGAGGGCGATCGCTCACTTATGCCGAAGCTGCTGCCATCTCAGGCTTGCCTACCCGGAGCGGGGCACACTAGCAAACTCGAACGTGGTCATAGTAGGGAGTTGCTAGACCAGCATTGGAGAACTCTTGGACAGTCGTAATCTGACATGGTCATATCATCCCAGCATTTCAGCGGCTGTCGCGCTCCAGTGCTCAAGTAGCTGCGAGTGCACCGTTTGCTCGCCTGCGAACTCTCCTATGAGGCTGTAGACCTGGCCGTCTAGTGTATAGACAGAGACCGTCTCGGTAATGGGATTGACGATCCAATACTCAAGCACTTTGGCCTCGGCATATTCTGCTATCAATTCCTGTGTATCTTTTTCGACGCTGTTCGGGCTGACAATTTCAATAGTCAGTAGAGGGGGGTTATCGCTGAGGAATTCGGCCTTGGTCTGGGCTCTAACAATTTGCCATTGCGCTTTTGTACAGATCAGCAGATCAGGGTTACGGCTGTTATTTTGGTTGGGAATTTTGATCTCAGCACCAGATCTGACTAGCCAGTCTGGTTGATGGGCGCGAAGGTAGGCTTTGAGCAAGTCCCCCAGGTCTGAAACGATATCTAGATGTCGTCCCGTGGGTGGAGCCACTTCAATAATCTCCCCATTTACGAATTCTGTCCGTCGCCCGTCATAGGGAGTGAGTAGATATTGCTCAAAAGTAAGCTTTTGTTTTAGCTCTGGTGGCATAAGCCTATTGTCCTAAATTCTTGGCAATAAGGACCATCTGTCTAGCTTTGTCCAGGTTTAGTCATTCTATATCCTCTACTTCGTCAGTTTCCTCTTCTTCAGATGTCCTTAGTCCGCCTCGGGTTTCAACTAAAGGCTCAAAATCCTCTGGTAATGCCCCTCGCGCCTGTAATTCTTTCATGAGCAGAGTTTCAAGCCAGTTGTTGGCGCTCGAATTGTCTTTCTGAGCAACAACTTTAAGAGCATCCAAAAGGCGCTCATCAAACTTAAAAGTCCGCCGTCTACGGGGCATTGTGGCTATCACATACGCAAAACTCCTACCCAAGAGTACACGGCACTCACAAAGGATACTAGATTGAACTCAAAATGAGTTCATTATGAACACATAGCATTCATCCCTGTCAAACCCTCGACACCCTCGAATAAATAATCTCAAAATGATTGCAAAATGAGTACACAAAAGATATAACAGGGTTCAGTTGCCAACCTAGTTCACAGCTGGTTGGCAAGCAGTTTCTAAACGATTGAAAAATGACAACCCTCGCAGACATCGCTCGCAATCATGGCGTCACGCCCCAGGCTGTCGCCAAATGGCGGGATGCCGCCCTCACCAAATATGGAGAGCTGCCTTACGAGCAGGTTGGCAAGCGCAAGCAATACACCCCCGACGCTGTCGCCAAAATCCTGGAATTTGCGCCCTCTCGGCCCATCCGCCGCGACTGCCCAACCGGGATAACAACGCCAGAGCCACCCGCTGTCAAAGTCCCGGTCGAAATTTGTGACGGCAATGGCTCAACCACTCTCGATATTCCCGAACTGCCGGGAACCGTCGATCTGGAACAATTCCGCCGGGAGGGCTCCGTTGAGATTGACCTTTCAACCGCCCAGGCCGCGATCGCCCTCACCCAACAGCTCGGCACCGCCATGGAAGCCGACATCGCCCAGCGCTGGCAACAACTCCAGGCCACCCAGAAAGCCGCTAAAGACCTGGCCAAAGCGACTCAGGAACTGGACCGGCAAGCCATGGCTTATCGCATTGAAAGCGGCATCCTGGCCAAGCTACAGGCCAACGAATCCGAGTCAGTTCAGGAACTTTTAGCCAAAGTCCAAGCCCTGGGAAAAGGGCAGGCCGACCCGCAGACCCACAACGGGGCATAGCCTTCGCAATCGCTGCCGTGGCGATCGCTGCCCTCACCACCCTCGTTTTGATCCTCCTCATTCCTCACAAACACCATGAGCGCACAACCCATCCAACCGAACACCTTCCAACTCACCCCCAATCCTTCTGAGCTAGACGTGCAGCTGCAAGCGCTGGTGGATACTTACGGCCTGGGGGCCTTGGGCGAGTCCCTGGCCCATCAGTACGGCAAAACTCGCGTGATTGCCGCCACGCTCGGTCAACAGCCCAATACCGTCTCCTGCGTTTCCATCCAGCACCCGGCCCCGCAGCGCCCTGCTCCACCCAATTCATTGGCGACAACCCATCCTTGGGCGCACGACGTGCTGAGCGACATCGCCGAACAGCTCACCGCCATCAGCGAACACCTAGAGCACCAAACCCACAACCATCCGCCGCTGGCCACCAAAACTGTCTTGCTCAACAACGCGCAATCGGCCTTGGGAGTGGCGTTTAACTGCATCCGGCTCTACCAGCAAGAACGCGAGCGCCCGCTAGGTCATTCCTAGCCGCCAAACCGACCAAAACCAAAATTCCTCACCTCAGCCAAGGAGATCCCATGCCTCGCAGTATTCGTGACATCAAAGGTGCCACTGATAGGGCCGCCAAGCGATCGCCCGGTATCGCCAAAGCCGTCCAAACGGGAGCCAAACCCAGCGCCCAGGAAAGCGTGGCCCAAACCCTGGTGCAAAGCGCCGCCCTGGTGCGGGATGAGCATTCCAAGCCGCCCATCCAAAATTTGGAAAACGTCTCTAGCCTGTCACCCACGGACTATACCCAGGTCTCCGGCAACGCGCCAGAGGTTACTGACCCCGAATTCAATCGAATGCTCACCACCATTCGCCGCAAGATTAACGGCGTCAAAATCATGCGCGAGAACGCCCTCCTCGGTAATGAGGTAGAGGGCCTGCGCGGTGATCTCGCCAAGATGCTCACCTCCCGCGTTAAAGCCGCTACGGGGCTGGAAGGCGTCAGCTCTGAGGTCGCTCGCCATGAAGCGCAAATCGAGACCACCCGCCTAGAGCGCGAGAAAACCCTCCACAAAGCGCTGGAAGCTGAGGGACTGGAGGGCCTGCGGGAGCTGGTGACGCAAAAGGCCCAGCAGGAACATGCTTTCCGCTCCGCTCAGATTGCTCGCTTGGAGCGCAAGACGGCCAAGCTGCTGGATGAGGACATCAATACCGACAGCGCTGAACCCCTCCCGATTGGGGCGGATTACTAGCGACATCAAACCGTAGACAACTCTGTATACAGAGGCAACAGGAACATGCAATACCGTCGGAGACCGCCGCGACTCTGGCTCTGGGCTCTCGTTGCCACCAGTAGCTTTATGGCCGGTGCCCACTGGGTGGCTCACATGCAGGGCAATAATGCGCGAGCAGGCTTCACCACTGGCTTGCTCACCGGCTCTGTGCTGGTCGGGACGATCGCGACGCTGCATGGCTATCAGGCCCACAAAGATCACCGCAACGAAGCAAAAGACCTGCGATCGCGACTCAATGCCCTCAGCTATGAGCTGACCCATACCCAGCGCCTGAAAGACGGGCTGGAGACCCGGCAGCAGGCGCTCCAGGGCCAACTGACAGAGACGACGCAGCAGGCCCAGACCGCGACAGCGGCCCTGGAACCGATGCAGAAGCGGGTCGTCGTGGCCGAAGCGGCGGTGGCCGCTTTGAATGCCTCGGAGAAGTCCTTGATCGATAAACTCCGTAAAGCCGAAGCGCGGGTGCAGTCCCTCCAAAGCGTAGCCATAGTTAACCGCGAAGAAGACTTTCGGCGGGGTCGCGACTATGAGCGTCGTGCCGCTGAGCAGCAGATAGCCAAAACCCAGAAAGAGAAGTCGCGGGCGATCGCGGCTTTGGAACAGCACATGGCCGAAACGGTGGCCGCGTTGGAGACGGAGCTGACAGCCGCACGAGAAGAGATCCAGGAGTGGGAAACCGAGTTTGAAACCCAGCTCCAACGCCTGGGCGATGAACAAGAGCAGGCGATTCTGGCGCGGGTGGTGGCCGAGGTCAGGCAAGACTATGAGGCCCGTCTCAAACAGGTCAGCCAAGCGATTCCTAAAGCAGTCCAAAAGCGCTGCGACAAGTACCGGGAAAAGTGGCTGGCGGAGCTGCGAGCGGAACTGGAGGCCGTTACCGCCGAGCGAGATCGCGCCTTCCAGCGGCTGGAGCACTACGAACGCGAATTTGTGGGCCTTGCCGCTGATGTGGAGCAGCTCAATGACACCGACCTGCATCAGGCGCTTCAGGCCCAGGTGGAATCCCTCCAGGGAGCCCTGGAGCAGAAGAACCGCACCATTGAGGATTACCAGGCGGCGATCGCCGATCTGGAAGCCCCCAGATTGTTTCCAGGCGGGTATGAGCACCACCGGGGCAATCTGCTGATTCGCCATGCCCACGGCCAGGGCATCATCCTGGATGCGCTGCACCGCAGCCGCAACACCGAGGCGGGGCAGGAAACCTATTACTTTGCCGCTCGCCGTCCAGAACCGCCTCGCGAGGTCTTAGCCAAGCTCAACGGACAGGCCCTGAAGCTGCAACATGAGCTGGATTCTAAGAAAGCCGTGCAGTTTGAGTACGATTCGGAATCGCTCACCTATCGCTGCGCCATTCAGATTTTCCAGAAGCGCTTGACGCGGGATGAGATTGACCGCAAGTGGCTGAAGGCATCCAAGTTCAAAGCCCTGGTCAAAGATGCCTGTGCCTTCCGCGTATCGGCTAACAAGGGCGGCTCCAAATCCCCTACCGTGCGCAATATTCTAGGGGCGAAGCTGCTGGAAGGGGAGAAGTTCAAGCTGCGGCGGTATGACCCCAGTGCCGGAAGTCGCAAGGACTACTGGCGCATTGCACCCACCTGGCGCTCTTACCACGATGCCCTGAAGATGGCAGCAGAAATCGAGAGCCTGATCCTCCGGCGACAGCGGGAGAAGAGTGCTCGCAATGGAGCCGAGTTTGACTGGGTGTACTACGTCATCGATGAGTTGGACAACACCATGTCTACCCTGGCCGGAGAAAAAGTGGTGGAAGGGGAAGAGGAAATCTCTGCGGCCAAGGTGGTCATCAATGCGATCGCGAAAGCCGTCAAGGAAGGGGAGCACCTGCAAATCGGCATCATCCTCTGCACCCAGACGCCCAACGTCATGCAGCTGCGCAAGTCCGAGGTGATCGACAAAGCCTTCTTCAACAACCTGGCGCAGATCGTGGTGGAAGCCAACGTGTTTGACTATCTGGCCGCTTCCACCGATCAGACCAAGAGCGCCCGTCTGGCCAGCGACTACCGAGCCGTTTACGACTGGTGCGACAAGGAGAACGAAACCATTACGGACGAGGCCCGCAAGTATCGTCCCGCTCTATTCGTGAATAAGGGCAAGCGGGAAGTGATTGAGCTGCCGCCATTAGGTGAATTTGGCTTTGACAAGTTGGAGCCCAGCCAGCCCTACGACTTCGAGGAATTCAACGCTTATGAGTATGCCGGAGCCAGAAGCCTCGATCAGGCGCTGCTGATGGCCTCCAAAGAGCAGGTGGAGCGCACCAGCCTGCTACCAACGCGATCGCCAAACGTGGCCCAAACTGCCCCCAACAATGGTTTGGGTGGAGGCGCGATCCAAACACACCAAAGTAATGGGAATGTAGCTGTCGCGGTCGATCCAAAGGTTTTGCCCAAAACTGAAGGGGCACCGACTTGCCCGATTTGTGGGGATCCGCTCAAGCCCAACGGCAAGGGGCGGGGCCAGTACACCGGCATGAAACAGTTGGCCTGCCGAAGTCAGGACCACACTTCCCAGATGGGTGGTAAGACTTTCTACCAAAGTCGCTAGGCACGGACTAAGTCTCGATTACATCGCTCAAAAGTTACGGTTTGAAACGCCTAATTCGTCGTTTGCCCAATTCTAATGAATCTTTGCTGCACCTGAAGAGTGGTTGCTGCTGATGGGGGGCGGCTATTCTGTCATTTTTAACGGTGTAGTTGTGCGGCGGCAGGTTGCTGGGATGCTCAATACTACTTATGTTTCATGTGCCACCAAGAACTATCCCAGGCAGTTTCAGCATACAACTCAAGTTTGCTGATTGAATGTTTCCATTTGATTTGAAACGAGTTTTGCTAGCAGAGAAGAAGATCTGTTTTCTTGCCCTTGTTACACCTACATAAAACACGCTCAATTCTTCCAAGAAGCTCTTCTCATTCCTACTATTTACTACTAAATTACAATTGCTCTTATGGTTACAAGCTCCACAAAGCCCATACCAGTTAGGCATAGAATATTGCTCCATATCTGGCATTAAAACATAATCCCACTCCAATCCTTTTGCCCCATGAATGGTTGATATAATCACATTTTCATCAATGTATTCCATGTTTTGCTTTAGAGTTCTATTTTCAAAAGTATCTCTTATGAGAACCAACTTGTCCTCAGCACTTAAAAAAGAGTAGTCTGTTAGTATCCTAGACAAAAATACTTCCAACAAAGTAAGCAACGATTTTATTGTTGGACTATCGCTATCTTTAAATACTTCTTCAACTTTAAGATAAAACTTTCTCAAAGTTTCTTTTGAAATCCTAATGTCTCTTCTTAGTTGATCGGTAAATTGAGAAGAACATTCTCTATGAAATGATAAGTAATCTGAGTCATCATCCCCAAAGAGAGCATAAAAATAAGAGATCCCATTTCCTAAAAGTATTTCAATGATTTTACCTATGTTTGCCCCTCTTTGTTTTACTAAAATTGCAATTTTATGCGGTTTGTCCTCTTCGGAAGACGACAAACAATGTATTTTTTGTAAAATTTCTTCTGCTTCTTCTAGTTGAGTATCTACGGATATAAATGAAACCTCAGCATTTGCTTGTATAGCTGGGTTGTCAGGCTTTTCTGCATTTAATCTGATATTTCTATCTAGTTGAAGCATTTGTGGGTTAGACATAAACCTATAATTTTTTTCTAAGGCTATCCGATCCATAGAGAATAGCCTTTCCGCCTCAGATATCAAATTAGGTATAGCACCTATAAAGCCATATATCCTTTGCAAAGAGTCACCCATAAAAACTATTTGAGTTTTTTCATCAACTAGTTTTTTTAATAAAGCCCAACTCAAAGCATTTGTATCCTGAAATTCATCCACAATAATTACAGGAAAATAGCCCTGATAGAACTGAAGAAGCTCACCATATTCATTAAATAATCTCAACGTAAGCGCGAGAATTCCATTAAAGCTAATATATTCTTTATTGAGGAAGATTTCTATAATTCCATCAGTATAGTGATTGAAGTGTCTTGATAAATATTGTTTATCAAGACTTTTAACAGCATCGCTAAATCCAGAAAAAATTGATGCTTTTTGAAAAGATATTCTTAAAGCACGAGTTATTTGCTGATTTTTAGAGTCATCCACAGTTTTTAGCAAATCTAAATTTGAAAGATTAGGATGAAGTAGATAACCGTATCTCTTTAGAATATGCCTACAGAATCCGTGATAATTTGAGACAAACAGTTTCTCATTGATTCTGAGTTGGCTTGAATTATTCGACTGAACCAGAGAAGGCAAATGGTCAGCAAGCTCTTTTTTGATTTTATATGCTGCATTAACACTAAATGTTAGTGCAAGGATTTTTTTGGGATGAGAAACTTTTCCAGTAGCTATCAAATAAGCTACCTTACTGATCATAGTCTTCGTTTTTCCGTAGCCAGCAGGAGCCTCAACAATAAGCCTCTTAGACTCTGAGAAAATAATATCGAGCTGCTTTTCATCTCCTGAATGAAGGTCTCTAAGCTTCTGAAGTAGTTGGGTCTGTTCTGATTGATTCAGCATTTTTCGATAGTTCAACTGCGTTTTGAATTAGATTTTTATAAACCTCTGGGATCTCGGTGACATAACTACCTAAGTCTTCTCCGTCCAAAATACTCTTGCTATTTCTCATGCTTTTGAGCATATTTTCCTTTGATAGAACCTTAAGCTCCTGAATCTCATCTGGTGATAGTAACTCTAACTGAGTATGTATAATATTCTGAGGATCAAGAGAAACATCCATTTCTCTAGCTTTGCCAATAAAATAATCAGCCTTTCTCTCTCCAGGAAACTCTTCCTCTAGATATTTCACATAATCCGTGACATTGAAGCTTTCATATATATCTTCTTCAAAATCTTTTCCCTGAGTAAAAGATAATCCTACAATATGGCTATATCTCGTTTCCTGATCGCGATCCATTAGCCCTGTATTTTTAATTCCAAATTCATCTAGTAGTTGCATTAAAGGTGGAATCGATTTCGCACCTCCTGCTTGAATGATACTAATTCCAAATTCATCTAGATCAATATTCATCCTCTTGCTGAAAATAGGAAGCGCACCAAGTTCAGTATCACCTTCGACTAAAATCACTACTTTTGAAAAAAATGCTTCTTTAACATAAGGCAAATTCTTAAGTAGTTGTTTCTCCGTAGCCTCATCTAAATCTATATCAAATCCACTTTTAACAATTAAGCAACCGCTTTCATTCTTATAAAACCTCAAAAACTGTCTGTAGTCGTTTAGTAAAATATTAGGTGAATGCGAAACAACTAGAATTTGTCCAAGCAGTCTATTGATTTGAAATATATCTGTAAGAAGAGATCTGAAGTCTAGCTCATCATTATTTACGACCCGTCCAAGATATTTGATTAAACTTCTTTGAGCATAAGGATGCAAGTGAATTTCTGGCTCATCTAACCCTATTAAGACTGGAATACACTTTTCTGAACTTGAGCTATCCTCGATAATACACTTGTCTAACCGCTGTTTGCTCAGACTCAGCAACCTTTCAAGAATTGACAGGGTGATAATTATAGAGAATTGGACCCCATAGCCTAAACTTTCCAAAGTTCTTTTATTGTCATCTGCTAGCAATATAAGTTTCGCCAAAAGATCTTCTTTGCTTTCTTCCCTAACTGCTTGTATGGAGAAATCTTTAAATGATTTGATTTTTTGCAAAGATTGGTTGATTTCGATTAGGAATGCATCAATCTTTTCAATTATTACAAAGTCAGAGTCTTGCAAACTGCCAGCTTGTAGATATTTGACTATGATGTGATTAAGAAATTTACCGACACCTCTATTTTTAGAGAAGCTTAACTCAGACGATGGATTTCTAAGTGAGTCATAGTTGATGTAGTTAACACATCTTACTATACTATTTAAAATAGCTGTCCCTGACTCTTGATGCTGAAACTTGATTACATCATCAGGAGATTCTTGGATAGCTAATATATTGATTTTCTCTCTATCATTAGGATCAAATAAATCATCGAAAAAGCCTTGCTCAATATCTGATAATCCCAATGAAAATGTTATATGAATTTGCTCATCACAGTTCAGAAAGTCTGATTCAGAAAAACTATTTCTATTGAATAGAGTATTTAATAGATCAAGTAAATTGGACTTACCTAAGTTGTTTTCTCCAATAACAAAGTTCATTTTTGGATGAAACTTTATTGTTACTCCGTCTAAATTCCGATAGTTCTTGATCTCAAGTGTGGAAATTCTCATAAAGCTCAAAACTTGTGTAAGCTGTTTCAGATCTTAACCCTAGGGAACTAAAAATCTCTAAACTTTACTAGATAGGTAATAACCTTTTTTGTATTCATCAATAGTTGATTGGCAATTGTCCTACCCAGGGTTTAACAGCCTAACTCTTAGTAGAGGGAAACTTTCCACCTAAAACGATGGACTCTCAAAATCATTAGAACCTTTCAGCCATAAGGCTTTCGATGGCTTTCAAACCCATCTTACAGTAGGTGATTATCTGGCATGGGATCACTTTCCTCCTCACCGCGTTCAGGCTCGTAGAGTGGTCGCTCCGCGACGGAAACATTCAAGCCTTAACGACCAGAATATTTCCGTGGCTAAAACCAAGCCAGCAATGATGGTTACGAGCGAAAATCCCAGCAGGCTAAATCATCCAGATCCTTTACGCTACAGCGGGCTGAATAGCCTCTCGTTGCCGAACCTGCAAAATACCTTTCGCGGTCTCTTCAGCCGCTGTTTGGGCTAGCGCTTGCCAGTCATCCTCAGTGAACATCTTTGCCAGCATGGCGATCGCTTGCGATCGCACAGTCTTCTGCTCAGGAGCAATCTTCTGGGCGTCTTCTGTCAGTAGAGCCTCCAGCCAGGTGGCTTGTTCGGGGGTGGGCTGCTGAAGATGCTCAAACAGTCGTCGTTGCGCTTCGATGTAGACGGCCTCAAAGCTCAGTCCCAATTCCCAGGACTGTAGCCATGCTTTCAGCTCTGGCAACAAAATCGATAGCAGCTGCACCTGACGGCGCTGCTGACGAAAGGCGGCTGGGGTCACGGTGGCTAACTGTTCAACATAGGATCTTAGCCCCAGACCGGCTTCAACCTGCCCC